>MDTB01008588.1_pt1 | contig 45440 bp, 27 predicted proteins | sample 811161 | NCBI WGS metagenome assembly MDTB01 (sample SAMN05326650, study PRJNA326480) | marine metagenome | isolation source: seawater | place: Mediterranean Sea | collected 2009 | reverse complement strand
GATGACACTCGATATGGAAGCCTTCGAGATTGCTGTTGAAGACGCATCTCTCGTTTGTGTCGTCCACACATCGAATGTACTGGGTGTGCGAAACGATGTCGAGCGCATCATCGAACTCGCAAAATTACGTGGAAGGGGAGGAGAAGGAGCCCATGTGATGCTAGATGCAGCACAGGCTGCACCCCACGAACGTATCCATTTCCCCGAACTAGGGTGTGACTTCCTTGCACTCAGTGCCCACAAGATGGGAGGCCCGACAGGTATCGGTGCACTATTCACAACGACTGATACAATGGAAACGATGAAGCCATTCATCTCAGGCGGTGACATGATTGAGACAGTGACCTTGGAGGGGTCGACTTTCCAGAAGGGCCCGCAAAAATTTGAGGCGGGCACTCCACGAATAGCGGAGGCATTCGGTTGGCATGCAGCAGTACAATGGCTTGATCAACACAATATGAAGGACGTGCACGAACATGTCTCTTCTCTCGCACGTTGGACAGCCAAGCAAATGAGAGACATACCTGGGATACGTATCTACGGACGGCATGACCTCGAGACGACCAGTGGAGTTGTCTCCTTCCTCCATGAGAAGATCCATGCTGAAGATTTAGCACATCTAATGGATGCAGGGGGATTCGCTGTTCGGACGGGGCATCATTGTGCTCAACCACTGATGGAGGCACTTGGCGTATCGAGCACAGCGCGAGCATCCTTCTGGATTTACAATACCAAGGAGGAAGCCGAAGCCTTCGTGAACCACCTTCGAGGGGTTGTGGACCGGTTCTCATGAATGGTGATTTTGGTGAGTGAATGGCCGGCTGCTCTTCAGGAGATTATCGAGGACTTCCAAGATTGCTTTGATAGGATGGAACGATACGAACTCCTATTCGAGTATGCGAAGCGTATGCCACACCCACTTCCCAATGAAGAATGGACTGAAGAGAATCGAGTCAAAGGTTGTCAGTCTGAAGCACACGTGGAGTGCATCATAGATGCCAACACTGGATTTCACATCCGTGGAGCAGCAGATGCGCAGTTAGTCCAAGGACTGATGGCTGTACTTGCAATAGGTGTCGATGGCCTATCTCCAAGCGAAGTTGCGCAATTGACACCTAAATTCGTTGATGAAATGAATATCAAAGCGTCCCTGACTCCGTCCCGTGCGAATGGTTTTCTCAACTTGTTTGAAATAATCCGTTCCGAAGCGGACAAATATGCTAACTAATCACATTGAAGAAGAAAGGGCGGATGGAGAATCATGAATCTAGAAAACGCTGTGATGGAATCCATACGCCCCGTAGAAGATCCTGAAATGAAAATCGGGGTTGTCGATCTCGGGCTAGTCTATGGCGTCCGTATCGAGGAGAAAGAGGACGGGAAGCATGCAGAGATTGACCTTACTCTCACTTCCCCTGGATGCCCCGCTGCGCCGGAGATCATGGCTGCTGTCCACCGAGCTGCTCTCACCACCGAAGGTATCGAATCCGTCCATGTAAACCTCGTATGGAGTCCAAGATGGGACCCGAAAGTTCACGCATCCGAAGATGCTCAATTTGAACTTGGAATATTCTGATTACGCACTAACACGCGCATTCAGAATCTTGAGGAGCCCACGTAGTGTTACCTCGCTTACTCCACAAACCTTGCAGACTTCACTCTGGGTCCGATTAGATCCAACATCGGCCGCAGCACGATAGAGAAGAACCCCTGCGATACCACTGGGCTTCTTCCCCTGCCATGCTAGGTCGTGCTTGGTTGCATCCCATATCTCATGCGCTCGGCCTAGAGCCTTAGGTGGAAGTTGTAAATCGCTGTGGAACTTGTCCAGATACTCTATCGGACCAGAAATATGGTGGGCTCCAAGTTCACGGGCTACAAGCCGGATGGTACGCTTCAACTCCTTCAATTCCGTATCAGAGGTCATATCGAAACGTTCTCCAACATCCTCGATACGACGAGGTATCTTCGCTTCACGTGTTGCAAGATAGACACAAGCAGCCGTTACTCCTCGAATCGAACGACCTGTAACAAGGCCCTTCTCGATAGCCTTCCGATATAGGCCACTGGCCTGGTCCCGAAGCTGTGGAGAAAGATCGCCACGATCACGAATGAACTGCATCGCTTTCGCAAGATTCCGAGAACGGCTGTCACGTGTCTTCGAGCGATGATCGATAGTCGCACGACGCCTCCAATCACGAACCTGCCGGGAGTTCATCCCATTCCTCTTTGCAATTCCAGATGAGAGATCGCGTTTGTCGATTACCGTGGACAAACCCTTGTCTGACAAAGAGACAGTGGTTGGTGCACCGACTCGAGAACGATCAGCACCGTCACTATGGTTCACCCACTCCGCACCTGGGTCAATCATATTCTGTTCAGCGACGAAACCACATACATTGCACGTGGTCTCACCGCGCTGAACATCAGTATCCCATTCATTCGCACCACATAGTTCGCAGGGCCTAGACTGGCTATCAGTACGCCTCTGCTTCTGACTCGGCCGTGGGGATGCTACGAAGTCGCCACCACGGATTGAGCGCTTAGTAGAGGTTTTCTTTTGTTCGTTTCCGGGGTCCATTCACATCACTCTCTTTCCAACTTGGGGTTGTATAGTTAGTTACGACGATATATAAATACTCGCTTTTATTATTACACCGCTATCTCTTCTTGATACACGGGATAGGTTGATTGAGAACGGCACACTGGGAGGATACGTGGACGTCATTCGCCTCCCCGGTATCCATCACGATACCTCAATGACGATTCTTACAGATGATTGTGAAGCAATCCTGATTGATACGGGCACTAGTTGGCATCAAGTCAACACTGAGGAAAGAATCCGATCGAAGATTCAGCATGGTAATCTCGCAGCCATTCTCCTTACACATCGCCACTACGATACCGCAGGTGCTGCGGCTCACCTTTCCAATATCTTCGACTGCACAATACATGCTCATGGGGATGCACTCAACCCCCTAGCTTCGAACGACCAACTCACAACATGGGCATCTCGATTTGACTCTGACATGCCACCCACCTCTGCACATGCCATTGAAGATGGTTGGCGACGAAACATAGACGGCCATGAAATAGAAGCAATTCACACACCAGGGCATACCTCATGCCATACCAGTTTCCTGCTGGAAGAACTTGGTATTCTAGTCGCAGGAGATTTATTTCCAGCGGCCTCAACACCTGGGCGAACTGATTTTCCAACGGGGAACATAGTACAAATGAGAGATTCCATCCAGCGTGTACGAGACCTCGACATCGATACACTGATCCCATCAAGAGGTGAGACAATTCGTGGAAAAACTATCGAAGAGGTGGTACTTCAGCATCTCGAATTCTTCGATTCAATGATTGAGGCGAAAGGGGAACTACCGGAAAAATGGCCAATACCAGTGCCAACCTGCATGTGGTGGACACCAGAACCGGAATGGTGAATCATACTGCGAAAATTGTCTGAATTTTTCGGCGATTTCCCGAGGATTCCAATGGGATGCGAATAGTCCTCCAATCCGATGTCGCTAATAGGTGATCATCGATGAAACGCAGACCTTGACAACATACTCCGATGTCACCGAGATAGCGAATGAAGTTAGGATGAAGAAGTGAACCCTCAATTGAGAGGATTCGTCCAGATTTAGTCCCAAGATATGCTGAAACCGGCTGTATCTCCTGACTGTCATGAAGTTCTGAGAGGTGAATTGCGGTTACTGGATCAATACCTGAGGACCATTGCGCGAGTATGCGACCTTTAGGCCAACTCACAACGGCAACATTACCGTCCTCACATCCCACTACGATGCGCAGAACACGACCATTAGAATCCTTGATTTTCGCCATTGAAATCGGTTCAGAGTCCAAATCTAAATCGCGAAAATCCCAATCGTCAATCGTAACGTTAGTTCTTCTCTTCTTCCTTCCCGATAGATGATCGCCCCTGAAAGGGATGCTTGTGTATGCCATAGACATGGTTCCAGTTCAACGATGTCCGCATATGAATGAGAACACGGGGGAGTCGGCTGAAAGTGAAACTATCAGTACTGATCTGGTTCGTCCTTCTTTGCCTTCTTCCATTCGCGGTAGCAAGGGCGGCAAATACGTACTCGACGGGCGTCGCGCTTGAGACCGTCTTCACCCCATACATCAATCGCATTATCAATGGCAATGGAGCGGCCCCCGAACTTCTTGTCAGCCCAATTATCGCAACCAGCAACGTCACAGGGTATCTCTCCCTCTTCGCCACCATCCTCCTTGGCCTCATCCTTAGGCTTACGGTTGACTCGAGCGCGCTTCTTGAAGCCCATGAAGGACTTTATTGGAGGGTCGGAGATGAACCTTATCCCACTCAAGCACGACGTTCGATGGACGCTTCACGGTCTGGCCCCACGCCAACACTGGATACGGGGACTCCGAGAAGTTGCTCCACGGTCTGGATATAGGTCTGCGCAGCCTCTGGAAGAACATCATAACCACGCCCAGTTGCTTGGGCTTCGCGAGCAACTTTGAGCCAATCACCAAGGTCAAGTGATGCGAATCCAGGAAGTGTGAGCGTTACAGGCTCAGCACGCTCTAACATTGAGAGGTCAGCCGGGAACTCGTGAATTTCAGCGCCATCAACACGGTATCCAACTACGATTTCCAACTTCTCTAATCCTCCGAGGACATCTAACTTAGTCAGAACAACCTCATCGAATCCATTGATTCTCATTGCATGACGAAGAGGAACAATGTCCAACCAACCACAACGCCGCGGTCGGCCAGTGGTTGTCCCAAACTCATGACCTACAGTCCCGAGATGACTCCCTACCTCGTCGTGAAGTTCAGCCGGGAAGGGTCCATGGCCAACTCGAGTGGTGTATGCCTTCACTACGCCGATTGTACGTTCAACATGTCCTGGATGAATTCCCGCTCCATGTGTAGCATTTGCTCGACTCGTGACGGATGAGGTCACAAAGGGATATGTTCCCTGCGCGATATCAAGGAGGGCACCCTGAGCACCCTCAAGGAGAATATTCTCGCCTCTCTCAAGCGCATGGTGGACAAGCAGGCCAGTAGGGCGAACTGCTGCCCCAAATCTATCGAAAATCCATTCAAGATCTGCACGCAATGCGTCCTCAGTGATTGAAGGGTCCAAACCAGCCGCCGAAAGTCGTCCATTCATACGGTTAACAATCTGATCAATACGGCTCCCATCAGATAGCACATTGGAGATGTCTACAAAACGAATCCCGACGCGCTCAATAGCGTCACCATAAGTCGGACCAATTCCTCGGCCGGTGGTGCCGATTTCCTTGTCAGCCCCGTCGAGAATACGGTGGTATGGGAGAGTGACATGGGCACGCTCGGAAATGAAAAGGCGATCTCCTTCCGGACGTTCACCTCCGAACTCAAACCAACGATCAAGTTCATTCTCCAACTTCCACGGATCGATAACCATACCTGCACCAAGGACAAGGTTGCAGTGACTGTAAGTAATACCGCTTGGCAAGTGATGGAAAGCCAATTTACGTTCGCCGATGACAATCGTGTGGCCGGCATTGGAGCCACCCTGAAATCGAACAACCCAATCCGCTTCTGAGGCCAACTGGTCTACTAGCTTCCCTTTGCCCTCATCCCCCCACTGGGCGCCAAGCACAATCGTCGCAGGCATAGTAGAGGGCCGGAGGGAGAGGCCCTTCAACTCTCCTTCGACGCCCATAGACCACTTTCCATCGTTCCGATGCGGTTATGAAGGGGGCATCGGTCCACCGGCTCATGGCACGATTCCCTGAGGCGGAGAAGCGCAACCTGCACAAGTGGGTCTGCATGCGCTGCTCGGCCACCCACCGTGGCCGTAAACCGCGCCCTTGTCGCAAGTGTGGCTACAAGGGTCTTCGACCTAAGATTGTTGAGAAGAAGCAGCGCTGATTCTCTCAATGATTCAACTCGAGATCTAATATCTCTCTGAGTTGACGGACGGTCCGCCACGCATCCTCATGAACTTCATCCTGCGGATTGTAATGCACGCCTCGCCAACCAACATTCTGAGCTCCGATGATGTCACTACCATAACTATCGCCAATCATGACTATGCCTTCATCTGGTTCAAGGCCAGCAAGTTGAGCAGCACCAAAGAAAGCCTGAGCATGCGGCTTCTTTGCACCCAATTGCTCACTAGTATACATCGCTTCAAAGAATTGAGCCAAACCGCAGCGGGCGAGCTTGATCCTCTGAACCTCCTCAAATCCATTTGTGAGAACCCACATACGATGGCCCCTTGCCGCAAGTTCGGATAACAGTGTCTCCGATCCTTCGATAAGGGTCGTCTGAAGAGGTGAAACCTCGACATAGTGCACACCAAGAGAAACTGCGAGTTCACCGTCATCACATCCCAAGGATTCCAATGTAAGCCGGAAACGCTCCGTGCGCAATGTGGATTTGTCAATCTCTCCACTACGATACAATGCCCAACATCGATCATTGGCTACTTCAAATGCATTGACCCATTGCTCAGAACTCTCGATACCGAGTAAATCGAGCCGGAAATGCTCGAATCCTTCGATAAGGGATTTCTTGGAATTGGCCGCAAAATCCCACAGAGTGTGATCAAGGTCGAAAATTAGGGGAGCAGGACGTTGACCTGATCTGCCCGTTTCGACGGACATGTAGAACTACCAATCGCCTCAGTGGCCCTGGACCTCTTTGAGAAGAGCCTCGATAGCAGTCTGAATCTGGAGGCATAGTGGACCGTAGTGGTGAGGAAGATTTGCATCGTTGTAAATCTCGTCTAACTTGCTGGCAGTCATACCCAAGCGGATGTCAAGTTCCTTGCGCTCGTTGAGTAACCATTCAGTGGTAGCCTCATTGGCAGCACGGCGAATATTTCGGGGCACTTGGCTGTCCTGCAACTGCTCAAGCACTGTGGCAATCTGTTGAATCCGGGTATTGACGTCGCTCATGGTGAACAACCCTCCTTCGGGGACATTCTTGTCGTGGACGACGACCGATTTTAAGTCCATTGCCTGCGGATGCATGAATCGATATGGAACCCCCTACACCAGATCAATGGACGGCATTACTCCGTTGTTTCATCCTTCTCCTCTGCATGGCAGGAGCAGCTCTGATGGACCGCTGGCAACGCAGAGTACCTAACGAATGGTGGATCCGATGGGGGGTTGCTATTGGCTTCCTTCTACTAGTGGAAGTAATCCTTCTCGAGGCCGACGTTGCCCTCTTTCTCGGAGCATTTGGGCTCCTCGCATGGTGCTCCGCATCAGTGATTGGGACACCTTCGCTAAAGGATATGAGAGGGGGGTCAAAAATCGATATCTTAGTCGCCGTCTGGTACTTACTAGGGATCACAGGAGCAGGGGCCTCACTATACTTGCATGCCCCCAATGCCATTTGGTCACTCGGTCTAGCTACGGATGCACCCATGTTCCAACTTACAGATATGGCCGCCGTTGAACTCGCCGAGAGTCGTGGCTGGCTTCTACTTCGCCTGATTGGACTAGGAATCGGAATTGGATTCATCGAAATTGCTTGGCGTGTACGGCTATTGCATGGTGGAGCAGATGCGAAGGCGATGATTGTGGTCGCACTTGCCATCCCATGGTGGAATGGTATCGGCCCGTTAGGTGAAACTACTGCAGTACCTCCAGTGGTCTCTGTTCTAATCTGGTCTGCGTTAGCATTCCTCATCTTACCATTCGTCACAATAAGCCGAAACCTCCGCATAGGTCACAGCGGACCATTAAGGATGATTTGGCATGCAGAGCGATGGGAACTAGACAAAATTCCAGGACATCATGTCTGGATTCTGAGTGATGTAATTGAGACTGCAGATGGGGAGAGAACGGTGCGAGAACGAATGCGCCCCCGTCGTAAGAGAGTGGATCCGGAAGAACTTGCAGCACATATCCAGCGGTTAAAGGTGGCAGGAGAAACCTCTGCATGGATTACTAAGAAGCACCCCTTCCTAGTATATGTCCTGCCTGCGATACCTCTCACCCTCATTCTTGGCGACCCTGTCGCCACCGTCCTATACAATTTGGGCATATGATTACGCAAGACGCGTATCTGGAACAGATGTCAGCTTGTCAACAACCTTGGATAGGCGATCAACGAGACTATCCTTCTCCTCACTCTGGATGAGGGCGTGCTCAAGAACTTCATCTAATGAATCAACAGGAACAACTTCGACCATGCTAGTGAACTTCTCATCGATAAGAACGTCTTGCATATTGGTCCGAGGAACTATAATCTTCGAGATACCTGATTTCGCTGCGGCTTCAATCTTGGCCGTAACTCCCCCAATCGGGAGTACCTCGCCACGAACGCTGAGGCTACCGGTCATGGCAAGATTTTGATCGATTGGCAACTCCTCGAAAGCACTGATAATCGCAGTCGCCATTGTAATGCTAGCACTGTCACCGTCCACACCGTGAGTGCCTGGAAACTGGACATGAATGTCATAATCAGCAATATCCTTGCCAGTGAGTTTCTTGACAACTGCGTTGATATTGGTCACACTCTCCTTCGCAAGATCAGACAGGCCGCCAGTCGCGTAAACTGCACCGTTGCGCCCTTGGGTGGGTGTCACCAAGGCTTCAACGGGCAGTACTATACCAGAGAAATCGGAGAGACCCGAGTCGGCGCCTAGAACAGCGAGGCCATTGACTCGCCCAACTCGAGCACCTCGATTGACGAGCAGAGAGTACTCGTTCTGCCGCTCAATGAATCGGTCGGCAATTTGCTGCTCGAGTGGTTTTGCAATAATTCTAGCCCTGGCGATGTGTTCTGGCCGGACTATTGGAGCATCCTCCTCCGCTGCGAGATCCCCTGCAACACGGACTAGCCCCCCAAGTTCACGAAGGCGAAGAGTAAGTTTTCCACGACGCCCAGCTCGACGCTGGGATTCCTTGAGAATGAGAGCAACTGCAGCGCGATTGAAGTGAGGAATCGGCTTGCCAGACTTCTTGTTCATCTCGTTGCGAACCTCTTGTGAAATAAAGCGGATAAGACGCCTTCGATTGCTGTCCGTATCATCCATTGTTGTATTGACATAGACCTCGTATCCGTAGCCACGAATCCGACTCCGAAGCGCAGGGTGCATGCGTTCCATGGAATCGAGATTTCCTGCTGCTACTAAGATGAAGTCAGAAGGAACTGGCTCCGTCTTGGTTAGAGCTCCGCTACTGCGCTCGCTACGGCCGGAGATGGGTAAGGCCCTCTCCTGCATCGCCGTAAGAAGTGCCTGTTGCTCTTCCATTCGAAGCATGTTAATCTCATCGATGTAGAGCACACCGTAATGCGCACGATGAATCGAACCTGGCTCAACACGCTCGTGAGCTGGAGTGGCAAGGTCGGCTCCAGACTGGAAAGGGTCGTGTCTTACATCTCCTAACAGTGCGCCTGCAAGAGCACCTGTGGCGTCCACGAAAGGTACATCCTCACCGCGTTCATGTTTCACGAGGAGTTTTGGGATGTTGTTCTCATCCGCTGCGGTGAGGCGAGAACGCAGGAAAAAGTAACCAAAGACGAGAATGAAGCCACCGAAGAGTAGAGTCAGAATCTCGCCTGTAGAGATGGTGGATGCAATGAGGATTGCACCAACAAAAATCGCAATGAAGAGAAGTGTCTTGTTTGTCCGTTCTCTCTGCTGACGAATCGTCGCCTTCCTCTCCTTGATGATACGTTCACCACGTCCGGCTGGAACAGTACGGACTTTGGGTTCATTCTCATCCTCTTGATTACGATAGACAAGGATATCCTCCATTTGCTCCTTGGGAAGGAACTCTGTCATGGAGCGAGCAAGCATCGACTTTCCAGTCCCCGGATCACCCATTAAGATCACGTGACGACGCTGCTCTGCAGCCTTGCGAACTACAATGCTCGCAGCATCCTGTCCAATAACCTGATCAACAAGACGATTCGGAAGCGGCACATCCTCGGTGGTCTGAAACTCCTTATCACCGAGTTTGAGTCCATCCACCCACTCTTCCACAGGAACTGAGCAGATTTCTTCCTTCTGAGTCAAGACCTCACCTTCGGCCCAGTCGCCTACTTCCGAGGCTTCATCTGACATAGGAGTAGAGTCATCATTCCCATCCATGAATCATCACCCTCTATTCTCGATACACTCCGCTCAGCGTCGTTTTCATGGGATGGTGGTAGGCTTCATTCTTGAAGGTGCGGACGGAGCCATACGAATATGAACAGTCACTGGCCACCATTCAAACACGGGTAAAAGACCCGTCTGCGTTCATACGCCACTGGCCCTGATCCAATGCCACGTAAATCGTTGAACCGGCTGCATCTTGAGTATAGGAACCGCCGCCAGGAAGGCCTGTGTAGTCAGCAACATGCGTTGCTGCTGCCATAGGCTGCTGGAAGATTGCGTCAGCGCCACCATACATCGAGTTCGCTACCGTATCAGTAGAGGGTACGGCGGTGCTCCAATCTACAGCTTCAGGGTCAGTGGAACGATTGCGCATTACGGTAATGATGCCGAGTCCTAGTGCACCAAACAAGAATATTGCAATAACTAGGGCTCCCGGCAAGAGTAACGAATTCATGCCTGATGCTTGTGAATCCGCTTCGAACTTCGTTTCATCATTAGGGAAAGCATCTGTATTGTCGCCTACACCATCACCATCAGTGTCAATCGATTCTGCAGGATCGTTCGGGAAGGCGTCTTCTGAATCACTGACTCCATCACCATCGGAATCGATTACAATCTTCTCGACTGCGAAGACACTGTAGGACTTCGTAGTCTTATGCTCGAATCCATCGACGTCGCTTGCAATCACATCGAGTTTGACCTCATCACCTGTCCGCAGGCCTTCAGTGTAGACGGACTGTAGAAGGAAGGACTGGTCGAATCCAGGCGCTTGACCTTGACTGTGGCAAGTACCAACAATACTGTTGCAAATCTGCCAAGTAAGTGCTACTTCCTCAAAATTCACCGAGCCCGTGTAGGACACGATGTAGGTAGGATGGGTACCATACTCCATGCCATCGTAGACAGCCTGAAGGTCGCCACCCTGTCCTTCATCCCAAATCATTGGGAGATCGCCAATGACCTCCACTGTGAATTGATATTGATTGATTGCGCCAGAGGGATCTGAAACGCGCACCTGAACTACCTGCATACCAGATTCGGCCCATTGCATCTCATACACTCCGATAGCAACTGGAACCACGGAACCCGGCTCTGCTCCAGTTACAGTAGTGAAGATATCATCTTGATTGTCATCGACATCTGAAACATAGTCGGCGACATTGAGTGTGTAGGTTTCGCCGGCCTTGATACGGAGACCATTCAGATTGGTCACATCGAATACTGGGGCGTCGTTAAGAGCACGAATGATGACTGCCAAGGTCGTATCTGTGCTCTGTGTTGCATCACTAGCTCGGAGAGTGATGAGGACAGTACCTGTGACATCGCTATCCACCGTTGCGATGTTAATTGTCTGGTCAACAATCTCAGCAGAGATACGATCTGCAGGATCAATACTTACCACATGAACGCCGAGAGCACGAATCTCAGTATTGGATACCGTTACTCCGGAGTCATCAGTATCAGAGAGATACTGTGTAAGCGAAACTGCGACTGAACCACCTTCATCGATAGTCTGGGCAGGAATAGAAGACCATGTTGGGGCCCCATTCGGGATGACTGTGAAGAAAACAGTGCCAGTATTGGTGTCTTCACCATCACCGATAGTCACTTGGATCCCCTGGTCACGGATATTACCCTGAGCGTCACGATCTACTGAATCAAACAACACATCCATCTCCATCGCAGATGCATCCCATGCGATGAAGTTCGGAGAATTACTCGTTACAGTTAACTGATTCAAGGGAGTCTCAGCGTCACTGATAATCCCAGACATTGAGATGGAATCCTGCACACCTACCTTCACGATTGGTACGCCAGAGAACTGTGAACTGCTCGAAGTGAGGACGGTTGGAAGTCCGTTTAGAAGAGAGAAAGCATCCTCAGTGAGGAGCCAATTTGAGACCTGGTTGCGAGAATCAGTCCAACTAGTACGGATGTCGTAATCACCGCTTCCGGCAACTACAGGAGGTGTGACTGAAGCGATGAAGCGAGCGTTACTACCCTCGCCTACAGGCCCAGAACTGACCGATACCCACGAAGATTCCCACTCCTGGGAGGTCGAGTGCTTGACTTCCATGACAGGTGTCATCGAATCCAAGTCATCGACAGCATCGTTCGGGATCGCCGTCAAATCGAAGTCGAGGCTCCCGCCGCGAGAGATAGTGGTGCTGACCCCATTAGCGACCGGCATGACCGCGGTTGGTGCGGCGTCATGGTCAATCGTACCACCCATCACATTGTTCGCACCATTACCATCTTGGACGGTAATACGGGCACGGAAACGAGTCAATCCATTGTCCTCAATGGTCTCCGAAGAGGAATCCCAAGTCGTTGAGAATGACTGTGAAGCACCGACTCCAAGCGACTGGATGCTCATAGTGTCGACAAGGGTCTCCTGAACACCATCGACCTTGTAAATTGATATTGATTCACCATTGTTCGCGGAATAGATATCGACGCCGATGTTCCTGATACTAACATCGATACCAACTTCATCGCCAGCAATAATTCCATCGAAACCAGCGTTATTCTCGACAGTCATGGTGTCAATCTTCACATCAATTGCAGGTTGCATTGTGCTGTCTGTTGCTGCATAGACGTTGGCGTTGTAGGAATTCGTACTCCATGTGGAGTAAAGTGCTGCAACCGTATTGAGGTTGGACATACCGCCATTAACGAGATTAATTGGAACATTCGTCCATGTCGTAGTCGTCCATTGGTTAGCAGTGATTGAGATTGTATTGAATCCGGTGCCACCGTTAACAGTGCCACTATTGCTGGCGTAACCATTGTTGTTGAGAAGCCATGCTTCCCAGCAGTTGCCTCCCTTGCTACCATCATTGTAACCGTGTGAATTGCAGACCTCTTCAGTCACAGCTGCATACAAGATTAGATTGGATGCCGGTGTTCCTGAACCAACGTAGGTGGCAGCAACCGAGATATCTGCGGTGCCATCGCCATTATCGATCTGGCTGATAGTCATGCCATAATCTGCAGCTGTCGAATGCATCTGGCCACCACTGGAGATGTAACTATCGTAGCAGGTATTGGAACCGCAACCAGATTGTTTCTGCTTGTCACCGAAAACTACCTTCGGTGCACCGCTCGTCTCCTGGAGGTGGTTTACGCCATAAATCGGAGCAATGTTTCCGGACTCTGCATCTGCTGTGTTCCCGTAGGATGCGGAATGGTAGGAGATGTAAACGAACTTGTCAGGCAGGGAATTCTTTGCCTGCTTGAGGGCCGGGCTCCCGTAATTGTAGCAATAGGGGCAGTTGTCAGATGTCAGATACTGCGCGAACACTGTGTGCCCAGGGTCGCTCGGGGCATTCAAAACAGCAGGCTCCTCAGCAAGAGGGAGGGGGGATTCCTGTATCTCAAGAGGTGAAACAAGAAGGGTCATGGCCATCGTAACCATGAGGAATGTAAGGGCAGTCGAGGTTACCTTTCGGTAGAGCATGTTAGATTCATGTTAATTCTGTGTATAAAATTTCGTGACCCGTGTCCATTGTAACATCTACTGTCTAACAATGCGCGGTTTGAAGTCCTCAAGACATCGCACACCCATTGATGGAACCCCCAAATCTGGTCCTACTCCGCGAGGAAAATGGAAAGGTGTTTACCGTCGAGATGGCAGGAGGGGAACGAAGGATACGAGGTATTGGCCGCATCAACCCGGAGGTTACACTCGCAGGATTGGAAGTCGGAGATAGGATCAAAATCGGGACGAAGATATTCACCCGAATTCAACCAGGCCTACCTGAACTCCGCACCTCCATGGCACGGAGAGCACAAGTTATCACTCCAAAAGATGCAGGATTCCTCATCGCTTGGATGGGTATAGGCCAGGATGATCGAGTCCTAGAAGCAGGATTTGGGTCAGGTGGTCTCGCAATGCATATTGCTCGTGTTCTCGGACCAAGCGGGCACCTGATCTCTGTCGAACGTAGAGATGAACATGCGGAAGTAGGAGAAATCAATCTACGTCGCTGTCAATCCACATTCAGTGACATGTGTTCATGGTCACTTATCCATGGAGATGTTGCAGATGTCACCGAAGAAATTCGAAACATCGCTGACGAAATTGATGCTGCGATTCTAGACATGCCAGAGCCATGGTATGCAATCCCATCTGTAGGAAATCTACTCCGAGTTGGAGGGCGGCTTGCGTGCTATTGCCCATCACCAGATCAGTTGGCTACCTCATGGAGCTCAGTTGAGGAGGCTGGCCTAACGGTAGAATGGGCTGGCGAAATGATCGAGAGACGATGGGCACTCACTAAGCGAGGAGGAGTGAGACCAAGTAACACTCCAATTGGGCACACTGCCTTCCTTCTAATCGCCGTCAAGGCTCCCGATGAAGAAGAGTGAATACTACTCAACGACACGAACAATCTCCGTGCATGACGGGCATCGGAAACGGAATGGGGGTGTTTTCCCTTCTGGAAGTTTGGAACGAGTATTACAAAACGGGCAAGAGGCTGCACCATCTTCTCCCGGTCGAACCTCCCCATCTTCGAGAGGATTGATCTCAACAGGAGGCGTACTTTCAGTTTCAGCAATCATCGATTCAATACGAGCATCAGCACTGGCTTCAGCAGCAGCAATCTTCTCTGCCGAACGGCGGCGTGTAGAACGTAGAATTTGTAACAGGAGCATTGCAAGGACATAGCCACCCATCAAGACGAAGATGCTAGTCATATTGTCTATCTCAGCTCCAAAAGGAAGTGCAATGCCCGTCGGAGGAACGGGTTCATCTTCGATGAATAGAGCCAACGAAGACAAGGACACTTCTCCGGCACCACCGTTCTCTGAGGCAGTTAGCACAACCTCGTATGTACCTTGAGACAAACCATTGCTAACTAGAGTGAGTTCCATAGTGACACTCTCTCCAGGTGCGAGATTGTATGCAGGAATTGCCGAACCAATCGGAACAACATTCCAGGTTCGGATGAGTCCGTTGTTCACAGCGTCACCCGTTAGTATCAGGATTCCGCTGCGGTTCGTGTTCCCAGTATTTTCCACCTTGAGGAGCATGGTCAATGACTCACCATTCCGAACAATAAGGCCACCATCATTGAGTAGCACCAAGTCTAGCAATAATGCACCGTTCGCTCCGAAGGCTTCGGGTAGAGTGACTTGGCTTGTTGCCGAAGTGACCTCGGTGGGTAGATCCACTGGCCTAACATCGACGAGGACATCGTGGACCCCTGCGATAGCGCCTGCCGGAGCGGAACAATATATCACAACCTCCAACGAAGAAGCCGCTGGGACATTAAGCGCAGTGTTTTGTAGAGCACATTCGAGATCAGAGGTGACCTCAAGACGATAATCCAAAGAACGATCTGTTGGATTGAACACGATAGCTGAGAAGCTCTCGACCTCATCATCCATGACCAAGGCCGAGGGAGTGACAGTTAGAGTTGCAGCAAGTGACCCAGAGATTGACTCAAAGGAAACCGTGGAGGAATACTCTGGCCCCGTAGATGACGATGCAGACACCACAATAGTGCCTAGAGCAGAACCCTTGGCACGTAGTTCAATCTCTGTGGATTCACCTACTCCAAGCGTTACAAGGCTCTGGGACAACTCTGTCTGCAAGCCGTTGGGCGACTGTGTGATAGAGACCTCAAACACCCCCTGAGCATTTCCACCATTGGCAAGAGTGATGCCGACTGTCGTCCAAAGATCGGCGACAACAGGGATTTCTGAAACACCGGATGCGATGAGTGGCTTGCCTCGAGAATTTACGATTAGAGAGACGCTAACCCGATCTGTTGCGGAAGTATCTCCAGTTGCATCATCAGTTGAGTCCACAGCGTCCTGGTGCTGGAAATCGAAGTCAAGGGACGTATCGATTGAGGAGGAATCAACATCAGCCTCAAAGAGAACATGAAGGGTATGAGTATCTCCCGGCGCCACAGAGAATGTGTGGATCATCGGAGATATCGTCACACCAGGTGGAGGCGTTGACGTCATGAAATCAACCGTGTTCTCAGTGGTACCAAGATTCTGAATCTCAAACGATAACGTGGTTGACTCCCCCGGGTCCAACGATACCAATGTACCATTGAGTGCACTAGCCGTAATATCAGTCCAATGAGGGTAATCTAGATTCAATGAAGCATTACTGCTTACGGCACTATCAATTACAATGGAAGTGCCGATTCGGTCAGTGGAGAATACTGGCACAAACCACTCAGAGTGAAGTGACTGAGATTCAGCCGAATCAAACTCCACAATAACCGGACGCGCCATCCCACGTGGAACATGAACAGTATCTGAAGTGAACGAGACGCCAGGCATAGTCGGTGCTGAGAAGGATACGTTGAGGTCCTCAGTACCATTATTCGTTAACAAATGCGTCTGCAAGGTCACCGTTCCACTCGGAAGTTGAACTGGCCCTTGAACCAGTGTAGAATCGACTTGGACGGTCAGAGAGAGGGATTCGTTGACCGCAATTGTATGCATCAGTGAATGTGTGGTATCAGATTCCGATTCATGAATGTCCAATGAAATGGTACAGGAATCACCGACATGACTCTGAGAGAGGACATCCAAACCGATAGACCAGGCTGATTCAGTTGCACCATTGACTGAAGTGATTGAATCGACAAGGCAGGCTCCTACCGTCGAGATAGAACCGGGAACTATAGAGGGAGAAATTCCATCTGTACCTACATCATTGAGAGTCAATGTGAGATTACCCGAGCCCCCTGGCAACCAAGCCTGTTCACTCGTAAAGCTCGACTCAAAGAGGTGCGTACCATTAACGTCAATCACGAGAACAGTACTCACTGAGAAATTTCCGAAGGTGCTTGCAGCGTAGAGGCGGAGACCGTATGCTCCAGGAGCAGCATTCTGGGGAACTTCTACGTGAAGATCGACGGTGGTCGTTGAACCCGAGGAAAGATTCCGAACGACCGGATCAGTCCACTGAACAACCCAGGAGGAGGCATCTAGTCCAGTCGTAGGGGTATTACGAACCATACCCATAGAGGTGCCACTTCCCGAACTGGACTCCCATGGATAGGATAGGTGTGAGGTTTCGTTGAATACCGTGGCATCTGCTGCCTGCTGGAGTTCAAGTTTGAGCGCTGTAGGAAGGGATATCGAATCATTGGAACCAACTGTCGTCTGACCAGATATCGTCGCCGTGATTACAAGAGCGGCGAGATATGAACCTGCAAGGGAAGGGTGACTACCATCTGCAGAATATAGGGCACTAAATGTCGCACCTGAAGCGAGAGGATTAGACCCATCTGCAACGATGCCGTCATGAATGTGAGCGAAAGCGAGACCTACTGGAGCAATCCAGGCTTGATGACCCTGAGCCGTGATATTGTCGCGGAAGTCCATGTAACCAGCCTCTAACCTATCCTGCATCTGAGTGAAGTTGCCATAGATGGTAGGATTAGTGGCGTCGCCGTTGCGTCGCCCCCAAGTCATCATCAAGAGAACCTCTGAGGACTCGTCCTCGATTGCATCTGCGAGATTTACTGCAGCATCTCGACTATCGATCCAGTCGGCATTCGACCTAGGGAAACCAGGAATCTGACTCTGGTCCTGAAGGACTACATAGTCCCAATCCACACTAGGATCCCGGAGAGTCGTATTCCAAGAATTGGCAGAGGTGTTGACATTGTTCCAATGATCGTCAAGGGTCAGCCCTCCAGAGGCACGTGCAACCGAGTCGTTCACACCAAGGTCCTCAAGAATTACATCAAGGGAATTCTGCTGAGTGTAACTGTTCCCGAAGAGGAGGAGATTATCGATACCGAGTGATGTGCTGTTAGTTGTCTCATTGCCAGTTTCATTTCCAGTCTCACTACCTGATGAATTCGCGCTGTGATTGGCCCAGAATCCGCCAAGATCAGGTTCCGCTCCTGCACTAAGGAGAATTGTGTCCTGGACCGAACCGAAATTGCTCACCTCGATTGGTACAACTAGAGAGGTATTTCCCTCAGTGCTCACCAGTCCATTGACACCGGCGCCTGTAGCGTCGATGTCAGGAAGATGCATCGTACCAACTGAAAGATAGAGTTCGATAGCTGAAGTGGCACCTGTCCGATTGACCCAAATCCACTGAACACCTGAATCAGTAGAATTCGCACCCGCACTCAGTGAAACAACGATGTCGAGAGTGTCGGTACTGTAGGGGTATACTTGTGGCATGCTGGTTGCCGTCAAATTAACCACCCATTCCGAACCAGCAGTGGAATCACCTAACTCGATGGTGAAATCGTAGATTGAACTTGCATTGTTCTCAACGCTAAGTGTGACGTTTGAAGACTGCCCAGGTGTCATGACAACAAGATCCTGATTGAGGTCAAGCAGGATGCTGGAATCGGCAGTTACAGTGCCAATCAACGGCGTGCATGAAGCCATGAGCAGGAGCACACAGGCTAGGAACGGGCTGCGGCGCATCAGAGAAGGGACCGTCGCTTGCGCTATGAAGTCCACGCGAGGCCGGGCATTACTAACAGCGTTCAGAGGATGGCTCTCATTGCGGCGACTCGCGTGTCATCGAGCGCTTCCCATGTGAACATGCCATCTACTGGTTCGCGACCAAAGTGCCCACCGGCAGAGGTAGGTGAGTAGATGGGGTTACGGAGTGCTAAATCACGAATTATATGGCCAGGTCGGAATGAGAAGTGTTGACCCACGAGGCGAGCAATCACCTCATCATCCACTTCGCCGGTACCAAAGGTATCAACCCGAATCCCTACCGGGGCGGCTATACCAATGGCATAAGCGAGTTGGATTTCACATTCTCGAGCTAGGCCAGCAGCAACGACATGCTTAGCAGCCCAGCGTGCAGCATAGGCGGCTGATCGATCGACTTTGGATGGATCCTTCCCAGAGAAGGCGCCCCCACCATGGCGGCCTCGGCCACCATAGGTATCGACGATGATTTTTCGGCCAGTCAATCCTGCATCAGCATAGGGGCCACCTGGATCGACAAATCGACCGGTTCCGTTGACGGTGATCTCGGTCGCACTGTCAATAAGTTGCGCCGGAATGACTGGGTCAATCACATGAGTCCGGATTTGATCCATGATGTATGCCTGTTCGGCGTCTTCAGTACCATGCTCCGCAATCATGTCACGATGCTGGATAGCGATGACAATGTGAGAACACCTTACTGGACGGCCGTCTGAATCGTGTTCGACCGTAACCTGTGATTTCCCGTCAGGGCGAGACCAAGGCAACGTACCATCAACACGGCGTTCTGTGAGTGCTCGGGTCAAACCCTGTGAAAGTGCAATCGCAAGAGGCATCCAACGTCCCTTGTGACCATGGAACGCTTCGGTCTCATCGCAGGCGTAACCAAACATGAGCCCCTGATCGCCTGCACCTTGGTCGTCGATATCCTGAACCACACCGCGATTGATGTGAGCTGACTGACTTGTGATTAGGACTTGTACCTTGCAAGTCTCATGAGACCCTGCATCCATACCAATCGCATGATCAGTGTAACCAATTTCCACAGCTGCGTTGCGAGCTACATCTTCAAAGTCAGGGATATCGAGGCCATGAGAAATTGTGACCTCTCCCGCGAGAACAATGTGGGATTGAGTGGCCTCGCCCTTGACGAGGGTCTCGACGGCGACCTTCGCGTTCGGATCAACTGTCAAACAGGCATCAAGGATTGCATCTGAGATGGCATCACAGAGTTTGTCCGGATGGCCCGAACTAACAGACTCCGATGTGAAGACCCAATGCTCATCCGTCATGCGCCACGGATTCATACTCTTCTTTTCAACCGAGCGGTTGAAGTTCGTCCCCCGTCAGCCGGTGCTATGACCGGACGGGACCCCACAGGGTGGAAGCCTACTGCCTTCCGAACACATACACTCGCAGAGATCTCCGCCAATGGTGCTGATCTAGTGGGCGAGGCCGTTACCATTGCAGGTCATGCCGAAGCTGTGCGTGGTCGCGGAGGCGTCTGTTTCCTAATGCTTCGAGACGGAACGGGATATTTGCAGGCCTTCCTGAAGAAAGACGGAATGGACGAAGAGACATTTCTCGCGGTGCAAGGCCTCTCTCGTGAATCTACAGTGCAAGTAACCGGTGAAGTCGCACAGAAACGACCGCCAAAGGTGCCAGAAGGATCCCCTACACCGCCGCCCGAGTATGAAGTCGTTGCAAGTAGTGCACAGATTATGTCCGCCGCACAGACGCCTCTTCCGCTAGGTGTTACAGACAAGGTGCATGTAGAACTGGACACGCGTCTAGATAACCGCCATCTCGATCTCCGCCGTAACCACATCAATGCAATGTTCCAGTTACGTAGTAAGGTCCTAGCATACGGGCGGGAACATCTCCTCACGGAGGGATTCCAGGAGATGAACTCCCCGAAGATTATCGCAAGCGCCTCAGAAGGTGGTACAAACCTCTTCCCTATGACCTACTTTGAAACACCAGCCTTCCTGTCTCAAAGCCCTCAACTGTACAAGCAGTTGGCAATACTTGGTGGCCTTGAGCGTGTATTTGAGATTGGACCCGCATTCCGTGCCGAAGAGCATGACACCTACCGACACCTCAACGAATTCATTTCATTCGACATAGAGATGGCCTGGGCGAATGACGAAGATGTCATGGGCGTCCAAGAACGGATGATTCACCATATTTGGTCATCCATCTCTGAGAAAGATGGACATCTCATTGACATTATCAACGAATGGCGCGAAACACAGGAGCCTCCGCTGGACCCAATCAGTGTTGATGTACCTAGCATCCCCTTTCCACGAGTTTCCTATGATGAAGCGATTGAAATTATACAATCCAAAGGTGGCGAGATCACATGGGGTGATGATATCAGCGCTGCTGATGCGGACTTGATTGCAGAGGAGCATTCAGGATTCCACTTCATCCCACGATGGCCTATGGAAATGAAGCCGTTCTACATCTACCATGATGAAACCGAGAAGGGTACAACAGGTGAGCAACTCAGTCGTGGTTTCGATCTCAACTATGGGCGAGATGAAATGACCTCTGGTGGACAGCGAGAACATCGTGTAGATGTCCTAGAACAGAATCTCATCGACATGGGACTTGACCCCACGGACTTCACTTTCTACACCGATGGGTTCCGTTTTGGAGCACCCCCTCACGCAGGATGGGGGCTCGGCGTTGCCCGCCTCCTAATGGTTCTAACAGGAGCCGGTAACGTTCGAGAAGTCGTACTATTCCCTCGCGATCGATCTAGAGTCACACCCTGAACGATTCGACCGGAATAACTGTCCAAATTAACCGACGCATTGAATCGGGGAAGGTCTTCAGAGGGGTGTGGGGCCCGTGGTCTAGGGGTTATGACGTCGCTCTTACAAAGCGAAGATCACCGGTTCAATTCCGGTCGGGCCCACTCCAAATATCATCAATCATAGCATGGGGCATCCTCAAAAATAGGCGGCGACCCGAATGTATTGATGGGCGATCGCAATGCGACCCTAGCCTCGCGGCTTGCAAGGAAACTCAAACTCCTTGGATGGACGGTCACAACAGCGGAGTCCTGTACTGGTGGAATGCTCACAAGTTCCCTCACCGATATCAGTGGAGCAAGTATCTGGTTTCGCCAAGGATGGGTCACCTACTCCAATGAGGCGAAGATGAAGGAACTCGGTGTTGCACCTGAGAACTTCAAAGGAGACACTGTCCCTGGCGCTGTATCCTTTCCAGTAGCCTTCGGCATGGCACAGGGCGCCGTACAACGCTCAGGCGCGGATATCGGCATATCAATCACCGGAATCGCAGGACCAGGAGGGGGAACCGATGCGAAGCCTGTCGGGCTCGCTTTTGTCTGTGCATACAACCGCCAGGCTGATGCATTCCTCGTTCGCAGCACAAAAAATCAGGAAGGAGATCGAACCACAAACAAGCAATTGTTCGTCTCCTTGGCTCTTGAGACCGCACTAAATCTGATTGAAGGGCTTGAATCAGGCCATCTTTCGATGGATGTCCGCAAGGATACCGGGGACGAGGATGAATCAGAATCCGAGGAGACAATACCGTTGGACGCAGGTGCTCTCGCCGCATTCGGCCGCGTCCCTGGCATGGAGGATGCGTGGTTCGGTGAAGTGCGCTGGTCAGAGGAGCAGGAAAGCGGAGTTACCGTCGTCGAAGAACTCAAGCGGAAGGAGCCTGAAGACATCTGGTCCGAGGAATGAGAAGCCGCAATCCTCTTTGAGTGTCGCCAAACCCCTGAAATTCCATGTCAGAGGAAACTTGGGAGGCAAAGTACGAGAGTCTCTGCCATGCTAGGCTCCCTCCGGCTCCAAGTGCACGCGAGAGGCTAGAGTCTCTCGAATCAATCGTACCGATTCTCAGCGCAGCGATGACTGCGAATATACGCGGCCTGTTGACTGCAGATGTGTTGGATCAACTCATCGAGATTGCAGGAATCGATGAAGGTCCCAAGAAGACCACTGATGTAGCCCCTGTGCTTGACGCTTCAGCAGGAGCCAGAACTGTCGCTCCCGTTGATGAACCTCAGATTAAGCCAGCTGCAAGACCCCATGGCCTACCTCATTTTGACATCAGCCACTTCCCAATGGAAGCAAAAGACGTCGACATGGAACTAGAGGTTCACTTCGATATCACAGGTAATAGTGTGACTGAAGGAAGGATGTCAGACATTCTGTCCTGCTTCAATGACCGATTCGCCACAATCAGTCGAATGTTAATCGAATCAAGAACTCTCCCTAACAGGCCAACGAAAATCGGAGAAGTCATCAACAACAAGACACGATACAGAGAGGATGAATGCACGATTCTAGGAATCGTAGGCACACCAGAGCACACCAAGAATGGGCATCTGCGATTTCTCTTGGAAGATGAAGGGACTGAAATCCAGTGCCTTCTCAAAAATAGGTTTGAAGACGACCCAGATCTACCGATTAATGCTGGATTGATGCCCGACGATGTAATTGGAGTCACAGGAAGGCTAGCTGATCAACAACGTGGTAGGAAGGACCTATTCTTCGTAGAAGACATCCATCTGCCAACCTTCCGTCGCCACGATAAAGCCAGTGCGCCTGCCGATCAGGCAATCTCCGTCGCCTTCCTATCAGATGTTCATCTGGGATCTAAGACGTTTCTGAGTGCACAGTGGGAAAAGATGGTTCACTGGTTCAATACAGACCCGTTGGCGAAGACAATTCGCTATTTCGTACTCAGTGGTGACGGTGTTGATGGCGTTGGTATTTACCCAAATCAGGAAAAAGAGTTGGCCATCCCGGACCTATTCAACCAATACAGTGGACTCGCTAAACTCCTTGAGCCATTACCCGATTGGGTCGATGTTCTTCTCCTACCTGGAAACCACGATGCTGTTCGTCCGGCTGAGCCCCAGCCTGCACTCGATCCTGAACTACAACAACATTACAACAACACAACATTCGTTGGCAATCCTTGCGACTTTAGCCTCCACGGGGTACGCATCCTTTCGTATCATGGAAAGAGCATTGATGACTTTGTAGCAAAGATGCGTTCAGTGTCCTATGACCGCCCAGAAGCTGCAATGCGTGCGATGATTGACCGACGGCATCTAGCTCCCGCATGGGGAGGGAAAACACCCCTCTCACCAGAGCCAGAAGATAACCTTGTGATTCGAACTGTTCCCGATATCTTCGTCACCGGACACGTGCATGGACACCACGTCTCAGACCATAAGGGAGTGACACTGATTCACAGTAGCACCTGGCAGGATCAGACATCCTACCAGCGGACGCTGGGGTTCCAGCCAAGACCAGCGATTCTCACAGTCGTGAATCTCCACACTCACGAGACTGCTAGCATTCCGTTCGCGTAATCAATCCTCATCCAGAGTGTCATCGAAGACCGCGAAGGTCTCAGCAAGAATCTCCTGTTCCGAACGCCGTGTTCGAATGATAGCAGCCAATACGAGAAGAGCCACGAAGAGGGCGATAGCCAACACAACCTGCTGGGAGGGGCCCTCGTCACCGCTTGGACAATCCTTTCCGTCAGCAGATGTGCAAGATTCCACATTGGCATCATCATCGGAACTTCCGTCCGACGAAGAAGACGTGTCCTCTTCGATTGAAAATTCAATGCTAGACGTGTTTATGTTACCAGATGCATCGGCGACCGTCACAATGAGTGTGTAGGCCTGTTGAGCAGTGAGCCTAGGATCAGGAACGACTGTGAGGTCGTGATTCTTACGGAGCGCCACGGTATCCCCTACGAAGGTCTGACCGTCCACTTCGATGGACTCAGTGGATTCCTCACTGGTGTACCAAGTAATCCGTAGTGCTCCCGAGTCGAGGACCTCAACAGCGAGGTTAAGCAAATCAGGAGGTGTGATATCTGTCACATTCGAGGTATTGAAGGATATCGAGACGGACGGAGCATCCCCTACCGTGATATTGCATGCATACGATGAGGAACCATCTAGGCCATTGAGTTGTAACGTGTGGCTTAGTGCTGTTGCACTCTCAGGAACAAGGGCCGACTCATTCCATTCGATTGTGGAGGAAGAAACTGTTTCCATACAGGATACAAGGGCTGACTCAGGTTGAGTTGTGGACCATTCGAGGATTGCGGAAGAAGAAGTTGTACCTGCAACCTTCGCACCGTATACCTGCTGCGCCACCTCTGGAAGTTCAAAACCAGTAAGGATGGCGTGCTGTTGCTGATTGACATCATAACTGGCGAGCATGGCGCTCTGGTCGCCCTCGGGAAGAAGCATATCGACGATGTTTGGGTCATAATCGATGCCATCTACAGGAGATGGATCAGCTCCCCCTCCAAGTCGCCATGTCTTTGCCGTCGCATCGACATCACGCCACTTACCTGGTCCGAATCCGTCCTGACTACCCACCACGATAATGAATCGGTAATCGGGAACATCCGGCCCGATTACGTTCTTTGATACTGTGATTGTAATCGTCTTCGTTTCAACATCACCTGAAACCTCGATGCCCTTCGCACTCGTCTCACCAGTGATTGCGTCGACTGCCTTCACAGCACCAGGCTCACCTGTCGCTGAAATGGCGACCTCCCATGCCCAATCGGAATGGACCATTGCGTTGGCCCCTTCTAGCATGTCTGTTCGACCAGCAGAATCCTCACCCTGATCGACATAAATCTGGACAATTTGATGGCTAAATCCATTGGATAGACTCCAATAATCCGTTATTTCAGCCATCTCAATCTCGAAGCGTGCATTCCAAGCACTCTGGCTAATCTTGATTGAAGTCGCATCGAAGAGGCCATTGCCAGGTGTGAAATCACCTGCGAGAGGATAGGTGTAGTCCCCGTCTCCTGTCTCGTCGCCCATCGAGTCATCGAATTCGAGTAAAGTAACCCATTCCTCGAGATCCGGGAGGACAATCTCGGCAGGTGCAGGTGGAGCAACCTCCATGTCGTCCCCGTCACCATAAGCAAGAGAATCCGTCCACGCAGATACCACCTTAACCCGAGTTGTGTAGCGTGGCGCTAGACCGAGATCTGACCAAGGAATTCGGAATTCGTATACCTCATCACCGGCACATCCGCCGAGAATCGAGGAGCCAGTCAGAGCCCACTGCTCGTTATCTCCAACCTTTCCTCGTGCATCGAAAAGGTTCCACTTTGCCTGACCGTCGTCCCGCAACTGAGCAAAGTCGAAAGCAACCATGCGTTTAGCTGGGAACCCAAGGACTTGGTTGCCATAGTAGGTTCGGAAGTTTGTCTGAACCTCATTGAAATTCTGCGCGTTAGGTTGCATGAAATATATCGCTAGGTCTGCATCCCGATTCTCATCGAGAGAATCCAGAACCCCCGGCCCAGCCATATCCACACGGATGTAGAGGTTCGAAGCATCGTATCCAAGATGGAATGATTCGATGTCCAAATCGCCACCATCCACGGAATCTGCAGTATACACCGCTGAACCATCCCATTCACCTGGAAGGGCAATACCATCAATCATCGGCTCAATGATGGCACTTGAGGCCTCATCCGGCAGAGCAGGATTCGTCCATAGGTCCTGAAGATAGGGTGGAAGATCTAGGTTAATTGCACGATAGATATTGGAAAGATGAACCTTGAACAATACATCCCACATCTCGTCATAACCGCTATCCTGATCTAACCCATACCACCAGTACCAATCACTCCCCTCTGCAATGTAGAGGGATTCCCAAGCAAGATCAAGCCCCGGATTATCCGGATTTTCTGCTTCGAAGTCCACTAATGCCGTCCTCGCCTCAACTAGACGCTGCCATGCGAGGCTCTCATCTGCCTCCCCTGCCCAAGTACTCAATGTACCATCAATCCACGATCCAGTTCCAATTGTCTCAATTTGAGGTAATGTGAGATTCTTCTCAAGGAAGGCCGAAGGAGTAGTAGTCACCACAGTAGGATGGGATTCGAGACGAGAATACCACTCATGCACGAATGGACGAGCATTATCTGTATGCTGGAACTCGGACATGAACATCCAATTTTCACCGTCCATTGCAACTGTGAGAAGATGCTCACTAGGGTCCTCTCCAGCTGCTAAAAGATCCGAACGGATACCGTCGAGGTAAGACAAGAAGTCAGATACAGCGGCCTCCGGTGTCATCGAGCCATACTGGAACGCGACGCGATCAGAGATGACACGGTCACGGAAAATGACGGCAACCTCGCCACCGGCATCACCCTCGACAATCCATGGTGTCGCCAGTTGTGCAGCATCATCGACATCGATAGATCCGCCGTTCGAAGTCGTGGATTTGGCGAGAATCTCCTCATCTGTAACCATCCATTGAATGCCCACATCAGTCACAGGCTGAACCATTGGAGGGGAAACTGCTTCCTCTGATGGCCACATACCTGTGGGCCTGAAGCCAAGCTCGGCCTCGAATAGATTCATTCCGTTTGTGAGGTGAGCCCGAACATCGTCAGGCCAAGCATCCTTGTTGACACGGATACCATCTTCGAAAGTCCAACCATCCATCATCAGGAGTGGCATGATTGGGTGATAGTATGGCGTTGTTGTCAATTCAACTTGTCCTGCTGCCGCAAGTTGGCTGTACATCGGCAAAACATTCGCCATGTGTGCATGCTGCTGATCGATTACGTAGGTGAGATCTGCTGGAGTATAGTCACGACCCTTAGTGAAGAGATCCATCAGCCCTTGGTCCGTCTGTGAAGGGGCGCTGTAGGTCGAGGGATTATCGAAAAACGGAGCATACTCGCCCTGCACATAGTCCGGAGAGAACTGGAAGAGATACCAGAGCACTTGTAGATCCAGGAGATCTTGAGCTGGAAGGAGGTCGTCATCCATAATGGTTGCAGGCTTCAGATTGTGGAGGGTTTCATCGTAGATCTCTTTGTAGCGGACACTCGCCGGCATAACCCAAGCGTTGGGGTCCTCGGCACTGACATTGTAGATCCAACCACTATTCCAAAAGGACTGGAACTGCATCGTATGAAGTTCCAAATCTGTCGCATTCGGATACCCTGCGACTGTACCGTCTGGATTCGTTGGCCAATCTCGTCGGGCGAAGTCTGTATGGATATCTGGTGTCTCGTTCCGGTGATAATCTACGAGTTGCTCAAGGAAGGAAGGTACGAGATTGTAAGTTACCTGCGTGCCAGGATACTGGGCAAGGATGCCAGGAGAATCGACGTACTCCGTCATTGCATGGACACGGACCCAAGGAAGTTCGAACATACCTGTGAGCTTATTCTTGTAATACGGTTGATGTTGATGGAAAACAATTGCAACATTGAGGGCATCCTCCGCCTTCTCGATAACATTCGCTACCTTAATCTCCATCTGGTCGGGAGAGATACTCGCGTTTCTGTCCGGGAGATGATACAGGTGAGAAAATGTCTCGGCACCATTGGATGTAGCTGGATTCTGAGCAGGAAATGAAGTCCACACATGGCCAGCATCCTGCCATTGCGCCCAGATGACAAAGTCCACCTGAGTCGGATCACCGATAGCCGACCAAGGGACTGAAATCTCAGTGACCATGTTGCCTGACCAACCGATGTAACGATCACCGGGAAAGGTGTGAACGTCCATCGCGTCGTTCTCCTCGTGAGAGGTTTCCCAGCCACTCGATTGGTGAGTGAATATGGCATGATAGGTGGAGTCCTCTAAGACGAAGGCATGATCAGCAGCGAACGGAAGAACGTGAGAGAAACCCCATTCCGAGGAAAGGGGGGAACCACCCTCGCTGGTATTCAGATAGACGAAAATATCCGCGCCTTCATCAGTGGAGGATAGGTCAGTGCCATCCCAAGCGAAGGAGAGGTGCGTTTGGTTCCAGGTAAGATAGGTAGCGACTCCATTGGCATCAGTTCCCATCGTTGTATCTGTGGACCAATCGCTGAGATCGCCATCGATTATGATGTCCTCTGGTGTCACCGCAGAGGCAATCCCCAGCATACCTGGCCCAATGAACAGGAAGACAACCAGAAGAGATACTCCGACTCCCCTGCCGCGACCCATGGACTCCCGTTTATTGCCACAATGATATGGTTTTCACCTCAATTTCGACCATATTGGGTTGTAGGATGAATTATATCCCTCAGGAAGCGGATTGGGTTACTCCGAGTTGGATGTGATACCGCCATGTCCATCGTCTACATATCTGCGGAAATAGGGCTAAAATCCGATTTACATACCTACTCTGGAGGACTCGGTGTACTTGCGGGAGACCACATCAAATCCGCTGCAGATGCAGGAGTCGATCTTGTCGCAGTCACACTTCTCTATCGCCAAGGGTATGGGATTCAACACCTCGATGAGAGAGGGATTCAGACAGAATCCTACAGGGATATCGATCCATCACAACATCTGGAAGATACAGGCATAGAGATCTCGCTCCCTCTCGATGGCGCCCGACTCTACTCACGACTCTGGAAGATGTCTGTAAATGGAATCAACGGCTCAACCGTGGATGTCATTTTCCTTGATACGAGACATGCGGATAATCCGGAAAATTTCGCCAATCTTGGAGAACGCCTCTATGGTGGAGATGACTCAACACGGATTCGACAGGAATACCTCCTAGGGGTCGGAGGAATCCATGCCCTCGATGCTCTTTCTGTAGATATCGAGGGTTTGCATCTAAATGAGGGACATTGTACATTCGCAGCTTTGGAGATGTTGAACAGAGGCTGGTCGAGGGATGAATTGAGGAGGAAGACACTTTTCACTACTCACACACCCGTACCTGCGGGGCATGATCGGTTTGCCTGGGAGGATGTGGAGCAAGTTCTCGGTGAACTCCTGCCCGCCGATGCAAAACAAGTGGCAAACAGTGGAGACACCTGTTCAATGAGCCATCTTGGTATCGGCCTATGTGGAAAAACGAACGCGGTATCGAGGCTTAATGCAGAAGTAGCCTCAGAGATGTTTTCGGGCACCAAGATTCACCCTATCACCAACGGAATCCATCACAGGACATGGACGAGTCCCGCTACTGCGGCACTTTTCGATGAACAACTCGAGGGGTGGCGTAGTGAACCGAATCGAATCTCTGAGGCACCAAGTATCCCCAGAGATTCTCTTTCCAAAGCACGCAAGGAGAATCGGGAAGCACTGCGAAAAATGGTGAAGGAACGCACAGGTGTTGAACTCAAACCCAAACTACTCACCATCGGTTTTGCCCGCCGATTTGCGACCTACAAGAGAGCAAATCTCGTATTCTCAGACCTTGAACGGCTGCGCGCGATTGGTGCCGACCGTATTCAGTTCGTTTTCTCAGGAAAGGCACATCCAAGGGATGAAGGAGGTAAGGCCCTTATTCGGCAAATCTTCGAAGGCGCAGAGGAACTACAGAATGAGATTCCAGTCGCCTTCCTCCCGGATTATTCAATGGAGATTGGCCAGGTAATGACTGGTGGAGTAGATGTATGGCTAAACAATCCAATTCGACCAATGGAGGCCTCTGGAACAAGTGGAATGAAGGCAGCCATGAATGGTGTTCCAAACCTCAGCATCCTCGACGGATGGTGGCCCGAGGCATGCATACACGGCGTCAATGGCTGGGCTATCGGGGATTCTGAAGCCGAACGTGACGACGAGCGGGACGTAAGGGCCCTGTATCGAATCCTTGAGCAAGAAGTCCTCCCAGTTTGGGAGAACGATCAAGAAAAATGGACCCGCATAATGCAGGCCTCAATGGCCGTTAGTGCGGGATTCACTGGAGCAAGAATGATTCAAGATTACATTGGATTCTATGATCAATTCAGGATGGATTGAGACGATGGATCAGGGGAAATTAGAACGACGCCTAGGAATCCTCTGTCATTTGACTAGCCTTCCCGAACCATACCTCGGTGAGAACGGCGCGATTCGATTCCTCCACCATCTCCAAGATATCGGTGTATCAGTCTGGCAGATGCTCCCCATCCATCCTCCTGACCCACATGGGTCACCTTATGCATCATCGTCTGCCTTCGCTGGCTGGGAATTATTTCTGCCCCAAGATCAAAGAGAAATTACGGAATCGGAGGTCACTAAATTCTGTGAGGAACAAGGTGGATGGGTAGAGGAATACGCGCTTTTCCGAGTCCTAAAGGAACGATTCGATGAGGTACCATGGACCGAATGGCCTGAAGGGTGTAGGACAGGGAATGATTGCCATTTGAATGGGAAAGAGAAGCTTCGTTTCAAAGAAATCTGTGAACAACAGGCCCGCTTCAATCATGCATGGATGCGGTTTCGGAAAATGGCTACATCTATGGGAATTAGCCTCTATGGAGACATCCCCTTCTTTGTATCTCACGACTCAGCAGATGTCTGGTCGGCCCCCCATCGGTTCCACCTTGATGAGGAGGGAGGACCCACACACGTCTCAGGTGTGCCACCTGATTACTTCTCTGATACTGGGCAACTCTGGGGCACTCCATTGTACCGATGGGAGAGTCATCGCGACGAAAATTTCGATTGGTGGGTGAGGCGTATGAGACGAATGTTCGACCTTTTTGATCTTGTTCGAATCGACCATTTTCGTGCCTTTGAATCAGCATGGTCGATTCCAGCGCATCATTCCACTGCTGAATATGGTCAATGGGAAAATGGGCCAGGTGACGATCTACTCAAGATTCTCAAAGATACATACCCAAACGGAATTATCGCAGAAGACCTAGGTATCATCCCAAAAACAGTAGAAAATCTACGGAAACGATACGAGATTCCAGGTATGGCAGTTCTTCAATTCTCAAACGAAGATGCTGACAATCCACACCATCCTGAGAACCATAGAGAAAACATGGTAGTATACACAGGTACACACGATAACGATACCACGGTTGGATGGGGTGAAAAGCCCGTTGAATTGATGATACATACTGCGATTAAATCCCCTGCTTTCCTCTGCATAATACCCTTGCAGGACGTGCTACAACTTGGTTCAGAAGCGCGTATGAATACACCTGGTACAACAGAACATAATTGGAACTGGACCTTTGAATGGGATGATTTGAACAGTCCATATGTTGAATGGTTCAAGGAGAACGCTGTTCGACTCCGCCCACGCACCTCATGAACGACGAGTTATCATCGCTAATGTACTCAGAGCGAAGAACATCAGAATACCCCCAAGGAGAATCACTCGCGTGGTTATTCCTGCCGTTGATTCATCCTCATTGACGGAATCGGTCACATCTGGTTCAACAGGAGGTACAATGGTGGTTAGATTTCCGTCACTGACATTCTCCAATTCATCTGGACATGAGCAATCCGATGGGTCTCTTGATGAACCATCCCAGCAGATATCTGTCGGGCAGACAACGGGATCAGGATCTGTAGTTGAATTTGTCTCGTTCCCCATTCCATTCGGAGAATCAGTTGAATTGGAGCCATTGATTGGCTCAGGTTCCGGGCTAGGGTAATCACAAGAACCGTCATCCACCTCTGCAGTCGAATTGTAGTTTAACGCAGTCGAATCTGTGCACCCTTGGACTGGATCAGGGCTTGGATACGTGCATGTACCGTCATCCACCTCTGCAGCAGAATTGTAATTTAACGCAGTCGAATCTGTGCACCCTAAAATCGGTTCGGGCTCTGGCTCCAGTATTGCCGTCTCGTTCGTGAGAATAGTAACGCTATGCGATGTCACATTGAGAAGCGTGGTCCCATTCTCGATACCACCATCACCGAATACAGTACGATGATCGATGAAAAACGAACCTATATCGATGGATATATTCGTCGTTCCACGGTTCAAGGCGACGATACTAGATTGATCACCAATCGAACGTTGGAACACCACGATATCCGATGCATTGTGAATGGACAAGTAACCTCCACGGCGAAGGGAATCCAACTCAGATCTTAGGAGTCCCAACTGACTGATATTCTCCAGAAGACCTCGTTCACGGTCATTCTGAGTAGCATTATCCCTCCACATGTGACGGTTATCCGGATCGGCACCACCAAACTCACCGTATTCGTCACCCATGTAGATCATAGGTGCACCCGGAGTAGTCAGTAACCATCCGTGGGCCTGAAGTGATGCTTGGTATGGATCATCTGTTCCAGGCTGACCTGGAAGGCCTTGCTCAACCCACTGGTTCCATTCATCCGCAGTTCCAGGATCTGCTCTTGAAGTGAAGCGAGAGACATCATGACTCCCGACGAAAGGAACCATCACTGCGCCTTCTGTGTACTGATCTTGACTTCGAGCCGTCCAATAGTCAAGGTGAATGTAGTCATCCTGGCCAGTTGCAAACACTCGGTCAGAGGTAGCATGATACAACACGAAATCAGCCTGACCATCGAGGGCATTCGGCCCGATATACTGGTTGATTGTATCATACTGCTCTGCGTTTGATGCGAGATCGTGTCCCGTCCACCCCATCGCAGTCTCACCCTTGAGGTAGATGTCTGTACCAGCTGTCTCGAACCGTTCGTTAATCCTAACCGCAAGGTTGGTGATTGCGAGATCGTCGACATGCTTCACCGCATCAATCCGGCCACCATCAAGATCAAAGGTTTCAATCCACCACAAAACATCCTCAATCATCTGTTCAGATGCATTTCGATTCTTCCAATCCACATCAGGCATGTAGTCTCGGAACAAGCATTCGAGGCGATTCTCGGTCCAATCGCATCCTGGCTCACCGCAGATGCATCCCTCGTTGAACCAGTCCGGATGCTCGACGTGATACGGATGGTCTTCGTGGACATGGTTCACAACGAAGTCACCCATCACACGGATGCCTGCATCGTGAGCAGCATCAACAAGGGCATGGAGATCATCCTCCGTACCAATACGAGGATCAATACTCCTCGGCTCGACTGGCCAGTATCCGTGATAGGCGGAAACTTCGTGCACACCATCGGCAGCGAGTCCGGTTCCGTTTGCACCTTCGTTGAACGGGGTAAGCCAAAGGGCGTTCACACCGAGATCAGCGAAGTAACCCGATTGAATCCGCTGCGTCACACCCTCAAGATCGCCGCCCATCCAGTCTGCACCTTGGGCCGCTTCTGGTAACGCAACAGGATCGTTGGAGGCATTACCATTCACGAATCGGTCGGTCATCGCCATGTAAATCAGGGCGTCATTCCAAACGAATTCCGCGCCTTCACCAACCCAGAAGGGAAGAAGGAGGTCGTCGGCAGGAACTCCAGAGGAATCATTGCCCTCAATGTGAATGGTGTGCTTACCATCTTCCAACCCACTCAAATCGAGGACCCAGGACCAATTACCCTCATGCCACGTCGACCCTGAGAGGCCCTGCGGAGTTCCAGAAGGTGCATCACCGCCGGAGCCGGCATGCCATTCCACTGTGAGGACCTGATTCTCGATTGAATGAGTGAACATTGGGCGGGTGTCGTTGACTACTCTAGCGATACTGTTCTCGAACGAACCGCAGTAACCCCGATATGGATTCTCTGAATCAACGACCCAGGTCCCATCGATGACATACTTGTAGCAATACAAACCTGGATCAAGTTCAATGCTCGCTGACCAGTTACTAGGATTATCTTCGACCATTGATATTCCTGTAGCCCAATCATCCCATTCACCCATAACCTCGATTGTAGTAGCGGTTCCTTGCCAAGAAAAGGTATAGTTTGAATCACGTTGACGGACGACAGAACGCCCTTCTGAATCACCTGAAGTGAGCAGTGGTACCGATGAAAGTAGGAAAAGGGAGAGCACAGCAATCACCAGTGCTCGCGCCCTCATTCCTCTTCACCCCCGAACAAATCGTTCGCCGTCTCCACGATGTCGTTGAGATGAGCACATAGGAACCCTTCGATGAAAGGATTCGCTGGATTACGGTAGACATCCATAGGGGCGCCATGTTGCTGCAAGACACCCTCGTTCAAGACGGCAATCCTGTCGGCTAGAGTCATTGCTTCAATTTGGTCATGAGTAACATAGACCGTTGTCATCCCAAGTTCATCATGTAGTCGGCGAATCTCGATGCGCATCTGTTGACGGAGTTCCGCATCCAGATTTGACAACGGTTCATCCATCAAAAGTACTCGAGGCCGTTTGATGAGAGCCCTGCCGAGAGCAACCCGTTGGCGTTGCCCACCTGAGAGTTGCTTCGGTTTCTTCTCAAGCTCGGCAGTAATACCTAGAAGATCCGCAATCTCACCAACTCTCCAACGAATATCATCCTCATCAGGCCGTTCATCTCCCTTCATCATCCGGAGGCCGAAAGATAGATTGTCAGCAATGGTCATGTGAGGATAGAGTGCATAGGACTGAAACACCATCCCAATCCCTCGAGCACCCGGCGGCAAATCGTTGACACGAGCGTTTCCGATTACCACATCACCTTCCGTTACCTCCTCAAGACCGGCAAGCATGCGTAGTGTCGTAGATTTCCCACATCCAGAAGGCCCCAGAAGAACAAGAAACTCCCCGTCATCAATCTCAAGGTCTAGGCCATCAACGGCCATGAAGCCGTTATCATACCGTTTCGTTACTCCTCTGTAGATTACATTCACCATTTGATCACCCCTTCACTCCACCCGCACTCAATCCTTCAATTAAGAAACGTTGGAACGCGATGAACAGAACAACCACTGGCAGGCTAACCAACAAAGAGGCCGCTGCGAAGTCACCCCATGCCTGGCCAGTAGAGGAGATGAGAGAAGCAAGGCCAACCGGCAGAGTGTACATCTCTTCACTCGTGTTGAAAGTAAGAGCGAGGAGGAATTCATTCCATGCTGCAAGAAATGAGAACAACGCGGTAACCGCGACTGCGGGTAAAGAAAGAGGAAGAACGATTCGCCAGAAGACCTGAGTCTGACTACATCCATCTACGAGAGCGGCCTCTTCGAGTTCCCTTGGAACAGTATCAAAGAAACCTTTCAACATCCATACGCAAAGCGGTAGGGCAGTGACTGAATAGGCAAGAATCAGACCAAGGGAGGTGTTCAGAAGCCCGAGTGCCTTCATCACAAGGAAGTAGGGGACAAGAATAATCACGCCCGGAAACATTTGAACAAGGAGGAAGGCAAACATCGCAGGATCACGACCACGGAAGCGAAAACGACTGAAAGCGTATCCAGCAGGAATCGCTAGTGCCAGACCTAGAAGGGTCGTTCCAATAGATACGATAAGCGAATTTCGAGTCCATAGCCAAAACGACTCTGATGATACCAGTTTCTCAAAATGTTCTCCGGTGACCTCGTCCATGAATCCCCCGCCTAAGGCGTTCCCTGGAGATACAGCGACATCAAGAATCCAAAGAAGAGGGAGGGCAACTATAGTAACAGCATGGATGAGAACTAGGTGATGCAATGCATGGCTGTGTTTCTCTGCCATCACTCTATTCAGTCTAAGGCCTAGTTCGGCCGCCTTGACTGTCAAGCGACCGGAGACCCAGAGAGTTACCATCGGCATCGACCCAGCAACGGGAACCAGAAGGAAAGGAAGCGTAGTCCAAATTGTAAACCAGATATCAACCCATAGACCAGGGCCATCCAAGTGATGGAGAATTGAGAGGAATAAGCCGATTCCAGATATGGCGAAGATACCATCACGGATATTCTTCGTTCCATGATCCAACTGTCTCAACAAGAGGAGGGCAACAATATGGACAAGAACGATACAAGCCGAGGAATATATTGCGTCATTATCTCCCCTCATAGCGGAGAGACCTACTGAAAGAAATGCTACGAAGATAACAACGGGGTAGTAAGTTCGCAGGCTCTGAATCTCCTGTGGGACGTACCACTGACGCGCGAGATCGGACTTTGACGCACTAGGTATAGAATCCATAGAACTCATGTGACCGCCTCCGTAGCATTTGTCCGCTTCATGTATGTCCAAGAGAAGGCGACAAGCATCACAAATATCACCACTGACCAAGCAGCTGCAACACCATATGCACCATCACGGAAAGCAACATCGTAGACATATGTGATCAGAATATCTGTCGAACCAGGTCCATCAAAATCGAGATTCGGACCGCCATCTGTCATGAGATAAATGACATTGAACATATTGAACGTCCAAATGAATCCAAGCAAAGACAAGGGTACAAGAGCACTCCTCAAATTCGGCAAAGTGAGATGTCTAAACTGGCCAAGAGTTCCAATTCCATCGACCTCTGCCGCTTCATACATGTCCTTTGGTAGGGCTTGGAGAGCGCCAGAAATGGACATCATCATGAATGGTATCCCTAGCCAGATGTTGACTAGAATCACAGCGAAGCGAGCGCCATTCGCATCCGCAAGGAGATTCAGATCCGTTCCAAGAAGGTCGTTTATCGCCCCTGCAGGTTCAAACATACCTCGCCATACAAGGACCGTGATGTACGATGGGATCGCCCACGGAAGAAGTAGCAGCGTGCGATACGCCGTCTTCCCCCACAAACCACTCTTATTGAGGGCAAGGGCGAGAAGTAGACCCAAACCGATGTGAGACACTACATTGACCACAGTCCACAGTAGAGTAAACCCGGTCACTCGAAGAAATCCAGAAGTGGAGAATACTGTCAAGAAGTTCTCAAGGCCAATGTACACATGCTCGCCCAAACGGGATTGATCCGCGTCAGTCAGAGCGAGCCATATGCCGTAGATCACAGGATAGAAGGTCAACACAGCAAGCGAAAGCAAAGCAGGTGCGATGTAGAAATGAGCTCCTTTGGACGTGGTGCGTCCATCTCTATAATCCAGCCAGCGGAGGCCGAAAAGCAGTGCAATAAGGCTCAATGAAATCGAACCAATAGCAAAGAGGTAAGGGGAGGTCTTGAGAGGTACAGCCAACGTATCCTCTGTCGTCGAGCTACTCGATATTACTGGCGAAAGTATCTCAGTACCATTAGGATGAATTGTCAACACAGCGAAGTAGTATTCCTGTCCGGACGGAATGCCAGTTAGAGTACATCCAATCGAGATTGTACCATTTGGCACAACACCAGTACCATCCGGTTCACGATGAATTGGAACAATGGCTCCATCTCCTGTATCATGATGGCAATCGTCGTACCAATCTCCTATTTCTGGTTGCATCAAAGCCGCTGTATCACCTACAAGAATTACTGAATGAAGGCGGGAATCCTCCGTTCTATCGAACTCAGAACCATTCATTCGGACCTCATAGTAAGTTCCGTTCGTAGCTGGTTCAGAAAACACCATCTCGATGCCTACTTGACGATAGCCTACAGAGCCGTCTAACTCAATCTGATTGACAGAACCAGCAGAAACAATACCGAAAAAGATCGGACAAAGAAGAAGAAAGAAAAGAAAACGTTTCACCCACTCCCCTCCAAATCCGATTCTAAGGCTGCATCAGCAGCTACTAACGCCGAAGTAGCATCCAATTCACCAGAGTATACATTCTCAAAGGCGGTTCCCAGTGGATCATATACCATTGACATCGCTTCCGTTGTAGGTGCAGGAAATCCCACCATTAACTGCTCGAGGAAACCAGATATGACTGGATTCTGAGCTACCTCCGAATCGACGTATACGTCGACATGTGTAGGCATGGTGTAAGTATCTAAGGCGAATTCGCGTTGTGAATCACTCGATGAAAGATGCAAAGCAAGACGTACTGACCACTCCTTCTGAGATGATTGCTTCGAAACTGACCAACCCTTGTATGTAACTAGAGGAGATACACGTTCTCCTGTAGAATCTACAATTGGCAGTATAGACTGCTGCAATGGAATGCGCCCTGCTTCATAGGTAGCCCAATTCCAAGGGCCATCGACAACCATAGCCGCCTTAGAACTGAGAAATTGTGTCTTCATCGATTCCGATTGAGTGCCAGTCTGGACTACGCCATGAGTCACCTCAAGATCAACCATCCAATCCATGGCTTCTGCCGAACCATTAGAATCCAGGGTAGGAGTCCCATTCTCATCGAATAAGGAACCACCATATCCGGCCTGAAAACCAAACCACCAGTAAGCGTTCTTCACAGGCATTGCGAGACCATGTACATCCCCTTGAGTCAATTGAGATGCTGCTGAAACCATGTCATTAAGCGTCCAATCCTCCGATGGATGATCGATCCCTGCAGCATCAAAGAGAAGTGGGTTGAAGATCAAACTTAGACAGTCCTGACTTGCAGGGATACCGAGAAGATCTCCGTCGTATTTCATCGCATTAAGCGCTCTTGCATCAAACTTCGAACGTTCGAAGGGTGTAAGGTGAGGCCTCAAATCCTCCAACAGAGATTGACCTCCAACACGAACTTCTCCAATCTCGCCAAGTTGATCCGAAGAAAGACGGACCACATCTGGTGCCTCGCCTCCTTGTGCTGCAATCATGAATTGCCGCGCCGCTTCACTGAACGGAATAGCTGATGTTTCGACCTCTACTCCGGGGTTAGAGGCCATGAATCGAACAATTTGTGACTCAAAAGTGGCTAACTCTTTACTCTCTGTGGCAAAGGAGTGCCATACGACTAGTGATACTGTTTCAGTATCATTTTCCTCAATTGAACTAGTGGGACTCACACATCCAGGTAGAAGGAGTAGAAGAACAAGGATGAACGTCGTAGCGTTCCTTAGCAAACACATCACCTCTACTCGCCAAGAGTTTCTCCGGGAAACAAATTAGGCCAAATCGCACGAAGATCAGTACCTAGAACTACAGGAACACCAGCATCTTCGAAGGCAGCATGTGCTTCATCTCTGGCGGGATTAAAACCGATAAAACGTGACCCTTCTATCTGCATAGAAAGGTCCATGCTATTGTCACCAACACTCACAATCTCGGAAGGGTCGATACCGAGTATACGGTGGAGCTTCGATACCATCTCACCCTTGTTCCACGCAGATACTCTACAAATACCGTCATCGAGGAGATATCCTTGGCCGTCATATTCGAAACCGTTAGCTGCCCAATCGTCAACCTTTAGCATACCTGCAATCGTCGCAACGAAGAGATCTACACCTGCAGAGATGATCACCACATGGATGCCTCTCTCCTTGAGCTCTGATACTACATCTCGTGCACCATCCATAAGTTGCACACCGCTGTAACAACGGAATAACTCATCACGATGGATACGTGGTTGGACGCCTTTCCATAGACGAATGTCTTCTCGCATGAACTCCTCATCGGTCAACTCCTTGTTCAGGAACGCTTGGAGTAGGGCGGGGTCTCCCGTACCAAAGTGGCTGTGGATGACAGCCCAAGATGAACCCGCATCAGCAAGGACTCCATCGCAATCAAAGGCGACCGCCTTGACTACTGACATGACCATACGCTTCGCTAACGCTGACTTAGTCCCATCGCCTCCGGATTGGACCGGGGGCCAAAGCCCCCGATCCGGAGTCCGGCCGCGAAACTCAGGAGAGACGCGGCGGCTGGGTGATCCCGGTGTAGGTCATCAGAGGCGTTGCCGTCTGACCACCTGGGACATACACAATACTGACTAGCACAGATTCGAGCATGTCACCTGTAACTGGGTCCTTCATCAGGATGTAGATGATATCGCCTGCACCAAATCCAGTAGTACAGTCCGCGTTAGCACCAGTGCAATCGATGTTATCCTTGAACGTCACCATCGAGTTACTGTTCGATGGTAGTCGTCCGTAGACACCGCAGTTACCAGTGCTGTCGCCAGAGTTGCCCGAATTGTCAATCAATGACGAATCCGCAAGACAGGTGTCTTCAGGAGCATACTTGTCAGTGAGATTCACCGTTCGGAACTGTTGCTCTCCGCTTGAATCCAACCACTCGAGATTCACCCGGACAGCTTGCGTAGCAAGTTCAGTCTGTGCACCGTTCACGGTAATCTTCCAAGCCCAGTTGTTCTCGTCGCTATCATCGATGCTCACATCAGTGAGTGCAGTTACTCGAGGTGAAGCCTTTCCGGACACATCCGCTAGCGAACTTGACCAGACATAGATCGTTCCAGCGAGAACCACGGTGATTGCCACGAGAAGAATCGTTGCGATGACGGGGCTGACTGCCTCTTCATCTGCAGCAATTGTCTCGAATACTTCCTCGTCCTCTTCACGGCGCGCCGAGATGAGGTTCAGGCCAAGGAATAGACCCACGAGGCTCACAGATAGTAGTCCTGGGAGGAACGAACTGACCGAGGATGCCGCCTTGAGTCCCACCATCTTCGGTAGAATCGTGCCCACATCAGTGGAGGTCATGTTGTTATTATCCCAGTTGAGCTCTTCCAACGCTGGGCGTCGGAAGTTGTCAGTGACGTAATCCTCAGTGAACGGATCCGTAGTTCGGACTTCAGCGAAGGCCGCAATCTCGTCTGTTGCACTGTTCATCGTGATGTAACCTGTAACGAGGACGGTATCGCCGACGCCTGGAACCTCACCATCATCCCACTCAAGAGTAACCTGATGCTGGATTGCATTCGGGTTGTCGTTCGCAGTGAACCGGATTTGGACGTCGTGCGGGTAATTATACAACGACGGATCATCACCAGTGTTCGTGACCTCGACCGTGAATGGCACACGTGTGCCAGGCATGACTGCCTCGATGTTGAGGTAATCGAATCCGAAATCAGTGTTGAACTGGTAATCCGGGCGTGCCTCGACAACGTTGTTCACACGGATGTGAAGTGTGACGCGGTCGCTTCTCTGGTCGTAGGTATCGTAACCTGCCTGACTGTAGTTGATGTAGTCAGGCGCATCAGCGGTATCGTTCAGGTATAGGTTGACAGTGCAGTAGTATCCGCTGGCTGGAACCATCTGATGGATTCCACCGTCACGGACGCCGTCACCATCAGCATCCTGTAGGAAGTCAATCTCACTGGTTGGCGCAGTAGTGGTTGCGTCAGGGATGAGTGTGATTTGCATCTCCTCAGTGTCCTGGTCGAGTGCGATTGTGAAGTAATGATCATAATCACAATTCGCGGTCTTAGCAACTTCCCACTGGTAATCTGCCTGCTGATGATCGATGTCGAACATCATACGAGACATATCGAACGTGAGGTTGTCGACATTGGTATCGTCCTCAGTGAGTTCGATGTACCAATCCTCTGCGTCGCCTGCAGTGAGCTTGTCACCGTTGGCTACCTCGACGTACTTCTCCGCCTGCAAATCTGGTCCATAGATGACTGGAGCATCGTTGATCGGGTTAACGATGAACTCAACTGTCATGTCATCAGCGTCATCCACACCATCTGTGAGACCGAAGAGAATATCACAGGACCCGCCTGCTTCATTCGTCGCGTTCTCTGCGATGAGGATGCTTGTTGTTCCAGCCATGGAGATATCGAATGGGATACAGCCATCTGCAGCAGCAGTCCAGTTGTATATCTGCGGAACCGCGTGTGGGTTGTTGTCCGACTGAGAGTTCTCGTTAGCCATGTCTATCACGAAGCTGCCGGACTGGTTGAAGACGCTACCGAGGCTCTTTGGAACGGTGAATCCGTTCGCACCATCGATCGCTGCTTCATCACGGATGTTGATTCCGCCCTGGCCGTCGTCGGTGAGGACGAGGCCGCAGTCGTTAGCACCGTAGTCATTCAATGAGTTACAGATGATTGGCTTGTCGTTGACATTGGTGACGTTCCAGAAGAAGGTCTGTGTCGAGTTCAGGCCGTCAGCGTCCGTCACAGTCGCCTTGAGGCGGTGTCCACCGAACTGGTCAGCGAGAGTCGTTACCTCGAAGGATTGTCCATTGAGGCCGTAAGAATACGGCGTCATGTATGTGTGCGTGTTCGCTGCAGAATCAACAATCTCCCATGTCAGATTTACATCCTGTGTCTGGAAGTCAGTTGCCAACTCCGTCATGCTTAGCGTCGTCATTCCAGTATCTTCATCGACAGTTACGTCAATCAGGTTCTGGATTACCGGCTTAGCACGGAGGATATCGATCTCAACGTTCTGGTTCTGAGACATCATGACGTTATTCCTCTCTCCCCAGTCCCAGTAGTCGTTATCGACATCACGGACCTTGACGATGATATCGTAAGGCCGAGCAGGGGTTGGAGTCGTAGTACCCGCGTAGGTTCGGAAGATGAGTAGGAAGTCATCGAGAGTTCCATCTGCAAGATCTGTTCCAGTGAGGTCGAAGCCACCGAAGTCGTAGAAGTTCTGGGCAGTCGCGTTAGCCTGATCCCACTCCTGTGGCGGGAAAGCAGCTAGGACGTGACCAGTATTCTCGTTCTGAACCACTGTTAGCCAGCGGACATCATCAGTCGGGGAACCGATACAAGCCCATGGGATTGCGAACTCGGAGTTCAAGTTGAACGTCGAGGTCACACCAGGATATCCGAATCCTACGAAGGAGGAGATACCATTGCACGAAGACGTGACATCAACCCAGTTACCGGTTGGTGTCACACGCTTAATTCCCCAGCTGGTTGCATCCTCTGCGAAGAGCATGAAGTCAGCCTGGAAGGGGAGGTTGTGCGTAACATACCAGTTGTCACCAGTAGAACTTCCACCAGGAACAGTGTCTAGGTAGATCATTCCGTCCGACGCAGTGAAGGTCACACCAACAATACCGATGTAGACATTCGTAGCATCCCAAGTGATTCTCATCTCCCCACCAGAGGTGAGGTTCTTGGCGACTGAACCAGGCATCATGTCGTCAGCGATATTCGATTCAGCAGTGTAATCACCGAACCAATCAGCTAGGTCACCATCGGTCTGAATCACAGATCCAGCACGAGTGCGCCATGATGGGCTGACATACTCCGCACGGGAATGAGCCACAAGAGGCACCGTTCCGCCAGTGAGGGTATTGTAGTCCTCGGTCGACCGGATGGTCAATGCCACATCAGAGGCCGCTTGACCCATGTGAGTGACGTCGAGATTCAGTAGGTTTGCTTCGTGAACAATCGCGCTGCTGGATACGACCAACTTCGAAGAGTCGAGGACGCCGTTACCAACGCTCGTCACTGTGCTGAAGGCACCTGCATCAATCTGGACACTAGTGCCGCTCCAAGTCATGTTCTCAATCGAACCAGACGCAGTATTGATTGTCTTCAATGTGGTATCAGAGGTACTCGTACCTCCGTTCCATCGGAAGTCCTTGTGCTTGTCCGTCAGGAGACCAACATCACCGCTAGTGCTTAGGTCAGTGAGGTCAAGATCGTGTAGACCGCTACTAGATACTGAACTGACTGCGATACCATTGGTGTCATCCACATCGATGGTAGCTCCATTCATGGTGATGTCGACATCTTCTGCATCAACACCATATCCATCTGCTACAATCAGAACACCGTTACCGCTTCGCGCCTGAGATGTTCCACCGAGGTAGAGTTCTCCGCCTTCCATCTGGATTCCAGTACCGAATCCACTGATACTTGTGTTCGAGAACGAAAGGTAGTCATCAGATCCAGCAACATTCACTCCGATAGAAGCAAGGGCCGGACCGGAACTTGTGGTTACGGTCACTGTTCCATACATATTGGGGTGAGCGCTGCAATGATACTCATACACACCAGTAGTGGTGAAGGTATGCGCGAAATACGACCCGTTGTTCAGAAGACCACTGTCCCAAACAGGTGAACCTGTTGTGTTCTCAGTGGTGCTGTGCTGGTAGTTGTTCGGATCCGAGTTGTATTGAACCGCGTGCCATCGAACGGTATCGCCAACTGATACTGTGATGTTCTGTGGCGAGAAGACCGAAGCACGGATTTCGACAGTGTGGACTCGAGCTGCTGCTCCACCAAGGCTGGTGAAGGAACTGCCTTCATCGACGACTGTGCAACCGTCGGTAACTAGAGCATTCGAGATTGTGGAGACATCGTTTCCACCCATATTGATCGTGGAAGTAGTTCCACAATTGTCTACAACGATTCCAACCGCGCTCGTTGGCGTTCTGCCTGAGGTGAACGAAACCGTGTTGTCCATGATGTCAACATCGTTGTTTCCACGAACTCCGTAGACGGCGATACCACCGTCAGCATCAATCAAGTTGTTGTCAGTGATTGTTCCGTGACCACTCTGGACATAGATACCAGCGTTAGATGCGCTGCTGATACCACGAATGGTGTTGCCATCGATATCCCACTGCTTTCCACTACGAGAGTAGATTGGGTTCTCCGCGAGAATATCGTTATCGACGATATCGATGGAATTCGTTGTCGCATCCTGGATGTAGACACCATATGTTGGGATTGTAGACCCAGTGTAGGTATTGTCCTTGATCAAGATGTCATCCGCCTTGGTGTTCAGGTATGCCCAGAAACCAAGTGAGGTTGTGTCGACAAACGTGTTGCCTTCAACAATCATGTCATCGGTACCAGTTCCACTGTAATAGGTCGAGTAAGCGTAGTAGTTGTATGGAATCATTACACCAGCCTGACAATCGTAGAACGTATTGTCCTCGATTCTAGCATCAGCAATTCCAGCTGTTGCAACACAGACGTCATTGTATTCCACGCTGCTACCAGCAGGTGGCACACGATAGTGAGAGAATGTACTGTTCGTTACGATGAATTCTGACGGAGCACCGTAGTATCCGCGGCCAGAAGCCATCGTCGCGATTCCAATCAGGTCAGTGTTGTTGATGTTGAATCCAGCATAGTTGGAGGTACCACTGTATCCCAATCGGAATGCATGACTTCGATCGCCATTGTCAGGACCTACAGAGACAATTGTGGTGTTATCCATATTGATTGTCTGAGTGTAAGGATACTCGATACGGATATCACCGACACCATTGTACCCACCCGTCACGAAGATGATTGAGTTGTTGAAAAACGCCTCGTTCGCGCTATCTAGGTAGTTGTAAGCGTGATCCATTAGGATGACCTTGTCATTCCCGTCATCCTCCTTCAGACCGTAGTATGCATCGTATTGGGTGAGTGAACCCACCGTATCTGAACTACCAGAACCAACGTTTGAGCAGGAACGCATGTTGTCGTAACTACTAGATGTATATCGGTAACACACGTGTATGTCGACTGAATCTACCATGTTGATGGTGTCAGCGTTCGTCGGAACGTCTGCTAGAGTCACT
>MDTB01050457.1_pt1 | contig 45470 bp, 49 predicted proteins | sample 811161 | NCBI WGS metagenome assembly MDTB01 (sample SAMN05326650, study PRJNA326480) | marine metagenome | isolation source: seawater | place: Mediterranean Sea | collected 2009 | reverse complement strand
TGATTCATTGTGTAAACGTATTGAGCCATAAATGAGTAATCAACTTTTAGAGTATTTAAGTTAGTGTAGTGAGTAACTATTATTTTTTTCTTTAAACGCTAAATTTTGCTAAATCTACCACATATAGGGGTATTTTATATTAAAAACCGCTACATCTGTTATTTGAATAAGGGTTTTTTTTACTGGTTTAACGTGATAGGGTGGGCTCGTGTCGAAAAAGGCATACATATGTAACAATAAATAAATAAAATATATGGGGTAACAGCATGAGTGCATTAAAAATTGTACGTCTATTATCAATTGCAGTTGCAGTAGTTGGAGCTTTCGTCGCAATTCCAGAAGCCGCGTTAGTTATGGCAGTTTTAGGTTTAGTCGGCGGTTATATGGCAGACGAAGCAGATAAAAGCAATAGAACCTACTTTCTTGTATTCGCAGTAGCATTAGGCACAGTGTCTGGTGCAGCTGGTGCTTTACCAGTAGTAGGTGGTCCAATCAGTGATATTATGGCAAACCTAAGCACGATCGTTAATGCAGCCGCTCTAGCTGTAATTCTTAACGCAGTTAAGGATAGAGTATCTGAGTAAGTTGTTACATTCAGAGAAAACCCCGCGCTTTTAGCGCGGGTTTTTTTTGCCCATCATTTTTTACGATTTAAGGTTCTCAAAGGTCATTCCTGCTGAGGCAACTAATCGATCAATAAGTTGGTTATTCATTGCGGTAGCGGGCGTCCAAAAGCCCCCTGGAAGCTCTGACTTACTGATATCAAACGCCATACAAAGACCTGCCTGAGTTAGCATCCTGGCGGTGCATCCATAGCCTGGGTCCCTATCGCCAGTGACCTTTATGGTAATAGACTGTTGTTGATGTTTGCCAATTATTCGCAGATCAAAAAAGCCATTTTGTTGTTGCTTAGGGCTGGGTCCCTGACCGGGTTTTGGCAAAAGAAATTTTTGCAGTAAAAAGCGTAAGAACTTATTCTTAGCACCTAGCGCAAATCCGCCCAAACCAAGGGTAACAGCCCAGGCACGAAAATATCCTTTCCGACCTTTCCCGGTTAATACCGCTTCACCATAGGTAAAATCGTCTGGACCATCTGGTTGAAGATTATTCGATCTTAAAACAATGCGGCTATTGATGGTCTCCATAATAAAGGGCGCAGACCAAGCATTAAAATCCTTATCAAAAGTTGGCTTTAAGATTCGCGGCTGTTTAACGGTTGATATCTGTGGTTGGCATAGTAAATAGGGGTTGCCCATTTTGCGCCGCAATGAGGGGTCTTGTTTAACCGCTTTCGCCATCTCAATGCCACTAGCTACAGTGCCGCCGGAGACACCTCCCTTCATTGCTTTCACTCGCAGCCGAACATGGCTACAGGTAGTGCCAAATTTTTGCTGACTTATTTGCTGTAGAAAATACACCCCAAGGTCAGAGGGGATTGAATCAAACCCACAACAGTTAATAATTCGGGCGCCGGTTTTTTGTGCTCTCAATTGATACTTGTCGAGCATTTTTTTAATCCAGTAAGCCTCACCGGTAAGGTCGCAGTAATCATTGCCATTGTTGACGCAGGCCTCGACTAGGGATTCACCATACAGGGCATAGGGTCCAACGGTTGATATTACAACACGCGCCTGCTGACACATCTTGGTTAGGCTGGCCGAATCCGAGCTATCTGCCACTATAATTGGAATGCCTTCAGCCCCAGGACCCAGCTCAGTTTTTAATTGCTGTAACTTTTTTGCCGAGCGACCAGCAATACCCCATTTAATATTGTTGCCCAGGCCAATTTCGGTTAGAAGCGTTTGCGTAGTGATTTTTCCGACAAAACTGGTAGCACCGAATAAAATTATGTCGAGAGATTGGCTATCCATTGTTAAAATCCTTGTACTGAGTGCAATGGTATTATTGTCATGAAAGCCAAATTATAAATGGATCTGTTAAATGTTGCCCATTCTATATTCTTTTAGACGTTGCCCCTATGCTATAAGGGCGCGAATGGCTATAGCTTATGCCAGTATAACCCTTGAGCTGCGAGAAGTCGCACTGGCCAATAAACCCGCAGCAATGTTGGCTATATCGCCAAAGGGAACTGTACCGGTATTACAGTTGAGCGATAGAGTGATTGATGAAAGTGTAGAGGTAATGAGATGGGCATTAAGCCAATCTGATCCAGAGAATTGGTTAGCCTTACATAGCCAGCAAGAGCAATCAACGCTTATTGATGAAAACGATAATGAGTTTAAACAGTGGTTAGATAAATATAAATACTGGGATCGATACCCTGAGCAATCACAACAAGACTATCGAAAAAAGGCAGAAAAATTTTTATCTAATTTAGAGCTGCGCTTGCAGCATAATAGCTATTTGCTTGGCAATAATATATGTATGGCAGATATCGCTATTTTTCCGTTTATTAGGCAGTTTGCGTTTGTTGATAAACCTTGGTTTGATGATGCCGATTACCCCTCAGTTCAGCGTTGGTTAAATCAATTCTTACAATCGAAGCTGTTTGAGCAAGTCATGGTAAAGCAAGCGCTATGGCAGAAGTCTAACGATCAACCTAAATAGGTTTTTCCCCGCCAGTTAGCCCTTTAGGCTAGAATGGCTGAGTCTGTCTAATTGCAGATAATTTTTTAATAGTTAACCCTGTGGATTTCACCCATGTTTGGTTTTTTTGAGCGTCGGGTTGATCCCTTTCCAGAGGAAGCTCCCAAGCAACCTCCCAAAGGGATTTACCAGTTTTGTCGATACTTTACCAAGGGCCTAGAGCCTTGGTTGATTATTATGGCAATACTGACAGCCCTAGTCGCCGTAGCAGAAGCCTCATTATTCGGGGTTTTAGGCAAAGTGGTAGACCTTTTGGTGGCTAGTGACTCCGAGTCTTTTATCGAAGACTCATGGACTTCAATTGTTGTAATTTCAGTTTTTATACTAATTGTTATTCCAATACTCGCAAGTCTTCATTCGTTGGTTGTTCACCAAACCTTGATGGGAAATTTTCCAATGGCAGTGCGATGGATAGCACATCGCTACTTACTCAATCAAAGCTATGGTTTTTTTCAAAATGAATTTAGTGGTCGTATTGCTACCAAAGTAATGCAAACAGCACTAGCGGTTCGTGAATCGGTTATGAAGCTGTTAGATGTTATTTTATTTGTCACTGTCTATGTGATAACTATGTTGGTTCTGATTGCCAGTGCCGACCTAAGGTTATGCTTACCGCTATTAATATGGTTAATTCTGTATATTGGGTTACAGCTAATATTTGTGCCAAAGTTAAAAAATATTTCACAGATACAGGCTAACTCTAGATCTACCATGACTGGCCGTATTATTGATAGTTACACCAATATAGTCACCCTGAAGTTATTTTCTTTTTCATCCAGAGAGTCGCAATACGTCAAAGAGGGAATGACGGAATTCCTTAATACAGTTCATCCACAGATGCGCTTGGTTACAGGACTTAATATCTGTTTATGGATTATTAATATGCTGCTGGTGTTTAGCACCTTAGCCCTAGGCATCTATCTGTGGATGCAGCAATTCATTACCGCAGGTGCTATTGCTGTAGTGATTAGTTTAGCGCTGAGACTTTCGGGTATGTCTCATTGGATTGTATGGGAAATTGGCAACTTATTTGAAAATTTAGGCACAGTACAGGATGGTATTAATACCCTGTCAGAGCCTCAAATGGTATTAGATCAAGACAATGCCAAGAAAATTGAGGTCACTGCCGGCAAGATTGAATTTCAAGATGTTAAATTTAGTTATATCAATAATGAACAATTACCGACCTATGCGGTGTTTGACGCGCTATCTCTTCAGGTCAATGCGGGGGAGCGTGTGGGTGTTGTGGGAAGAAGTGGTGCTGGTAAGTCGACATTAATTAATCTGCTTTTACGCTTTTACGATATTCAGCAGGGTACCATTGCTATTGATGATCAGGATATAAAAACGGTTCAGCAGGAGAGTTTGCGTGAGAATATTGCGGTAGTCACTCAGGATACTTCGCTGTTGCATCGTTCGGTGAGAGAAAATATTTTATTTGGTCGACCTAATGCTACCGAAGAAGAAATGATTGAGGCGGCAAAAAAAGCGGAAGCTCATGATTTTATTTTAAAACTCAGGGACGTTGCCGGAAGATCGGGTTACGACGCACATGTGGGTGAGCGGGGAGTTTCTTTATCGGGTGGTCAGCGTCAGCGCATCGCCATTGCGCGAGTGATTTTAAAAGACGCGCCGATCTTGATTATGGATGAGGCTACCTCTGCCCTTGATTCTGAAATTGAATCAGCTATTCAGAAAAGCCTGTATCAACTAATGCAAGGAAAAACAGTGATCGCAATAGCACATCGGCTGTCTACTATAGCTGCAATGGATCGACTGATTGTATTCGATGAGGGTGAAATTATAGAGCAGGGAACACATCAACAATTGATGCAGTCACAGGGCGTCTATGCACAGTTGTGGCATCATCAATCAGGTGGGTTTTTGGGTGTTGAATAGGCAGTTTTAACGAAGTTACTGCGATACGGCACAGATACACAAAAACAATAAAAACTTTACTGGAGCTAAGGGTGTTAGCTTGTTAGGATTCATTCATCGGCCAAAAAAATTAAAAAGTACAATGAAAGATCTCCTTTTATTAGTAAACCATAGATTTAGTGCGCTAATTCAACAGCTTCAGCTGATGCGTCAAACGCCGCAAGCTGAGGTAGAGCCATCTTTGGCTGATACTGTGGATGCAAAATCTGTATTGATGGCAGATGTGATGATAGAGGGCGAGTTGCACTGTGATAAAAACCTCGTGATTGATGGCCAGTTCAAAGGCACTATTTCGGCGGAAAATAATACGGTCGCAATTGGATCAAATGCAATAGTCTATGCCGATATCAGCGCTAATAAGGTAGTAATACAGGGCGTAATAAAGGGTGATATTAAAGCTAAAAATACTGTGGTACTGAGCGCAAGTGCTAGGGTCAGTGGCAATATTCAAGCCGCTGTGGTTGACTTAGAACATGGCGCGCGATTTAAAGGTATTATAGAAATGGATCCTCCGCAAGAAGAGGCCATTGATGTATCAGCAGAGCAAGCCCCGAAAGCCGTAACTGCGGCTATGGAGCCGGGCTAAATTTCATAATACTGTCTTATTTAAAGAGCATAGGCCAATGCCAGAAACACAACAGCTAGATATAGAGAGCAATATTCTGTCTTCCTCACTTCTTGTTGGGTTATTCAATCAGATTATGGATGATAAAACAGTTGTGGTGTTGGATATGGGCTTAGCTAGCGCTGCATCGGTTAGTTTTTTTGGCCAGACCAAATGTAGATTGCAATACACTGGCTTGATTAACTCAGAGATCGAAAAATACAACGATCAAGAGCTATCCCATGCCGAGCGCGTGGCTCTATTTAAAAATGATTTAAATCTTCAAGCAAATATTAAGATCGATATTGTTTTATTTTGGGATCTGTTTTGCTATCTAAATGCTTCGGCTATAGCGGCACTATTAGAAGTACTAATGCCAAACCTACATGGCAGAACCAAAGCTCATAGTATTGGCCTGCTTAATGCGCGCCAAAAAATGCAGTACTCAGAGTATGGAATACAATCCATTGATCAGCTTTGGCAACAGCCATGTAGTGCAGTTCAGCCCAATGTTTATGCGCATACACGGCATGATTTTAGCAGAATATTAAATTATCTAACCATTGATAGAAGCTGTTTGTTATCGGGTAATAGAGTCGAAAATCTATTAATGATTAATACCTAAAAAGTGAGTTAAGCCATGAAGCAGGGAATAATAATAGGGGCAAGTTCAGGTATAGGTTGGGAGCTAGCAGTTCAGCTTGCGGCTAAAGGCTATCAATTGGGGCTTGTAGCTAGGCGTCTAGAAAAGCTTGAGCTTTTGTCTAGCAGTCTTCCAGGGGATCATTTTGTTGTTAAAGCCGATGTGTCTCAGGCTGAGCAGGCTCAAAGCGCATTATCTGAGCTAATTGAAACAATGGGTAATGTTGAACTTATTGTTCTTAATTCAGGTGTTGGTCAGCAGGAGAAAAAACTCGACTGGGACATTGAGCGCGAAATGATAGATGTAAATATTCGCGGTTTTGCAGCGCTTACGGTTGTTTCAATGAATTACTTTCGACAGCGTGGCAATGGCCATGTAGTAGGTATTTCTTCTGTAGCTGCACATATGTCTGGTGGTTTAGCGCCAACCTATTCGGCAACTAAAGCCTTTGTTTCAAGTTATCTCAATGGTATGCGTTCGCGTGCTGAATATTCTAAGTTGCCTATTACTGTAACCACTGTAGAGCCGGGTTTTGTTGATACGCCTATGGTACAGGGAAGCCCAATTTGGACGGCGACGGTTGAAAAGGCGGTTGCGCAGCTAGTGCCGGCAATACTTAACAAAAAAGGCCATATCTATATTACCAAGCGTTGGCGATATGTAGCATGGCTATTGAACCTTATGCCAAAATGGTTGATGCGCCGATTATTTTAGTCTGTTCTAATTTAGCGGCTAGCTTATTGTTTAAAGCTCGAATCTATTTTTTCAATCACTCGCGTTAGGGCATCAAACTCCAATCCACCCGCCGGTCCGCCCATAGCTTGTAGCTTTAAAAGCTGTGCAGTTTTGGCGAGTACATCATCGCTGACCGGTATGCTCGGCTTGCCTGTAGCGTCGGCAGCGACCTGAACTTCACAGGCGCGCTGTAATCCCCACATAGTTTGAAATGCCTCGGGTATAGATCTGCCGCCAACCAACAAGCCATGATTGCGCAATATAAGAATATTTTTATCCGCTAGGCTTTTTACCAGTCGTGGCTTTTCATCATCCATAACCGTAATACCCTCGAAGTCGTGATAGGCAATGCGATTATTCAGTAGGGCTGAGTAAAAATTATCGGTTCGCAGGCCTTCTTTGGAACAGGCTATGGCCATCCCTTCAGTTGTGTGGGTATGGGCAATACAGTGAATATCAGGTCGGGCTGCATGTATCGCCGAGTGTATAACCATACCGGCTGGATTGACGTCATAGGGACTGTTATCGATCTTATTGCCGGCGATATCAACTTTAACCAAATTAGAAGCTGTGACTTCTGTGTAGTGCAAGCCATAGGGGTTAATTAAAAAGTGCTCATCATCGCCGGGTATTTTTACCGTGATATGGTTATAGATCATTTCTGACCAGCCCATATAATCAAATATTCTGTAGCAAGCAGCTAACTGTACTCTTAATTCAGATTCGGTGGTAGACATAAGCGATTCCCCGTTAATTTATAATTATAATATATCCTGTAGTTGCCCAGCAGCAGACCAGCCAGAGAGGACAGCACCCTCAAATCGTGGGCCAGCAAAGGCATCGCCGGCTAAGACTAAGGGTGGCATTTTAAGACCATCACTAACCAATAGACAGGCATCATTATCAGTGATTATAGGTTTGCTATACAGCCAGCCATGTACTTGAAAATCTATTACATTGGCATCGCCAAATAGTGGTCTCGCTTTCTCAATTAATTCTCTACCTACCGCTAATCTATCATGAGAAAAATGAGCCGCGCTATAGTTGCCGCTGGCATGAATGGTAATTGCCGGAATGGGTGACACGCCTTTTTTAGCATTATCACTAATCCACGCAATAGGTCCCTGTTCAAGCGCTAGAGCGCCCGGGTCTGGTAGGTTAGTAGGGCCATCAAGAACTGCCATAACCGCAATACAGCTCTCATATTGAATCTTTTGCAAACGCTCAAGAATGGGCGAGGGAAGTTGAGTATCGCCCTGATTTAGCAGCTCTAATGCCTGTGGCACAGGACTGGTGATAATAACCGATCGCGCCTCAATAATCTTTTTGGACTCTAGTTGTACCCGCCATAGACATCCATCATGGCATAGGCTTTGCGCTCTAGTAGATTGCAAATGAGTTTGTTCTTTAGCCAGGTGCTTAGCAATGGATGCCATGGTTGGCACACCGCGATAACGGGGGTGACCATTGGGTTGTCCGGGGTAACTCTTGTACCACTGCTCGGCCACACCTGCTTTGATCCACTGGTTAACACAGGCTTGAAATTTCTCTGAGCGCGCAGTAAAAAATTGGGCGCCGTTATCAAACACAGCTTCACCAATGCGTCGCGCTGCGAGTCTGCCGCCAACGCCACGACCCTTATCGATAACCACAACATTCAACCCTTTGCTTGAAAGCTTTTTAGCGGCACTAAGACCGGCAAGACCTGAGCCTATAATTAGTGTGTCGACAGGGGGTGAATTGGGTTTTGTCATTTTTAAGATTTACCTAATTTTTGTGGTGAGCGTCGGCATCGCTCTGAACAATACTTAACCTGCGCCCATGTTTTTTCCCACTTCTTACGCCATGCAAAAGGGCGCTCACACACGGGACAGGTTTTTTCTGGCAGATTTACTTTTTTATGCGCCATAGCAACGGGTAGGATTATTTGTTATCCATGCTCCATATACCGGACCCTTTACAGGCAATAAATAAGAAAATAAAACAGAATAGCGCGGCTACTTCACCGCCATTAACTAAGGGATAAAAAGGCGGGGTATCGTGATACAGCCAATAAGCCACGGCCATGGTGCCACTGGAGACAAAAGCAGCGCCTCTGGTGGTAAGTCCTAAAATAATAAGTACGCCGCCAACGAGTTCAATTGTGCCTGCGACTATGGTCAAAAAACTCAGATCGCCGTAGGGATATTGTTGTGGAAAATTAAAGAATTTTTGCGTGCCGTGAAGCAGAAACATAAATCCTGTGGTGATTCGAAGAATAGCGTAGGCGTGTTCTTGATAGTTGTCTAAAAATTTCATAATTATTCCCTTAAGTCAGTTGAGTGTACGTTAGCTAATTAGCTGCTGGTTTATCGATAAAATTTTTCCAGACCTGATTGGGTCGCCAAATTTTGTTCAAATCAGCTTCCGCAATTGATAAATCCTCACCTAAGATAGCTGTTCTGTATTTAAAAATAAAGCAGGAAACCCGCAGATTGGCTGCGCAGTGGACCCAGATTTTTTGATCTTTATGGCTCTGCATATGACTGACGAACTGCTGAAAATCTTGTGCTGATGGGGCGCTGAAATCGACGGGGGTATTAATATAGTCAATGCCGATCTTTGCCAGAATACCGGCTTCATTTGCAAGTGAGTTCTCTGCAGCAGGCGGCGCTAGATTGATTATTTTGGTATAACCTGCCGCCTTAATAGCGATGAGTTGATTGGCTGTAGGTTGGCCAGAACTAGCTAGATTATCATTGATTGGTAGATAGTTATAAATGGATGTCAGTTTATTTTCTTTAGGCTAACACCCGTGTATTTTTCTACCAGAGAAACACCATAGCCGAGAACTGTCTTTAATGTTCTCGGATTAAATATCATGCACTGGCGCCGGCTTTAATAAGGACTTGAGCGTAATCGACGCCCTGCTGGTGCTGATTCATAATCTGTACCATATTGATGCCGTCTGGGTTGGTGGCATCAAGATTCAATCCAGCCTGTTTAAAAAAGCCTACAAAAGTTACAAAGTTATCAATATTCATGCCGCGGTAGGCTTTTTCTAGCAAATGAAAATCGCGGCTTACACCTTCTGGCGGTAGATAGTCGAGAAAGCTTTTAACTCGCTCATCATCAAATACTTCACCGAGAACTTTTTGCTTATCTTTTTTTAATGACATAGTTTTCCCGCTCTCATTAGAGCATTTTAGCTAATTTTTGCGCCAGTATTTGACTGACCTGCTGAGGGTTGGCCTGACCTTTGGAGGCTTTCATAATCTGCCCCATAAAGCCGCCGAGTTTTTTCTTGCGCTTATCTGCATCGGTATTGATATAGTCATCAACCATGGCTTGGTTATTGGCTAATACTTCATCGACCATGGCTTCAAGCGCGCCGCTATCGGATACCTGTTTTAAGCCGCGTTGCTCAATAATCTGATCAGCATCACCTTCGCCATTCCATATGCCTTCAAATACCTGTTTAGCCATCTTGCCGCTAATTGTATTATCCGCAATCCTGATAACAAGACCAGCTAGCTGCTCTGCAGTAACAGGGCTTTGCTCAAGGCTAATAGCTTCGATATTGAGTCGTGCGCTCAATTCGCCCGCTACCCAATTAGCAGTTAGCTTAGGGTTCCCAGACTGTTTTGCCGCCTGTTCAAAATAACTGGCGGTAGAGGCATCGGCGCTTAACACGGTTGCGTCGTATTGAGAGAGCTCATACTCAGCCATAAATCGCTGTTGACGCGCATCGGGCAGTTCTGGCAGGTTTGCTCGCAACTGCTCCACATGTTCATCGCTAATCACCACGGGTAATAAATCAGGGCAGGGGAAGTAGCGATAATCATTGGCTTCTTCTTTACTGCGCATTGAGCGTGCTACTTTTGTTTCGCCGTTGTATAGGCGAGTTTCCTGAACAACTTCGCCGCCATCTTCTAGAACGTCGATTTGACGTTCCACTTCAAGGCGAATGGCATCTTCCATAAATTTAAACGAGTTTAGGTTTTTAGTTTCGGTGCGTGTACCTAGTTTGTCTTCACCTTGAGGGCGAATTGAAATATTTACATCAAAGCGCATACTGCCCTGAGACATTTCGCCATCACAGATACCCAGTGAGGTAACAATACTGTGCAATTTTTTGGCAAAGGCTACCGCTTCTTCAGCAGTGCGCATATCAGGTTCAGACACAATCTCAATTAATGGTGTGCCGGCACGATTTAAATCTATACCTGAAACGCCCGATCTAAAGTTACCTTCGTGTAGTGATTTTCCAGCATCTTCTTCAAGATGTGCATGATGAATGCGTATAGACTTGGTATCGCCATTATCAAGCTGAATATCTACTACACCAGGGCCAACAACGGGTTGTTCTAACTGAGTAGTTTGATACCCCTTAGGTAGATCAGGGTAGAAATAATTTTTTCGCTCAAAGACCGAGGTCTTGCCAATTTCAGCATCAATGGCGAGACCAAACATAACCGCATAATCAATGGCTTGCTTATTAACCACCGGAAGCGTGCCGGGCATAGCAAGATCAATTTCACAAGCCTGAGTGTTTGGCGCTGCACCAAAGGCGGTGCTAGCCGCGGAAAATATTTTGGTCTTGGTAGCTAATTGAACATGGACCTCAAGTCCGATTACGGTTTCCCAGTTCATGATTCAATCCCCGCTGGTGCTTGTTGATGCCAGTCGGTCACCTGCTGAAACTGATGAGCAGCATTAAGCATGCGCGCTTCATCAAAATAGTTGCCAATAATTTGTAGCCCAACCGGTTTGCTGTCAACCATACCGCAGGGTAGTGACATGCCAGGTAGGCCGGCAAGATTAGTAGAAATGGTATAAATATCTTCTAGATACATGGCGACAGGGTCATTGCCCTTGGCGCCAAATATAAAGGCTGGCGATGGACAGGTAGGGCCCATAATAAGATCAACTTTTTCAAAAGCTTGAACAAAATCTTGGCGAATCAACTGTCTAACTTGCTGGGCCTTGCCATAGTATGCATCGTAATAACCGGCAGATAGGCAGTAGGTACCAATAAGAATTCGGCGCTGTACTTCATCACCAAAACCTTCTGCTCGGGTTCTGCGGTAGAGGTCTTCAAGGTCTTTTGGGTCCTCACAGCGATGGCCATAGCGCACACCATCGAAGCGCGATAAATTGGCAGAGGCTTCCGCCGGTGCAATCACATAATAAGCCGGTACCGACAGCCCTGTATTAGGCAGGCTGATTTCAACCAACTCAGCACCCAGTTTTTCATATTCTGCCAAAGAATCTCGCACTGCCTGTTCGGTTCCGGGGTTTAAACCCTCAGAAAAATATTCCTTAGGAATACCAATTCGCAAACCTTTAATGGAGTCATTCAAGTTGGCCGAGTAATTAGGTACTGGTCGATTGATACAGGTAGAGTCCTTATCATCATAGCTTGCCATACAGTTAAGCAGCAGTGCACAATCTTCGGCTGTTCTTGCCATAGGCCCGCCTTGATCGAGGCTAGAGGCAAAAGCAATCATTCCCCAGCGAGAAACTCGCCCATAGGTTGGTTTTAGCCCAGTTATCCCACAGAGTGCTGCCGGCTGACGAATAGAACCGCCAGTATCGGTTGCAGTTGCCCCTGGTGCTAATCGCGCTGCAATTGCCGCGGCAGAGCCACCGGATGAGCCGCCGGGAACGGAGTCGGTGGCCCAAGGGTTTTTTACAGCCCCGTAAAAACTAGTTTCATTGGATGAACCCATAGCAAACTCATCCATATTGGTTTTACCTAGCATAACAGAGCCACTGTTTTTGAAGTTTTCGATAACAGTTGCATCATAGGGCGGTACAAAATTATCCAGCATCTTCGAGCCACAGCTTGTACGCACGCCGTTAGTACAGAAAATGTCTTTATGTAGTATCGGTACGCCGCAGAGTTCTGGTGCCTCACCCTTGGCAAGTAGCTGGTCGGCAGACTGGGCAGCTGCTAATGCCTGATTCTCAGTTAGGGTAATAACGCTATTAAATTTTGAGTCTAGGTTTTTGATTCGCGTCAAAAAGTGTTGAGTTATTTCTGTGCTAGAGAAAACTTTCTTTTTAAGACCGTTTATAAGCTCAATTATTGTGAAATTATGCATTCTTTACTCGGCTAAATCTTACTGAAGGGTTTAATCAATGACTTTTGGCACCAGATAGAGGTCACCTTCAGTATCAGGTGCAATAGCTTGGAAGGCTTCTCTCATATTAGGCTTATTGACGGTATCTTCTCGCAGGCGCTGTGTTTCATTGAGCGGATGATCTAGACCACTTAGACCGCTGGTGTCGGCAGCCTTAAGTTGATCGACCAGCTCAAGTACGCTGCCGAGTCGCTGTGACATCTCTTCAACTCTCGTATCGTCTATTGCTAAACGTGCTAGGGTTGCAAGGTTTTCTATGGTTTGTTTTTCTATACTCATATTGAGATCTTATAAATAAAATATTTCAAAGATCGAAGTTTACAACATTAAGCTGATTTAGGTTAGTTTGAGTAAAGAAAAATCTGCAGTTGTTTAACATAAAAGCCACTTTTTTTTACAGGCTTGTTACAATTAGACCATAGAGAAAAATTTTGCGAAATAAAACAGTGGTTATTGCACTTGCTATCGACGCAATGACCTGATAGTTTTCTGCCTATAGTTTGTGACTTTTACATGCCGTAAATAGCACATTAATGGAATTATAAAAATGTTGTTACTTAAGAAATTTTTAGGGCTTTTTTCAAGCGATTTATCAATCGACCTTGGTACTGCAAATACGCTTATTTACATGCGCGAACACGGTATTGTGCTCAATGAACCCTCTGTTGTTGCCATTCGCCAGCAATACGGAGAAAAGAAAGTTGAAGCTGTAGGTGTTGATGCAAAGCGTATGTTGGGTAGAACGCCGGGAAATATCACGGCTATTCGACCGCTAAAGGATGGCGTAATTGCCGATTTCCAAGTAACGGAAAAAATGCTCCAGCACTTTATTAGAAAAGTGCACTCGGAAAGCTTTGTGCCCCCTAGTCCGCGGGTGCTTATTTGTGTGCCCTGTACGGCAACAGAAGTAGAAAAGCGTGCGATTAAAGAATCGGCATTTAGTGCGGGTGCTCGGGAAGTATTTTTGATCGAAGAGCCGATGGCAGCAGCTATAGGTGCCGGCTTGCCGGTTGAGGAAGCTGTGGGTTCGATGGTGGTAGATATAGGTGGTGGTACTACTGAAATTGCTATTCTTTCATTAAACGGTGTGGTTTTCTCTGATTCTGTTCGAATTGGCGGCGATCGTTTTGATGAATCGATTTGTAACTATGTGCGCCGTAAATACGGTAGCGTCATTGGTGACGGCACCGCCGAGCGAATTAAGATCGAAATTGGTACAGCATATCTTTCAAAAGAAGTGCGAGAAATTGAAGTCAGAGGTCGTAATCTTGCCGAAGGTGTGCCAAAAAGTTTTGTTCTTAGTAGCGATGAAATTCTACAGTCATTACAAGAGCCATTGTCGGGTATTGTTCAGGCGGTTAAGCGCGTGCTAGAGCAATCGCCACCAGAATTGGCATCTGATATTGCCGAAACAGGTATTGTTCTTACTGGGGGTGGCTCACTTCTGAAAGACTTGGACCGTCTTTTAGCTATTGAAACTGGCCTGCCGGTTATATTAGCTGAAGAGCCCCTGACCTGTGTTGCGCGCGGTGGTGGCGAAGCCTTAGAAATGATGGGCGCAAAAGGTTCGGGCATGCTTATGTACTAGCATGTTCAGATCAAAGGCTGCCTTATCGATAGGCACTTCTTTGCCGCTGATCATAGTTTTGGAGTGCACTCATTAAAAACGTCTTTGTTAACTCTTCCTCAGCAGTGCGAAAAACGTTTTTCGCACTCTTGCTTGCGCTATTTCTTATGACCTTGGATCGCTATACCTCGGTCTTTGAGTCAACCAAATCCAATATTTCCAAAGCAATAATTCCCCTTCAGTTGGTGGCGAACTTTCCCTCTAAGGTCTTTGATTGGGTCGGGATGAATGCCACTTCTAGAACAAAGTTAGAACAAAAAAATGTCAGCCTTGAAAAAGAGCGCTTAATTCTTTTGGGGCAATTACAACGCAGTGCAGAATTAGCCGCTGAAAACCTACGCTTGCGTCAATTGCTTAATGCCACTGAGTTATTGATGCAAAGTGTTTTAGTCACTGAAGTCATAGGCGTTTCACCTAATCCAGTTGATCACACTGTAACCGTAGATCGCGGTACCAATGATGATGTTTTTGTTGGCCAGCCTGTGCTCGATGCTGAGGGTTTGATGGGTCAGGTGGTAGAGGTTTTTGAAAATTATAGTAAGGTGTTGTTGATTACTGATATCAATCACGCGCTTCCAGTGCAGGTTCAGCGAAATGGTTTGCGGTCAATTGTTGAGGGTACCTCGGATTACAATGAGATGTCATTGAGGTTTGTATCCCCAACGGTGGATATTGAACAGGGTGATAAGCTGGTAAGTTCAGGTTTGGGTGGACGTTTTCCGATGGGATACCCTGTTGGATCTGTAGCATCCATCCATCAAAGACCGGGCGAGAAGTTCATGGAAATTAAAGTGACGCCTTCGGCAAAACTGGATCGAAGTAGACACCTTCTTTTAGTGTTTACCCTCGAAGATGGTGATGTCACTAGAGATCTTAATGAATAGTAATAGCACTTTTCAGTCTGCTTTAATTATGCTTTTGGGAGTATTGATTCTTCAATTTATTCCTTTGTATGGTGACTGGGGTTTTTGGAGACCAAACTTTCTTTTACTCATGATGGTCGCTTGGATGCTTTATTTTCCAGATCAGTATGGTATTGAATTTGCCGTAATTATGGGGATTTTGGCAGATTTTATTTTTGTATCAACACTTGGGTTCCATATTTTAATTTTTTCGATTTGCGGACTTATATTGATCTTTTTCCATCGCATTGTTGTTTATCTTCAGTTATTCCATAGGGTCACATTGGTTTTATTGATGATCTTATTGGTTGAGTTTATGTGCTTAGCGATTGATAGCTCCTTAGATAAACAGCAATCTATTGGGGGGATACTCGTTTTAGCAGTTATTTCTGCATTATGCTGGATTCCCTTAGATAAATTTGTCGGGCATTGTTATTCTCGTCAAAAGTAGACATAGAGCTATCTGCTTGAGGTAAGAAATTGGAAAAATATGATTTGATATTAGCCTCTGCCTCTCCTAGGCGCACCGAAATTCTTCAGCAGATGGGTGTGCGACATCAGGTGCAGCCAGCGAATATTGATGAAACGCCAAGGCCCAATGAGTCGGCTGTTAATTATGTGCAGAGAATGGCTCTAGAAAAGGCACAAAATATAATCTCACAAAGGTCTGAAATAATACCGGTGTTAGGGGCTGATACCTCTGTAGTCTGTGATGACAGTATTTTTGGCAAGCCCAGTGATAAACAGCAGGCATTGGATATGTTGATGGCGTTATCGGGTAGATCACATCAGGTTCTTTCCGCTTTGGCTGTGGGTAATGTCGAGTGCTGTTCTGTATCTATCTCAATAACAGAAGTAACTTTTCGGCAACTCTCCAAACAAGAGTGCCTAAGTTATTGGAATACCGGTGAGCCGCTAGATAAAGCTGGTGGTTATGCTATTCAAGGTTATGGTGCTGTGTTTATTGAGTCTATCAAAGGCAGTTATAGTGGTGTTGTTGGGTTGCCAATAGAAGAGACCTTCTTACTGTTACAAAAATACGGAGTCCCCATTTGGGATTGCAAAAAATAGTGGCCCGATGACAAGAGAAATTTTAATCAATCATACGATCTTTGAAACTCGTCTTGCACTCGTTGAAGATGGGCTGCTACAACAAATTCATATTGATAGAGGTGAGGAACCTAGTCTAGTCGGCAATATTTACAAAGCCAAAGTGCTTAGAATTATGCCCGGGATGCAGTCTGCATTTGTTGATATTGGCTCTAAGCGCAATGGGTTTATCCCTATTGATAATATATCGCGTGCCAAAGTTAGCGACAAGATCTCCGACCTATTGAGGGAAGGGCAAGAGATATTGGTGCAGGTGGTAAAAGATCCGGTAAATAAAAAGGGAGCACTTTTAACCACAGACCTATCAATTGCGACCGATTATTTAGTCTACCGACATGGGCGTGCAAAGCCGGGTATATCAGCAAAGATAAAGCACAAGCAGGAGCGATCGAGACTCAATGATCTAATGGATTCAATTATGTCTGGGTTAGAGTTGCCTAAGGGATTAAAGGGTAATTTTATACTGCGCTCCGCGGCTGAAGGTGTAACGGCGAATGAATTAACGGCAGGTATCAGTTGTTTAATTGACATTTGGCAGTCGATAGAGTCTTTGAGAGTACAAAAATCGCCAGTTGCGGTTTATCAAGAAACTCAAACATTTCAACGATTAATTAGCAGTATGGTTGATCTTGGTATCAATAAAATAACGGTAGACTGTGCTGAATTTCTCAAGCAATTAAACCAATGGTGTAATCAAGATAGCCGTGCGACAAAAATGCAGACCGAGTTATTCACCGCTGAGGGTAATCTGTTTGATACCTACCAAGTAGAAAAGCAAATTGATGCCGCACTGAATAAACAGATAGCCCTTGATTGCGGTGGTCATCTAGTGATCGAACAAACCGAAGCATTGTCAGTTATCGATGTTAATACGGGCTCTTTTATAGGCGACTCTATCGATGAAAATACCTTTTACAAAGTCAACCTTGAAGCGGCCATTGAGTCTGCAAGGCAGATAAAGTTGCGTAATTTAAGCGGCATTATCATTATTGATTTTATTGATATGCAAAATTTGGATCATCGTCGCAAGGTGCTAAAACAACTTAAAGGTGCTTTTTTACCCGACCCTATCAATCACAAAATCTCTGATTTTACAGAGTTTGGCTTGGTGCAAGTTGCGCGTAAGCGAACCAGTAGAAGTTTAAGCCAAATACTATGTACTCCTTGCAACCATTGCGAGGCCAGTGGAGCTATTAAATCTAAGGAAACCCTGTGCCTTGAGATCCTGCGCGAATTAATTAAGGTTAAGTCTAGTTGTAGTTGGAAATCTATAGAGATCTACGCTTCGAACAGTATTATTGAAATATTAAAAGATAAATATTCTACTCAACTTAATGATTTTAAGAGTAGAACTAATTGTGATGTTAAGTTTAGTATAGATCGCACAATAAAAAGCAATCAGTTCAATATTATTCCGGCTAAATGATTCAGATGATCAACAGTGTAATAACAATGTGTAAACAGGTGGCTCAATGGCTTGGCATTGCGGCGGGCCTATTGGTTATTGGCATGGTCATACTTGTTTTTCTTGGGCGCCAAACCATTGGGCAGTTGGATGAGCTGCGGCCGTCAGTTAAATCTTTTATCGCCTCTAGCACAGGCTTTCATGTGAATATGGGCGCTCTAAAAGGCGAGTGGCCACAACTTATTCCCATTATTGATATTGAGGGTGTCGAGTTAATTAATTCGGAGCAGGAGACGGTATTAAGCTTTGAAGGCGCTCGCGCTGATTTGGATCTGTATAGTAGTTCTAAACTAGGTTCACCTATTTGGCGTGAGCTTGCTATTGATAAATTAGACATCAATTTTGTTGAAAATGCTTCGGGTCACTGGCGATTAAAAGGTTTTAATGGCGAATCTGATACAGATCTAAATATTATTCTCCAGCCATTTCTATACAGTCAGCAAATTCGATTAAAAGCTGTCACTGTTCATCTTCATTCTTTCTCGGGTCAAAAAATTCAGCTTTTTGGTAATGATATGTTGATTGAAAATGATAAAGATTTTCATCGCGCTCAGTTATCAGTTAGTCTTACAGAAAATGGTAGTCCAGCTAATTTAATCATAGAAGCCTTAGGGCATCTCTCAGATTTGAACCAATTTAAAGCCAGTGGCTATCTTGATTTTGATGAATTAAATATTTATCAGTCGCTAAAAATGCTCTCTACATCCCTAATGCCTGATATAGCAATTCAGCCTGATCAGTACTCTATAAATGCCGGCGGCAAAGTCTGGTTAGATTTTAGACCTGGATGGCATCTGGATTATCAGGGTGAACTTTCAGTCTCCAAAATACCGCTTAATTGGTTGGGTGATAATATTTCCCCCATAACTGATATCAAAACCATGTTGACTGGTTGGTATCTGCCTGGCGAAGACTGGTGTGCGAGTCTCAATGATCTTGAGTTTGAGCTAGGCTCAACAAATATGGAGTCGGTCAATCTTTTGTATAAACAAAAACTAGGCTCTAATTGGCAAGAGTTTGACATTTTGCTAGAGGATATGGGTTTAGAATCTGTTGCGGGCTTAATCAGTGAAACTCAGATTGTTTCCGCCGATGCTATCAATCATTTAAAAAGTGATAAATCCAAAGGAAATATATCGTCCCTTAGTATGGGAAGATCAAGCACAGGATTCTATCTTTCAGCAAAATTAGAAGAGTTTTTTATGCCGCCCTATGGAGGCATGCCAGGGTTCAAAGAGCTTGATGGTTATCTTGAGATAAAACAATCAAAAGGGTTGTTTCATATTGCCGACCATGATGGCTTTGAGTTGTTTTTTCCCAAAAACTACACAGATTATTCGGTCATAAATGAAGCGTTGGGGACTATCTATTTTGACTGGCAATCCCCTGAGCAAACTACAATTTTTAGCGATTCGATTTATACCAAATTAGAAGCCGGTGATAGTCAGTTGAAATTTTCTATGATTCGGCCCAAAGGAGGTGAAAAGGCCGCTGATTACAATTTATTGATTGGCGCCAAAAACCTTAATTTAGCCTTAACTGATAAATATTTGCCCTATACCATGCCCGAAAGATCATCTAACTGGGTTAAAAATTCCATTAAAGATGGTAATTTAAAACAGTTTGGTTTGCTTTTTAGGAGTGGCCCACCAAAAAATGATCATCTGTCTCGAACCATGCAGTTATTGTTTGATGCCCAAGATGCAACGATAAAATTCAATCCAAATTGGCCACAATTTACAGCGCTTGAGGGGTTGTTTGTAGTGGATAGTGGTAACCTAAGTGCGCAAATAAAATCGGCCCTTTTAGATCAGGTCACGGTAAGCCAGACTAGGATTGAATTCAGCGTTAAGCCCCCAATCGAGCAAAGAAAGTGGGTAATTGATGGTCATTTAGATGCTGAATTATCAAGCATGATGGATTTATTAAATCAGTCGCCATTAAAGAAAAATTTCGGCCCTATGGTAAATTGGTCATACACTGGAGAGACAAATACTCATCTACACATGAAGTTGCCAGCCTATATGGCGAACAAAGCTAAGCCGGTTGCTACCGAATATAAAGTAACTTCCGTTATTAATAATGGTGATATGAGGATTTCGGGATCACCGATTAAATTAGAAAAAATGATGGGAGAAATTGAGTTTTCCTCTGACAAGGGGATTATTTCAGATAGTTTAAGTGCAGAACTTTGGAATCAGCCATTTACGGCTAGGTTATACCGAGACGACCAGCAGAAGATGTCATTTTCCTCGGCTTTATCGCCTCAAAGCTTAACTAAATTTGTAGATTTCTCTTGGCAAAATATAATTTCAGAGACCATGCTGATAAACGGAACTCTCTATAAAGACCCAGCTAACCGGTCTAAAACTACCCTTGAGATACAAAGCGATATGGAGGCTGTGGCGTTGAATCTACCCGCTCCAGTAGGTAAATCAATCAACCAATCTAAGCCGCTGAATATTAAATTACATTTTGAGCCCAGCCTTTCTCAGATTGAAGGTAAGCTAGGCGAATATCTTGTCTCTGATATGCGCTTTGATCAGGGAAAATTAAAGCGCGGCGTTATTAGTTACGATCATGATTTATTGATGCCAGATCAAGATATGCTTTTGATATCAGCTAATTTGCCAACCATTGATTTTACGTTGTGGCAGCCACTTCGTGACTTGATCGAACAGAAGCCAAAAGCTGCAAATACAACAGAAATAATATTTGATTTGGAATTGGCTCAATGGAAGGTTTCTGGATTACAGTTATCAGATATTAGCGCCAGAATTACGCCAATGATTTATGGTTTTGATGCAGTTTTCACCAGCGACTTAGCTGATGGCTCAGTCAGCCTTTTTAGCGATACCAGGCAACCGCCAAAAATTGCGCTAAATAGACTTAGTCTATCAAATAACTTTGCTAGTAATTCTGCTAGTTTGGATCCAAGAGTACTAATAGCCACAGATTTTTCCGTTGATCGGCTAACCATAGCGGGCCAAGATTTAGGTGCTTTGTCATTTGAATTGAGACCCGAGCCCTCTGGCGCATCATTTAATAATATGTCTGGAAATATTTTTGGTTTATCCCCTGGCATCTATTCTTCCGAAGCGCCAACTGAGTTTTTTTGGGGTTATGATGGCCAGACCCATATTAGCAAGTTAGTGGGGCCCATAGGGGTCAATAATATTGGCGATCTGTTTAATGTATTTAGTTTACCGCAAGTATTGGATAGTCAGTCGGGTAGGTTTGATACCAACCTCACTTGGCGAGGAGAGCCATGGGCTATTAACAAAGACAATCTAAATGGGCAGTTAAAGATTAACTTAGTAGATGGTAATTTTTACCGGACTCCCGGGGGTGCCGGTACTGCATTGAAGTTGGTGGGGTTATTTAACTTCGCTAACTGGTTGAAGCGATTACAGTTAGATTTTTCTGATGTAGTTGGTCAAAACTTAGTTTATAACCGTTTGGATGGAACCCTAAGTTTCGATCAATCTGTTCTGAGTTTAGATGATGCGCTAAAAATAAAAATGCCGTCAGGGCGCATGAGTATGGCAGGTGATTTTGATCTAGGGTTAGAGACGATTGATGCGCAACTGGTTGCAACGCTTCCGGTAGCCACTAATCTTCCCTGGTTAGCTGGTTTAGCTGGCGGTCTTCCCACCGCTCTTGGGGTTTATGCAACCAGTAAATTAGTAGAGAAACAAGTAGATCGTCTCTCAAGTATTAGTTATGAGATAAGCGGTCCTTGGGATGATGTCGATGTGGCAGTTGATAAAATTTTTGCAGCTGAGCTTAGCGAACCAAGTCAATAAAAGTAGTTAAAAGAATAGGATTTTTTATGACAAATATTGTCAAAGTGGCGGTGATACAATCACGACCATTAAAAAAGTTAGAAAATAATCTCAATCAAATCCAACAGCTCTTAATAGAGGCTTCAAGACAGCGTGCAAGTATCGTGGTTTTGCCAGAAAATTTTGCCTATTATGGTGAGCAAGACCTTCAAGCCATAGGCTGTCAGGAGGCCTTAAGTAATGGTCCCGTCAGGCAGTTTTTAAGCGAGCAAGCTAAAAGGCTAAAACTTTGGATCGTAGGTGGAACAGTGCCAGTGGGAGATAATAACTCCAAGCCGGTGGCTAGATCGCTAGTCTACGACTCCAGTGGTCATTGCATTGATCACTACGATAAAATTCATTTGTTTGATGCCGATGTGCATTCAGAATCAAGCCAACAGGCTTATCGTGAGTCTGATTCTTACAGCTATGGCAATGCCATAAAAACGATTGAAACAGACTTTTGTAAACTAGGCTTAACTGTTTGCTACGATTTAAGATTTGCTGCCCTGTACCATCAGTTAAGAGCAGCGGGTTCGCAACTAGTAACAGTTCCAGCAGCATTCACCGCAATTACTGGCCGAGATCACTGGCAGCTTTTATTGCGAGCTCGAGCGGTTGAAAATCAATTTTTTATGCTCGGTGCTAACTTGGTCGATAGAGCAAGAAGTTCGCGCGGGCTATGGGGCGGCAGTGCGATTATTGACCCCTGGGGGACTGTTATTGCTAAGCTTGAGGACGAGGTTGGTGTGGCTACTGCTGATATTAATTTAAATATGATGGATGATATTAGAGCAAGAATGCCGGTTCAAAATCATGCTAGATTAAAGTTTAAAAATTAATCAGCCAGTTGCCGGATATATTTAAATAGCTTCTCACTTGCGGTTGAGGGTTTATTCTGGGATTTTTCACGACTAGCCTGTCTTTGAAGATTGCGGAGCTGTTGTCTATCCGCCTCTGGATACTGGGCTATAAAATCCTCAATAGCATTATTACCCTCGTTGATAAAACGATCGCGCCACTCTTCAAGTTTGGCGAAGTGCTGTCTAAAGGTTTGCGACTGATGATTGAGTTTTTCTAGTGAATATTTAATGTCTGTCACGTCTATATTACGTAAAAGCTTGCCTATATATTGTAATTGACGGCGCTTTGCATCAAGGTTTTTTAATCTTCTAGCTTCTTTTATCGCCGCTTTTAACGAATCATCCAAAGCGATCTTTTCTAATTGAGATTTAGCCAGTAAAACCAATTGCTCGCCCATATCCCGAAGCTCTTGGTTTTCGCGTTTAAGTTGGGATCTACTGGGTAGATCTATTTCTTCGGTGGATAAATCAGTCATTAGGTAAGAAACAAGGTTGCCAGGCCAAGGAACGAAATAAAGCCTACGACATCAGTAATTGTGGTTAGGATAACTGTTCCTGCAAGTGCGGGATCAATTTTTAGAAATTTCAGTAACACGGGTAGTAATGTGCCGGATAAAGCCGCCGCCATCAAGTTGATAGCCATAGCCAAGCCAATAATAAGTGCCATTGTAGCGTCTTGAAACCATAGCGAGACCACACAGCCTACAATAAGGGCATAAAGTAGCCCATTAAGGGCGCCCACCGCAAATTCTTTACTCAACAGCCAGTTTAGGTTGCTGCGTTCAATTTGCCCTAGCGCCATACCTCGAATCACTACCGTAAGAGTCTGGCTTCCTGCAACCCCGCCCATACTGGCGACTATAGGCATTAAAATAGCTAAGGCTACTAACTTATCCAAGGCGTCTTCAAATAGACTTATAGCGGTTGATGCCAATATAGCAGTCAATAGGTTTACACCCAGCCACACAGCGCGGCGCGGAGCAGTTTTGCCGATTGATGAAAAAGTATCCTCAGTATCACTTAAGCCTGCCATAGCCAGTAGTGAGTGATCGGCATCTTCGACAATAACATCGACCACATCATCAATAGTGATTCGGCCAAGCAGATGATTTTCATCATCTACAACAGGTGCAGAGACTAAGTCATGACGTTGGAATAACTGGGCAACTTCAGAGTCAGTCAGGTCAACATGAATGCCTCGAACTTCTGTATTCATAACCTCTCTAACGGTAGTGGTTGGTGCTGATGTTAACAGCATACCCAGTGGTAAATTACCGGCAAAAGTATCATCGCGATTGACCACAAAAAGGTTGTCGGTAATCTCCGGAATTTCTTCAAAACGGCGAAGATAACGAAGAACAACATCCACCGTAATATCTGGGCGAACTGTGATAACCTCGGTATCCATCAAGCCGCCAGCAGTGTCTTCATCGTAGGTGAGCACTGACTCTACACGCATTCTATCCTGCGCTGACATAGCCTGAAGAACCTCGGGAATAACCCGATCGGGGAGCTGTTGTAGGATATCTACAATATCATCAACATCGAGACCTTCGGTCAGCGATGCTACTTCGACGCTATCCATTTCATCCAGAAATTCTAATTGTATTTCATCGGATAATTCATGGATAACTTCTCCAGATATCTCTGGATCAACCAGCTCCCATAGGATTCTTCTATATTTAGGTGGGGCAGTTTCTAATTGATGGGCGACATCGGGCGGTGATAGATTATTCAGGGTATGCCTAACCTGATTAAGCGTCACCGAGTCGATGGCGCTACCAAGTTGGGACAGTAGACTGTTATGTTGCGTTGCCTGAGTCATACATCTGTTTCCTCAAAGGCCCAATTGTAAGCAGCAGTAAATCGATAGTTTAACCTAAAATACAATGGGATGCCTTGCACTAGATGGTAAATTTACTGTTGGTGCGTTACTTGCCCTCACCAAAATAGTCAGCCAATAATCGTGTAATCATGCTGCAGGCTTCATCTTCATCTGGGCCATCAAATTCAAAAATTAGTTCGGTACCCTGACTTGCAGCTAAGAGTAAAAGTGACATAATACTTTTGGCATCTACGAGGGGTGGTTTTATGCCTGTTCTAATACTAGATTCGTAACGCCCAGCCAAAGAGGCGAGCTTAGTAGCCGCTCGAGCGTGTAATCCAAGCTCGTTAATAATAGGTAATTTACAACTGATCATAGAGTTACTCTATCGGTTACTGGGTGGCTAATTCTTTATGCATCACTTGCACAAAATTATATTGTTGAGAAAAGTGTTCATGAAGACGATTAGCGATATAGACAGATCGATGTTGACCGCCTGTGCAGCCAATAGAAACAGTAAGATAGCTGCGATTATTGGCCTCAAATTTTGGAATCCAACGGGTAAGGTAGCCAATAATGTCGGCCAGCATAGAGGCAACATCAACCTGACTTTCCAAAAAGGTTATAACGCCTGAATCATGGCCAGTTTGTGTGCGCAGCTCAGTTTTCCAGTAAGGGTTGGGCAGGCAACGTACATCAAATACAAAGTCAGAACCATTGGGGATACGTTGCTTAAAGCCAAAGCTTTCAAATAAAATGGTCATCTGCTGCTCTGCTTTAGGCACAATTGTATTTTTGACCAAATCGCGCAACTGATGCAGAGTTAAACCGGAGGTGTCGATAGTTAGGCTAGCTACCTGAGCAATCGGCGAGATAATACTCTCTTCAAGATCAATAGCTTCTTTTAAGCCAATGTCATCGGTGCTGAGAGGATGTTTACGCCGAGTTTCAGAATAGCGTCGCAGTAAATCATTTCGCTGTGCCTTTAAAAAAATCACATCTACCTGAACCCCAGAATTTTCGATGATACTAAGCATTTTTGGGATCTTCGTGAGGTCGCCCACTAGGTTGCGCGCATCTATACCTACGGCTAATTGTAGATTAGGGTCGCTACTATCCTCTTTTAATTGATGGATTAACTCCGGTAATAGGCTTGAGGGCAGGTTATCAACACAGGTAAAGCCAACATCTTCTAAAATATTGAGTGCAGAAGTTTTACCAGAACCTGAATGACCGCTAATAACTACAAGTCTCATGATTTTTGTTGGCGCTCCAAATCTATAACTGTGTTGTATAGTATGTCATCATTATCACAGTCGCGAAGCTTTTGACGTGACCCATCATTTTGCATAATTGCGGCAATTCTCGCCAGAGTGCTTAAGTGCTCATCATTTTTTTCTTGCGGCACCACCAATGCAAAGATTAAATCCACCGGCTTGTCATCAATGGCATCAAACTCTACAGGCGAAGTTAGTTTGGCTAAAAAACCATAAATCTTCTTTACGCCAGGGGTGCGACAGTGAGGAATGGCAACGCCATTGCCGAGTCCAGTGCTACCCAGTTTTTCACGGGCTACAAAGTTATCAAATAATAGGTCACAGAGTTCATCGCTACCGCCCAGTTGGGATGTAATCATCTGGGCGATATTTTCAAGAATGCGCTTCTTGCTGCGCCCAGGGAAATTGCAACTGGTTAACTCTTGGCTAAGAACGTCTGAAATTTTCATGCTTTAATTAATGATCCCTGTGTTTTTGTTTATATTTTATAAGTTGTCGATCTAATTTATCGCTGAGGGCGTCAATTGCCGCATAAAGATCTTCATCTTCTGCATTGGCGAATAATTCACCGCCAGAGACATGGATTGTAGCTTCTGCTTTTTGGGAAAGTTTTTCGACGCTTAGGATTACGGCAGTACTATTTATGTGGTCATAGTGGCGCTCTAACTTTGATAACTTGGCGGTAACATAGTCACGAATTGGGTCAGTTACGTCTAGGTGATGTCCGCTAATTGTCATTTGCATACTGTTCTCCTTAGTTACGCTTTATTTAAAAACCTTTTTCTTTGACTCGACGATGGAATATTCATGCTTTCGCGGTATTTCGCGACCGTGCGTCGAGCGACTTGAATTCCTTGGTCGGCTAACAGAGTCGTCAGTTTATTGTCGCTGAGAGGCTTACAGGGCTTTTCCGCCTCTATTAGCATTTTTAGGATAGCGCAAACTGCCGTGGATGAACACTCTCCGCCATCAGAAGTTCCAACATGGCTTGAAAAGAAATATTTAAGTTCAAAAATCCCTTGGGGTGTAGCCATATATTTTTTGGTAGTAACCCTAGAAACCGTTGATTCATGAAGATCCAATTGCTCAGCAATCTCAGACAACACCAATGGTTTCATGGCAACGGGGCCATGCTCCAAAAAGCCTTGCTGAAAATCGACGATTGCCATAGTGACCTGCATAAGGGTGTCATTTCGACTTTCAAGACTGCGGAGAAACCAGCGCGCTTCATTTAGATTCTTTTTTAAGAACTGATTCTCAGCGCTATCATCAGCGCGCTTAATAAGATCGCTATACGCTTGATTGATTTTAATCCGCGGTATATTGCTATCATTCAGTTTGACCTGCCAGCGCCCACTTATTTTTTCAATATACACATCGGGCACAATATATTCAGTATCGTCTGCTGCCAGCATTTCGCCGGGTCTTGGGTTTAATGTGCGAATTAATTCGAGACCCTGTTGAAGGCACGCCTTATCGAGCTTACTTTTCTTTGCCAGCTTAGCTAATTCTGTTGAGGCAATATCCGCTAAGAAATCTTCAACCAGTAATTTTGCTTCTTGAAGGTATGGCGTGTCATCACACAGTTGATTTAATTGAATCGAAAGACATTCTTTGGGGTCTCTGGCAAAAATCCCTGGGGGGTCAAACTGCTGAACCCTTTTTAGTACGACGACTAATTCATCATCCTGTAAGGGGTCATCTTCAGTTTCATCATGGAGGTGTGCAGTAATTTCTTGAAGGTTACCCACCAGGAAACCATTGTCATTTACAGAATCAATAAATGCTTCGGCAACCGCCTTATCACGATCAGATAAAGTGATTAAGTTTAACTGCCAAAAAAGGTGGTCTTGAAGGGATTCAGTGACCTGATAAATAGCCTCAAGATTGAAGTCTTTGTCGTTAGAGGGTGATTTTGATGAGGGGCTATTTGATTCATTCCAACTATTTTCGCCAACTAAACTTTCAGTACTTGCGTTTTCCCATGAAGCCTCATCAGCGTTGTCTGGAGAGAGAGGTGTATCTTGAACCTCGGTATAATTTTCTGGGTCGTTGTTATCAAAACTCACATCATCACCAGAATGATTGCCATTCTGCTGCGCCTGATCGGGTTCAATTTCTCTCTCATCAGTTTCTAGCAGGGGGTTGTTATATAGCTGCTCAATGATCTCTTGTTGCAGGTCAAGCGTCGAGAGCTGCAACAATTTGATAGCTTGCTGCAGTTGCGGTGTCATGGTTAGCTGTTGACTAAACTTGAGCTGAAGGCCTTGCCGCATATTTTAGAAACTTTTTTTGAATGTATATTGAATGTTAGTGCTGAATCGATAGGTAAAGCAAGATTTGTATGAATAATTTACCATGAGTTACATGGTGAAATTGTCCCCAAGGTAAGTTTGGCGAACTTTTTGATCAGACAAAATATGTGCTGTAGTCCCTTCGGCGATCACATGGCCTTCGCCGACAATATAGGCACGAGCGCAAATATCGAGCGTTTCGCGAACATTATGGTCGGTGATTAATACTCCAATCCCTTTTTCGCTGAGATGGCGAATAATATCCTTAATATCGTTCACAGAGATAGGATCAACGCCAGCAAAGGGCTCATCGAGCAGAATAAATTTTGGATCCGCAGCTAAGGCTCTTGCGATCTCAACTCTACGGCGCTCACCACCTGAAAGGCTCATGCCGTTTGAATCAGCCAAATGTGTAATATGAAATTCATTGAGCAGGCTATGAAGTTTTTCTTCTCGCTCAGGTGAGGATAAATCTTTGCGCGTCTCTAAAATGGCCAAAATATTATCGCTTACGCTAAGCTTTCTGAAAATTGAGGGCTCTTGTGGTAAGTAACCTAGGCCCTTGCGAGCACGACCATGCATGGGTAAGTCAGAAATATCTTGATCATCGATTACAATTTGACCGCCATCCTGTTTAACTAGGCCTATAGTCATATAAAAACAGGTTGTTTTACCGGCGCCATTAGGTCCTAGAATTCCTACCACCTCTCCCTCACTCACTGAGAAAGACACGTCTTTGACTACCGAGCGCTTGCCGTAACTTTTAGATAGATGATTTGCAGATAATACAGTCATTAAGATTTACTCTTCTCATCAGCAACTTCGTCTTCTTTCACCGGTTCTTTAGGTTTCTGAAGGGGAGGAATAACTAGCTGAATGCGCTTTTGATTACTTTGATTGTCCCCCTTGGCGCGCCATGTTTCATTTACAACATCATAGTTGATACTGTCGCCTTTGATAAGGGTGCCATTTCTTGAAAGTGAAGCATTGGTCTTTAAATTAACTAATTTTTCTGCGGGAAGGTATTCAATGGTTTCTGCTCGTGCTAAAACCTGCCCTCCCGTATTGCTTTTGTGCTGATAGCTAGCTGGATTGCCATCGCAGACAATTCGGTTAACTCGGTTATCTGCATAATGTAATTCGACTGTATTGGCATCAATGATCAAAGACCCTTGACGGATAATCACATTGCCAGAATATTGGGTAAGCCCAGTCCGTTCATTTCTCTCGGCTCTATCAGATTCAACGGTAATAGGCTGACTGTCGTATTCGTCGGATGCTAGGCAAGAACCAGAAAGGGCAATAAGACTTACTAGTAACGCTTTAAATAGATTCATGAGTGCCTCTTACTCGTGATTCTATTGTAACTGATTCGCTATCAAAATCTGCCGAAAGAGTATCGCCGGTCATTGTGGTATTTGGCGTTATTAGTTGTACACCTCCCTCGGCTGAAGCGCTATCTCCTGTTAGGGAGTATGAAAGGCTGCCAGCGCGTAAATTTATTTCACCATCAATAGTTTCCCAATTGACATTAACATCGCCATTAAATTCAAAAATTTGTGTGTTCTTAGAGAGTAGCCCATTTTTAGCCTTTACGTGAACTTGAATTTTATTGTCACTTTGAAAGGCTATAAAAATAGGTTTTGCTAGTTTTAGCTCAGATAGGCTACTAAAAATTGACAGCTCAGAAGCCTTTAATAGGTATCTCTGTGTGCCATCATGGGAAAAAACAAAGGATTTTATATTGCTCATATAACTATCGGCACTGGGGAGTTCTTCAATCTTGCTTGAATCAGGGCGCGAGAATGACTCTGGCGGGCTTTCCCACAACAGGAGAAAACTACCCGTGATCGCAATCAAACACACCATAAAGAAGAACTGTTTTATCATTGATAGGGTGCCAAAAGTGCTTCTAATTTCCCTTGCGCGTTTAAAATTAACTCAGCTACTTCCCTTACCGCACCCTGTCCTCCGCCTTTTTTCGTTTGCCATAATGCTTGGCTGGCAACTATACGATTTCCATTGGCAGGGGTAATGCCCAGTCCAACTCGACGAATAACTGCTAAATCTGGAAGGTCATCACCAACAAAAGCAATTTCCTTTAAATTAATAGCTCTGTCCTCGAGGATTTCATTCAGGGCGGTAAGCTTGTCTTCTCGACCTTGGACTAAAAGTTCAATATCAAGCTCCTCTGTACGACGTGTTAACAGCTTAGAAGTACGACCGGTAATAATCCCCACGTCTATTCCACCTTTTTGCAGCAGTTTAATGCCTAAGCCATCCTGAATATCAAAGGCCTTTAATTCTTCGCCGTCGTTGCCATAGTAAAGTCGACCATCGGTTAACACGCCATCTACATCTAGCAGTATCAGTTTGATTTTTTGAGCAGCTTTTATAACGGTTGATGGATAATTCTCATTCATTAAATTACTCCTGCCCGCAGAATATCATGCATATGAACGACCCCGATCGGATGCTGGTGTTGATTTTCAATAATAACTGCAGTGATACTACTCTGCTCCATAATATTCAATGCCTCTGCGGCTAAAATATCTTGGTTGATAGTTTTTGGATTCGAGGACATAACATCTTTAATAGATGCATTTCTTAGATCGATATTAGAATCGATAACACGCCGGAGGTCTCCATCGGTAAATACTCCAACAAGTTTTCCCTTTTTATCTATCACTGTCGTCATGCCGAAACCTTTTTCAGTCATTTCGAGTAGTGCATTTTGCAGGGGTGTTTCGGGCTCTACCCGGGGTACTTCTTGATCCTTATGCATTATGTCGCTAACTCGAAGTAAAAGCTTTCTTCCCAGTGCACCGCCTGGGTGGGAAAAGGCAAAATCCTCAGCAGTAAATCCGCGTGATTCTAAGAGTGTAATCGCCAACGCATCACCCATAACGAGAGTAACCGTAGTGCTGGTTGTCGGAGCTAAGTTCAACGGACAGGCTTCACTTGAAACGCTGATATCAAGATTAGCGCAGGCGGCTTGAGCAAGGGCAGAATTTTCATCACCGGTCATGCTTACCAGCGGAATGCCGAGGCGCTTTATCAGAGGGAGTAGAGTAACCAGTTCTGCAGTGTTACCAGAGTTGGATAGTGCCAAAACGACATCATTCTTTGTGATCATACCCAAGTCACCATGACTGGCTTCACCAGGGTGGACAAAGAAGGCTGGAGTGCCAGTGCTAGCTAGCGTAGCCGCTATTTTATTACCTATATGACCAGATTTACCCATGCCAGTGACCACCACGCGGCCTTTACATTGGAGTAAAGTCTCACAGGCAGTAACAAAGGTTTGATCAATTCTATGCTTGAGCTCAAGCACAGCTTGAACTTCCATATCTACAGTACGAAGACCTGATTGAATCACTTTAGATTTTGACATAGTGCTATTTGACATAGTGCTTTTAATTTTGTTCCTCAAGAAAGATCTATTATAGAGCAAAAGCCAATACGGTGTTCAACATCAATAACCGGTTGTCGAGCACCAGAGCAGAACATAATATAGGCAATAAGCTAAGAGCAAAACTAATCCGACCGCTTTAGGCAGTTGAGCGCGGTTGAGCTTATTGCGGAGCACTGCCGCCATAAATATCAGCATTAGCAAGGTTAATACTGCCATCGCCATATAGTCGCGACTAAATACTTGGCTATCTAAGGCAATGGGCGATATTGCCCCTGCAGCACCCATAACCAATAGTAAGTTAAACAGATTTGACCCGATGATATTACCCACAGCGATATCATGGTGTCCGCGAAGAGCGCTCATAACTGAAGCGGCTAGCTCGGGTAAGCTTGTTCCTATGGCAATAACAGTCAAGCCGATCACAAGCTCACTAACCCCCATACTTAAAGCAATGGATTTTGCGCCCCAAACCGTTAGTTCAGCACATGCTAAAAGGGCTATAAGACCAATAGCAAAGCTAATAAGTGCGCCGTTGCGGCTAAAAGACTGGGTAATTTGGGATTCTGACGATTCGGCTAAAGACTTTTTGTATTTTGCCGCAAGTATGAGTAGCGGAATTACCAAAAGCATAAGTAAGATGCTTTCAATCCGTCCTAGCATGTCATTATAAAGACAAATTCCAGCCAATCCGGTTACCGCAAAAAGAATGATGCCTTCCTGTTTAAGCAGTGCTTTTTGAATTGGAATTGGAGCGATTAAAAGAGTGATGCCAAGCACCAAGCCAATATTGGCTATATTTGAACCCAGTGCATTGCCCACCGCTAGTTCACTGGAACCTTTGAGTGCAGCATTAATAGACACAATGATCTCGGGTGCAGATGTACCTATAGAGACAACAGTTAAGCCTACTACTAAAGAAGAAATGCCCGCCGAGCGAGCCAAACTTGCACTGCCAGCGATAAATTTATCGGCGCCCCATATAAGGCCGATCATGCCAGCGACAAGTGCGCTAATAGGGAGGTATAATGACATCATATGATTTTTGGTAGCACTTCTTGAGTTGTTTATTCAATAGACCCAGAATGGTATAGTGAGCGGTCTCTTATGTCAGTAGAAAATTTAATTAAATCTCGGAAATTTTTTGGGATTACAGTGGATGTTATAAATGAAATTTCAAAAAAATAGCTTTCTTTTTAGCGTTTTTATTATAGGTGTAGTGCTATCTTCATCTGTGATGGCAAAGGCTAGTGAAGATCCTTATAAAAAAATAGAAAAGATCACCCAAGAGCTTATTGGCATTATTAGCCTGTATCAGAAAGACTACCCCAAAAATGAAAAACAGTATTTTGCAGAGATTACAGATCTGCTTGCCGATACTGTGGACTTTAACTATATATCGAAGAAAGTGATGGGTTCTTACAGAGCCAATACAACCTCGAGTCAGCGTAAGTTGTTCGCTGAAAAATTTCGTGAGGGGTTGGTAGAAACCTATGGCAGGGGGCTAATCAATTACGGCGATCAAAAAATTGTACTGATTAATCGCACTCCGCTTAAGCAGGGTCAAAAGACACTGGTTGTGCAACAAGAAATACGCAGTTCAGGAAACACATTTCCCCTTAGATACTCTATGGCGCGTAAGAAAACTGGTGAGTGGATGGTGATTAATATGACCATAAGCGGCATAAATTTACGTGAAATTTTCCGCAATCAATTTTCCCAAGCAGTTCAGCAAAGCTCGGGTGATATTGATGCGGTTATTTCTGGCTGGATCACAGAAGTTAAATAAATTTAGTTTAGGAAATAATTAAATGAATGCAGAGGATGTAAAGTCAATTCTAAAACAACAGTTAACAGACTGTGATATCAAGGTTGAGGTCGACGGCAGCCACGTAAATATTATTGTAATTGGCGATATCTTTGAGGGTAAGCGCTCCGTTCAGCGTCAACAACTTGTTTATGCCGCATTGCAAGAGCATATTGCCTCAGGGATTATTCACGCAGTTAATATGAAAACTTACTCAATTCAAGAATGGCAGCAACTCACTTAGTTTTAAAAATTAATCAAATTGCAGGGTTATCAAATCTTGTGTGCCTTAAAATAAAGGAAAGTTAATGGATAAATTGGTCATCCAAGGTGGTGTGCAACTTGATGGGAAGATTTGGATCTCCGGTTCAAAGAATGCCGCGTTGCCGATTCTTTTTTCGACGCTTCTAACCGATCAAAAAGTCTCTCTATCTAATTTACCGCACTTGCAGGATATTACTACGACTATTGCGCTTTTAGGCGCTCTAGGAGTAACCATCAGTGTTGATGACAATATGCAAATTAGCGTCGAAGCGGGCTCCCTCAATGCAGTGACAGCACCCTATGATCTAGTCAAAACTATGCGTGCATCTATATTGGTTTTGGGCCCTCTATTGGCTAAGTATGGGGAAGCCAATGTGTCTTTTCCAGGAGGCTGTGCTATCGGCAGTCGCCCCGTTGATCTTCATTTAAAAGGGTTGGAGGCAATGGGTGCAAAAATAGAGGTAGAACAGGGCTATATTAAGGCGCGAACTAATGGGCGATTAAAAGGTGCTCATATATTAATGGATGTGGTTTCGGTTGGTGCTACAGAAAACCTTATGATGGCAGCAGCTTTAGCAAAGGGCACAACAGTAATTGAAAATGCGGCGCGTGAGCCGGAAATCGTTGATTTAGCTCAATGCATGAATGCGCTGGGGGCGAAAGTAGAAGGCTACGGTACCAATACGCTAACTATTCATGGTGTTGAGGCAATGACCGGCGGGGAATATAGCATTATGCCGGATCGTATTGAGACGGGGACATTTTTGGCCGCTGCAGCCGCAACTGGTGGCAGAATTAAGGTAACTAAAGCCGACCCTGCAAGCCTTGAAGCAGTCCTATTAAAACTTAAGGAAACCGGCGCAGAAATTACCCAAGGAGATGACTGGATACAGTTGGATATGAAGGGGCAGCGACCCAAGGCAATCAACCTAAAAACAGCGCCCTATCCAGGGTTTCCAACGGATATGCAGGCCCAGTTAAGCGTAGTAAATGCTATAGCTACAGGGACCGGCAGGATCACTGAAACAATTTTTGAAAATCGTCATATGCAGGTGCAAGAGCTCAATCGTATGGGTGCTAATATTGCGGTTGAGGGCAATACTGCAGTGGTCACAGGCGTTGAAGCATTAAATGGCGCGCCAGTAATGGCATCGGACCTCAGAGCATCGGCAGCCCTAGTGATAGCAGGAATGGTCGCTTCGGGTGAAACAGCCGTAGATCGTATCTACCATATAGACCGTGGATATGAGTGTATTGAGGAGAAATTAAGCCAAGTGGGTGCTAGAATACGCCGAGTTCATTCAAAGTAACCGAGAGATAGACATAGTTTTATGACCCAGATCACCATTGCCCTAACTAAGGGGCGCATCTTGAAAGAGACCTTGCCGCTGTTAAAACAGATCGGACTTGAGCCTGTGGATGATGTATTTACCAGTCGAAAACTACTTTTTCCGACCAATAAAGATAATGTCAGATTACTTATTTTAAGAGGTTCTGATGTGCCTACCTATGTCCAGTTTGGCAAGGCCGATATTGGAATAGCTGGAAAAGATGGATTACTTGAGCATCGTGGCGATGGGTATTATGAGCCGGTCGACTTGGGTATTGCTAAATGCAGATTAATGACTGCAGCACCTGTGGGTTATAAGGCCGGTGTTGGGCGCTTGCGGGTGGCCACTAAGTATACTCAGGTTGCACGTGAGTATTATGCTCAACAGGGTCGTCAAATTGATCTAATTAAGTTGTATGGTGCTATGGAGCTTGCGCCAATAATGGATCTAGCAGATGAGATTGTCGATATTGTCGATACCGGTAACACGCTAAAAGCCAATGGCCTTGAGGCGCGCGAAATGATTGCTGATATCAGCTCAAGAGTTATAGTTAATAAAGCCGCAATGAAAACAAAATACCCAGTGATTAAAGAAATTCTATCTGCTTTAGAACAGGCAGTGAGCACAAAATAATGAGTACGCCCTTAATAAAAAGACTGTCGACTGCAGATGGGGATTTTCTGCCCACACTGGATAAGCTAATTGCTTGGAATACAGTGTCTGATGTCGATGTTGAAAAGCGTGTAGCAAACATTATTCAGCAGGTTCGAACTGTTGGTGATGATGCCCTGATTGATTTTACTAATCAGTTTGATCGTCGTTCAATAAAATCAATGCAAGAGCTGTGTATAGAACCATCTCAACTTGAGGCTGCGCTTGAAAGCATTGGTGTCGAAACACGCAATGCACTGGAGGCAGCCGCTAAAAGAATTGGCGATTACCACCAGCATCAAACCCAGGATTCTTGGCAGTACACCGAAGCTGATGGCAGTATGCTTGGTCAAAGGGTTACGCCCTTAGAAAGGGTGGGTCTGTACGTGCCCGGTGGCAAAGCCAGTTATCCCTCGTCGGTATTAATGAGCTGTATACCCGCTCGAATTGCCGGTGTTGAAGAAGTGATTATGGCAGTGCCAGCGCCTGATGGAGAATTAAATCCGATTGTATTGGCTGCTGCTGCCATTGCAGGTGTCGACAAGATATTTACTGTTGGGGGTGCGCAGGCTGTTGCCGCTATGGCTTATGGCACTCAAAGCATCCCTAAGGTAGATAAAATTGTTGGCCCGGGTAATATTTATGTTGCCACAGCTAAGCGTATGGTATTTGGTGCGGTTGGCCTAGATATGGTGGCCGGACCAACAGAAATTTTGGTGATCTGTGATGGAAAAACCGATCCAGATTGGATTGCTATGGATCTATTCTCTCAAGCCGAGCATGATGAAAACGCCCAGTCCATTTTAGTCAGCTGGGATAGGTCGCATCTCGATGCGGTTTATCAAAGTATTGCCACACTTCTACCTGAAATGGAACGAAGTGATATTATTGCTAAGTCTCTAGCCAATCGAGGTGCATTAATTGAGGTGGCAGACAGAGAAGAAGCGATTATGGTGAGCAACAGAATCGCGCCTGAGCATTTAGAGTTGTCAGTTGATGAGCCTGAATCTTGGTTGTCAGAAATACGTCATGCTGGCGCTATTTTTATGGGCCGCTATACGGCAGAAGCACTCGGAGATTATTCCGCAGGCCCCAGTCATGTATTGCCGACCTCAGCGACAGCCAGATTTTCATCACCTTTGAGCGTGTATGATTTTCAAAAGCGCAGTTCACTTATTTACTGCTCGCCGGAGGGAGCCTCAACCCTAGGCAAAATTGCCTCTGTTCTGGGTAGGGGTGAAGACTTGACGGCGCACGCTAGATCAGCTGAATACCGTATCAAAAAGTAACCCAATAGAGCGATTATTATGAGTAGCTACTGGAGTGATTTTGTTAAACACCTCGAACCCTACAGTCCGGGTGAACAGCCGCAAATAAACAATATCACCAAGTTAAATACCAATGAAAATCCCTATGGCCCCTCACCTGCAGTTATCAATGCAATTTCAGAGGCGGCCGATGATCGCTTGCGACTATATCCACCGCCCGAAGCGGAACAGCTAAAAAACACCATTGCTAATTATTTTGATTTATCCGCGGCACAGATTTTTGTTGGCAATGGCTCTGATGAAGTGTTGGCCCATGTGTTTAATGGGCTTTTGAGCCACCCTGACAAAGGACCTTTGCTATTTCCTGATATTAGCTATAGTTTCTACCCAGTTTTTTGCCAACTCTATGGTATAAACTATGAAAAAATACCCTTGGCAGATGATTTTTCGGTAAATCTCGATCAGTATCCGTCAAACAATGGTGGGATTATTTTCCCAAACCCCAATGCGCCAACGGGTTTATTACTTGGTTTAGAAGCAATAGAAAATCTGTTGCAAAAAAATACCAACTCAGTCGTTGTGGTCGATGAAGCCTATATAGATTTTGGCGGTCAAACAGCAGCCTCTCTTATTAACCGATATGATAATTTATTGGTGGTACAAACCATGTCTAAATCTCGCTCTCTTGCGGGAATGAGAGTTGGTTATGCCATGGGCTCAGAGCATTTAATTGAGGGGCTCAATCGGATTAAAAACAGTTTTAACTCTTACCCCTTGGGTCATTTGCAAATCGCGGCTGCGATTGCTGCGTTTAACGATGAGCAATATTTTAAAAACACCTCACAACAGGTTATTGCCGAGCGCGAACGCGTAGTTGATGAGTTAGAGAGCCTTGGCTTTGAAGTGCTACCTTCTAAGGCTAACTTTATCTTGGCTCAGCACCCTACAAACGCGGCGAACGAACTGGCGGACAGTCTGAGAGAAAAAGGCATTATTGTGCGTTATTTTGCCAAGCCAAGAATTGATCAATTTTTAAGAATTACCATTGGTACAGAGTCGCAAAATAGCCTGCTAATAGACAGCTTAAAGCAGCTACTTTAATTTAGGCTTGGGCGCTCGCCCGCGGTGGCAGTGATGCTAAGGGTCTGATCTTTTCGCTGAACCACTAGCTCTACCGGTTTACCTGGGAAAATCTCAGCAATTTGGCTAATACTGCGCTGTCGATCTATCACGGATTGCCCATTAATTGATGTCACAATATCCCCGGGTAAGATTCCCGCTTCGTAGGTTGGACCGTCCTTAACTGTAGCTGTTACTAACAAACCGCTAGTTAATTCAATCGAAAGTTTATTGGCTAGGGCCTGGGTAATTTCTATAGCCTCTACGCCAAGCCAACCCCTAATCACCCGACCGTGGTTAATCAGGTGAGTTAATACTTTTTTAACTTCGTCAGCGGGGATGGCAAAACCGATGCCATCAGATTTTTCATTATTTAAAATCGCCGCATTGATACCCAATAAATTACCGTAGGCATCAATAAGCGCGCCACCTGAATTACCAGGGTTAATATCGGCATCTGTTTGAATATAGTTTTCCAAATTATTGAGGTTTAACCCATTGCGCTGTGTTGCACTAACAATGCCCTGGGTAACTGTTTGCCCCATACCAAATGGATTGCCAATAGCTAGCACAATATCACCTATTTCAGTTTGATTGGGGTTGCCAAATTGAATTTCTTGAAGGTTATCGGCATCAATTTTTAAAACCGCTAAATCTGTTTCCGGGTCAGTGCCGACAACCATTGCAGGAAGTTCCCTGCCATCGTAAAGCAGAATAAGGATTTCATCGACAGAGTCGACCACATGAAAGCTGGTAACTATAAAGCCGGTTTTGTCAATAATTACCCCAGAGCCCAGTGAGCCCTCAACACGATCAGGTTGCTGTTTATACAGGCGTTTAAAAAAGGGATGGCGAGACAGCGGGTGAACGGTGCGTTTAACCTTTGTTTTGGTATAGATATTAACCACCGATGGCGCGGCTTTTTTCACTGCCTGTGCATAGGACACAGGTCCAGACCAACCATGCGCAGCTAGTTCATCGTCCGCTTGCAGGTTAGTGCCGCGAAACTCTGGAAAAATAAATAGTAATAACCCAGCAACTACCAGCCCAGTAATAACCGGCAGTTGAAGAAACTCTACTGTTGCTTTGAAGCGCTTATTAGCCGCCATAATTAGTCCTGACAGGTTCGTTTTGCAATAATACAAAACATGATAAGTATCATAGCTCTATTAAAGTGCTATGTCTCACCCATGGTCAAGACTAATTATTTAAAAGCAGTAAAAACCACTATCGCAAAAGATTGGATAATTTTGGATTTGGCTTATCGGCTTTGCGGAAAAGCAAAACCATATGGCCAATTGATTGAATGAGTTGTGCTTTAGATTGCAGGCAAATTTCATCAATCGTAGATTTCTTCGCCTCTCTATCGCCGACAGCTAATTTTACTTTGATTAGTTCGTGATCACCCAAGGCGCGATCTAGCTCTGCCAAAACAGTCTCAGTAAGGCCATTACCGGCTACAGTGACTACAGGTTTTAGTTGATGCCCAAGAGAGCGTAAATATTTCTTATCCGCAGATGAAGTTGTCATAGTACAATACCGTATTATCAATACAGCCTATTTTAGCGAAAATCCGACTATGGCGAAATCAAAAAATCGCACTTGGATCAAACAACATGTAAAAGATCCTTACGTTGTGCAATCTCAGCGTGACGGTTATCGCTCGCGTGCGAGCTACAAGTTGCTAGAGATTATCGAAAAAGCGCGACTTATAAAGCCTGGAATGACCGTGGTGGACTTGGGTTCAGCCCCGGGCGGGTGGTCTCAGGTAGCTGCCAAAAAAGTTGGGCACCAGGGCTCAGTCGTTGCGGTTGATATACTGCCGATGAATCCAGTGGCCGGCGTGGATTTTATTCAGGGTGACTTTACCGAAGAAGAAATACTGGCTGAATTACTAAAAACTATTGGAAATAAGCCTGTAGACCTTGTAATTTCAGATATGGCCCCCAACTTAACAGGTATGAAGGCAGTAGATCAGCCCGCCGTAGTCTATTTAGCAGAGCTGGCGGTTGATTTAGCACAGCAAGTACTCACTGTGGATGGAATATTTATCGCTAAATTGTTTCAAGGTGAGGGATTTGACGAGTTTGTGCGTACTACTAGAAAGGTGTTTAATGTTGTTAGTCTTAAAAAGCCAGATGCATCAAGATCAAAATCGCGTGAAGTGTATCTAGTGGCAAAAGGGTTGCAACAAAACTAATGAGGTTGATGGTTTGAACGATTTTTTAAAGAACATATTAATTTGGCTGGTACTGGCAGGTATTTTGATGTCAGTCTTCAACAGTTTTACCCCCAAAGCCGAGGTCAATGATCTCAGTTACTCTGATTTCATTATGGAAGTTCAGAATGAGCGAGTAACTAGTGTGGTCAATAATGGCCTGACCATTGAGGGTGAGAGAACTGATGGCAGTAAATTCACCACAGTGATACCGCCAGCGATTAAAGACGACGGCCTTATCAAAGATTTGGTAAACCACAATGTTAAAATTGTTGGCGAGCTTCCCGAATCGCCGAGTGTATTATCACAGTTGTTTATAGCCGCTTTTCCGATTCTTTTGATCTTAGCTATATTTATGTTCTTTATGCGTCAAATGCAAGGCGGTGGTGGCGGCCGAGGCGGCCCTATGAGTTTTGGCAAAAGCAAAGCTAAGCTATTAACCGGCGATCAGATTAAAACTACATTTGCCGATGTGGCGGGTGTTGATGAAGCCAAAGAAGATGTGGGTGAGCTGGTAGAATTTTTAAGTGACCCAAGCAAATTCCAACGTCTTGGTGGTCGAATCCCCAAGGGCGTTTTGATGGTAGGCCCTCCGGGTACGGGGAAGACACTATTAGCTAAGGCTATTGCCGGTGAGGCCAAGGTGCCTTTTTTCTCAATTTCCGGTTCAGATTTTGTCGAAATGTTTGTCGGTGTTGGTGCCTCGCGTGTTCGCGATATGTTTGAACAGGCTAAAAAGCAAGCGCCTTGCATTATCTTTATCGATGAAATTGATGCCGTGGGCCGTCACCGTGGTGGTGGTTATGGCGGTGGTAATGACGAGCGTGAGCAAACTTTAAACCAGTTGCTGGTTGAGATGGACGGTTTTGAAGGTAATGAGGGAGTGATTGTGATTGCCGCAACCAACCGCCCTGATGTATTGGATAAAGCGTTACTGCGTCCCGGACGTTTTGATCGTCAGGTATATGTTAGCCTTCCAGATATTCGCGGTCGCGAACAAATTCTTAAGGTGCACGCGCGAAAAGTGCCATTAGATGAATCAATTGATTTAGGTGTTTTGGCGCGAGGAACTCCAGGGTTTTCTGGTGCTGATTTAGCTAACTTGGTTAACGAGGCGGCGTTATTTTCTGCCCGTGCTAATCGTCGTCTAGTGACTATGGAAGAGTTCGAAAAGGCGCGTGATAAAATTATGATGGGTGCAGAAAGGCGCTCCATGGTGATGTCAGAGAAAGAAAAAATGAATACTGCTTATCATGAGGCAGGCCACGCCATTATCGGCCGATTGGTGCCAGAGCATGATCCAGTTCACAAAGTATCCATTATTCCTCGTGGTCGTGCCCTTGGTGTGACTCAGTATTTGCCCGAAGAGGATAAATACAGTTCAAGCCGTCGTCAGCTGATTAGTTCCCTGTGCAGTTTGTTTGGTGGTCGCATAGCTGAGGAACTGATTGGTGGCTTTGATGGCGTGACCACAGGTGCTTCCAATGATATTGAAAGAGCGACTCAGCTCGCAAGAAACATGGTCACCAAATGGGGTCTAACCGAAAAAATGGGTCCAGTACTCTATGGTGAGGATGAGTCTCAGGCGCCTGGTGGTGGCAATGCCCATTATTCTGAGGATACCTCTCGTGAAATCGATCAAGAAGTGCGTGATATTCTCGATAAAGCCTATGAAACAGCCAAGCAATTACTTGAAGACAATAGAGATATTCTTGAAGCGATGAAAGATGCTCTTATGGAATACGAAACCATCGATGCTGATCAGGTGGATGATCTAATGGCACGGCGAAAAGTTCGTCCGCCACAGCAATGGGAAGATAATGATTCCGGTTCATCAGGCGGTGCTTCTAGCTCCAAGAAAAGTACGCCAAAGGGTCCCAAAGTTGGCGATCCTGTAGAAGGTGTATAGTAAGAAATAATAACACCGAGTCGTTCTTTTTATGGCTCGGTGTTATGTTGAAAACCCTCTAAATCAAAAATAGCCTCAGACTATGCAACTTAAATGCGGCACTAAAACCCTCGATCTATCTAATCCGGCCATTATGGCGGTGCTTAATGTCACGCCTGATTCTTTTTCTGACGGGGGGCAGGTTTTTGCCAATCAGGCAGTCGATAAGACAAAGGTCTTAGCGACAGCTGAGGCTATGATTAATCAGGGTGCCGACATCATTGATTTAGGCGGTGAATCCACACGTCCCGGCGCGGAACCTGTTTCGGTACAGCAAGAACTTGATCGTGTGATTCCCGCTCTAGAAATACTTTCGGCAAACTTTGATAGTATTTTTTCCGTTGATACTAGTACGCCAGAGGTAATGCAACAGGCGGCGCAGTCGGGCGCGCATCTTATAAATGATGTTAGAGCGTTGCAGAGACCAAAAGCCTTAGAAGTTGCATCTAGATTGGATTTGCCGGTCTGTTTAATGCATATGCAAAACCAACCAAAAACCATGCAGCATCAGCCAGACTATCAGGATGTTGTTGCTGAAGTTGCTGAATTTCTTCAGCAGCGAAAATTGCAGTGCATAAGCGCTGGCATAAAGTCAGAGCAAATACTTTTAGATCCGGGTTTTGGCTTTGGTAAAACGCTTGAACATAATTTAGCACTATTTGCAGCATTACCTAAACTGGCTGCCCAAAAACATCCTATAGTGGTAGGTGTATCGCGCAAGTCGATGATTGGGCAAATAACAAATACAGAAGTGAATGATAGATTGGTTGGAAGTGTTACAATGGCGGTTTTAGCAGCACAAAAGATTTATCGGGCGGGTGGATCAATGATTCTTCGCGTTCATGATGTCAAAGAAACAAAGCAAGCCATGCAAATTTGGCAAGCAACTAAACAATTATAAGGTTTTAATAACCAATGAGTCGTAAATATTTTGGTACAGATGGTATTCGTGGCAGGGTCGGTGAGCACCCAATAACCGCAGATTTTATTCTTAAACTAGGCTGGGCGGCAGGTAAGGTACTTACCAAGCATGCTGATGGCAAAAAAAATCGGGTTATTATAGGTAAGGACACAAGAGTCTCCGGCTATATGTTTGAATCTGCGTTGGAAGCAGGTCTAATTGCCGCAGGTGTTGATGTGGATTTACTCGGACCTATGCCAACCCCGGCGATCGCCTACTTGACCAGAACATTCCGCGCGGCAGCAGGTATCGTAATTAGTGCCTCTCACAATCCCGTTGAAGATAATGGCATTAAATTCTTCGCCGCAGATGGCTATAAATTACCCGATGATGTCGAGCTTGAAATAGAAGCCTTGATTGATCAGCCTCTGTTGACTAATAGTAGTGATAGCTTAGGTAAGGCAAGACGTATCCATGATGCATCGGGTCGTTATGTCGAGTTTTGTAAGGGAACACTACCCCTAGGTTTCAATCTTTCTGGCGTAAAAGTCGCGCTAGACTGTGCCAATGGCGCAACCTACAACACAGCCCCGCGTGTATTTAAAGAATTAGGAGCCACAGTTGTTACCATAGGTAATGCGCCCGATGGTTTTAATATTAATCGCGAGTGCGGTTCTACGCATATGCAGGCATTGCAACAAGTCGTTGTGCAAGAGCAGGCTGATGTTGGTATCGCCTTAGATGGTGATGGTGATCGAGTTTTATTCATCGATGCTGCGGGTGAGATAATTGATGGCGATGAGCTGTTATATGTTATTGCTCAGCATCGATACAGTCATAATGACTGTGATGGGGTTGTGGGTACTCAAATGAGTAATTTGGGTCTAGAGCTAGCGCTAAAACAAATGAGCATTCCATTTGTACGCACTAAGGTAGGTGATCGCTATGTAGTTGAAGCATTAAAAGCCAATGATTGGCTGTTAGGCGGTGAAAGTTCTGGGCATATACTTTGTGGTGAGCTCAATACCACCGGTGACGGTATTGTTTCAGCGCTGCAAGTTATGTTGGCAATGTATGATAGCGGCAAGTCGCTAGCTGAGTTAAAAACTGGCATGACCAAATTTCCACAGACTATGATTAATGTAAAGTTGCCTAAAAAGGTTGATATCAGTGACAATGCTGAAGTAAATCTAGTGGTAGAGGATGCTGAAAAGCAGTTGGATGGTCGCGGCCGAGTTTTGCTTCGCCCGTCTGGTACAGAGCCAGTTATACGCGTTATGGTTGAAGGTGAAGACTCTGAATTAGTGAATAATTTAGTTAATCAAATAGCCGATGTAGTAAAACAACAGGTTAATTAACGACTATAACGTGGTTTGTTGGTTGTATATTGGCTACTAGTCGGGTAGCATTCGCACCCGTTTGGGAAAACCCCTCTAAAGAGGAGAGCTGAGGATGGCAAAGCCGCTATTGGCGGGCAATTGGAAAATGCATGGTACAGCAAAATCGGCGGCTGAATTAGCTAGCCAACTTGCTGGTTACGCGGGTGAGAAGCCAGAGATTATGGTCTTCCCATCATTTGTGAGTATTCCAGCCGTGGTTAACGCATTGTCGGAGCATAAGGATATTGCGATTGGAGCACAGAATGTCAGTCATTATTCAGAGGGTGCATATACCGGAGAAATATCCGGAAAAATGCTCACTGGAATAGGCTGCAGTCATGTACTGGTGGGGCATTCTGAGAGACGAACAAACAATGCTGAGGGTAATACTCTGGTTGCAGAAAAATTTGCTGCAGCACAACAGAGTGGATTAATACCCATTCTTTGCGTAGGTGAGACCCTTCAGCAAAGGCAGGACAGTTTACAGTTGCAGGTGATCAAAGCACAGATCACCGCAGTGATTGAAAAAGTAGGATTGCAAAATGTGTGTAATGCAATCATTGCCTATGAGCCAGTTTGGGCAGTGGGCACAGGAGAGACCGCAACGCCAGAGCAGGCTCAGCAAGTACATGGTTTTATTAGAGCTGAATTAGGTGAGCATGGCAAAGATACGCAGCTTTTATATGGCGGCAGTATCAATGCAGACAATGCAGCATCGTTATTTTCCCAACCAGATATAGATGGTGGTCTGGTGGGTGGGGCCTCCTTAGAGGCAGAACATTTTATGAATATTGCACAACAATTAATCGAGCGAAAGTAATGGAACAGTTTATTTTAGTATTTCACTTTGTAGTAGCCGTAGCACTTATCGGCCTTATTCTTATTCAACAGGGCAAGGGCGCAGAAGCGGGCGCTTCATTTGGTGCTGGCGCATCACAAACTGTATTTGGCAGCGCTGGCGGTTGGAATTTTTTCAGTAAAACAACTGCAGTTTTGGCTACAGTATTTTTTGTTACCAGTGTAAGTTTGGCCGTTGTGGCAAAAAATCGCACCGTAGTGAGTGATATTGATCTTCCGATTCTCGAGCAAGTGCCTGCAGAAACTGCAGTTGAAAGTACCATTCCCGAGATAGACTCAGAGGCTGAAACTGCATTGCCGATAGTAGAAGACTAAAACCTCTCTTTAGCAGCATAATGATTATTGCCCAAGTGGTGGAATTGGTAGACACGCTATCTTGAGGGGGTAGTGGCGAAAGCCGTGCCGGTTCAAGTCCGGCCTTGGGCACCATCAGTATCAAATTCAGCCTCAGTTGGCACTTTAATTATAATCACTC
>MDTB01165168.1_pt1 | contig 45471 bp, 56 predicted proteins | sample 811161 | NCBI WGS metagenome assembly MDTB01 (sample SAMN05326650, study PRJNA326480) | marine metagenome | isolation source: seawater | place: Mediterranean Sea | collected 2009 | reverse complement strand
TGCTTCCTTTGAAGCATACAGTAAAACCACAAATGTTTTAAAGTTGTCTTGTGAATATGATCCAAAATTAATTAAAAAACAGACAACAAATATTGATTCGTCAGAAAGTAATAAACTTGACACAGTACAAATTTGTAAATCTCTGTATTGTAAAGATATAGTTGAGGTTAATAAGGATAATAAACCTAATGATGAAGCTGAGTATCGATTAAGAAACTCATGGTTTAACCATCAAGGTATTTTACTTGATGATTTTTTAATTACAGAAAATACAATATCTATTAATACATTTGTCTCGCAAGCATATTTCCTTGAATCCTATTTAATAGATAGAGTTACAGGAAAAACAAAAAGAACATTTTATAGATTTGATGACCCTGATTTTTACTTTAACATTAAAAAGATAGAAAAAAATGCAACAAGCGACAGTCCTTTGTTTAATGAAAAAGGAAAATTATCCTTGAAAACCATTAAATCTTTTTCTTTAGAACCATGGGAAATATTTTATTTTGAAGGGAAATGTTTAGAAGGAGTAGGATTATAATTATAATGTTAAAAAAAATGGACTATAGCTAAGTCAAAATTGAAAAATGTATGATTCAAAAAACATTTATCATCATCGGAATATTATTTGTCCTCCTTGGTTTATTGTTTCCACTTTTAAAAGATATTGGACTGGGAAAGTTGCCAGGTGATATTGTCATTAAGAAAGAAAAATCTTCTTTTTACTTTCCCATTGTTACATGTATTGTATTCAGTATTGTTGTAAGTTTAATATTAATGTTTTTAAAAAAGTAAACTTTTTATTTAAGCCCACATTTTTGTAGACTTTTATTTATATATCTTTGACCTTTTTCCTTTATCTTTAAATTATGCTCATCAATTTTTAATTGAACATTCTTTTCGGAAAAATAATCAACTTTATATTTACTTTGGAAGCTTTTTTGTAATTTTTTAAATTTTTCATATTTGATCATTTCTCCTGCATTTTTTCTTTTCTCGCTAGCTAATTTTAATATAGTAATACAACCAAGATCTTTTTCGTCAGATGTTTGAGCTTTTAGCGTAACTTCAACTTTTAATGTATAAAAAATGAGGAAAATTAATGTTAAGGATAATAACTTTCGCATAATTTAAATTTATACATCTAAACTTCAAAAGCAATTATAAATAAAAAATGAGATAGCTTAAGAGGATCGAATTCCACCTCCATAAACCAACTTAAAATTTAACTTTTCAACTGTTAAATTATATTTACGAACTGACTTGAAAAATACTTTTTAATATAGATATATATATTATGAAATTTTTTTTTCTAACTCTCACTTTGATTTATTCTTTTAATTTAAATGCAACATGCAAGTTTAAAAATACAACGTCAAATGACGAGGTTAAATACACTATCCAGGAGTCCATAAAAGTAGACGATATTGAAGGTCATGTAATAAGAGTTTTCAAAACAGAAACAAATCATAAAAAATCTAAAAAAAATTGTGAAGGCCTAAGAATAGTTAAAACAGATTTTTTTGGTATAAGCGATTACATTAATAAAAACGGAAAAGTCACGGGTTATTCAATAGGAATTTACGATGATGGCAGTAAAATTTTCTCTCGGGTTGACGGTGTTGCTCAAACCCCAGAGGACATTAGTAAAAACGGTTTCGTTAATACTACAATCACAATAACAGGGGGAACCGGAGTCTATAAGGGAGTAATCGGTTATGGTAAAGGAAAGACAGAATTTAACCCTGAAACAGGCTACTCTGCAGGAAATACCGAAACTTATTATACAATTGCAACAAAATAAAACTGGGTAGTTGAGGAATTTTGACTCCTAAAATTTAGATATATTTGATCATACCTATAATTATAAAATCATAATAACTTTTAAGTTTAAAAAAATATTATGAAAATCGTAAGTCTAATTCCAAGTGCAACTGAAATTATTTCTGCCTTGAACTTAAGTGATAATTTAGTTGGTGTTTCTCATGAATGCGATTATCCCAAAGAAGTTTTAAAACTCCCAAAACTTACAACTAGTAAAATTAAAACAGAACAATCATCGTTAATAATCGACCATGATATTAAAAAAATATTAGAACAAAGTTTATCTGTTTATGAAGTAAAATCTAATTTGCTAAAAAAATTAGATCCGGATGTAATAATAACACAATCACAATGCTCAGTTTGTGCAGTTTCTTTAAAAGATGTAGAAGAATGTCTAAGTAAATTTATAAATAAAAAGCCGCTTCTTATTGATTTAAAACCTAATACTTTTCAAGAAGTTCTTAAAGATATAAACCTAGTTGGTAAGAAACTTAATAAAAAAGTAGAATCAAATTTTTTAGTTAAGAATATCAAAAATGAAATAAATAAAATTAAGTTAAAAACTTCAAACTCTAAGATTAAAAATGTACTTTGCATTGAATGGATTGAGCCAATTATGACAGCAGGAAATTGGATTCCTGAATTGGTTAAATTTGCCGGGGGAAAGAGTGTTTTAGCAAAATCAGGAAAAAATTCTAATTTTATTAAACCCGAACATATTAATTTTGAAGAAGTTGATATTGTAATTTTCATGCCTTGTGGTTTTGATATAAAAAGGTCAAAAGAAGAAATATTAAAAGCAAGTATTGATTATTCTAGTAATTTAAAAGATAAAAAAATATACGTAGTAGATGGTAATAAGTACTTCAATAGACCAGGTCCTGATCTCCTTGAAAGCACAAGAATATTAGCGGAGATTATCCATCCCGAAATTTTTCCTTCAAAACAAAATATTGAAAGATGGGTTTCATTATAATTGAGTACATTAAGCTTTAAATATTTTGGAAATATGGGGTGGCTGAGGGGATTTGAACCCCCGGCCTCCGGTACCACAAACCAGCGCTCTAACCAACTGAGCTACAGCCACCATTAAAAATTTAGTAAAAAATATATATTTTATTAAAAAAAATACATTATTTAATAACATTATTTGAAAAATTTGCATATTTACTTTTTTATTATATATTCAGCTCATGGATGGTCTCAATAAATTTATTTATGAAATAGGTAGTGATAGTGCTTTTTCGATTCTAGCTAGAAGTAACGAACTTATCAAACAAGGAAAAGATGTTATAAATCTTGGTATTGGTCAACCAGACTTCCCTACCGCTCCAAATATTGTTGAGTCAGCTGTAAAAGCACTAAGAGATGGAAATCATGGATACTCATCATCTAATGGAATTTTAGAATTAAGAGAAGCGGTTTCTGATAACTTTTTAAATCGAAACGATATAAAAATTGATCCTAACAATATCCTTATAACACCTGGGGGTAAAGCTGTAATTTTTTACACTTTATTAATATTTGGACAACCTGGTGTCGAAATTATTACTCCTGACCCTGGTTTTATCGCATACAGATCCATGATAGATTACATGGGAGCGAAGGCTATCGCCTTGCCTCACAGAATGGAAAATAACTTTTCATTTGATGCCAACGAATTGTTATCTTTGATTAATGACAAAACAAGATTAATTATTTTAAATTCACCAGCAAACCCTACTGGTGGTGTAGTTCCGCACCAAGAACTTGAAAAATTAGCAAAAGGGTTACAAAAGTTTCCTAATGTTTTCATCCTTTCAGATGAAATATATAGTAGAATTCTTTTTGATGGGCATAAACATTCAAGTTTACTTACATTTCCAGAAGTTAGAGATAGAGTAATTGTATTAGATGGTTGGTCAAAAACTTATTCAATGACAGGGTGGAGATTGGGTTATGGAATTTTTCCAAAAAGTATTTTCAAGTATGCTGAAAAACTTGCAATAAATTGTCACTCATGTATTAGCATTCCAACTCAATTGGCAGGAATAGAAGCACTTAAAGGTAGCCAAGATTCTGTAAATAAAATGAATCAAGAATTTCAAGAGAGAAGAGAGTTCCTTGTAACTGAGCTGAATAAAATCAAAGATGTATCATGCGTTACTCCCGGGGGAGCATTTTACGTTTTCCCGAAAATAAATAAAAAAAATCAAAAATCAAAGGATATATCTAATTTTCTTCTTGAAAAAAAGTTTGTCGCGACTGTACCGGGGTCATCATTCGGTGAAAATGGTGAGGGGTTTCTCAGAATTTCTTATGCTAGTAAATTAGAAAATCTTAAAAAATTCATTAAACTTTTAGATGAATATATGAATGAGTAGAAATTAAACTTCTAACTGCTTAAAAATTAGACACATGTATTTTTCTAATATGGAAAAATTAAATAATATCAATAACTTATAAGCTTGGCATGTTTTTTGCTTGACATAAAATATGAAGAAAATTGAAGCAATTATTAAACCATTTAAATTAGATGAAGTTAAAGATGAGCTCAATAGTATCGGTATTCTCGGTCTTACTGTTTCTGAAGTAAAAGGTTACGGTAGACAAAAAGGTCATACTGAATTGTATAGAGGTGCCGAGTATGCTGTTGACTTCTTACCGAAGATTAAAATTGAGATGATAGTTTTAGATGATATTGTTGACGATGTTGTAGAAGCTATTAAATCTAAAGCTCATACTGGTAGAATTGGTGATGGAAAAATTTTCATCTCATCTGTGAATGAAGTTATAAGAATTAGAACAGGTGAAAAAGGCAAAAATGCTATATAGTATTATCATAAAAGGAGGAAATAATGAGTGTAGCTAAAGTTTTAAAAATGATAAAAGATAAAGAGGTCAAATTCGTAGACCTTAGATTTACAGATACCAAAGGAAAGTGGCAGCATACTGCTCAAACAACATCAACAATAGATGAAAACACTTTCAAAGAGGGAATTATGTTTGATGGATCCTCAATAGCAGGTTGGAAAGACATTAATGAGTCTGATATGATTTTAATGCCCGATCCCAATACTGCAGTTATAGATCCATTTACTGCCCAGCCACAGATGATTCTCTTTTGTGATGTTATTGAACCTTCTGATGGTAAACCATACGAGCTAGATCCAAGAAGTACTGGAAAAAAAGCTGAAGAATTTTTAAAATCATCAGGAATTGGAGAGAAATGTTTTTTTGGCCCTGAAGCTGAGTTTTTTGTATTTGATGATGTTAAATGGGCAACAAACCAAGAGTATACCTTTTTTAGCATTGATTCAGAAGAAGGTGCATATAATACTGGATCAGAAATGGAAGGTGGAAATATGGGACATAGACCTAAAGATAAGGGTGGCTACTTTCCTGTACCTCCCGTAGATTCTGCTACAGATATTAGAGCTGAAATGGTTTCTACAATGATTGAAATGGGCTTAGATATGGAAAAACACCATCATGAAGTAGCTCCATCACAGCATGAATTAGGTTTTAAATTCGGAAGTTTAATCGAAAGTGCAGATAACCTTCAAAAGTATAAGTATTGTGTACACATGGTTGCTCAAGCCTACGGCAAAACAGCAACCTTTATGCCTAAACCTGTTTATAATGATAACGGGTCTGGTATGCATGTTCACCAGTCAATTTGGACGAAGAGCGGACCCCTATTTGCGGGAAAAGGCTATGCCGGTTTATCAGATACCTGCCTTCACTATATTGGAGGTATTATTAAACACGCTAAGGCTATCAATGCCTTTTCCAACGCGACAACAAATAGTTATAAAAGATTAGTTCCAGGATTTGAAGCTCCAGTATTGTTAGCTTATTCTGCTAGAAATAGATCTGCCTCTTGTAGGATTCCCTATGCTCCTTCATCAAACGGAAAAAGAGTAGAGGTAAGGTTTGGAGACGCATCAGGAAACCCTTACTTTACGTTTGCAGCAATGTTAATGGCTGGAATTGACGGTATCAAAAATAAAATTCACCCCGGTGATGCAATGGATAAAGACCTTTATGACCTTCCTGAGGAAGATTTAAAAGGCATCCCAACTGTAAGCGCTAGTCTTAGAGAAGCTTTAGATTCATTAGATAAAGATAGAGAATTTTTAAAAACTGGAAATGTATTTACAGATAATTTAATCGACTCTTATATATCTTTGAAGATGGATGAAGTTTTACAATTTGAACACACACCTCATCCAGTTGAATTTAAGATGTACTATTCTGTTTAGAAAATTATTTAACAAATTTATTAGAAAGTTTTTTAAAAGACTGGTTTTTTGAGTCTCTGATTAACTCAAAAAAAATCATTTCAAAGTTAATCAGGGACGCTCCATTCTTTATTATTCTTTCTACACCCAAATTTGCATCGCTAGGCTTCCTCGAACCTACACATTCCTCAACAACATAAACTTGCATTTTATTATCTAATAAATCTAAAGCAGTTTGTAAAACGCAAATATGAGACTCAATGCCAAGAATAATCACTTGCTTTTTATTTTTATGAACCAAAAACTTTCTAAAATCTTTATTTTCAAAAGCAGAAAAAGTCGTTTTCTCAATTTTTTTTGAATTGTTATTAGTTAATTTTTTTTTCAAACAACTTATCGTAGAACCAAGGCCTTTGGGATATTGTTCTGTAAAAATTATCGGTATATTTAAATCTATAAAAAGTTCAACTAATTTACTTGAATGATGTTTAATTTTTTCCTTATTAAAAATATGAGGTAGCAACTTTTCTTGCAAATCTATTATTAAGAGACAACAGTTATTTATGTCTAATTTCATTAATTGTAAAGAGCTTCTTCAACTTGTTTTAAAAGTCCTTCTGAAGTAGGACTTGTCATAGAGGAGAACCAGTTAACGATTTTACCATCTTTACCAATCAGATATTTGTGAAAGTTCCATCTAGGCTGACCAATGACTGAAGTATTTCCTGAAATCCATCTGTAAACTGGGTGTGCATTTTCTCCCTTAATTTTTTGTATAGATGTGAGAGGGAAATTTACACCATACCTAATTTCACAAAACTTTTTTACATCATCATCACTTGAGAGTTCTTGATTAAAATCATCAGAAGGAACACCCAAGACAACGAACCCATCATCTTTGTATCTATCGTAAATTTTTTGAAGACCAGCGTATTGAGGGGTAAAACCACATTGTGACGCCGTGTTTACTAATAATACAACTTTATTTCTATAATCAGCTAAAGTAATTTCACCACCAGAAATTGATTCTATGCTAAAGTCGTGAAAGCTTTTATCTGAACTCATAGATTTTGACGAAAAAAACATCGATATAATTATTAAAAAAAATTTAAACATATATAGTAATTTAATGTTTTACATTTGAAAATTAAAGTGTTTAATTAATAATATATGCAGTTTAAAAATTTTTTGTTATCCATTCTCACTTTATTCTTTTTAAACTCTTGCACTGGAGATAGTTTACTTCCAGTTAAAGGACCTGAAGGCGATCCTTCGACTGAATTAAGTCTAGCTGAATTTGATGACCTTCCTATCCCATTAAATTCTAAACTTAACAAAGAAAAATCTATAATCTTCTCTAAAAAGGATGGATGGTATGGACGATTGACATTCAATACATCCGAAAAGCAAATTAATGTGTATGACTTTTTTAGAAATGAGCTTCCAAAATTTGGATGGAAAAAATTATCTGAAATTTCCGCAGATACCAGTATATTAAACTATCAAAATCAATCAAGATTGGCACTTATACAAATAAAAGAGAACCTTTTATATGGTAGTAATGTAATGGTTACAGTAACTGAGCTTGAGGGTTCAAAATAAAATTTTTTTTAAAAAAATTTAAAATCAGTAACAAAACATTAATTTGTTAATTTTTGACTAACTAGATTGAGACTTAACAAATATTATTGTAAAAAATCCAGTTGTTCTAACCAACTTTTTTTAATATCCAGGCTTATTTCTCTATTGTAGAGATTGTTCTTTTTTGATCGCCCTATTACTTCCAAAATTACTTCCTCTGGACATTCTAATTTAATAAGTCTAGAAACTAAAAATAACTTAATACCACTTAAAGTTTTATTTATTGAATTATTACTTAAAATTTTTTTTATTACATTTTCTGTTTTATTTATTTTCTTTTCATCAAAAAGTACCTCGCCCTCCTTTAACTTATTTAATATAAATCTAGCGCCATCTTTTGATACTCCAACTAAAGGTATAGTTCGGATTTTAAAAAAATTTTTAATTGGTCTTAAAGAATTACTTCTAATTATGATAAACGATTGAAATTTATCAAGATAAATGTCGCTAATGTCCAAACCCATAAGCTCATAAAGGTTAGACCCAGTATACAACATTATTGAAAGTAGTGAATGTTCAAGTGATGCGGTTTTTTTACAAAGATTTTCTAATTTTTTATAATCATCAAATGTAATTGAGCTATCAATTATACGTTTTTTTGAGATTGATTGAGTAGATGGAAATATTTTTTTTTTTAAATTAAATTTATTAAATGCTAATGAAAAAACTTTTTTTAAATAATTCAAGCGAAAATTTTTTGTACCAATTAAAATTTTTTGAATTTTTTTTATATCACCTGAGTTATAGGAATTAATGGGTTTATCACCACAGACAGAAATAAAAATTTTTATAGTTTTTTTAAAATATAAAAATTGATTAGGTTTAAATTGAAATTCCTTTATAAAAGTATCATCAAAAAAATCTGATAAAATTGGCATTGATTTATGTAGATCTGAAAAATATTTTTTAATAGAAGAAATTTTAATTCTAGAAAAACTTTCTTTTGAAAAAATCAAATCAGACACAAAATCTTCATAGTCATCCAAAAAATCAATTTCATAATTTTTAATATTTATTTTTTTGTTTTTTAAAATTTTAAGGAAAGAACTTTTTGATTTACCAGATAATTCGTTAAACATTTTCTTATGTTCAATCGCCTGTAACTTAGATCTAGTAATTGCCGTTTGAATTTTATTAGTATTAAGCGAGACTTTTATATTTTTAACCCCAACGCATTCAACTAATTTCAAAGGAACAGATCTTTGGTACCAAAACTTATTACCGTGTTTATAAATGTATTTCACAATTTTATACTACATATCTACCACAAATTTTCAATTTTTTTTTGGTGCGGTCGAGAAGACTCGAACTTCCACAGGATATTTCCTACAACGACCTCAACGTTGCGCGTCTACCAGTTCCGCCACGACCGCAAAATATTTCATTCAAATTCAAGTATAATCTGGTCAACCTCCAGGCTATCTCCTTCTTTACAATTAACTTTTTTTACAACTGCTTTTTTCTCTGATTTAATTATATTTTCCATTTTCATTGCTTCTATGACTGCCAAAGGTTGTCCTTCCTCAATTACATCATTTTCTTTAACAAGGACAGAAACTAAAAGTCCTGGCATTGGAGCCATTAAAAGTTTAGATTTATCCTCTTTTTTTCTAGGTTTCATTATCTTATTTAACTCGGAATGTCTTTTGGATAAAACCATCAACTCTAGTATATAACCTTTGTGATTAATAATAATTTTTGGTCCATTCCTTTTAATTGAAAAATAATGTAATTTATTGTCTACAATTGCAGAAAATAAAGGATATCCAATTTTCCAATTACTTTTAATACTTATGTGCTTATCCAACAAATAAAGATCATAATTATTATTAAAGTTATTATAATTAATCTTTACCTCAATCTGCTTAGATTTATCAGTTACATTCCAAATGTTTACAACGGTTTTATTAAAACCTTTAAGCTGATTTGCAATTGATGCGGCTCTCATTAAATACTTAAAGTTTATAAAAGTTGCCACACAATACAATATTTCTTTTTCTTTAATATCAACTCCATAAGAGTTATATCCTTTCGGATAATTTTCAGAAATAAAAGACGTAGAAAAAGTTCCCTCCTGAAATTTTTTATTTTGAAGAATATTTGATAAAAAATCTTTGTTTGTCTCAACACCTTCAATAAAGTATCTATCCAATGCATTTAACATCTCATTAATAGTCGATGCTCTATCATTTGAGTAAGTACAAAGTTTTGAAATCATTGGATCATAAAACATACTAATTTCCGAACCTTCAACAACTCCAGAATCAATCCTTATTTTTTTTCCAAACGGCTCAATATATCTTGTCAATCTTCCAATTGATGGTAAAAAGTTTTTAGCGGAATCTTCTGCATAAATCCTACACTCTATTGCGTTACCTTTAAAACTAATATCTTTTTGTTGAACTTTCAGTTTGTCACCGTATGCTATTTTGATCATTTGCTCCACTAAATCAACTCCAGTTGTAAGTTCAGTAACAGGGTGTTCAACTTGCAATCTTGTATTCATTTCTAAAAAATAAAAATTTTTATTTTTATCAACAACAAATTCAACTGTTCCAGCTGAATAATATCCAACAGCCTTAGCAAGCTTTATTGATTGATCAACCATTTTTTGCCTGAGATTTTCGTCAACGAAAGGACTTGGTGCCTCCTCGATTACTTTTTGGTGTCTTCTTTGTATTGAACATTCTCTCTCTCCAAGGTGAATAAAATTTCCAAATTGATCACCCAAAACTTGAATTTCAATATGTTTAGGGAATTCAATAAATTTTTCTATAAAAACTCTCTCATCACCAAAACTCGACTTTGCTTCATTGATTGCTGAATTAAAGTTTTCTTTAAGCTCTTTTTCATTAAAAGCAATTCTCATCCCTTTACCGCCACCTCCTGCGGAAGCCTTGACCATAAGTGGATAACCAATTTTCTTTGCCTCAAAAATTGCTTTGTCTAAATTCTTTACTGTATTAAGTCCACCAGGAACTATTGAAACTCCAGCATTTTTAGCAAGTTTTTTTGATTCAATCTTATCGCCCATTAATGAAATTGCCTGACTTGGAGGACCGATGAATATCTTTCCCGCCTTATGAACCTCATCTCTGAACTGAACATTCTCAGATAAAAAACCGTATCCTGGATGAACTGCATCTGCTTTAGAAGATATCAAGGCATTAATAATTTTAGAAATTATTAAATAGCTCTCTGCAGATGTTTGCCCACCTATATTAATATACTCATCCGCTAAATTTACATGAGGTGCGTTTTCATCGGGATCAGAACAGATGGCGACAGTTTTAATACCTAATCTTTTCGCAGTTTTAATAATTCTACATGCGATTTCTCCTCTATTAGCTATCAAAATTTTTTTAAACATATTTATAAAGGGATATTATCGTGTTTTTTCCAAGGATTTTTTAATCTTTTATTTTTTAGCATTTCAAGAGACCTACAAATTCTTTTTCTCGTAGTATTTGGCATTATCACATCATCTATAAAACCTCTACTTCCTGCTATAAAAGGATTAGCTAGCTTCTCTCTATATTCATTTGTTTTTTGTTCAATTTTTTCTTTATTTCCTAATTCGCCCCTGAAAATAATCTCAACCGCTCCCTTTGGACCCATTACAGCAATTTCTGCCTGTGGCCAAGCATAATTTACATCTCCTCTTAAATGTTTAGAACTCATCACATCATAAGCTCCACCATAAGCTTTTCTAGTGATTATGGTTATTTTAGGTACGGTAGCCTCAGCAAATGCAAAAAGTAGTTTAGCTCCATGTTTAATAATGCCATTATACTCCTGGGAAGTACCAGGAAGAAAACCGGGAACATCAACAAATGTTATAATAGGTATATTAAAGCAATCACAAAACCTAACAAACCTTGCTGCTTTTCTGGCCGAGTTATTATCAAGACACCCAGCTAAAACCATCGGTTGATTGGCAACAATTCCAACTGGAGAACCAGTCATACGAGCAAAACCAGTAATTATATTAGCCGCATAGTCTGGTTGAGTTTCAAAAAAATCCCTATCATCAACTACTTTAGTTATTAATTCTTTCATGTCATAAGGTTTATTTGGGTTATCAGGAACAAGAGTGTCAAGAGAAAATTCTAATCTATCAGCTGGATCCTCTGACGGTCTCGAGGGTGGCTGTTCTTTGTTTGAAGAAGGTAAAAAACCCATAAACCTTCTAAGTTGAAATAAGGCTTCCACATCATTTTCAAATGCTAAGTCAGCAACTCCTGATTTTTTAGTATGAGTCGTAGCTCCTCCTAACTCTTCATGACTTACCTCTTCATGAGTGACTGTTTTTAGAACGTCTGGTCCAGTTACAAACATGTATGATGTATCCTTAACCATAAAAATAAAGTCAGTCATTGCTGGACTATATACAGCTCCGCCTGCACAAGGCCCCATAATTACAGAAATTTGAGGAATAACACCAGATGATAGTACGTTCCTTTGAAAAACCTCTGCGTAACCAGCTAAAGAAGCAACACCCTCTTGAATTCTAGCTCCACCAGAATCGTTTAATCCTATAACAGGAGCTCCAACTTGTAATGCTTTATCCATAATTTTACATATTTTTTCAGCATGAGATTCTGAGAGTGACCCACCAAAAACAGTAAAGTCTTGGCTAAAAACAAAAGTTAATCTGCCATTAATTGTTCCATAACCAGTAACTACACCGTCACCAGGTATTTTTTGTTTATCCATTTCAAATTCTGAGCACCTATGTTCAACAAACATATCCCATTCTTCAAAGGTTCCTTCATCTAATAATATTTCAATTCTTTCTCGTGAAGTAAGTTTACCTTTTTTATGCTGAGAGTCTTGTCTCTTTCTTCCGCCACCAGCGATTGCGAGAGATCTTTTTTCATTCAACTTTTTTAAAATTTCTTTCATAATTAAAATTGAAATTATATCAAAAAAAAAAGATTAATTTACATTTTTTAAAAAAAAAGAAATTTTTTTAAGAGTTAATAAATTATGTTGATCTAATTTTTTTTGATCATCAACATAACCCCAAAAATTTTGTTGGAATTTATTTTCTAGATTAATCAATTTAAAAAATTCTGTAATATCAATTTTACGTTCTAAAAAAAAGTAACTCAAAATTACAGATTTGCTAATTCCTGAAAGTTTAAATAATACAGTTAAATAAAAATTACTTAACCTTAAAATAAATTTTTTAAATTGTTTTTTATCAGAATCACAGTTCACATTTTTAACTAAGTCTTTAATTATAGATAGTTTTATATTAAATTTTCCATTAAAAATATTAACAAAAGGATCATATTTTTGATTCATTAATTTTACTAATTTTTCATCATCGAAGAATCTGTAAAGTAATAGATCAAAATCTAAATTTCTTAACAATTCAACACTAATTCTTTTTACTTGTTTTTTATTAAGACTACTAGCAAATATTGATAAACCAAGTATTGAAAATGGATCTGTTTTAACCTCTTTTTTTTTTAAATCTTTAATTATTAATTCAGCATGCTTTGAATTTACAGCTATAAGAGGATTGTTTTCAGAAACTTTTATTAAAGAATCATTTTTATAAAAAGTAAAATAATCATTACAGCTTTTGAAAAAAATTTTCATTTATCTTCTTTGAGTTGATTTAGATAATTTTTTATTCTGGATATAGAAAAATTCATATCTTCTAATTTATTTTCAAAATAAGATGGAGGATTAGCAAATAAATAAAAATTAGATGTTGATTCATTAAATCTAATAGAAAGTGAATGTAAATACAGATGTTGGTTTTTTATTTGTTTGTTAAAACCATGACTAAACCTATCATCACCAACAATTGGATGCCCGATCGACAAGAAATGTCTCCTGAGTTGATTTTTTCTTCCAGTTACAGGGTGAGCCAAAACTAAGGACAAATTTTTTTTAGTTTTTAACGTAGAAAAATAGGTTAATGACTTTTGATCTTTGTTATTAATTTGAATCGGTGAGTCTATTATACCACCATTAACCTCAGGGAATCCATGAACTAAAAGTAAATAATTTTTTATAACATTTCGATCCCTAAATAGTTTAGTAAGAAATTGTGCATACTTTAAGTTTCTTGCTACTATAAGTAAACCAGATGTATCTTTATCTATTCTATGAACTAATTTAGGTTTACATTTATTTTTAAACTTTAGATGTTCCAACACATCGTCCAAGCTAATTTTTATTTTTGACCCCCCTTGTACTGCAAATCCGCTTGGTTTGTTAAAAGCGATTAAATTATTATTTTTAAAAATTATCCAGTTTTTTACCTCTTTAATTAATTTTTCATCAATAAAAGAATTTTTCTTTTTTTTCTCAGGAGAAATATTGAAATACAACTTTATAGTATCGCCAACTTTTAAAAAATCTGAATTGTTAGCTTTTTTTCCATTAACTTTAAGTTGACCTTTTCTTATTATTTTACAGATTATTGGATAACTCAAAGATGGTAATTTTTTTTTTAAGAAATAATCAATTCGCTTATTATTAAAATCAGTTCCAATTGACCATTCAACTTGATTAAGATTTTTAATCATCAAAAAAAGCTTGTAAACTTAGTCTTTAGGATCCTTTTTTTCTCTCTTTGAACTTGGGTTTTGCTTTGTTTTTTGCAATTTATCATCAATTTGCTTTTGATCTTTTTCTTTGCTTTTTACCTGTGTTTCATCATTGACAGTTTTATCATCAGGTGTAATTTGTTCATCCTGTTTTTTTTGGTCTTCAACTCTTTTTTTATCAATGTGTCCTTTTGCTGATATATCTCTATCAACTAATTCAATAATTGCCTTTGGGGCAGCATCACCATACCTAAATCCGGCCCTTAACACTCTGGTGTACCCACCATTGCGATTAGCATATCTTTTTGCCAGAACATCAAAAACTTTATTAACAAGTATATTATCTCTTAGGTAGCTAAAAACCTTTCTTCTAGAATGTAAATTATTACTCTTACCAGAATGTAATATTTTTTCAACAAAAGGTCTTAGGTCTTTTGCCTTAGGTAAAGTCGTCTCTATTTGTTCGTTAGAAATTAAAGATTTGGCAAGATTTTTTAGCAAAGCCATTCTATGACTAGTTTTTCTATTTAGCTTTCTACCTGAAATTCTATGTCTCATATCTTTCTTCCTATTTTAATATGGGTCATCAAGTTTTTTTCTGATATCTTCAATATTTTCAGGAGGCCAGCCCTCGATCTTCATTCCTAATTCTAAAGTCATAGTTGCTAAAATTTCTTTAATTTCATTTAGTGATTTTCTACCAAAATTAGGCGTCCTAAGCATTTCTGACTCTGTTTTTTGAACCAAATCGCCTATATAAATTATTTCGTCATTTTTTAAACAGTTTGCAGATCTTACAGAGAGTTCAAGTTCTTCAACTTTTCTTAAAAGATTCACGTTAAGTTGAGGCTCTTCTTTTGTTGGTGTAATAACTTCTTCTACGGGATCATCAAAATTTATAAACATTTTTAACTGTTCATCGATAATTCTTGCTGCGTATGCAACTGAGTCTTCAGGTACAACCGAACCATCTGTTTCAATTTGCATTATTAATTTATCATAATCGGTAACTTGTCCAACTCTTGAGTTTTCAACCTTAAAGGAAACTTTTCTAACTGGCGAGAAAAAGGAATCAATAAAAATTGTGCCTAATGGTGCATCCTCACCATTACTATGTTTTACTGCAGGAACATATCCTTTGCCTTCATCAACATTTAAAGTCATATTGATCTTTGCTTTTGAGTCAAGGGTACAAATATGTAAATCTTTATTTAAAACCTCAACATGTGCTCCACATTCAATATCACTTGCTTTTATTTCTTTGGGACCATTAGCCTTTATGTAAATTTTTGAAGATTCAACATCATTTAGTTTTATGGCCAACTGTTTTATATTAAGGATTATTTCAGTAACATCTTCAATTATTCCTGGTATAGAGGAAAACTCATGAGTAACCCCTTCTATTTTAATAGAAGTAACAGCAGCTCCTCTAATTGATGACAAAAGAACACGTCTTAGCATATTACCTAGTGTCTGTCCATATCCACTTTCTAAGGGCTCAGCCACAAGTTGCGCTGAGTTAAAGCTATCTTTCTCTTTACTGAACTCAATCTTTTTTGGTTTAATTAAACCTTTCCAATTTTTATTTATCAATCTCTACCTCTCTAATTAAAATTTCTATTAAACTCTTCTTTTTTTAGAAGGTCTGCACCCATTATGTGGAATAGGTGTAATATCTTTTATAACAGTTATATTTAACCCGGTTGAGCCTAATGCTCTAATAGCTGACTCTCTACCGTTACCCGGACCTTTAATAACAATTTCAATATGTTTCATCCCATTTTCAATTGCTTTTTTTCCAGCTTCTTCGGCAGCAAGTTGTGCTGCAAAAGGTGTTGATTTTCTTGAACCTTTAAATCCCTTATTACCAGAAGATGACCACGAAATCGTATTACCTGAGGTGTCCGTAATGGTAACAATAGTGTTATTAAAAGTAGAATTAATATGAGCTATTCCAGATGGAATGTTTTTTTTTATTTTTTTTTTTGTTTTTGTTTTTGTTTTACTTGTAGCCATTAGAATTAAACTGCTTTCTTCTTTCCAGCGATTGGTATTGCCTTACCTTTTCTAGTCCTTGCATTAGTATGGGTTCTTTGACCTCTGACAGGAAGCTTATTCCTATGCCTTAGACCTCTGTAGCAACCTAAATCTGTCAATCTTTTGATATTATTAGAAACTGATCTTCTTAAATCACCTTCTACAACGTAACTTTTATCGATGCATTCCCTAATTTTTATGATTTCATCTTCTGTTAAGTCATTTACCCTTTTGTTTTTATCGATTGACACGGCAGAACAAATATCGCTAGCAAACTTTTTACCGATCCCTAGGATATAGGTAAGAGCAATAACTAATCTTTTTGAACTCGGAACATTTACACCCGCTAATCTCGCCACATTTAACCCCTAATAATACAAAACTGGATTATATTTTTTTTTTTTTTTAAGTCAACACCATCTAATTAATAATCTTTAATATTTCCTCATTTACACTTTCAATTGATCTCATACCGTTAATTTTTTTAAGAATCTTTTTTTTTTTATAAAAATCAACAATTGGTAAAGTATTATTTTTATAAACATCGATTCTTTTAAGAAGAGTTTTTATATTGTCATCAGAACGCTTCTCGTCGACAGATTCTGCAATTCTGTTTTCAATTCTTTTCTCTAGAATTTTGAAATCAACTTCAAACAATATTGCACAATCTAATTCAATCGAAATTTTTTTTTAATGACTTATCTAATACTTCAGCTTGATTCAAATTTCTAGGAAAACCGTCAAAAATTATATTTTTGTCCTTTAGATTTAAAACTTTATCAATTATCAAATTTATAACAATTTCATCAGTGACTAAATCACCCCTTTTCATGATTTCACTAATTTTTTGTCCATATGGTGAATCTTTATCATTAGTTTGTTCTCTCAGTAAGTCTCCTGTTGAAAGTTGAAAAAAACTAAATCGATCAACTAAAATTTTAGATTGAGTTCCCTTTCCACATCCTGGTGGACCTAACAAAACTATCTTTTTCATTTATCTTCTTCTGAGATTTGACTTTCTTATCAAACCCTCATATTGATGGGCTAGAAGATACGACTGAATCTGATTGACTGTGTCCATCGTAACACTCACAACAATTAATAGGCTAGTACCACCAAAGTAAAAAGGGACTTTGTACTTTGAAATTAATAGTTCGGGTAACAAGCATATGAAAGAAAGGTAGACAGCACCAATAACAGTCAGACGTGTGAGAACAAAGTCTAGGTAATTTGCTGTATTTTCACCTGGTCTTATGCCTGGAATAAACCCCCCATATTTTTTTAAATTATCAGCTGTATCCTTAGGGTTAAATACTATTGCTGTATAAAAGAAAGCAAAAAAGACTATCATTGCAGTGTAAAGTGATAAATAGACTGGATGACCACGACTAAGGAATTGGCTTAAAACATTTAACCACTCGGGTCCTGAACCAGCGTTAAAGCTAACGAAAGTAATGGGTAACAATAAAAGTGAACTAGCAAAGATAGGAGGAATTACTCCAGCAGTGTTTATCTTAAGAGGAAGATGAGATGAATCAGCTACTCTGTTCCCTGCACCAGGTTGTCTCTTTGGATATTGAATAGTTATTCTCCTTTGTGCTCGTTCAATAAAAACCATAAAGGCAATAACAGCAACTGACATAACTAATAAAAAGACTATAAAGATTGTCGATAGTGCTCCAGTTCTTCCAAGTTCAAAAGTTGTACTTAATGCAACAGGTAATTGTGCAACAATTCCAGTAAAAATAATTAGTGAAATACCGTTACCTATACCTCTCTGCGTGATTTGCTCTCCTAGCCATACTAGAAAGATTGTTCCCGATACAAGAGTAATTACTGTAGTAAATCTGAAAAACATTCCAGGGTCAATAACTGCCTGCATACCCTGACTATTAGACATATTTTCAATCCCAACAGCAATTCCATAACCCTGAACAGTCGCTAAAAAAACAGTTCCATATCTAGCATATTGATTTATTTTTTTTCTACCAATTTCACCCTCTTTTTTTAACTGTTCAAGCTGAGGGGATATGACTGTTAGAAGCTGCATGATAATACTTGCTGATATGTATGGCATTATATTTAATGCAAAAACTGTCATTCTTCCTAATGCACCACCAGCAAACATATCAAACATACCTAAAATACCACCAACATTAGCTTTAAAAACTTTTTCAAGAGCAACTGGATCTATCCCGGGTAGTGGAATATATGACCCTATCCTATAAACAATTAGAGCAAGAAGGGTAAATAAAATTCTTTTTTTAAGATCCTCAGCTTTGCCTATTGATCCTAAGTTAATTCTTGACGCTATTTGCTCAGATACTGATGCCATTTTAAATTAAGTTTTATTTAAAGGTTTATTTTTGGAACTTTTGGGTCCTACTTTTGATTTCTTGGTATTTAAAGGTTCTATTTTTTTTTCAGTTTGCATTGTTTTTTTTACAGTCTTTGCATCTAATTTTTCTTTTACTATTTTTTTCTTTGAATCATCAGATACTTTTTTTTCTGTTAAAGTTTTTTTCTTAGTTTCATTAGCTTTAGTAGATGGCTGCTTTTTAAATTTAATAATATCAACTTCCCCCCCCACTCTTTTAAACTCTTTTAAGGCACTTGCAGAAACGGCGTGAGCTTGAATCGATACTGCTTTATCTAATTTCTTTCCAAATAAAAACTTAACATAAGAATTCTTATTCGATTTTGAAAAGTTTACAATTTGACTAATGTCAAGCTTGGCTTTATCTGAGATTAATTTTTTTTCTAAAAGTTGATTAATAAAGTCAGTCTTTAAAATAATTTTTCTAAGTTTTGATTTTGATTTGAAGCCATGTTTTGGCATTCTCATGTGAAGAGGCATCTGTCCGCCTTCAAATCCATTAATAGAAACCCCAGTTCGTGATTTTTGTCCCTTCATTCCTCTACCACCAGTTTTACCCTTACCTGAGCCAATTCCTCTACAAATTCTTTTTCTTTTTGTTTTCTCATTAATGGTTTTGAATTCATTTAGCTTCATTAGTTTACCTTTTCGACTTTAAGTAAATGTTTGATTTTGTCAATCATACCTAAAATTGACGGATGATCGTTATGAACTTTCACTCTATTAATTTTATTTAAACCAAGCGAAATAAGAATCTTTCTTTGAGAGGAATTTCTTCCAATTGGACTCTTTATTTGCGTAACACTAATTTTTGCCATTATCAATAACCTCATTAAATTTTCTTCTTTTAGTAATATCGTTAATTTTTAAACCTCTTCTCATGGCAATTATCTTTGGTGATGAAGAAGATTTTAATGCTTCAAATGTTGCTCTAACCATATTGTGCGGGTTAGAACTTCCTACAGATTTTGCAACGATGTCTTGGATTCCAAGAGCTTCAAAAACAGCCCTCATAGGACCACCTGCAATAACTCCTGTACCTGATGGAGCACTTCTTAAATAAACTTTGCCCGAATCAAACCTACCTTTTATATCATGGTGTAGTGTTCTTCCATGTCTTAAAGGAACCCTTATCATATTGGCCTTGGCCTCATCAGTTGCTTTCTTAATTGCTTCTGGAACTTCTTTCGCTTTTCCTTTTCCATGGCCAACTTTACCATTACCATCACCAACAACTACAAGTGCGGCAAAACTAAATCTTCTTCCACCCTTTACAACCTTTGCAACTCTGTTGATACTAACAAGCTTCTCAATAAAATCATTTTGATCGGTATTCTTGGATGACGAATCGTCATTTTTTATATTTTGAGAATTATTAGCTGAGTCTTTTTTTAAATCTTTAGAGCCATCAGATTTAAAAGATAATTTTGCTTTTTTGTCAGTTTTTATATCAACTATTTTTTTGATAGGTTCAGATTTTTTTTTGGTTATCGTAGTCTTTTTATTTTCATCATCTAACTTCGAATTTTTTTCTTTTACCTTTGGATCTTTGTTATCAACCTTAGCAGCATCTTTTTTTGATTCTTTTATTTCAGTCGAAGAAGTTGTCTTAACTTCAGTCTTACTTGGAGGACTAACTTTTAAAGTATTTTCATCCTTTTTAACTTCATCGTTTTTTTGTGGTTTCTTTTCCAAATCATCAGCCATAATAAATTCCTAAAACTTAATTCCTTTGGACCTTACACCCATTGCAAATTCTTTGACTCTTCCATGAAAAAGATAACCTCCTCGGTCAAAGCATATTTTTTCTTTTATTTTGTTTTCTAAAATCTTATTTCCAATTGACACACCAATCTTAAATGCAATTTCTTTTGGAGAACCTTTAGTGCCCTTAAATTCCTTTTGAATCGAAGATGAGGAAATTAAAGTTTTACCAACAGAGTCATCAATTAGCTGAGCATAAATAAATTTATTTGATCTAAACAAACTTAGTCTCAAATTGTTTTTTTTTTTAAGTTTGAACCTCACTCTTTGAGTTCTTTTCTTTTTATTGATTAAAGTGCTCATTATTTTTTCTTACCCTCTTTTCTTCTTACGAATTCATCCTTATATTTTACACCTTTCCCTTTATATGGTTCAGGCTTTCTATACGAACGTATATTAGCTGCAACCTGTCCGACTCTCTGTTTATCAATACCAGATATCTTTATAGTTGTTGGTTTAGGGACTTCAACTTTTAAATCATCTGGTATTTCAAAATTAATTGGGTGTGAAAAACCAAGATTCAACTCTAAAGTCTTTCCTTTTGATGCAGCTTTGTAACCTACTCCTACCAACTCGAGTTCTTTTGTATAACCATTAGAGACTCCTTCAATTAGATTGAAAATTCTTGATCTAACTGTACCCCACATTTTGGCGAAATGTTGGCTTTCACCCTGTTTTGAAACAACAACCTTATTTTCGTTAATTTCAACTTTAGCATTGTTTTCAAAATTAAATGAAAGTTCACCAAGCTTACCTTTTGCAAAAAAAACTCCACCATCTACTTTCACTTCAGTATTTTCAGGGATTTCGATCGGTATTCTTCCACTTCTAGACATCAGAAAAAACTCCTAGAAAATTTTGCATAATATTTCCCCCCCCACACTCTCGACTCGAGCTTCACTATCAGAAAGAACTCCCTTAGAAGTTGATAAAATGTAAATTCCAAGCCCATCGAAATTCCTTTGTAGATCTTTAATATTAGAGTAAACCCTTCTTCCGGGTTTAGAAACTCTGGATATACTTTTAATAACTGGTTCACCTTCAACATATTTTAGTTCGATTTTAAATTCATTCTTATTATTGGCAATTTCAAGTTTTTTAAAGCCTTTTATATACCCTTCTCTTTGCAATACATCAAGAACATTTCCTCTAAATCTAGAAGCGGGCATCAGAACAGATTCTTTACCTCTCATCTGACCATTTCTAATTCTTGTTAACATATCTCCAAGTGGATCTGACAAACTCATAATTAAATCCTCACTTTCTACCAACTTGATTTTGTAATTCCAGGGATGTGTCCTTTTGAAGCTAACTCTCGAAAAGCAATCCTTGAGAGTTTGAACTTTCTATAAACGCCTCTGCTTCTTCCTGTGAGAACACATCTATTTCGTATACGAACTTTAGAAGCATTTCTGGGAATTTTAGATAATTTTAGTCTAGCTTGAAATTGCTCCTCAGGTGTAAGCTTTTTATTTCTAGCTTGCTTTAGAAGTTTATCGTGTTTTTCCTTATATTTGCTGTAAAGCTTAATTCTTTTTTTGTTTCTTTCAATCAAACTTAATTTTGACATAAATTCACCCCTTGTTTACTTTCTAAATGGTAGGTTAAAGCCCCTGAGTAGTTCAAAGGCGTGGTTGTTATTATTGGTTGAGGTAACAATACTTACATCCATTCCTCTAACTTTATCTATTTTATCATAATTGATTTCTGGAAAAATAATCTGTTCTTTAATTCCAATAGAGTAATTACCACTCTTATCAAATGACTTTTTGGATAGACCTTTAAAATCTCTTACTCTTGGCAGAGCAATGTAAATTAATCTGTCCAAAAACTCATACATTCTATCTTTTCTCAAAGTCACTTTACATCCAATATTTACTCCTTTGCGAAGTTTAAACCCTGCAATTGATTTTTTGGCTTTTGTTATAATGGGTTTTTGGCCAGTAATTGTAGTTAAATCAGATGTCGCTGACTCAATCTTTTTTGAGTCTGAAGCGGCTTCACCAACTCCAATATTCACAACAATTTTAGTGATTTTAGGAACCTCAAATATATTTTTAAGTCCAAGTTTATTTTTCAGCTCGTCTCTCAATTGTGTTTGATAATATTTTTTTAATCTTGCCATTATTAGTACCTAATATTAGTTTAAAGTTTCTCCAGATTTTTTTGCAAATCTAACTTTTTTACCATCCTCTAGTTTTTTAAATCCAACTCTTGTAGGCTTTGAGGTTTTAGGGTCTTGAAGAGCTAACTTACACAGATGTATTGGCATTTCAATACTTTCTATCCCCCCCTTACTAGTTGCTGACTGTTTAGTGTGTTTTTTAACGATATTAATTCCTTCGACTACGGCCTTTATTCTAGAATCAGTTTTTATCTTAACTATTCTTAATACTTTTCCATTTTTCCCTTTATCTTTTCCTGATAAAACTATAACTGTATCACCTTTTTTAATTTTTATAGACATAATCAAAGCACCTCCGGAGCTAATGAAATAATTTTCATATACTTTTTCGCTCTTAACTCTCTAGTAACAGGACCAAAGATTCTAGTTCCAATTGGTTCACCATTATTATTAATCAGAACAGCTGCATTTCTATCAAATCTTATGGAAGAGCCATCTTGTCTAAAAACTTCTTTAGCTGTTCTTACAATGACTGCTTTATGAATATCACCCCTTTTAACTTTACCTCTAGGTATAGCATCTTTAACTGTAATCACAATCACGTCTCCGATGGATGCAAATCTTCTTTTAGAACCTCCAAGTACTTTGATACACTGAATTTTTTTTGCACCTGAGTTGTCTGCTACATATAATGTTGACTGCATTTGAATCATAAAACTGCTTTTTAATTAATTACTATCCATTTTTTTGTTTTTGAAATAGGTTTGTTCTCTTGAATACTAACTATTTCACCATTTTTAAACTTGTTATCTTTGTCGTGAACCGAATATTTTTTTGATTTTTTTATATATTTTTTATATACAGGATGCATAACTTTTCTACTAACAAGAACTGTTATGGTCTTATCCATTTTATCAGATACAACAACTCCTTTTAAAACTCTTTTAGGCATATTATTTTTTACCTTTCATTTTTGAGGTTATTGCAGTTTTTATTCTAGCAATTTGTTTTCTTACTTGAGAAATTCTTGCAGTCTTATCAAGTTGACCTGAACTTTTTTGAAATCTTAAGTTGAGTGACTCTTTTCTTAAAACAAAGACTTTATCTTTTAAATCTTTGATTTCTAATTTCTTCAATTCTGAAAATTTTTCCATTTATAAGTCCAATCTTTTTACAAATTTATTCTTATTTGGCAGTTTGGCGGAAGCAAGTTCAAAGGCTTCCTCAGCCAATGTTTTTGGAACGCCATCTATCTCAAATAAAATTTTTCCAGGCTTTACTCGAGCAGCCCAAAATTCGACAGCACCTTTTCCCTTTCCTTGCCTAACCTCTGCTGGTTTTTTTGTTACAGGTACATCTGGAAAAATTCTTATCCATACCTTTCCTGATCTCTTTAAATGACGAGATATGCATCTTCTCGCAGACTCAATCTGCCTAGATGTTATTCTAGCTGGGGTTAATGCTTTAAGTCCAAATGACCCAAAGTTGAGGTTATTTCCTCCTTTTGAATTTCCATGCATTCTACCCTTAAATTGCTTTCTGAACTTAGGTTTTTTTGGTTGCAACATATTTTTACTCCTCAGCCTTTTTTAAAACATCATTAGAGGGTTTATCTTTCTGAACTTCATTAACATCTTTGTCAAATTTTTCACCTTTAAAAATCCATACCTTGACTCCACAGATTCCATAAGTAGTATTAGCTCTGGATGCTCCATAATCAATATCAGCTCTGAGAGTATGAAGTGGAACTCTTCCCTCTCTGTACCATTCTGTTCTAGCAATTTCAGCACCACCTAATCTTCCACTACAATTAACTCTAATGCCTAAGGCACCAAGTCTCATTGCTGACTGAACTGCTCTTTTCATAGCTCTTCTAAACGCTACTCTTCTTTCCAACTGCTGAGCAATATTATCAGCAACTAATTGTGAATCTAACTCAGGCTTTTTAATCTCAACAATATTTATACTAACATCGCCTTGAGTAATATTTCCAATGTCTTTTTTTAATCGCTCAATATCTGAGCCTTTTTTTCCAATAATGACCCCTGGTCTCGAGGTATGAATTGTAATTTTGGCTAGCTTAGCAGGGCGTTCAATGACAACCTTTGAAATACCTGCTGAAGATAGTTTTTTCATCAGAAATTTTCTTATAGTAATATCTTCCTGAAGAAGTTTTGAGTAATCCTTTTCAGAAAACCATCTTGATTCCCAAGACTTAATAACGCCAAGTCTAAAGCCTATAGGGTTAGTTTTTTGTCCCATTGTTCTTTTCCTCTAATGATTTGTTTTTTTCCTTAGTACTTTTTATTTCTTTTGCTTTTTCTTTTTCGTGAACTAAAATTTTAACTTTTGAAAAAGGTTTGAGAATTTTTCCTGATCTTCCTCTTGCTCTCGGTCTAAATCTTTTTAAAACCATTGATTTACCAACAGTTGCTTCTTTAACAAATAGTTTATCTATATCCAGTTGATGATTATTCTCGGCATTTGCAATTGCGGATTTTAAAATTTTTGTGACTTCGATAGAAATTCTTTTTTTTGAAAACGAAAGAATGTTAAGAGCCGTTTCGGCTTTTTTACCTCTAATCATTTTTAAAACCAAGTTTACTTTTGTAATACTTGTCTTAAGTGACTTTGCTTTTGCCGATGCTATATTTTTATTTTTTTCACTCATACTTTTAATTATTTAGTTTTTTTATCTGCGTTATGTCCTTTATAGGTTCTAGTGGGCGAAAACTCACCAAATTTATGTCCAACCATATTTTCATTGACTGTTACCGGTATGTGTTTTTTTCCATTATGAACTCCAAAAGTTAAACCTACAAACTCTGGAAGTATCGTAGATCTTCTGGACCAAGTTTTAATTACATCGTTCCTTCCAGAATTTCTTACAGCCTCAGCTTTTTTAATTAAATACATGTCAACAAATGGTCCTTTCCAAACTGATCTAGTCATAATAAACTACTTTCTTCTTCTATCCTTTAAAATTAATTTGTCTGTTCTTTTGTTATTTCTAGTTTTCTTTCCTTTAGCAGAAACTCCTTTACGCGAAACGGGGTTACGACCCCCAGAAGTTCTTCCTTCACCTCCACCATGAGGATGGTCTACTGGATTCATTGCAACACCTCTAACAACTGGTCTAATTCCAAGCCATCTTTTTCTTCCAGCTTTACCAAGTTTAATATTTTTTTGATCCGGGTTAGAAACCATACCAACAGTTGCTCTACATTCAACTCTTACAATCCTTATTTCTCCAGATGATAACTTAATTTGAGCGTAGTCTGCATCTTTACCAATAAGTTGACCATAAGTACCAGCAGATCTTGAAAGTTGTCCACCCTTTCCTGGCTTCAGTTCTATGTTATGAATTATTGTATCAGTAGGAATATTTTTTAACTGTAAACAGTTGCCAACTTTAATATCTGCTTTATCTGAAGATACTACGCTATCACCTATCTTTAAGTTTTGTGGACAAATTATGTAGGAAAATTCGTTATTGTCATATTTTATCAGTGCTATATGAGCTGTTCTGTTAGGATCATATTCGATTCTTTCAACCTTAGCAGAGACATTAAGAGTATTTCTCTTAAAATCAATCATTCTATATTTTCTTTTATGACCTCCACCTTTTCTCCTAGAGGTCAAATGACCGAAATTGTTTCTACCGCCGGATTTAGTAAGTCCCTTTGTAAGTTTTTTAAAAGGCTTTCCTTTGTGCAATTCAGCTCTATCAACAAGAACTAAGCCACGCTGTGAGGATGTAATAGGTTTATATTGCTTTAATGACATTTATTTAACCTCCACAGTGGTATCAATGGTTTGGCCTTCAGCAAGTTTGACAAAAGCTTTCTTTATAGAGGCTCTAACTCCAACTTTACCTCTAAATCTTTTTTTTTTACCTTTTTGATTAAGAGTATTAACTGATTTAACTTCAACTTTAAAAATACTTTCAACCGCGTTTTTAATTTCGGACTTACTTGAATTCGGGGAAACCTTAAATACATAATAATTAAATTGTGAAATGTAAGTTGATTTTTCAGACACCAGTGGTGATCTGATAACTTCATAAATTCTCTCGGTAGAAGTTTTATTCATTTTTAAACCTTTCATTAATTCCGAAAAGAGCTTTCTCAGAGATAACTAGAAAGTTTCTTCTTATAATGTCATAAACGTTGATTCCAGAAATTGGAAGAAAGTCAGTTTTAGGGATATTTCTTAAAGCATGTTGAAAGTTTTTTTCAACATCTTTTCCATCAATGAACAATGCAGAATCAATTTCCATTTTAGCTAGTTTAGATGTTAAGAAGGAAGTTTTAGGCTTACTGATTTTGAAATCTGAAATAACTTTAAGTTTACCTTCTTTAAGCTTATTGGAAAGCGCCATTTTTAAAGCTAGAGATCTAATTTTTTTTGGAAGCTTATGTGCATGAGAGCGAACTTGAGGTCCAAAAATTACTGCACCTCCTCTCATTTGCGGAGATCTTCGGCTACCTTGGCGAGCGCTACCAGTTCCTTTTTGCTTAAAAGGTTTTCTGGTAGTTCCTGATATTTCAGAAATACCTTTGGTTTTGTGATTACCTGATCTTTTTTTGGCAAGTTGGTATCTAACCATTCTGTGAATAATTTCGCTTTTAATTTCAACACCAAAGATTTTATTATCTAAATCAATTTCTTTAATAACTTTGTTTTCTAGACTTTTTATTTCTTGTTTCATTCTTTTACTTCATCTTTCTTATTATTTTCACTGCTAGTAATATTAGGCTTTTCACTAGAATTATTGGAAGTAGGGTTCTGATCTAAATCTTCTTTATTTTCTGTCTTTTTACTCCCTAATTGATTAGGTTCATTTGAATTTTCTTTTTCAGAGTTTGGTTGTTGCGAAGAGTCATCTGTTTGATTGGATTTAACTTGCTCAGGTTTATTTTGTTGCGTTAAGTCATTTATCTGATTGCTTTCGCCTTTGTTAGCTAATTTGATATCCTGATTTTTTTTTACTGAGTCAAATATCTTTAAAACTGTATCTTTGTGACCAGGTACAGAGCCTTTTACAAGAATAATTCCTTTACTATTGTCAACTTTTAAAACTTTTAAGTTTTGCATTGTAACCTGAACATTACCAAGTCTTCCAGCCATTTTTTTTCCTTTAAAAACTTTGCCTGGATCTTGGCATTGACCTGTCGAACCATGAGATCTATGCGATATTGAAACACCATGGGTTGCTCTATTACCTCCAAAGTTGTGTCTTTTCATTCCACCAGCGAAACCTTTTCCTTTAGAATTAGAAGTTACATCAACAAATTGGCCCTCAATAAAGTTATCGACTGTTACCTTGTTACCAATCTTATAGTTAGAAGTATCTTCAACTCTAAACTCTTTAGAGAAAAGAAAGGCAGGAACATTTTGTTTTTTTAGAAAACCTGTAAGCGATTTATTATTCTTTCTTTTTGATTTTCCAAGAGATAATCTTACAGATGAATAACCATGTTTTTCATTTGTTTTGATGTCGACAATATTTGACTCATCAACTTTCAATATAGTTACTGGATGATTAACTCCAGATGAGTCAAAAAATCTGCTCATTCCAACTTTTTTTGCTAACAAACCTAATCTCATCACTATAACCTATAATTTAATTTCAATATCAACACCTGCAGCTAATTCTAATTTTTGAAGAGCGTCAACAGTTTGAGGTGTCCATTCAGTAATATCCATCATTCTTTTATGAGTTCTAAGTTCAAGTTGATCACGAGACTTTTTATCTACGTGAGGGGACTTAAGAATAGTAAACTTTTCGATGACAGTTGGTAAGGGTATTGGACCTTTTACATTGGCACCAGTTCTTCTAGCAGTACTGACAATTTCCATTGTAGTTTGATCAAGAACTCTATGATCAAAAGCCTTTAACCTTATTCGAATGTTTTGGTTAGCCATATTCCTCTACCTTATTTTTATTAATTTTTACTCAATAATCTCATCAACTACTCCAGCGCCAACTGTTTTACCACCTTCTCTTATTGCAAACTTAAGTCCTTTATCCATTGCTATAGGGGTAAGAAGTTCAACTGTAACAGATACATTATCACCAGGCATAACCATTTCTGTTCCAGAAGGTAGCTCAATTGTTCCAGTTACATCTGTTGTTCTGAAATAAAATTGAGGCCTGTAGTTTTTGAAAAATGGGGTATGTCTACCACCCTCATCTTTATTTAAAACGTAAGCTTCAGCTTTGAATTTTTTATGAGGCTTTATTGAACCAGGTTTAGCAAGAACTTGACCTCTTTCAACTTCTTCTCTTTTAGTTCCTCTTAAAAGAACTCCAACATTATCTCCTGCTTCCCCTCTATCTAGAAGTTTTCTAAACATCTCAACTCCAGTACAAACGGTTTTTTGGGTTTCTTTAATTCCAGTTATTTCTATTTCATCGTTAACATTGACAACTCCTCTTTCGACTCTTCCAGTTACTACAGTTCCTCTACCAGAAATTGAAAAAACATCCTCTATTGGCATCAGAAAGTCTTGATCTAATGGTCTAGCTGGTTGAGGAATGTGCTCGTCAACTTTTTGCATCAACTCAAGTATTGCTTTCTTACCTGTTTCTTCATTGGAATCCTCAATGGCGGATAAAGCTGAGCCTTTAACTATAGGAATATTATCGCCATCAAACTCGTATTTTGACAACAATTCTCTTACTTCCATTTCTACTAAGTCTAATAACTCGGGATCGTCAACTTGATCAACTTTGTTCATGAATACGACAATTGATGGAACTCCAACTTGTCTAGCTAAAAGAATGTGTTCTTTTGTCTGAGGCATTGGACCATCTGCTGCAGACACAACAAGTATTGCCCCATCCATTTGAGCGGCTCCAGTAATCATGTTTTTAACGTAATCTGCGTGTCCTGGACAATCCACATGAGCATAATGCCTTTTTTCAGTTTGATATTCAACGTGCGCAGTTGAAATTGTAATTCCTCTTTCTTTTTCCTCAGGAGCCTTATCAATTTGCGCATAATCCATCGCAGTTGCACCTCCGGTTTCTGCTAAAACTTTTGTTATAGCTGCAGTAAGTGTTGTCTTACCATGGTCCACGTGACCAATTGTTCCAATATTGCAATGTGGTTTACTTCTATCAAATTTTTCTTTAGCCATTTTATTTCTCCTTCATAAAATAAGTTAACCAGAAACTTTTTCTTTAACTTCTTCTGCAACATTATGAGGTACTTCTTCATAATGATCAAAAGTCATTGTATAACTAGCCCTACCCTGGCTCATAGAGCGTAAATTGTTTACATATCCAAACATGTTGGCAAGAGGTACCATGCTGTTTACAACATGATTAACTCCTCTTTGCTCCATACCTGAAACCTGTCCACGTCTAGAGTTTAAATCTCCAATAATATCACCCATGTACTCTTCTGGAGTAACAACTTCAACCTTCATCATAGGTTCTAATAACACAGCTTTAGCTTTTGGCATAGCTTCTCTAAAGGCAGCCCGAGATGCAATCTCAAAGGCCATTACACTAGAATCAACGTCGTGAAATGCCCCATCAACTAAAGTACATTTAAAATCTATAACTGGAAAACCAGCTAAAAAACCTGTCTCTGTAGATAATTTAATGCCCTTTTCTACTCCAGGAATATATTCTCTTGGAACACGACCACCTACAATCTTACTTTCAAAAATCACTCCCTCTCCTTTTTCTAAAGGCTCAAATTCCAAAACAACCTTAGCAAATTGTCCAGCACCTCCCGATTGTTTTTTATGAGTGTAGTCAACTGACGTGGGTTGAGTGATTGTTTCTCTGTACGCAACTTGGGGTGCGCCAACAGTTGCATCAACTTTAAATTCTCTCAACATTCTATCAACTAAGATTTCTAGATGCAATTCACCCATTCCTTTCATAACTGTTTGACCTGACTCATGGTCAATACTGACTTTGAAAGATGGGTCTTCAGCAGCTAAGCGTTGCAAGGCAATTCCCATTTTTTCTTGATCAGCTTTTGTCTTTGGTTCAACGGCCACTTCTATTACAGGATCAGGAAATTCCATTCTCTCAAGGATAACAGCTTTTTCAGAGTCACATAGAGTATCACCTGTTGTTGTGTCTTTTAATCCAGCAACAGCTATTATATCTCCCGCATATGCAGTTTTTATATCTTCTCTAGAATTAGAATGCATTTGTAACATTCTACCAAATCTCTCTCTTTTATCTTTGACTGAATTTAGGACGGAAGAGCCTGCTTCAACTTTTCCTGAGTAAATTCTCAAAAAAGTTAGTGAACCAACAAAAGGATCATTCATAATTTTAAAAGCTAAAGCAGAGAAAGGTTCATCATCAGAACTTTTTCTTACAATTGAATTTTCTTCATTTTTATATTCAATACCTTTGATTGCTGGAACATCTAACGGGGATGGTAAATAATCGACAACAGCATCAAGCATTGGTTGCACACCTTTATTTTTAAAGGAACTTCCGCATAGAACAGGAACAAACTTACTTTCAATTGTACCTTTTCTGATAAGATTTTTTATTTCTTGTTCAGATGGCATTGTTCCATCAAGGTATTTCTCCATTATTGAGTCGTCGAGTTCAACAACCATTTCAATTAATTTTTCTCTATATTTTTCACTATCTGCCTTTAAATCATCTGGTATCTCTTCATAAGTAAACTTTGCACCTAGTGTCTCTTCTTGCCAAACAATTGCTTTCATCAAAATTAGATCAATAACGCCTTTAAAATTTGATTCTGATCCTAGAGGAAGCTGAAGAACTAAAGGGGTTGCCCCCAACCTCTCAACTATCATATCAACGCATCTGTAAAAGTCAGCTCCAACTCTGTCCATTTTATTTATAAAACACATTCTAGGAACACCATATTTGTCTGCTTGTCTCCAAACAGTTTCGGATTGTGGTTCAACTCCAGCTACTGAATCAAATACACATATACTTCCATCTAACACCCTAAGGGATCTTTCCACTTCAATTGTAAAATCGACGTGTCCGGGTGTATCGATTATGTTTATTCTTTTATCTGTCCAAAAACAAGTCGTTGCCGCCGAAGTAATTGTTATTCCTCTTTCTTGTTCTTGCTCCATCCAATCCATTGTTGCGGCACCATCATGAACCTCCCCAATTTTATGAGAAACCCCAGTATAATATAAAATTCTTTCTGTAGTTGTTGTCTTACCAGCATCAATATGAGCCATAATACCAATATTTCTATAGTTTTCTAAAGGAGTTACTCTTGACATTGTTACCACCTGTAGTGAGCAAAGGCTCTGTTAGCTTCAGCCATTTTGTGAGTGTCTTCTCTTTTTTTTATTGATGCACCTTTATTTTCATTAGCATCTATGAGTTCTTGAGCTAAACGATGCGTCATAGATTTCTCAGATCTTTTACGAGAAGCGTCTACTATCCACCTAATAGCAAGAGCTAATGCTCTCTCATTTCTTACTTCAACTGGAACTTGATAGGTTGCACCACCAACTCTCCTTGATCTTACTTCTATTCCAGGCTTAACGTTATTTAAAGCTGTTTTAAAAAGATCCAAAGAATTCTTTGCTTTTAGCTTAGTAGATGCGATGTCTAATGCCTGGTATACTATTTTCTCTGCAGTAGATTTCTTACCACCGTACATTACTATGTTAATAAACCTTGAAAGTACCCTGTCGTTAAATTTAGGGTCAGGTATGATGTCTCTTTTATCTGCTTTTCTTCTTCTAGACATTTTTACTTAGGCCTTTTTGCACCATATTTGGATCTTCGTTGTTTCCTATTTTTAACACCTTCAGTGTCCAATATTCCACGAAGGACATGATATCTTACCCCTGGCAAGTCTTTAACTCGTCCTCCGCGAATAAGAACAACAGAGTGTTCTTGTAAATTATGACCTTCTCCAGGAATATAGCTTGTAACTTCAAATCCGTTTGTTAATTTTACCCTGGCAACTTTTCTCAAAGCTGAGTTTGGTTTTTTTGGTGTTGTGGTATATACACGGGTACAAACACCTCTTTTTTGAGGACAATTTTCAAGAGCTGGAACCTTGTTCCTCTTTAATTGTTTAGATCTTGCAGATCTAACTAACTGGTTTATAGTTGGCATTTAATCCCCTAAAAAAAAATAAATGAAATTGTGTTTGGCTTTCAAACCACTACCAATTATTCGTGCATACTAATATATCTTTATTAGCTGTCAACTAAGAAAAAAAATATTTTGTTATTATATATTTTAATCTTTTTCAGTAGCTTTACTGAGAAGTTCTTTATCTTTTTTTGAAGCTTCAAGTTTAACTTGAGACATGAAAGATCCGGTTCCGCATGGAACAAGTCTTCCGACAATTACATTTTCTTTAAGACCTTGTAAGTTATCGACTTTACCAGAAACAGCTGCTTCAGTTAAGACTCTTGTCGTTTCTTGGAATGAAGCCGCTGAGACAAAGCTATCGGTTTGAAGAGATGCTTTTGTAATACCCAAAAGAATTTGGTGACCTTTAGCTAGCTTGATACCATCAGCTGATGCCCTAGAGTTAACCTCAATGAATTCTTTTTTACTCACTTGTTCTCCAGCTAGGAAGGTTGTTTGACCTGGGTCTGTTACTTCAACTTTCTGCATCATCTGTCTAACAATTACCTCTATATGCTTATCGTTTATTTTTACACCCTGAAGCCTATAAACATCTTGTACTTCCTTGATTAAATAATCTGCCAAGGCTTCAACACCCTTAATTCTTAGGATATCATGCGGAACCGAGGTGCCATCAACTAAAACGTCTCCAATTTCTACATAGTCACCTTCTTGAACTGTCAAATGCTTTGATTTTGATATAACATACTCTACTGGCTCTATTTCGGCATCTTCAGGAATAATTTCTATTTTTCTTTTCATTTTATAATCTTTCCCAAACTTAATTTTTCCTGAAACCTCAGCAATAATTGCATGATCCTTAGGCTTTCTAGCCTCAAAAAGTTCTGCAACTCTTGGTAAACCACCAGTTATATCTTTTGTTTTAGATGACTCTTTGGGAATTTTTGCAATGTAATCACCTTCTTTAATTTTCATATTATTAGTTACTAGTATGATGGAGTCAGCTGTAAGCTCGTAAGATGCTAAACTACCATTTTCAAGTACCAAGACTTTTCCATCACTCTTTTTGTCATGAACTTCTACTCTTGGAACTAGGTCTTGGATTTTTGCTTGCTGTTTCCAATCAATAACTATATTACTTGACAGCCCTGTTGAATCATCAACAATTTGACGTGTTGTCACTCCTTCTTCAAGATCTTTAAAAACTATATATCCATTTGTTTGAGCAACAATAGGCAAGGTAAAAGGATCCCACTCCGCAAGAACATCAGAAGCCTTAATTTTTTTGTTATCTTCAAATTTTAATTTGCATCCAAAAGGAAGTCTATGTTTTGCCCTTTCTTTATTTTTATCATCTAATACTGATAAACTGCTATTTCTAGACATGTTAATTAAATTTTCAGAGGTATCTTTTGCAATTACAATATTAGTATATTTTACTGTTCCATCATATTTAGATTCAATATTAGAGACTTCAGTTCCTTTTTGAGCTGCACCACCTATATGAAAGGTTCTCATGGTTAATTGAGTTCCCGGCTCGCCAATTGATTGAGCAGCTATTACTCCAACCGCTTCACCTACGTTTACTGGCGTTCCTCTGGCTAAGTCTCTTCCATAACATTTTCCACAAACACCAAATTCAGCTTCACAAGTCAAAACCGATCTAACTTTTACACTAGTCAAACCAGCAGAATCAATAAGAGAGAGATGCTCCTCAGAAACTATGTCACCAATTTTTGCAATTACATTGTTAGTTTGTTTATCTATTAAGTCTTCAGCTAAAGTTCTCCCTAGGCATTTTTCAGACAAACTTTCAATTACTTCCCCATCTTCAACTAATTCCTCAAGAGTAATATATTTAGTTGTGAAACAATCATCTATTGTAATTATAGAATCCTGAGCAACGTCAACCAACCTTCTAGTTAAATAGCCTGAGTTAGCTGTTTTTAAGGCTGTGTCAGCAAGACCTTTCCTAGCTCCATGACTGGAATTAAAATATTCTAAAACACTAAGCCCTTCCTTGAAATTTGAAACAATGGGCGTTTCAATAATTTCTCCTGATGGTTTAGCCATTAAACCTCTCATTCCAGATAATTGTTTTAATTGTGCAGCAGAACCTCTTGCACCTGAGTCTGCCATCATATAAACACTGTTAAATTGTTCAACATTATCCGTAGTCTGTGGAACCATAATTTTTGTCATTTCTTCGGCAACTCTATCAGAACATTTTGCCCAGGCATCAACAACTTTATTATATTTCTCGCCTCTGGTAATAAGACCTTCAGAATATTGTTTTTCATAAAGCTTCACTTTTTTTTCTGTCTCAAGTAATAGGTCGTTTTTATTACTAGGAATCAAAAGATCGTCCTTACCAAACGAAATTCCAGCTTTACAAGCTTCTCTAAATCCAATTTCCATAAGTTTATCTGCAAATATAACTGTTTTCTTTTGTCCACAATGTCTATACACAACATCAATGGCATTACTAATTTCTTTTTTAGTTAGTATTCTATTAATCAAACCAAAACTAACTTTTGGATGTTTAGGAAGGATTTCACTTACCATCATCCTGCCTGGTGTTGTATCAACCGTTGATGTTATAGGTTGAAAGTTTTCATCTAAAGTTTGGTATCTACATTTTATTTTAGTATGCAAGGATACTACACCTTGATCTAATGCGATAGTTAACTCATCAATGCTTGAAAAAATCATTTTATCGCCTTTGCCCTCATGACTTACAAGACTAAGATAATATAAACCTAAAATCATATCTTGAGAAGGAACTATGATGGGTTTTCCGTTTGCTGGAGAAAGTATATTATTAGTTGACATCATTAACACTCTGGCCTCTAATTGTGATTCTAGAGATAATGGAACATGCACTGCCATCTGGTCTCCGTCGAAATCTGCATTAAACGCTGTACAAACTAGAGGGTGCAGCTGAATAGCTTTGCCCTCAATCAAAATCGGTTCGAATGCTTGAATACCCAATCTATGGAGAGTCGGTGCTCTGTTAAGAAGAACTGGATGTTCTCTTATTACCTCAGCTAATATATCCCAGACCTCCGGTCTTTCTCTTTCTACCATTTTTTTTGCAGCTTTAATTGTTGCTGCTAAATTGTACTTTTCAAGCTTTGAGTAAATAAAAGGTTTGAATAATTCAATAGCCATTTTTTTTGGAATACCACATTGATGAAGCTTTAATTCAGGACCTACAACTATCACCGATCTTCCTGAATAATCAACTCTCTTACCTAAAAGATTTTGTCTAAACCTTCCCTGTTTTCCTTTCAGCATATCTGATAGTGATTTAAGTGGTCGTTTATTGGTCCCGGTAATAACTCTGCCTCTTCTTCCATTATCAAAAAGAGCATCACAGGCCTCCTGAAGCATTCTTTTCTCATTTCTTACAATTATGTCAGGAGCTTTAAGGGTTAAAAGTCTTTGAAGTCTATTGTTTCTATTTATTACTCTTCTGTACAAGTCATTTAAATCCGATGTTGCAAAACGCCCTCCATCAAGAGGAACGAGAGGTCTTAACTCTGGAGGAATTACTGGAATAACATTAAGAATCATCCATTCAGGCTTTAATTTTGAGTTAAGAAAAGCTTCAATAAGTTTTAATCTTTTGACAAGTTTTTTAATTTTAGTTTCTGAGTTGGTAGCCTCTAAATCCTCTCTAACTTTTTTTTGCTCAGCCTGAAGGTCTACTTCAGACAAAAGCTTTTGAATTGCTTCTGCTCCAATCATACTTTGAAAGCTGTCACCATATTCTTGTTTTAATTCAGTATTTTCATCATCAGAAAGAATTTGAAATTTTTTTAAGGATTTCACCATTCCAGGCTCGGTGACAATAAAATTTTCAAAATAAAGGACCTTTTCTAAATCTTTTAAAGCAAGATCAAGAAGGAGACCAATTCTGCTTGGAAGTGATTTTAAAAACCATATGTGAGCAACTGGTGCGGCAAGTGGAATATGCCCCATTCTCTCTCTTCTAACCTTAGATAGTGTCACTTCAACTCCACATTTTTCGCAAATTATTCCTTTGAACTTCATTCTTTTGTATTTCCCACAAACACACTCATAGTCTTTGATAGGTCCAAATATTCTCGCGCAAAATAAACCACTTCGCTCAGGCTTAAATGTTCTATAGTTTATTGTTTCAGGCTTCTTAATTTCACCATGGGACCATGATATAATTTCATCAGGACTGGCTATTGAAATTTTAATTTGGTTGAAGTCTACCGCACCAGGCTTTTCTATAAGTTTAATTATTTCGTTCATTTTACCAATCCTTAGTTAATATTATTCTCTAACAACTCAACATTAAGTCCAAGAGATTTAAGTTCCATAATTAAAACGTTGAAAGATTCAGGTATTCCAGACTCGATATTATCGTCTCCTCTCACAATCGTTTCATAAGCTTTTGTTCTTCCTGATACATCATCTGATTTAACAGTCAACATTTCTTGGAGTGTATATGATGCTCCATAGGCCTCGAGTGCCCAGACCTCCATTTCTCCAAATCTTTGTCCACCAAATTGAGCTTTACCACCTAATGGTTGTTGAGTTACAAGACTGTATGGTCCAATAGACCTTGCATGAATTTTATCATCTACTAAATGGTTAAGCTTAAGCATATAAATCTGTCCAACCGTTATCTTTCTGTCAAAATAATTACCAGTTCTTCCATCAATAAGATTTTTTTGTCCGCTGGTATCACTTCCAGCGACTTTGAATAAATTATTAATATCCAATTCCTTTGCTCCATCAAAAACAGGTGTTGAGAAGGGAACTCCCTCTTTTAAATTTACAGCTCTTTTTATCAACTCGTCAGCTTTAAGTTTATCAAATCTCTCTTTAAATATTTTATCTCCATAAACTTTTTTAAAGAGATTTTTTAGATCATCAATTGAGCATTTATTACTTTTAAGTTTAATTGCCGTTTCATAAAATTTCTTACCAAGATCTACAGATGCGGCACCTAGATGTGTCTCTAGAATTTGACCAACGTTCATCCTTGAAGGAACGCCTAACGGGTTCAAAACTATATCAACTGGAGTACCGTCTTCCATGTATGGCATATCTTCAACAGGGATGATCCTTGAAATAACTCCCTTATTTCCATGTCTTCCAGCCATTTTATCTCCTGGAGCTAATTGCCTTTTAACAGCAACAAAAACTTTTACAAGTTTCATTACACCAGGTAAAAGTTCATCACCTGACTGAACTTTATCAACTTTTGATTGAAAGGTTTTATTTAATACGTCAAGACTTTTTTCGAAAGCTTCATTCAAAAGTTCAATTTTTTTCATTGTCGCATCCTCTTTCACAGAAATATCTTTTAACTTTTTTAACGAAAGTTCAGTAAGTATTGCATCTGTTATCTTTGTGTTTTTTGAAAGATCAGCAACTCCACTTATATGAGTTTGATTAATTAAAAGTTTTTTTAGACTTTCTGTAAAACTACTTTCAAGAATAAATCTTTCATCTTCCATATCTATATGTAGTTGCTCTATATGCATCCTTTCATTAGATAAAGATCTTTCATCTTTATCAACGCCTCTTCGAGAAAAGACTCTGACTTCAACAATAGTGCCGGATACACCGGGGGGTAACCTGAGTGAAGTATCCTTAACGTCAGCAGCTTTTTCTCCAAAAATTGCTCTTAAGAGTTTTTCTTCAGGGGTCATCGGCGACTCTCCTTTAGGTGTGACTTTTCCAACTAAAATATCACCAGGATTTACCTTAGCACCGATATGTACTATTCCTGCCTCATCTAAATTTACCAATGATTCTTCACCTACATTAGGAATATCTCTTGTTATTTCCTCCTGACCAAGTTTTGTATCTCTTGCTAAAACTTCAAATTCTTGAATATGTATAGATGTAAACACATCGTTAACAACAAGATTTTCAGAAATAAGAATAGAGTCCTCATAGTTATAGCCGTTCCATGGCATGAAGGCTACAGTTACGTTCCTCCCAAGTGCTAATTCTCCAATTTTAGAAGCTGGTCCATCTGCTATAATATCTCCTTTTTCGACGTAATCACCTACTCTTACGAGAGGAGATTGATTTATACAAGTATCTTGATTTGATCTTTGAAATTTACTCAATCTATATATGTCAACGCCAGTGTCATTGTCACTTTTCTTTATAGCACTTATTACTATTCTAGAGGCATCAACTTGATTAACAAAACCAGAACGTTTTGCAACCAAAACAACCCCAGAATCTCTGGCGACAACTGATTCCATACCTGTTCCTACATAAGGTGACTGATTTTTTAAAAGTGGAACAGCCTGACGCATCATATTAGAACCCATTAATGCTCTGTTTGCATCATCATTTTCCAAAAATGGAATCAATGCTGCAGCTACGGAAACTAACTGCTTAGGCGACACATCCATATAATCCACTTCTTTAGGATCTATCATCAAGAAGTCTCCACTTCTTCTACAAGAAACCAGCGATCTTTCAAAAGAGCCATCACCTTTAAGAGGTTCATTAGCTTGAGCTATTGTATAATTCTCTTCCTCCATTGCAGAAAGATAAACAATTTCTGAGGAAACTTTTGCATTGCTAACTTTTCTGTAAGGAGTCTCAATAAAGCCATATGAATTTACTTTTGAATAAGTTGCTAACGAATTTATTAAGCCAATATTAGGTCCCTCTGGAGTCTCAATTGGACATATTCTACCGTAGTGTGATGGATGAACATCTCTCACCTCAAACCCAGCTCTTTCTCTAGAAAGACCACCTGGCCCTAGTGCGGACAAACGTCTTTTATGAGTAATCTCGGATAATGGGTTAGTTTGATCCATGAATTGAGATAATTGACTTTGACCAAAAAACTCTCTTATAGAAGCTGAAGCTGGCTTTGGGTTCACAAGATCGTTAGGCATAACAGTTTCAATATCAGGAGCATTAGTCATCCTCTCCTTGATAGCCCTTTCCATTCTAATAACACCAAGAGTATATTGATTTTCCAACAACTCTCCTACTGACCTTACTCGTCTATTTCCTAAATGGTCAATGTCATCTATATGACCAAACCCATCCTTTAAACCAGCAAGATATTTAATAATTTTTATTATGTCATCATTCTCGAGCACTCTTTTTTTGAGGTCAGCGTTAAGTTTTAATCTAGTGTTAAGTTTTAATCGGCCAACTGAAGAAAGATCATATCTTTCTCTATCAAAAAATAAGCTTTTAAACAGCTTGTCAGCAGCTTCAACGGTTGGTGGTTCACCAGGTCTTAAAATTTTATAAATTTCAGTAACTGCATCATTTCTATTTTTATTTTTATCAGCATTAAATGTATCTCTAATGTAAGAGCCTTGACTATTTGAGTTCATTTTTAGAATCTCAAGAACTTTAATATCTTTATCCTTTAAATATTTAAAAGTATTTTCGGTTATTTCATCACCTGATTCAAAATAAATTATTCCTGTTTTTTCATCAAAAATTTCATTTGACAAAAACGAACCAAGGAGGTTCTCATCATCAATAAATAATTTTTTTACGGAGTCTGATTTCAAATTTTTGGAAACTAATGCATTAAACTTTTCACCTTTTTTTGCATAAACTTTTCCATTTACTGAATTAACTAGGTCAAAATCTAACTTATTTCCTATGAAATCTTTTTCAGAATATTGAAATTCCCAACCTTTACCCTTTCTGTGAAGTTGTGTTTTTTCGTAAAAATAGGAAAATAAAGTTTCCTGACTTAAGCCATTAATTTTTGTATAGTCAATTTCTTTTCCATTTTTAATACATTCATTTCTATATTTAGCTGATTTCTCGTCATCCAATGCTAATAACAATGATGATGCTAAAAGCTTTCTTCTCTTATCAATTCTAACATAAATTAAATCTTTCCCATCAAACTCAAAGTCTATCCAAGAGCCATTATAAGGAATTAATCTAGAGGCAAATAAAAATTTGCCTGTGCTGTGGCTTTTCCCTTTATCATGATCAAAAAAAACTCCTGGAGATCTATGCATTTGAGAGACTACTGCTCTTGTTGTACCATTAAAAACAAAGGTTCCTTTGGAAGTCATTAATGGCATATCTCCCAAATAGACGTCTTGTTCTTTTATGTCTTTTACAGATGAGACTCCTGTCTCTTCGTCAACTTCTCTAACAATTAAGTTTAGTGTCACTCTTAGAAGTGATCCGTAAGTACCCCCTCTTTGAATACATTCATCAACATCGTATCTGGGGTCTTCAAGTTCATACTTAACAAACCTTAATTCAGCTATTCCTGAAAAATCTGTAATAGGAAAGACTTTGTTAAACACTGCCTGCAAACCAACGTCTTCTCTATCCTCAGGCTTAACATCTTTCTGAAGAAAAAGATCATAAGAGTTCTTCTGAATTTCCAGAAGATTTGGCATATCAACCAACTCTGGAATCTTTCCAAAACTTTTTCTAATATTATGTTTGAGAGTAAATGATTTTGTCATAGGTAATGCTTACTTCAGTTCAACAGTAGCTCCAGCTTCTTCCAGCTGTTTCTTGAACTTTTCAGCATCTTCCTTACCAACGCCATCTTTGAGTTTACTAGGTGCTCCTTCAACTAAATCTTTTGCTTCTTTCAAACCTAGTCCTGTTATAGTTCTGACTTCTTTAATGACATTAATTTTTTTATCACCTGCGGCAGCTAAGTGAATTTCAAACTCTGTCTTTTCTTCCGAGGCTCCTGCGTCACCAGCAGGTTGACCTGCTGGAGCTGCAGCTACTGCTACTGGTGCGGCAGCTGATACTCCCCATTTTTCTTCTAAAATTTTTGTTAATTCAGAAGCCTCGAGAACTGTTAAACCCGATAAATCATCTGCAATTTTTTGTAAGTCTGCCATTATTTTCTCCTTGATTATGATTTATTTTTATTAGTAACTATTCTTATTAAATTGGATTGGTTAGCTTGAAGAGTACTCATTAAACTTCTTTGAGAGGCTGATAAAAGACCAATGATCTGCGCTCTAAGATTTTCCATACTGGGAAGAGAGGCAAGTTTCTTTATCTCATCAGTGTTTAATTCTTTACCACTCATTACGCCACCGAGAATCTTGAGATTTTCATTTTCTTTGGCAAAATCAATAATTACCTTTGAAGTAGAAACTGGATCATCGGAATACGCAACAGAAGTGGGTCCAACAAAAAGTTTGTCTAAAACCTCAAAGCTAGTATTTTTTAAGGCTCTTTTTGTAAGAGTATTCTTTGAAACTTTGAAAATTGAATTAGCTGATTTAATTTTTTGTCTTAAAGATGAAATCTCTGAAACAGTCAAACCCTTGTAATGAGTTACAACAAGAAATTCTTTTTCTTTAAGTGTCTCGTTAAAATTTTTTACAAACTCTTGTTTTTCAGCTTTTTGCACAATAATCTCCAAAACCTGTCTGAGTAAATCAAAGATAAACCCATCTATTCAGAATATTTAAGGATTATACCATCTGAAGTCTAGGACAGATTAAAATAAGTTTCACATTACATAGCACTACTTGGGTCAACTTGCAAGCCTGGACCCATAGTTGTGTTAATAAAAATCTTTTTTAAAAAAATACCCTTAGAAGATTCTGGTTTCTTGCTATTTAATTCATTGAGAAAAAAGTTGGTATTTTTAATTAAATCATCATCAGAAAAACTGACTTTCCCTACACTTGCATGAACAATACCTGCTTTATCAGTTTTATATTCAATCTGACCTGCCTTCACCTTTTTTATTGCGTCAGCAACATCATTTGAAACTGTTCCTAATTTAGGGTTGGGCATTAGGCCCTTAGGTCCTAAAATTTGTCCTAGTGCACTAACTTTTACCATCATTTGAGGAGTGGAGATACATTTATCAAAATTAATTTCGCCGCCTTTTACCTTTTCAATTAAATCATCGCTCCCTACAATATCGGCACCAGAGTTTTTAGCTGCATCAGCGTCTTTTCCATCAGCAAAAACAGCGATCTTAACTTTTTTTTCAGGCATTTTAGGAAGACTAATAACACCTCGGATTTGCTGATCAGACTTTTTAGCATCAACTCCTAACACAACTGACACATCTACTGATTCGTCAAATTTTTTTGATGAAAACTTCTTTGCAATCGGAAGGGCTTCACTTAGTTTTAAGATGTTTGCTGCGTCTAATTCTTTTTTAATTTGTTTTTGCTTTTTATTTAACTTCATAGTTCTACCTTTATCCCCATAGATCTGGCTGTACCTGCAACCATTTTTTCAGCAGATTCAGCATTATCAGTATTCAAATCTTCCATTTTTGTTTCGGCAATTTTTTTAATATCATTTTTTGAAATAGATGCAATGAATTCTTTACCAGGTGTTTTCGATGCTTTTTTTAATTTTAGAGCTTTTTTTATAAAAAAAGAGACTGGTGGTGATTTAGTCTCAAAAGAAAAGCTTTTATCCTGATAAACAGTTATCACAACTGGTATGGGCATACCCTGCTCAAGTTTCTGGGTATTAGCATTAAAAGCTTTACAAAATTCCATAATATTAACACCCTTTTGTCCTAATGCTGGTCCTACCGGAGGAGACGGATTTGCCTGTCCTGCAGGAATTTGTAATTTTATGTAACCATCAATTTTTTTTGCCATAGTAAACTGAAACCTTTCTGTTTAAATTTTTTCGACCTGTGAATATTCAAGATCAACCGGCGTGGACCTTCCAAAAATAGAAACACTTACTTTAAGTCTAGCTTTTTCTTCATCAACCTCCTCTACCATTCCATTAAATGAAGAAAAGGGACCATCAGAAACTCTAACTTGCTCACCGATTTCAAAACTGACTGAAGGTTTAGGTTTATCAACACCCTCTTTCATTTGATTAAAAATTAAATCGATTTCACTCTGGGGAACTGGGATAGGTTCACCCTTTTTACCGCCCAAAAAACCATAAACTTTAGGGATAGATCTAACAGTATGCCAAATTTCATCGTCCATAATCATTTTTATCATCATATATCCAGGAAAAAACTTTCTATCAGTATTCACCTTCTTACCTTTTTTCATTTCAACTACTTCTTCAGAGGGAATTTCAATTTTCTCGATATTACTTTTTAAGCCTTTTTTTTCAAGTTGAGCTAGCAATTCTTTTTCAACCTTCTTCTCAGTACCTGAATGTACTTGTAAAATATACCAGTCCATAACAATCCTTAAAACAAAAGATACTCAACAAGAAAAGAAACTATTTTATCAACTAATAAAAAAAATATTGAGGATAGTATTACGAAAATAAAAACCATAATAGTGGTAGTAATAACTTCAGGCTTTGTTGGCCAAGTTATTTTTAATCCCTCTTGTTTAACTTCTTTGTAAAACTTAACAATTTTTTGCATTTTATATGAAAATTTTTTTTGTATTGTTAACATAATGTAAAGAAAATACAAATAATAAATTCAATAAATCATGGATGAAAAAAAAAATATTTTTATTCTTACTGGTGCAGGTATTTCAAAAGAAAGTGGAATCCAAACTTTCAGAGAAAAAGATGGACTATGGGATAATTATCGTATCGAAGATGTGTGCACTGTGGAAGCTTTTTTAAGAGACCCAGATTATGTAAATAATTTTTATAACTCGAGGAGAAAAATACTTGAAGATGCTAAAATTAAACCGAATCCTGCACATAACAATTTAGCTATTCTTGAAGATTACTGGAAAGGTGAATTTATTTTAGTTACACAAAATATTGATAACCTTCATGAACGAGCTGGTTCAAAAAAATTAATTCACATGCACGGCTCACTTGATAAAGCTTATTGTATGAATTGTTTAGATAGAATTAACTTAGATTTTGATTTGTCAATAAATTATCAGTGTAAAAAATGTAAGAAAAAAGGTGAAGTTAGAGTTGATGTTGTTTGGTTTGGAGAACAACCAAAATATCTTGATTTAATTTATGAATATCTAGAAAAAACAGATATTTTTTTATCTATAGGAACATCAAATAATGTTTACCCAGCTGCTGGTTTCATTGACTTTCTTTGTAACCAGAGGAAAAAAGTTAAATTAATTGAATTTAATATTGAAAAAACAAACAAAAGCTCACTATTTGAAAAATCAATAATTGGGCCTGCCAGCATCACAGTTGAGAAATTCGTGAGAGAAATTATTACATATTGATGGCAGGGGCGGAGAGACTCGAACTCACGACCTACGGTTTTGGAGACCGTCGCTCTACCAACTGAGCTACACCCCTAATATATGGAGCGGGTGAAGGGAATCGAACCCTCGTAACCAGCTTGGAAGGCTGAGGCTTTACCACTAAGCTACACCCGCAATTTATTTTTGCTATAATGTGACAACTATACGATAAATGCAATATAATATGAAAATGATTTTATATCATAATAAAAACTGTTCGAAATCAAGAGAGTGTCTCAGTATCCTCACACAAAAAAAAATAGATTTTGAGGTTAGAGATTACATGAAAGAAAATTTAACATTGAATGAAGTCAAAAATCTAATTAATAATTTAAAATCGGAACTAAAGGAAATTATCAGGGATAAAAAATTATTTAATACTACTAAAATTATTAACAAAGATGAATTAAGTAATCATTTATTCCAAAATCCAAAAAATATGCAAAGACCTATATTTTTTAATGGAACAAATTATTATATCTGTCGACCCCCCGAATTGGTAAAAGAGTTTATATGATTTTTTTTGAAATAAATAAGAGTGGTGGAGGGAGTAGGATTCGAACCTACGTAGGCTTGCGCCGTCAGATTTACAGTCTGATGTATTTGACCACTCTACCATCCCTCCGAAAGTTATAAAATGTATCCTTTGCAATCCTACCACTTGTAAAG
>MDTB01182180.1_pt1 | contig 45473 bp, 43 predicted proteins | sample 811161 | NCBI WGS metagenome assembly MDTB01 (sample SAMN05326650, study PRJNA326480) | marine metagenome | isolation source: seawater | place: Mediterranean Sea | collected 2009 | reverse complement strand
AGAAAAATTTTTACTACATAGTCGATATGATAGGATGAGATATTATTTAAGTAATGATAATGTTAAGAATTCAATACAAATATTAGAAAAAAATATTAATAATTTAAGTCATTCTCAAATATATAAATTTTTGACTCCAAAAATAAAACATAGTTTTAAAAATTCTTTAAAATACAAATTATCAAATTTCGAAACTTTTAACATAATATATTTAATGACATCTCTTAATAAATATTATAAAGCGTGTGGGCATTAAAAAAGTAGATTAAATTTTTTTTTTAAGTCTCTTTTTCATAAAATTATATCTAAATTTGTGTGGTAAAGCATATAATAGCTTGAATTTAAGTAATCCAAAAAAGAAAGTCAATTTTTGTAATAACTTTCTTTTTTTTATTTTTTTTATAATTTTTTTTTTCAATATAATTTTTGGCAAAAAAGGAATTAATAAATCTTTATTAATAATTTCGTAATAATAAAAATTAACAAAGTTAGTAGAAAAAATTGTACTTTTTCTGTGTTTATAAGAATTATTTATTTCAAAACTCCATGGATTTTTTGAATTTTTAAGACAACATTTAAGAAATGATTTATTCCAAATTGAAATTTGTAAATTTATCTTATGAAATGCATAATCTGGAACCAAGTATATATTTTTATCGCTTTGAATATTGTCATAAGGAAATGGTGATAACCTTAAGTATTTGATTTTATTTTTAGAAAAAAAATTTAAAGAATTTGAGAGATTTGAATAATTCGTTTGTTGATATAATAAAAAATCATCAAGTAACAAAATTATATTTTTTTCCTTTATTTTACTAAGATTATTTATATTTCTTTTAGACCAGTTTTTATCTTGATCACTTGCTAATATTTGAAAACCGTTAAGAAATTTTTTTTTTGAATAATTGCTAAAAATATATTTTTTAATTTTGACTTTTTTGTTATACCGGTTCCAATACAATGAAATATCATGCCACAAATATGATCTTTCATATGAAGAGATAATTACCAAGGCTATTGAATTATTTTTAATTATATTATTTAAAGAAGAAATTTTCATAATTTAAACATATATATTTAATTTGCATAAAATTTGATTAATAATTATATACTAACCAATGAATAAGTTTTTTAAAATAAATTATAAATAAATATTGATATGGCTGTAAACTACTCAAAAAAACAAGAAGAATTTGCAAATAAAAATTATTATGGACAATTATATAATCAAAAAAATTTAGTACTAAATAAAATTTTAAAAAATATTAAATATACTAAAAATAAATTTTATAACTTTTATAATAAAGTAAAAAAAAAATTTATTCGTGCTGAAAATGAACATGAAATAAGTTTTAATCTTAAAGAAATTAATAATTTAATCACAAGAAAGCAATTTAAAGATTCAGGTTATTTTTTTATTGAAAATTTTCTTACAGATAAATGTTATAAGCATATAAATAATTATTGGCCAAATAATTGTTTTTTTTATGCAGCAGATAGTCCGTTAAAAAACTATAATTTTGGTTTTAGATATTTGAATAAACAATTTACAAATTCTTATGATTTTAAAAAAAATCTAGCTATTACAAAATTTTATAATTTTATAATTTCCAAAGAATTTGAAATTCAAATTAATAAATCTCTTGGTGAAACCGGATATAAAGTTTTTTCGATTGTTGCTTCCTCGGCTAAAAAAGATTCATTTTTGATTCCTCATCAAGATACTAGTTTGGATGATAACCACGTTCGAAATCTTGTTAACATAATATATTTTGTAGATGGGTCTGAGAATGCAGAAGAATCTGGTTCAACAGGAATCTACGATGATCCTGATTTTAAAAAATTAATATTTGTACCTAAGACAATAAAAAATTCTGCTTTGATATATAACAGTAAGATGAATTTTTTTCACGGTTTTAAAAAAATGAGTTTTGAGAGCTATCGTAAGGCAATTAGTTTCCAGCTAGAAAAAAATTAAATCCATCCCCTTAAGAAGTTATAAGAAATAGCTAAATATTCGTAAAGTATAATAAAACCATTAATATCTTTTTTATTATTTAAAATATTTGAATTGTAAAAATATATTTTTATTTGTTTATCTTTTTTTTTCCACAACATTTCAATTCTTTTGTAAAGTAATGGTGAGCTAAAAAATACTATTTCTTTTACGTCGATCTTATCTAATTCTCTTTTCACAAGATTAACGTTTTCCATGGTATTATTGAGTTTATCGTTAATTAAAATTAAATTATTCTTATATCCTTTTTTGACTAAAAAACTTGCGATAATTTCATTTTCATTAATAATTTTATTTCTCCCATAAATTAAAATATTTTCTACATTATTTTTCGTAAGATAATCTTCAACATCTTTAATTCTTTGTCTGTACTCAAAATTATGATATTTTGAATTTCCATATCCACTAAATACAACAATCGTATCAGATTTAAAATCTTTGTTATCTACAATTAAATTTTTTGCAGCTAATAATTTAATACTTTCATTTGTAAATATAAAGATACTCATGGCAAATATTAAAAAAAATCTTAAAAAATACTTTTGATATTTTTTAGTTTTTAAAGAAATATAGTTGTCCCAATCTATTTGTTTTTTTTTTATTTTTTCATCTAGTTTACTTTCAATTATTTCAAATCTTTTATTCCAGTCATTATTTTGTGCAATTTCTTTTCTTAATTTAATTTTATGCTCATCTTTGACTAGAATTTTTTTTATCTGATCTTCTATGTTATGGCCTAAGTCAAGAAAGTTAATAATATCAAAGTTTTCTTTACTAAATTTATTTACCTCGTATATTGGAATTGATATTATCGGTTTTCCAAGACTTAAATATTCATTAATCTTTGTAGGATAAATAGCATCTGTAAAATCATTTTTCTGATATGGTATAAGGCAAATATCAAATTTACTGATGTATGACGGAATTTGGTTATGATTTTTTTGTCCTATAAAAAATACATTTGACATAACTTGGATTTCTTTAGGTGGCTCAGTAATTATCGGCCCAACAAAAACAAAATAAGAGTTTTTTGTTTCTTTGATTATTTTTTTTATATAATCATAATCTATTATATCTCTTATGGCTCCAACATACCCAAAAACTGTGCCTTTAAGATTTTCAAAGAATAGTTTTTCGGCAATATTTATATTATCTTCATAAAAGTTTAATTTTTTATAATTAACTCCGCTTGGTACATAAATTACATTATTACTAAATTTTTTTGCATTTTTTTCTAAAATACGTGAGGTACAAATTACTAGATTTGCGATTTTAAAAAGGTTATTTTCGTACTTTTTAAATATTTCATAGTTAGAAGATTTTAAGGCTAAATTATCAATACAATAGTATATTAAACTTTTTGGTTTTAACTTTTTAATTAGATTTTGGATTAACGGTGTAGGCAAAAAAGATACACAACTAAAATTAGAAATATTATTTCCTTTAACCCAGATTGATATAAAAAAATTTATTATAAATGAATTTAGAAAAACCATTAAACTCGAATACTGAAAAAAAGGTACATAAATAGGCCTAAATATTGTTATATTATCATCTACCTTATAAAATAAATTTCGTAACTTAAAAAAATTCTTAATAGCTCTTCCAAGTCTTCTGCTATCTTTAAGTTCAAAAGATCTTACGCCAGTATTTTCAATAAATAGAACGTTAATTTTTTTTTTTGCAAGATACTCACAATATTCGTGGACCACTTGCCTTTGAGTATTCCATTCTAAAGAAGAGAAAAAAATTACATTATTATCCATATATTGTTCTTTTTAAAAAAAAATATTTGTTAATTATAAAATTCAATATAATCAAATAAAATATCTCAATTATTATTAAACTAAATACAGCTCCTATTAAATCAAAAAATGAAATTAATAAAATCATTAGGGGTATTTTAAATGATGTAATTATCAACATTGCGACTGTATTATATAATGATTTTTTAATCGTTATAACTAATAAAGATAGATTCGTTGCTATAAGCTTAAGAGGTATAATAAAAATTAATATTTTTAAAATTTTAGAAGAGTATTTATAATTTTCTCCATATAAAATATTTATTATCAATTCTGAAAAAAAAAATACAAATATACACATGGGAATTGAAATATTGAGTAAGAATAAAATATTTTTTTTAAGAAAAATTTTTAATTTATTTTTGTTAAATTTACTTTTTTTGAAGTACTGGTATGAAAATGTTCTGACAGTTGCTTCACTAAACAACTGCATACCCAGAATAATTGAAAATGAAGCAAAGAAAATACCTGCATGAAAATCTGACAAAAAATATTTTATAACTAATATATCTGTACTGATGAAGATAAAATAAAGAATATTACTAGAAAAATAAAATTTAATATTAATTAATGAATTTTTTAAACTTCTTAAAATATTTTTTTCAAACTTAAAAAAATTTGATAAATTAATATTAAAATAATTAAAAAAAATATAAATAGAAATAAAGAATGGAATTACAGTTGAAGCTACAAAAACATAGCTCACGTTTAATAAATTTAAAAATTTTGAAAAATATAAAACTAAGAAAATTAGTAATAAAAATCTTAATAAATTTATCAAAAAATTAAGAATTGATAATTTTTTAAATTGAGAGTCAATTTGGAGCAATGCTTTTGACATTTCGATAAATGGTTGAAAGATGATTAAAAAAGAAAAAATATATAATATTAAAATATTCAAGTTGTCGTTTGGACCATATAAAATCCATAAAAAATAAAACGAATAATAAATGGCAGAAAATAATAAAATTATTAATAATAAAATCTTTCCATAATATGAGTTTTTTTTAAATATTTTTTTACTTATTAGATCCTGTAAATAAAGCGGAATTCCAGATACATTTAAATTTGCAAATAACATAGCTAAAGTTAGCAATGAAAAAAATAGACCATATTCCTCGGGTTTAAAATTTCTAGCTAGTAATACGTTGGAAGAAAAAGATAATATTGCTGAAGCAAAAAGTCCTACTAAAACATAATAATAACTTTTATTTCTTGAAAATAGATAAATTATTTTTTTTATCACTGGTGAATATTATTATAAAAATATAAAATATGAATGATAATGTGATTAAATAAATTGAGTACTTATATTCTGTAATTACATTAATCACTAATGGTATCCCAATCGAAATAAAAGTCGTTAGAATTGCAAATCTTAGATTCTTTTTTCTCATTAATCTGTGGTGAATGTGATCATTATCACCAACAAATGGATGTTTCCCTTTAATTATCCTCTTAAATGTTAATCTTATCATGTCCATAACTGGAAAAATTGTGAAAGAAAATATTATATCACTTTTTATAAAAAGAATATTGTGGGATTTTATCAGTATGTAACCTAATAAAAAAGCTAGTACCAGTGTCCCACTATCTCCTAAAAATATTTTTGATTTATAGTTGTAATAGGAAAAATGTAACAAGAATAAAATAATTGTAAACAGAAGAGGATCAAATCTATTAATAGATATTTGAAAAATAAGCAAAATCAAGATTACATTCAATGAAGTCTGTAAGTTGATACCATCAAACATATTTATACAATTCAAATAAGCTAACAAACACAGAACAGAAAAAATAGTTGATGTTCTATTAAGAGTTAATTCAAAAGAATTAAAAGTGAATGATAATGTATCAACCTTTAATCCCTCATCTACATAAACAATTAAAAATAATAATGGTATTAAAAATACTAATTTTGTATTTGCATAAAGATTATATTTATCATCATACAACCCTATTAAAAAAATGGAGATTAATAAAATTAAAAAAATTAATAGCTGTTTTAAGTCATATATAAAATAAGTATCTGCAAATATTCTAAAATCAATAAAAGAAAAATATAAAATTGCTAAAATTAAATTTATGAATAAGTACAAACCTCCTATTGATGGTACTTTTATTTTTTGATGTTTTATTTTAGATGGTTTATCAAAAATATTTAATTTTTTTGCAATGATTTCAGTGTTATAAAATAATAAAAAATTGATAAAAAATATAATCAAAAAGAAAAAAAAATAGTTAACCATTTTATCTATCTACTTTGATATTTGCTATTTTATTTTTAAATAAACCCAAAGGAAAAAAATAAATAATTGAGAGCCAATTATTATAAAAACTTCCAGTTGTGGCTAGAGGCCAAATAGTAATTAAAACTGCACACATTAAGCATAGTTCATATTTATTTATAAATTTTTTGTTAAACAAGTTTAAAATTAAATTTTTCACAAGTATTAAAAAAATTGAAAAAACTATTATAAATGTAAAAATACCCGTCTCAGCTAATAACTGAATATATGTATTATGAGGATGAGTTGAGCAACTTTCTTTATTCACACTGTATTTTTTATCAAAACATTTTATTCTAAAAGATTTTAAACCATGGCCTGTAAATGGTTTATCCTTGAACATATTAAATGCAGTTTTGTAGTAAGATTGATGTGCTGGGGAAACAAAATATATCCCATTAAAAATGGGATCCTCAACTGCAAAATTTTCTTGATAACTTTTGTCATCAGACAAACCCATTTCATCGAAGGTCTGATTAATTATCCTATTTTTTAGATCTTTATTTATAAATATAATTAGTGATAAAGATAATATTAAAATAGATGAAATAAAAATATTTAATTTTGATTTATCAATAATAAATATGAAAGAGTAAACACTAACAAAAATCCCAAATATTAAAGACATTCTCTCCCCAGATATCGTTATAATTACTATAGAAAATATAAACAATAGAAATGTAAAAAATTTGAGATTTGTTACTTTGCTATAATAAAAATAGTAGCATGATAAAAAAATTGGTAAAAATCTTGTGGTGAAGCTTCCCATAACAAGTTCTTCGCCAAATACACTTGATATTCTTGGATGATCAATTGATACTATATCAAAAAGGTTAATTTTATAAATAAATTGATGCATTCCGTCTATAAATAGAAAAGTGATGATGGCGGAGAGTGAAATAAATATATATTTATAAATTTTATCATTTTTAGTTACGAAATACTGAATTGAAATAAAGAATAAACCAAATCTTAGATAAGAGAGACTTTTGTAAAAGCTTGTTAAATTTAAATTGATTAAGGATATTAAAATTAAAATTGCCCAAAATATTATAAAAATTTTAAAGTATAAACTTGTAAAAAATATTTTTTTTTCTTTATAAGAACTTAAATAAAAAAAAAGAATTATTAAGGAAAATAATGATAACTCTGGAAGAAGAGGTCCTGTCATCAACAGTAAGGGTATAGACGCAATTAATAAACTTGCTAAGTTTATTAAATAATTATTCATAAAATTTTCAAATTAGCTCGTTAAGTTTTTTTTTCTTGTCAAATAAATAGGTTAATAAAGGAAATTTTGGTTCAGTAAAATATTGTCTGTTAGAAATTTTTTCATTCATTTTCCATTCATTTGAGGGGTTTAATTGAAACATAATTTGTTTTCTTATTAGTTTACTGTCAGGATTTCCGGCTTTGTGATAACATCTATTAGGAAAGAAGGCTAATAAATCCCGTGTTTTTGACACCATTTTAAAAAAATCAACATCATTTTTTTTTTTTTTGATTTCAATCCCACCATGGGACTCCGTTATTGTCTCCATTGGAATTATAATTTTAAGAGTATTTTTAGAAAATGGTTTATCTCTATGCCAGTGATTTGCAAACCATCTATATTTCTGGTCATCCATATCAATATGTCTTGTCTCATAAGCTGTACAAAAATCTATTGAATATTTGTATCCAGTTTCAGAATAAATTAGGTTACATAAATCATTTTTTACAAATATTTGATAAATAATATCTCTTATATCTTTTTCACTAAAAATAAATTTTGATAAATATTTATTAGAATTAATTTTTTCTGTTTTGTATTTTTTAATCTCAAAATCGTGGATATTAAAATACATATTAAAACCATCAATTAATAATTTTTTATTAACAATATTTTTTCTAAAAAAAATATTTTCAATATTTGATGAAAAAAAGCAGTATATATTTGATACAAATTCTATAAATAAATTTTTTTTAAAATATTTTTTTAAAATCATAAATATATCCGTTTTCATTACACAATTTTTTTATATTTGTCATACCCATCTTAATAAAATAGTTATGCTTCACTGCTAAAAAAATACCCTCAAATTTCATACCTTTTGTCGAATATAAAATATTATTTTTTAATATCTTCTTTAGATCTTTAGGATTTGCAACTGGATCAAATACATAAATATTTGGATTGTTTTTCGCTAAATATTTGATCAATTCAACAGCCTTGCTATTTCTTAAATCTTTGCAGTCCTCTTTAAATGTAGCTCCCATAACTAATATTTTAGAACTTCTAGGTTGTTTTATTTTTTTTAAAAATCTTTTTGCTTCGTATTTAGACATTTTATCATTAATTTCTCTTCCAGATAAAATTACTTTTGGATTATGATTATTTTTTTCCGCAATATAAGATAGATAGTAAGGATCCACACCAATACAATGGCCTCCAACTAAACCTGGGGAAAAATTTAAAAAATTCCACTTTGTTCTTGATGCTTTTAAGACTTCATATATATCAAGATTCATTTTATCAAAAATTATTTTTATTTCATTTATAAAAGCAATATTGATGTCTCTTTGTGCATTTTCTATTACTTTAGCTGCTTCTGCAATTTTAATACTCTTAGCTTTATAAGTGCCAACTTTGCTTATTTTTCTATAAATTTTATCTACAAAATTTAAAGTTTTCAGATTGGATCCTGAGGTAATTTTAATAATATTTTCTATAGTATTTTTTTTATCTCCAGGATTAATTCTTTCAGGTGAATATCCACAATAAAAACCATGATTTAATTTCAATTTAGAAATCTTTTCGATAATTGGAACACATACATCCTCGGTTACTCCAGGATATACTGTAGACTCATATATTATTGTATCATTCTGAGAAAGAACTCTAGATACATTTTTAGTTGCAGTTTTGAGTAAAATTAAATTTGGCTTATTTTTTCTTCCAACTGGTGTTGGCACAGCAATTATATATGTATTACATTTTTTTAAAGACATTATGTCTTCAAAAAATTTTATTTTTTTACAATTTTTTAATTCTCTTTTTGAAAATTGTCCATTTCTGTCATGATTATTGTTTAATTCATTAATTTTAGATTTATCTTTATCATAAGCATATACTTCAAAGTGTTTTTGTAAAGATATGGAGAGAGGTAGGCCAACATAACCTAGTCCTATTACTCCAATACAAATTTTTTTCATTTTTTAAATTTTAAAGTAATTTTTTATTAAATTAAAAGACTCCTTTATATGAATTTTATCTGCATTTTGATCAACATTCATCGAGGTAAATAAGTATCCGTTTTGGTCATGTATACCATTTTTAATTGCTACAAAAACAAAATCATCATAAATGTCAATTAACTTATCATTATAGAAAAATTTATCATCTTTTTTTACTTCATTTGCATAAGTTAAAGTTATAAATAAAGAATTACCTCTATTATCAATTGTACCAAATAATTTTTCTCCGTCTGAAGTTAAGAATTTAGAAATTTTTTCTTCTGCAGATTTAGCTTGTTCATTATTTTCAAAAATCATTGTGAAATCTCTAGTCATTCTGGGCAATATTTCTTTAAAAGTTATATTAAATTTACTAAAAAATTTTTTATGGTCTTTTAACCTGTAATAAATTGATGGTTTTAGGCATGGGTCTTGACTTAAGCCTGTGAGTACTAATAAATCATATTTATCTGCTAAAGCTAAATGATTCTCTAAAATTTTATCATAAATTTTAAAAAGATCCTGAGAGGGATCCTTTTTACTATCAATATACCATTTTGGATTTAAATTAGATTTTCCTACCATATTTAAAAAATAATGGTGTTGAATATGTGCGCCAGCATTAAAAAAAATACTTGAGAAATCTGGATTAAATTTTTTTAAATTATAAACATGAAAATCGTTTAAAAATAAATCAAAGATTAAGGATTTGTTCCAACTTTTCTTTAAAAAAATAATACCAAATAATAATTTTACATAACTAGTTAAATTTTTAAATTGCATAAAATAAATTAAATAAAATAAAAATATGAAGAAAGATTTAAAAGTTATTTTGTTTTGTGAGTTATTGTTAACTAAATGAGACAATGTGTTATATAACTTTGAGTAAAATTTAATTCCATCAGAGGGTGTGTCTGACCATGGGTCAGGAAAAAAGTATTTTGGATCCTCGAGATCATTATAAGCATTCATAGGGCAAATAGCGCCAACTTTATAATTTTGCTCCTCTAATAATTTAAATATTTGTTTATTGTCAAAACTATAGTCTCCTAATCTAAATATTTTATGGTTTTTAGCATCTTTACCTGTATAGACTGACACCCACTGTATCCAGGGCTCCAACAGATCATAACTTTCTTCTGAAAAAGTTTTTAATTTATTTAGGTTTGTCACTTTTGTGAAATTTGTAAGACCTTTTAACTTTTCTTTGAATATATGAAAATTAATTTCGTTAAGTTGAATTAAAATAAGTTTTTTTTTACTCATAGCATTTTATATATAAATCTATAATATCTTTATTGATTTTCGATACCTCAAAATTTTTTTTCACAAAATTATGTGCGTTCTTACCAAACTTATATCTTAATTGCTTGTTTTTAATTAGTATTTCTAATTTTAAAGATAAATCTTTGTGATCTTTAACTTTAAATAAATATCCAGTTTTTCCATCTAAGATTCCCTCCTGACACCCAGGTATTTTTGAGGCTACTATTGGCAAACTTGCGGCACCTGCTTCTAATATAACTTTTGAAAAACCTTCTCTGTGAGAGGGCAAGCATACAATTGAAGCATTTTGATAAATTTGTCTAATGTTATTTTTATAACTTTCCCACTTTATATAACCCTTTCTTTGCCAATTATTTAGTTCACTGACTGGTACAGAAGTCGGATTATTATAGTCCTCTGCTCCAATTAATTTGAAAGTCCAATTTTTATATTTTTTCTTTAATATTTTGGCTGCCCTGAAATATTCGCTAACTCCTTTGTCATAAAGGATTCTTGATGGCATTATAACTAAATTAGTTTTTTTTTTTTCAAACTTAAATTTTTTTAGATCTACACCCGAACTAGGTATTAAAACGATTTTACCTTTCCCAAATTTATTTTTAAAATAATTAAAATCAGCTTTATTTTGAAGTATGAAACAAATATTTTTTTTTTTTTTTTAAAATAAAATATAATAAATTATAAAAATTTTTTAAAATTACTTCGATCAGTTTTTTTTTATTTTTGGTAAAAAGATATCCCATGCCTGAAACTGAGAAAATATAAAACCTTGAGTCTAACAAAATAGACAGTAAGCCTGTGAGAAAATTTGCTTTTGGAGAGGCAGAGTGAACAATATCTGGCTTTATTTTTTTTAAAATTTTGTATATCTGGAATAAAGACTTTATATCTGCTATTATGCCATTATAAGAACTCACAAATGAGGTCTGAAAATACTTTACTTTTTTTTTTTTCAAATACTTAAGCGCATGTTTTTCCATTTTGTTACTTCCAGCTTTACCTATAATTAAATATACTTCAGCATTGATTAATTTTTTTGCTTTTAGTAATAATTCGATTCTATGCGAAACGAAGAAGGATGCATGATTTATTATATATACAATCTTTAAATTTTTAGCTTTGAGCATGTGTAATTAATATAAAAGATATAATAAGATAAAATCTCTATTTTCCATCTTGAAAGTGTGCCAGCATTAAACACTGTGCTACCAATCACAAACATACCAATTAAGAAAAAAGATGTCCAAAATACAGCCTTAAATTTGTTCAATCGATAACAAAATGCAAAATTGAAACAAAGCAATACTAATACAAATAAATTTTCTAATGATTGTATAAATTGAAATAAATTACTCGACGAAATAATATTTGGGTTGAATAAAAAATTACCAAATGAAAATACAAAAAGTGATGATAAAGACTTTATATCAGTCAAATTTACAGCAATTGGAGCCTCTAATTTTCTATCATAAATTGACTCTATTAATCGTCTTTGATTCAACTCAGAATTAATTATTTCAATATTAAGTAGAACAGCAAGAAAACCTATTATAGCAATTAAAATAAAAAGTACAATTTTAAGATTAAAGTAAATCTTGTAATGAAAAAAGATTAAATAAAAAAGATTAAAGCTTATACACATTGCAAACACTAAGGGCTTTATTATTGCAAGAATTACGTAACAGCATATTGAAAAAAAAAATTTCTTCTTTACCGAAAAGTAGAATCCTAGTGAGACTAAAGAAAATAGTAAACTTTCTTTTAAAGCTAGTCCAGTATACAAAATAATACTTGGAAGAAAAAAAAGAACTGCAAAGCTATAGTTGTTAAGTGTTTTTTTTTTATAAAGGTAGAGTAAAGTAATCAAATATAAAAATTTTTGAGATAAAGCTATATCTGTAATACTATTTATAAATATTGCAGGAACAAGAGTCATAAAACCAGATGCTATGAAAGTTCTATCTGAAAGATTTAAGTGAAATTCTTCCAAAAAGTAAAAATTAAGTTTTCTAATGGACGTCATAAGTAGAAGATATGCATCTTGGTCGGGCATATATCCTGGTTCCATCAAAAATCCATTAATAAAAAAAACACTTGATAAAAAGAAGATAAATAAAATTAAAAGATTTAGTTGAATTTTTTTGAGTTTGTATAATACAAAGAAAATTAAATTATAGAACAAAAAATTTGTGAGTGTTAATATCATTAAATTGAAAAACCTTTTTTATCCAACCAATTTAGAAGAACTAAAATATTCCATAATCTTTTATGATAGTTTTTTTTTCCTTTTTTATGATCAGTCCAAAATTTTTTAACTATTTGATGATTAATAAAATTATTATTTAGTACTAATCTACTATTTAAATAATCTTCTACCCATTCTTTTAAGCTATCATTTAACCAATCATTCATAGGTATACTAAATCCTTTTTTGGGGCCATCAGTTAATTTATTTGGAAGATATTCTTTCAATAATTCTCTTAAAATTAATTTTCCTTTTTTTTTATCAGTTTTATAATTAATAGGCATTTGGTTTGATAATTTTACTAAATCACTCGATAAATAAGGAGCCCTTGTTTCTAAACCAAAATTCATTGAGGCTCTATCAGTTTTGACCAGGATATCGTCTGGTAAGTAACTTTTAATATCTAACATATTTACATGGTAATCAAAATTATTTTCATTAACATCAATTTCGGAAAATAATCTTTTTTCAAGATTATTATTTATTTTAAAATTTGAAATATTTTCATTTTTTTGCCATATCATCAAATGACTCATGTAGTTTTCGAGAATATTAGTTGAATTATTCAGTGAGTCTCCAATTTTGTACATTTTTTCATCTAGCAACTCTAAAGAATTTTTTGTCAAAATGAATTTGTTTAAGAAATTTTGAAAATGAATCCAATTTTCTGGTCGAATATTATAAATAATATTTGAAATTAATTTTTTTATATTTTTTGGTAAATACTTAACTTTTTTCCATAATGATTTGCTATAAATATACCTATTATATCCATAAAATATTTCATCGGCACCATCACCAGTTAAAGCTACCTTTACGTATTTTTTTGTATATTTACTCAATATTATTGAAGGAATTTGAGAACTGTCAGAGAAAGGTTCGTCATATATAGAGCTTAAATCATCAACTATATCTAATTGATCTTTTTTAGTTACCTCTAAGCTATGATGGGAGGAACCTAAATATTTAGAAATTTCTTTGGCTCTCTTACTCTCATCAAAATTAATATTATTGGAGGAAATGGTAAATGTATTTATTTTGTCACTTGAATAATTTTTCATTATAGATGCTATAAGTGAGGAGTCTATACCACCAGAGAGGAAAACACCAATTGGAACATCAGATATCATTTTTTGTTGTACAGAACTTTCCAAATTTTTTTTTATTAAAGTTTTGAAATTAGTGAAGGATTTCGTTTGATCTATTTCAAAATTATTTTTAATTGGATTGTAAAATTTTTCTATTTTAAAATCTTTGTTACTTTTAATTTCTTGAAAACCTCCATTATAATTTTCATTTACCAACCTACTGCTTATTTTGGCAAACGAGCCCGGATTTAATTTATTAATATTTTTATATATTGTTTCTGGTGATGGAATATAAGAAAGGTTTAAATAGTTACTGACGGATTCGAAGTTTATTTCTAAATCATTTCTGTAATACTCAAATATTTTTAATTCTGACCCAAAGATCAGGCTATTTTTATACTTACCATAATAAAGGGGTTTTTCTCCAAATTTATCTCTTACCAAGTATAAATCTTGAAATTTATTATCCCATAAACCAAACGCATACATTCCATCAATCAGGTTTAGTGTTTCTTTTAGATTAGTATTATCAATAAGCTCTAATAGTGTTTCAGTATCTGATGTACCTTTCCAGTTTGTTCTACCTAAATAAGTTCTTCGTAGATGTAAATGGTTATAAATTTCACCATTGAAAGTAATCATGTATCTTCCAGATTTTGAAATCATAGGTTGATAGCCATTTTTAGAAAGATCTAAAATAGCCAACCTGTTATGGCCGAAGGCAACTTTGTTATTTTTATATGTTCCAGAGCTATCTGGTCCTCTATGATGCTGAGCTAAAATCGAATTATTAATAAAATTTATTTTATCTTCATCTATATTTTTTGATAATATTCCAGATATAGCACACACAATTATATATTACTTTTTTATGGCAATAGCATGCCAATATGGTTCCTTTTTAGAAAATTTAACATTATTAAATCCATTATTTTCAAGTAATTTCTTAATTTGTTTTTTTGAGTATCTTTTTTCATAACGAGTTCCAAATCTATCTAAAGCGTCAGTTTTCATAACATAAAATGATTTATCATGGTATTGACCTAAAGGTATGATTTCAGGATCTAATCCTATTTTTTTCAGAATTTTAGCTACAATTACAAAAGGGTAGTAAATTAAAAAAGCTATAAGAATGCTCAAAGTAAATTTTATTTTAAAAGGAAGTCTAGAAATAATCTTTCTTAGAATATCTGAAAATTTCCAAATAGCTTTGTAGTATAATGGCTTATTTTCTAAGTTATAATAAAGATATACTAAAAAAGGTCTATTTTTTTTTAAATTTGTAGCAATTATTTTTAATGCTTCATTAATATTTGGCAAGTGATGAAGAACTCCCAAAGAATATATAAAATCAAATTTTTTTTCAAACTTCATATCACCAACACTCTTATTGATAAAAGTTACATTTTTTTTTTTTTTGAGATTTTTTTTTGCAACATTAATTGCTTTCAAACTTGGATCTAATAATGTTAAATGTTTAACATTATTAGATAAAATTTTTGCCCATCTTCCTGAACCACATCCTACGTCTAAACATCTATAATTTTTAAGTTTAAATTTTTTGAATGGATAAATATCAAAATATTTCTTAAATAAATAATGATTCTCTTTATTATTGTCTGAATAATCATACTTATCCCACTCATCTCCAAAATCCTGAATTACTTTTTGAAAAGCGTTTTTCATAAATTTTTTTCATTATATATTGCACTTACTTTACTAATCATAACATCAAAATTAAAATTTTCTTTAAGAATTTTATAACTATTTCTTGAAAGCAGATCTCTTTTTTGATCATTAGTAAGTTTTATCATTGCATCTGTGTATTCATTTGTATCTCCAGCTTTAACTGTCAATCCATTGATATTGTTTTTTATAACTTCAGGAATAGCGCTTATGTCAGGTCCAATTATAGGTTTTGAATAAGCCATTGCCTCTAACATTACTAATCCTAAACCCTCAAATGAAGAGTTAATACAAAAAACATCAATTTCTTGAAAGATAGAACCAACATCATCTGTAAAATTTTTCCAAGTTATTTTATCATTTATTCCCAATTCATTTGAATAATTAATTAACATTTTTTTTTCTGGACCAGAGCCAACAATTAGTAATCCATATTTATTTTCATGATCTTCGATTTTTTTATAAAAATTATTAAATGATAGTATTAGTTGATCAACTTGTTTTTGTTTAACAAGTCTTCCTATGAAACAAAACGTCAATTTGGATTTAGGTTTAAATTTTGTTCTGTTATTACTTAAGCATTTATCGATATAAAATTTGTCCAAACCGTAATATATAACTTTAATTTTATTTTTAATATTTATAAAGCTATTTTTTATTAAAAATTTTTTTACTGAATTTGATATAGCAATTATTTTATTTACTCTTGAATATATACCAAGTGATATAATTGAGGAAATTATTGAGTTTTTTTTAATCTGCGATCCACCGAAATAGTCATTATCAACATGTTTTGTAATTATAAATTTTAAATTTTTATTTCCCAATAATGACGCAAAACCTAATATTTCCATGTGAGGTAAATGAGCATGAACTATATTTATATTATTTATTTTAATTATTTTTTTTATAACACTTATTTGGGAGAAGAAATTGTACTCCTTTAGCTTTAAAACCTTTACTCCAATTGATTTTAAATAATTTACCCAATAACCATCTCCTTTCAAATATACTACAAATATATTAATTTTTTTTTCTAACTGTCCTCTAATCAAACAAGTAAGGTGATTTTCCGCACCTCCTCTATTGAGAGATGTTATCAGATGTAATACATTCATGATAAGTTAATTTGAGTAATCTAAATACCAATCTACAAATTTTTTAATTCCAAGTTTATAGCTGATTTTTGGTTTTATTTTATAATCTTTGAATAAATTACTAATATTTGCATTTGAGGATTTTACGTCTCCTGCTTGCATAGGAAGATTTTTAATTTTTGCCTTTTTACCAAGATTTTTTTCGATCTCTTTGATAAAATCAATTAATTTTATCTCCTCTCCTCTACCGATGTTATAGATTTTAAAAATTCCCTTACCCTTTTTAATAATTTTTTTATAATTAATCTTTAGTATTGATTGAACAACATCATCGATGAATGTGAAATCTCTAGACATTTTACCTGAATTAAAAAGTGGTAATGGTTTTCTTTTTTGGATTGCCTCAGTAAAAATATAAAGTGCCATATCTGGTCTTCCCCAAGGACCATAAACTGTGAAAAATCTTAAACCAGTAGTTTGTATCTTAAACAAATGGCTATAAGAGTGAGCCATATGTTCATTTGAAAGTTTTGATGCCCCATATAAACTTAATGGCGTTGTGCAAATTTGTTTTTCAGAAAAAATTTTATTATCATTCAAACCATAAACACTAGAGCTACTTGCATATATTAGATGTTTGCATCCAGAGTGTCTACATCCTTCAAGAATGTTCAAAAAACCTAAAATATTAGTATTTATATAATCATGGGGTTTTTTTATTGAATGTCTTACTCCTGCAAAAGCCGCTAGGTGGATAGTTTTATGTGGTCTAAACTTGCTAAATATATTTATAATTTTTTTATTTGATATATCAAATTTATGAAAAGAAAAATTTTTATATTTTCTTAAGATTTGTAATCTTTTTTTTTTAAGTTTTGTCGAATAATAATTATTTAAAGTGTCAAATCCGAGTACTTTATCTCCTTTTTTTAGAATCTCTTCAGCTACATGCATTCCAATAAATCCAGCACAACCAGTAATAATATATTTCATAAAATAGTTTATAACGATAAGGTTTTAAGATATTTTTCTCCAACTTTAAACATACTATTGTTGAAATTTACATAAGCTCTATTTTCAGTTACAGTTGATCTTATTTTCTTATTTTTAACTAAATTTTCAATTTTTGAAGCAATATAATTGATGTTATTTTTTACAAAGAGATTTTTTTTAGAAGCTTTAATTATAAATTTATTCTCATACAAGTTTGATGCTATAATTCTTAATTCGCAAGACATTGCTTGAAGTAGAGATGTGCTCATAAACTCATAATCTGAAAGGTGAATATATATATCTAATTTGTTATAAAATTTAGCAAGCTTATATTTATTTAAATTTCCTTCAAGTTTTATGAAACCTGATAGTTTATTTATGAATATTTTGTTTTTTATATTATTATAATCCTCTCCATCTCCAGCAAGAAAAAGTTTAAAATGAATTTTTTTATTATTAAGTTTTTGTAAAAGATCTAACAATATATCTACTCTATTTTTTTCTGTAAACCTTAATGCCATACCTAAGCTAGTAAATTTATTTTTTTTTTTTGGCTTATTTTTAAATACTTGTGTATCTACAGCATTTGGTATTATCATAATTTTATTATTAAATTTTTTTAATATTTTCAATTTAGAATTTGTTCTATTTACAAATATAATTTTTTTCGAAAAAATAAAAATTAGATCAAGTAATTTTTTAAAATAAAAGTTTTTTTTACATGTTTGCTCTAATTTATGTGGTGATGTATGAATTACAGTAAATATATCTATTGAAAAGAATAATTTGTAAATTAGCAAAGGAAGTATTAGGTAATTATGCATTAAAATTTTGTTTGGTTTAAATTTGAACAAAAATATTAAAAACTTTAAGTTTCCTATTAGAAAAAAGTTGTACCTTATATGATGGAAATGTAATTTATTTTTTTTTAGCTCTTTTTTATAATCTTCAGATATTTTTTCATTTCCAAAAAAACATATCTGATTTTCAACTTTTTTTATAAACAAATATTTTACAAGATCAAAAGCAACTGTGCCAGCACCTCCAAGTCCTGGATATACTGTTTGTAGAAGCATTTTTTAAAAATCTAATTTTTTTTGATGTTTAATAAAAATGTAAACTACAAATAAACTTATGGTTATTATTGAACATAAAATAATACCAATAAGAATATTTCCATAATAAAGACTCTGAACAAGATAAGTTCTTTGATTAAGAAAATTAGTTGCCACATATGTTCTTAGCAGGCTATTTCTGTGAAGAATAAGTGGAGTAATATTTTGTTGCATTTCCATTATGCTGCTATTCTGGAGTTTTTCTGTTGGAAGCTCAGTTTGATTTGTCTCAAATATTGATTGTAAATTTTCAATTTGAAAATTAATTGTATCAATGTAATTTTTGAACAAATTAACATGCCTTTCTTCAATTTTTTTTCTAATTAAATCTAAGCAGTTTAAAACATTTTCTCGATCTCGAAATCGTAAAATAACCTCAACATACATGTCATTCAATCTAACGATATAGTTCCTCCTTGAGATATCAACCATACTAATTAGACACTTTTTCTGATCAATACTCTCAAAAAATTCATAAGACTCAAGATAGGAAAATAATGTTTTAGGATCCTCAATAGGAGTTAGTTGTAATCCTTTTTTAAAATCTATTGTATGATATTTGCCAATATTAACAGTAAACCTTCCCTTAACCGCAGACCCATCAAATTTTTCAGATATATAAGCATAACTTGAATATACCACTACTGCGATAATTATAAAAATGTATTTCTCAATGTTAAATATTTTAAAAAGTGTTTTTAGGTATTTATTCATGACTACTTATATAAAATTTTATTTGTTATTTCAAAAATTCTTTTAGAATATTTTTTGTTACCATAATGCAAAAAATAACTTCTTTCTAAATCAGTCTTTTTTATATCTCGAACTGATCTATTTTTCCACATAGAAAAAAATGTTTTTTCAAAACTGTCCATTGATTTACAAAAATGGATATTAGTAACATATCGAAGTTCTTTAAAATGAGTGTGGAAGTTAAGTGAATTATATTGATTATTAAATTGCCTCTCTGGAATTGATGTAATTAGATACTTTTTATACATTATTAAACTTTCGATAATCATTGAGGTTAGACCCCCTACAACAAACTCACAATTTTTGATTAATTTTGGATAATAATTTAAGTCAGGTTGGAATGACAAATTAATTTGTTTTTTGTAATAATTTTTAGCAACTTGAGGATCTAGTATAATATTACTGTACTTTTTAAAGTTAAATGATTTTTTTGACATTCTCCATGGGTGAGGTCTGTAGACTAATTTTATGCCTTTGAGCATGTCGTTTTTTTTTAGAATCTCATTTATTTTTTTTAAAATCCTAAATTCATCAAATTCTAAGGCTGTTCCCAGAAACAAAATATATTTGAATTTAAAAATATCATGTATTTTTTTTTTTCTAGCATCAAAGTAATGCTCAAACCTAGGTGTACCTAAATTAAATATCTTATTTGAATTTATATTTTGTATTTTTATTGCATGCTTCTTGGTTTGTGGACCCCATACTCCTAGAAAATCAGGCTTAAAATAGATAATAGACTTATCAGATAAATTATCCCAATTGTCTATTAAAAAAAATGTCTTTATATTTATTTTTTTACATATTTTTACAATATCGTAATCAGCTTTTGTTTGGCTTTGAGTTGGAAAAATTATCAAATCTGGTTTTAATTTATTTATTTTTTTTTCTAATGATTGTAAAACATTAATTCTTTCAATATAAAATTTCTCAAAAAATGGGTAAATAATTTTATTTCCAATTAACCTAATATATAAATTTAATTTAAGTACTTGAAGTATTTTCTTTAATTTTTTTTTCAAAAGGCTAAATGAAAAATTATTTTTTAACTCGTATAAATCTATTTGTGAAAACCATTTTATTCTATATAAAAAAGATTTTGATCTATTTCTATGTCTCCACATAGATATATTCATTATTCTACTGATAAAAATTTTGTCACTTTCTTGATAATTAAAAAATCCTAAAAATTTTTTTTTTTTAAAGACTGATTTTTCTTTTATTTCTTTGTTAGCAAGAAAATATGTTCGAAAATTTTTTTCAAGATATTTAAAAGAATTTGTTTTTAAATAGTTTCTTACAAAAAGTTCAGAATTAATTATTATTAATATTTTTTTTTTCATTGATAGTTTCAATATTGATAATCTTGCCCTGATCCATATGAATGATTTTGTCACATTTTTTAAGTAACTCATAATTGTGAGAGATCATTAAAATAGTTTTTTGTTTGAACTCTTTAAAAATATCTTGAATAATATCTTTTTCATTTTTTGCATCAAGTTGGTTAGTGGATTCATCTAATATAAGTATTTCAGGGTCATGATAAAGAGCTCTTGCAATACCAATCCTTTGCCTTTGTCCCCCAGAAATTTTTAGACCTCTTTCCCCTAAATTTGTTTTTAAACCCTCAGGTAAATCACTAACGAAAGTTGAAACTTTAGATCTTTTTAATACGATATTTAATTTGTCTTGGTTAAAATCATTGTTTGAATTTAAAATTATGTTGCTGATCAGTGTATCATCAAACAATAATATATTTTGTTGAATATAACCTATATTTTTTCTCCATGAATAATCAAAATGATTTAATAGTTTGTTATCGTTGACGAGTATATCTCCACTAGAGGGCTTTATTATACCCATAATTAAATCTATAAATGTACTTTTGCCTGCTCCGCTAGGTCCAAAAATACCAATTTTTTCACCTTCAAAAATTTCTATATTAATTTTTTCTAAGACACTATTTTTAGTTTTTGGGTACAAATAACTTACGTTCTGCAAACTTAATTTATTTTCAAAATTCATTAAAATTTCTTCTCTACCCAATTTATTTATTATATTGGGGCTTCTATCAAATTCGCTTATAATTTTCTCAATAGATGGTTTGGTAAACTGAATTGAAATTATTGAATTAAAAATAATGTTGCATGAAGGTATTATTTTTAAGGCACATACACCATAAACAGTAAGATATATAAAAATTTCGGATACTAACTTTCCAGTAAAGAACGAAAATAAAAAGAAAGTTAATATTCCAAAAATTAAAATACTTTCAAAAAAAATTCTAGGCACTCCATTAAAGAAACTTAATTTTCGTACCATTTCAGTTCTATTGGAATTGCTTGTATAAAAATTTTCCAAAAATTTTTTTTCAATTTTCCAAAGTTTTATTAGTTTAATATTTTGAAGACTATCGGTTACCTTTTTATTTATTTTTCCAGCTTCATCGAGTCTTTTCGTACCCCAAGAATTTATTTTTGGTTTAATCAAAATCAAAAAGAAGCCAGCTACTATTGATAATAAAATTAGTAACACTATTGTAAATTTAAAGTCAAAAAATAGTAAAAAAGAAATTATTCCAAATAGGATAAATATTTCTGCAAGCAATGAAATACTTGCATTACATGCATGTTTAATATTATCTGTTTCAGTTGTAATATTTCTCAATAGTATTGATGAATTATTGGACATGTGAAACTCATAAGAATTATTTAAATAATTTTCAAATAATTTATTTGAAAAATATTTTTGACAATTTGCTTCGAAGAAAGACCTAAAATTTAAGAAAAATAGTAAGAATAAGTTTTTAAAAGCATAAATTATAATTATTAGAATAAAGCTAAATAAAATAAAATTATTTTTTGATAACAATTCAAAAGCCTCAAAATTATCTTTTAAAAAAATTAAAACATAATTTTTAGAACTAACTAAAGAAGTTAATATAGGAACCAACAAAGCTATACCTAATGTTTCAGCAATTGACACAATTATCATTAGAAACGCTGCTAATATGGATTGAAATTTAAGTTTATCTGATAATAATGACCTTAGATTTAATATACTATCCATTGTAAAAATATGTTAAATATTTAAATATATATAAACACCGTTAATGTATACCTAGAATATGTCAGAAATTGAAAACAAGATAGCTCCATATATGAATAATTATGGCCAAAGAATAATTGGCCAGAGATTAAACATGTCTAATTTAAGAGATATTTTATCAGAATTAAGACAATTAATTAAAACAATAGATTTGGGAAAGTATGATAAAAAATTTCTGGAAATAATTAGTCATGAGAAAGAAACTTTAGATTTTTTCAACTATGTGGAAATGTTTAAAGTTTCACGGTTTACCGATTTGAAAAAGGTATTAAAATATCTTCAATTTAGATATAATTTTTACTTAGCAAGTAGTAGAAAAAAACTATTTAATTTTCCCCCTTATTTATTAATTGAACCCAACGCAGCATGTAACTTAAGATGTCCAATGTGTTTTCAAATAGACACTACTTTTACAAGAAAACCGTTCATGGGAATAATGAAGTGGGATCTATTTACAAAAGTTGTTGATGAAGCAGATAAAATAGGTGTTGGGGCTATAACTTTAGCAAGTAGAGGTGAGCCCACAATGCATCCTCAATTTTGTGAAATGTTAAATTACATTTCTAAAAAAGAAAATATATTTGAATTTAAAATTAATACTAATGCTACACGTTTAGATGAAAAAATATGTCACGAAATTTATAAATCAAATGTTTCAACTGTAGTAATATCTGCAGATCATTATGAAAAAAAAACATTTGAGGAACTTAGAAAAAATGCTAATTATGAAAAAATAGTAAGTAATGTCAAACTTCTTTATTCTATTAGAAATGATTTTTATAAAGATGCTGAAACTGAGATTAGAATTTCGGGCGTAGATTTTTATAAAGATTTAGATAGAAAAAAATTTGAGGATTTTTGGAAACCAATAAGTGACAATGTTTCTGTTTCAGATCCTGTTGAGAGGTGGGATACTTATAATAATTCAATATTAGAGAATGTTAAAAGCCCATGCTCCTTTTTATGGGATAGAATGTATGTATGGCATGATGGAAAAGTAAATCCGTGTGACGCTGATTATAAGAGCTACTTAAGTTATGGAAATGTAAAAGAAAAATCTATTTTAGAAGTTTGGAATGGAAGAGCTATTGAAGAATTAAGAGAAAAACATCTTGAAGGAAAAAGAACAAAAGTAACCCCATGTGATAGGTGTGGTATAGAATTTAATTAATGAATTCCAAAAAAATTGGACTAATAGGGTATGGCTCTCAAGCTAAAAGAATAATTAAAATACTAAAATCATTAAACGAAAATATAGAAACAATTTTTAAAATAAAATATAAAACTGATCAAAATAAAATTATTTCTAATGATTTTAAAGATATACAAAAGTGCAATACTATTTTTATCCTATCACCAAATTCAACACATTTTCAATATTTAAAAACATTAAAAAAAAATAGGTTCATATTTTGTGAAAAGCCACCAGTTGATAAACTAAATCAATTAAATTTTTTAAAAAATACAGATATTTCAAGAGTTTATTTTAATTATAATTACAGATTTTCTAAAATTAATGAATCTATAAAAAAAACAAGAAAATATAAATTTGGTAAGTTATTGTATGGAAATATTGTTTTTGGACATGGTTTAGCAACGAAAAAAAAATTTAGAAATAGCTGGAGAAATAATAAGCAAGGAAAAGGTGTTTATGAAGTTTTGGGTATTCATTTAATAGACTTAATTTTAAATAATTTTAAGATTCAAAAAATTGAAACAAAATTAGATAGTTTTTTAAAAAGAAAATCACCTGATAATGCTTATTTTTCAATAATTTTAAAAGAATTTGGTCAAGTTGATTGTTTTACTAGTTACACTTCTCCTTATGAACAAAAATTTAATTTTATATATGAAAATGGTATATTGGAAATTAATAATAAATATATAATTTTTAGAGGACCTAGGGACACTTTTGACAAAAAGGGTTATTTTTCTGCTCCTAAAGTACTATTTAAGGAGAGTTTTCAACAAGAAAAAGATTACGATAATTCATTGAGAAAAAGTGTTAAATATTTTATTAAAGTAGTTGATAATAAAAAAAAATTTTTAAAGAAAGAAAATCAATTGTCTATTCTATCAAATAAATATCTTTTAAAAAAAATTTATTAATGACAAAAAAAAGCTCATATACAACTGATGGTAAAGTAGTAACACTTAGTTCAGAGAAGGATGTTAATTTAAGACTTGCTGAAATAATTGGAAAAAAATTTAGTGACTATAGAGATGAGTGGGATAAAGCAAACAACATGGAGATAGTTACAGATTTCCCACTATTTCTTCATTTGGATATGAATCAAGAGTGCAATTATAAATGTCCGCATTGTATAATTGGAACACCTGCAGAAGTTAAGGAATATTACGAGGGAGACTATATAAATTTTGATAGTTTTAAAAAAATTATTGATGAAGGATCAGAGCATAATTGTCCTTCAATGGAGCCACAGGGAAATAACGAACCTTTTTTAATTAAAGATTTACATAAATACATTGAGTATGCACATAAAAAGGGTTTCATTGATATAATGCTTAATAATAATGGATCCGCCTTAACAAGTAAGAGAAGTTCTCAAGTACTTGACTCTGGCTTGACTAGATTGAGATTTAGTTTAGATGCGCATACTCCTGAAACATATTCTAAAGTAAGAGTTGGCAGCATTCCTTTAGAAAGAGTTATTAGAAACATAGAAACTTTTTTAGAATTAAGGGCTAAAGGTAATTATAAATTACCATTAGTAGGTGTAAGTTTTTGCAAAATGAAACAAAATGAACACGAATTAGATGATTTTATAAATTTTTGGAAGAATAAAGTGGATATGATATCAGTTCAAACTTATGTCCCACCAACTCCAAATATTGATAAATATAAAATTTATTACTCCACAGATCAATTAAACAGTGAGCCCATTAATGAATTTAAATGTGTTCAACCATTTCAGAGAGTTGTTATAAAAAATCAGTCTATAGCGCCATGTTGTGTGAGTTTTAATAAAAATCTAATCATTGGCCAAATAGGAAAAAAAGGTGCAATTCACAAAGCATGGAATTCTGAAAAAATGAATAATATTAGAGATCTTCATAAAAGAGGAGAATTCTATTTAGATAAAACATGTAATGACTGTGTAAATTTAATATACCCAAATAATCAAATTCCCAGAAATTAACCATCAAATGAGGATTTTAATCTGTGGATTAGGTTCAATTGGTCAAAGGCATTTAGATAATTTAATAAATTTAGGTTACAAAGATATATTAATTGTATCTGCTAGAAAGTTTATACCAGTCAAGTTTAAAAAAATTCAAATATTTAAAACTATTGATGAAGCATTAAAAATGAAAATAGATCTAGCAATAGTTTGTAATCCAACACATCTACATGAAATAACTGCAATTAAGTTAATAAAAAAAAATATCAATATATTTTTAGAAAAACCAGTTGGGTATAATAGAAAAAAACTTGTGACCTTAAAAAATATAATAAAAAAATATCCAAATAATATTAATATGGTTGGTTATATGATGAGATTTCATCCAGCTATGAAGATAATAAAAAACATTTTAAAAAAAAAATCTTTAGGGCAAATTTTTCATTTTAATTTTATGTGGGGTGAATACTTGCCTTATTGGCACAAAAATGAAAATTACAAAAAAAGCTATGCTGCCAATAAGAGTATGGGGGGTGGAGCAGCACTTACACTAAGTCATGATCTGGATTTAGCTAAATATCTATTTGGGGAAGTGAAACAAGTTAACATAATTAAAAGTAAAATAAATTCACTTAAAATAAATGCTGAAAGTGCTGTTGATATATTGGTAGAATTTAGAGGTAATATTATTGGAAATATTCATTTAGATTATTTACAAAAAAAGCCTACTAGAAAATTGAATATATATGGAACTGATGGTGTCCTAGAATTTGATTATTATAAAAATGAGCTCTCAATTAATAAGTTAAAATCTTTGAAAATAAAAAAATTTAAAAAATTTAAAAGGAATGATTTATTTGTTGAAGAAATAAAGTACTTTATAAGTGCAATAAAAAATAAGAAAAGAATTCAACCTAACATTGTAAGTTCATTTGAAATGCTCAAAACTTTTAAATTAGTCTAATCTAATTTTCCCAGTATCGAAATTTTTTTGAAATATTTTTTTCATTATGAGAAAACTTTTTTAAACCATTTCCTAAAATTTCCGGGGTTTTATAAATTACACTTGTCAGATTTCTTATTCCCTCTTCTGATAAAGAAGCTGATTGATCCGTGCCCCACATTGATCTATCTAAAGTGATGTGCCTCTCAATCACTGTTGCACCGAGATACCAGGCAAGGACTGAAGGAGAAACAGTACTTTCATGTCCACTATATCCAACTTCACACTTAAATTTATTTTTTAGTGTTCTTATTACATTTAAATTTAAATCTTTTTCTGGACAAGGATACGTTGATACACAATGTAAAAGGACGAATGGACATTTGGCTTTTTTAAAAATTTTTACTGCATTTTCAATATCTTTAATACTTGTCATCCCAGTAGAAATAAATGTTTTTTTTTTTTCTGATGCTACATATTTTAAAAAATCTAAATTAGTAATCATTGCAGAGGCTATTTTATTTAATTTACTATTAAAAGTTCTCATAATTTTTTGACTGTTTTTATCCCAAGAAGATGCAAACCATTTAATTTTTTTCTTTTTACAGTAATTATCAATTATTTTATAATCACTTAAATTAAATTCTATTTTTTTTTTATATTCTAGATAAGTCATTTGTCCCCAGGGGGTCTCTCGAATAACACCTTTTTGATGTTCCGGTGTACAAATTTCAGGAGTTCTTTTTTGAAATTTTACACAGTCAAATTTATATCTTGCTGCTAAATCTATTAATTTTTTTGCAAGCTGAATGCTGCCATTATGATTAATTCCAATTTCAGCAATTAAAAAGGGTTTTTTTAATTTTTTTAAATTCTGATTTGTTTTCATTCCTAGACACGTATATATATATTTTTGATGACTACAACACCCAAAAATATCGTTCTAACTGGTTCTGAGGGATTAATTGGCAGATCGTTTAGAAAATTTGCTGAAAAAAAAGGACATAAAGTGTTTTGCTTAGACTTAAAAAATATAAGAAGAAAGAATTATTATCGATGCGATATTACTGACGAGAATTCTGTTATTCAAACAATTAAAAGTGTTTTGATGAAAAGTAAAGTTGATGTTTTGATTAATAATGCAAGCTCAAATCCAAAAGTTGAGGGTAAGCTCAGTAGATATAAATTTTCAAACTATAGTTATGAGATTTGGAAAAAAGGACTTAGTGTTGATCTTAATGGATCATTTTTAATGTCAAAACATCTTTTGAAACACTTTGAAAAAAAAAATAAAGGAATAATATTAAATATCTCATCAATATATAGTTTAGTTGGCCCAAATCAAAATATTTATGCCAAAAATAAAAAAAAATACTTTGGCACAAAACCAATAGAATACTCAGTTGCAAAGTCTGGAATTTTAGGTTTTACAAAATCTTTAGCTGCTTTTTATAGTGGAACAGATATTAAAGTTAATTGTCTTGTTTTTGGAGGAGTAAAAAATAAGAAGCAAGATCATTATTTTTCAAAAAATTATTCTAATAAAACTATTATGTTAAGAATGGCAAGTGCAAATGAATATAATGAATATATAGAATTTTTTATATCTGAAAAGAATACTTATACTACAGGTTCAAACTTTATAATAGATGGAGGAGCGACTAATATTATTTAATGATAAGAAAAAACTTGTTAGTGATTGTGCCAGCTAGAGGTGGTAGTACAGGATTAAAAAATAAAAATATAGAAAAACTAGGAAACAAACCTTTACTTTATTACTCATTAAAAGCAGGTGAAAAGATTAGAGATAAATCCAAAATAATTATCTGCTCAACGGACAGCAAAAAAATAAAAAAAATTGTTGAAAAATTAAAACACCAAGTTCCTTTTTTGAGACCTAAGAATATTTCTGGAAAATATGCGACTGACATTACATTTGTAAATCATTCAATAAACTATTTTTTTAATAAAGGTATAAAATTTAAGTATGGTGTAATACTAAGACCCACTGCCCCTTTCAGAAATTACGATACTATAAACGATGCATATAAAAAATTCAAAGCATCAAAGCACGATTCTATGAGAGCAATTACCATTGCCCCTCAGACACCATACCGGATGTGGAAAAAAAGAGGTAATTTAATTAAACCCATTATAAATAGCGGATTATATGAGCACTACAATATTCCTAGACAAAAATTGCCACAATCATATTTTCAAGCAGGAAATTTTGAATTTTTTAAAATAAATTTTAAACCTCAAAAAAAATCTCTTTCAGGAAAAAAAATATACGGATACTTAATAAAGGGTTTCTATGCAGCAGATGTGGATACTTATCAAGATCTTCAAAAAGCTAGAATTTTATTTAAAGAAAATAAAAATTTTATAAAATAGCTTTAAACTAATTTAATCTTTTGAAGCCTAGAGATGATGCTTTGCTTTCTAAGAGCTTTTCCAATTTTATTCCTTTTTGTTCTAAGATTTGTATTTTTTTAATCACTTTTTCAAATTCTACAAAATATTTTTTTAAGATTTTATTATCATGATCTATGCTTACATAAATTGAATTATTGGCTAAAATTCCCTTTTTTAACATCTCTTGTGTAATAAAGGTTTTATATACATTAAAATTTTTTCTTTTAAACTCAAACGATACTATCGACTCTAGGCCTTTAATCTCATATTCAATTAAATATTTGTCAAAAATACGTTTCCATTTTTCTTTGATAATTTTTCCAATTTTTGTTATTTTTTTCCAAGACTTTATTCTTTTCATCTCTTTTAGAGTTGCAAGTCCAGCAACGCTTCCAATTCTCTCTGTCCAAAATGTACTACTAATAAATAAATCATTAGCCTCTTTCATTACCTTTTTATTTCCTAGAAGAGCAGTAATGGCATAACCATTTCCTAATGCTTTTCCAAATAATACTATATCTGGAATTATTTTATATTTTAAATGTAATCCACCAAAATTTTCTCTAAAACCAGATGTGCATTCATCAAAAATCAGTACTATTTTATTTTTAGTACAGAAATTTTTTATTTTTTTTAAGAAATTTTTTTTGGATTAAAGTTTCTTTTGACCTCCATAATTATAACTCCAATATCTGGATTTTTTTTATAGACCTTTAACAGACTATCAAAATCATTATATTCGAAGGAAAAAGTTAGTTTCCCAAATTCTTTTGGCACACCACCTATATTTAATTGATCAAAAAGATGATTTTTTAAGGATGACTTTTTATTTATATTTGCTGATAAATACCAATCATGCCATCCATGGTATCCACAAATAGCTACTTTATTTTTTTTTGAATAATTTCTAGCAATTCGAATTGCTACAGAAGCTATTTCACCCCCCGTTCTTGCAAACTTAGCTTTATAAGCCCATTTATGCATTGAAATTAATTTTCTTGCTAATTCAACTTCCTCTGGTGCATTAAATGTAGAAATATTCCCTTTTTTAATTGCTCTCTCTACTTCTCTATCAACTCTATTATTGTTATATCCCAATATATTTGTACCTACGCCCATATAAGACATATCAATATATTTTTTGTTGTCTAAGTCCCAAATAAAACAAGATTTAGTTTTTGAAAAATAAGTTGGCCAGAGATCTGGTAAAAATAGGTTTGGTCGTTTCGACAATAACATATTTCCACCTAAGATATATTTTTTTCCTTTCAACCATAACTTTTGGCCTGAATTTTTTTTATTTTTTATTTTTGCCATTTTCTTGGATCAATAATTTTAATATTTTTTTTTTTTAATTTATTATACACACTTAAATTAATTTTGTTTTTTGTTTTATAAATTTTTATTATTTCGTCAAGTTGCTTAATTGTGTTAAATCCAATAATTAAAAAACGAATATTTTTTTTATGTAATTTAATAAAATCAATGCAACCCTTAAGTGGGCTGATTTTATAAATTCTACAAAGTGTCATCCATTGATTGAATACCTTTGAATACTTTTGTAGGTGTTTTGGTAATTTATTTTGCACTAATGTTCCTTGAAGAAAGCACGACCTTACATGTAATTCAATATTTTGACTTTTAATCTTTCTTAATATTTTAGTAGATAATAATCTTTGATCAAAAACATTCAAAGGAGCTTGGATTATATCTGGCCGAATATTTTTTAAATTTTTCAATTTATTTGGATCGTATATTGAAACTCCAAACTTTTTAATTAATCTACTATCTTTTGCCTGTTTTAAAATATTTAAAGAATTTTTAATTGCTCTAATACCTAAGTTATCAAAATTATGTATCAAGATAGCATATAGATTAGATCCAAATTTTTTGTTAAGCTTTACAACTCTATTTTTTAGGTCGACTTCATAATTTTTATTATTTTGATTAACTTTTATTTTTGAAATAATTAAAAAATTTGAAAAATTTTTTTTTATTATTTTATGAGACCCTCGGTAATCTTCTGCTGTATCAACATAATTAATTTTATTTTTTTGTGATATATTAATAATTTTTTTAATGTCAGTATTGCTAAATTTTTTATATTGATAAGACCCATAAAAAGATCCAAAATTAGCTGCGCCTAGTCCAAAATTCATTATTTTTTTTTCAAAATTACCACTGAAATATTATCTTTTTGTGATTTAAGTTTCCATTTGAATTTATAAAAATATTTTTTTATTAAAATTATCTTTGGGTGCCATGTAAATATTTTTGCATAATTCATTTTTCTTACAGTTAAATCTTTTTTATGTTTGTAGTTTTCATAAATAGTTTTACCAGTATCAAAATCCTCAATAATTATGTAAGCATTTTTATTTGCCAATTTATATGTGTCAGATGCTATTTTGAATAAATCATTGTCATCACAGACATAAAGACAAAATCCAAAAATTATAAAATCGTATTTTTTTAGCATAGCTATATTATCTGCTGTTCCTACTCTAAGTGTTATTGACTTATCTTTATTACTATTTATTGCTTTTTTTGAAGGATCAATTCCATAAAAATCAGATTTTGTAAATATTTTCTTCAAATAACTTAATCTTAATCCTGCTGAACATCCAATTTCTAGAATTTTTTTTTTTGAATTTTTTTTTAGATATGATTTTAGAATTTTTGTAATTTTATCTTTTGAAAAATCTTTTTTAAGTATTTTTTCCTGATTTCTTAAAAAATAATTGTCACCTTCTGATTTAAGAAATAATTTTTTTTGCGATATTGACATAATATTTAATTATTACATTAATAATACAGACTTACCCTCATAATTTATTTGGTTTATTTTAAAATGCAAATCTTTCAGTCTCTCCTGTTCTAATCTTTGAGCCATATCTATAATTAAAATACTTGTACATAACCTTTGATATTAATTTTTTTGATAGGCTTGACCATCCGAGTAATTTAATTAGGTCCTCTGGAATTTTTAAATCGTTAAATCCTAACTCTTCTTTGCTTAAATTGAATCCATTTTCTTGATCTAAATAATTATTCACAATCGATGGATATTTTAAAAATAACTGATTTTCAAAATTTTCTTGGATTTGTAACATCTCTTCATATTTTTTTTTGTTAAAATTTGCATTATCAATTTTTTTAAGATTATCATATGATCTTCTGGAGAATGCTGAATTATTTTCTTGTCTTAAAATTTTTGTTTTTTTTTTTCAAATACATGGCATAAAAATTTACAGTCGAAATATCACAACTCACCATGGTTGAATGTATATTCAGCTCACGATAAAGATTATATAACATGTTATTATTTCCCCTTGATCCACACGTGACAACTCTCCAATTATTTTTTTTATAAAGATATGTATTATCATGTATAAAATCTGAATAATAAAAACAAACTGTATAGGGTGGTGAACATTCGCTCTCTACTTTTTTTATTAATTTTAAATGATCAGTCGTATTATCAGATAAAATTGGAGTACTGTGAGGTGGAAAAAGAATAGTACCCTCTGATTTTATTTTTTCTATGTTTTTATTTAATATTTTGCATAGATATAAAAAAGGTGATCCAATTGCATAAATATTTGACATTCCTTTTTTCCTACAATTTAATTCTACTTTTTTTGACCAACATAAATATGGGAAAAAATTATTTTTTTTTTTTCCAAAGTTTCCAAGATTATAGTAAGGAGACCATCCATGTTGAATTGAGGAAAAAGAAGGATTATCTTTTATGTTACAGTATTCTGCCAATATCCGTCTATGACCATACCAATTATTATCTAACATCATATAGATGAAAAAAATAAATTTATTTTTTTGAAAACATACTCAATCTCATTCTTTGTCATTTGTGTATGCAATGGTAAGGTCAATTGTGACCTATAAAATATATCCGAATTATAACTTTCACTTAAAATTATAAATTTTTTATAAACATTATGTTTATAAATAGGTTTGTAGTGTATTTGGGTTGTAATATTATTTTTATTTAAATAGTTCATAAATTTTTCTTTTTTATTGAAATATTTATTCTTTAATCTTATAGCAAATATATGCCAACAGATTTCAGATTTAATAAAATTTATTGGTGTAAAAAAATTTTCTAATTTTTTAAATTTATTTAAATATTCTTTGACTAGATTATTTTTATATTTTTTAAAGTAACTCAATTTCTTTAACTGATCTATACCAATAATAGCATTAATCTCTGCCATTCGAAAATTCAAACTCGGATTTAACATTTTGTAAGGGTCTGACTTGAAGGTTTTTTCTAAAGAATGACTTCTTAACAATAATAAATTTCTATATAATTTTTTGTTATTAGTTGTTATTGCCCCACCCTCTATTGTTGTAATATTTTTAACAGGATGAAATGAAAATGTTGTCATTTCTGAATATTTTGAATGACCAACAGTATAACTTTGATTTTTTTGAATACTTTTACTCCCAAAACTATGACACCCATCCTCGATGATTTTTATATTATTTTTTTTGCAGATTATGCTTAGATTTTTCATATTTAAAATATCACCAGCATAATGGATTGGAATAAATAAATTAGGTTTAATTTTTTTATTTTTACATTTTTTTAAAATACTGATTAAACACGTTTCATCGACCATTCCAGTTTTTACATTGACGTCACAAAGAATAATTTTAGCCTTCATTAGCGCCAATATACTAGATGATGCTACAAAATTTATATTTGGTATTATTACTATTGGATTTTTAATATTAAGCGACAATATTGACATCATTAAAGCTGAAGTACCATTATTACAAACAACAGCAAATTTTGAATTAGTAAGTTTACAAATATTTTTTTCAAATTTTAAACAATTATTTCCATTAGTAATTGTTTGCTGAATTAAATTTTGAGATATTTTCTTAAAGTTTAAATTATTTAAATTTTGCGATCCATAGTTTAATAGAACTTTTTTCTTTATCATTTAAAATCTATATTTATTATATTTTCGAATTTGAAATAAAATTTTTGACTTCTTTTTTTAAATCTAAAACTGATAGGTAATCTTTATTATTTAAACTATTATATGTAAAATTCTTTTTTACTCTTTTTCCATTTGTTTTTTTTATGTATTGAACAATTTCTTTTTCAGAAAAGTTATTAATAATTGCATAATAATTTTTTAGGTCAATAGTTTTCATTCCATCATATTCTGAAATCAATTCTTCATGTATTTTTTCGCCCGGTCTAATTCCAATTACTTTTATTTTAGCTTTTTTGTTAACAGCTTTTGCAAGATCAACAACTTTAAAGCTTGAGATTTTTGGCACAAATATTTCTCCACCAATATTTTTTCTAAGTGCCCACAAAACCATTTCAACACCATCCGCTAAACTTATATTGAACCTAGTCATTCTTAAATCAGTAATTGGCAGAGTGTCTTTTTGTTTAAGAAAAAAAGGCAAAACTGAACCTCTGCTTCCCATTACATTTCCATATCTAACAACACTAAATTTTATTTTTCTTTTTCCCTTTATGTTATTAGCAGTTAAGAATAATTTATCAGAACATAGCTTGGTTGCTCCATAAAGATTAATTGGTGATGAAGCTTTATCAGTTGACAATGCTATGATATTAGAGACATTATTTGATATTGAACAATCAATAACATTTTGGGCACCAGTGATATTTGTTTTAATGTATTCTTGAGGATTATATTCAGCTTTATCAACTTGTTTTAATGCAGCTGCATGGATAACAATATTGACATCTTCCATAGCTCTATTTAATCTTTTCTCGTCTCTTATATCTCCAATAAAATATCTCACCTTAGGATTTACATCTGTTACTGGAATATACTTCTCCATCTCAAATTGTTTAAACTCATCTCTACTAAATATGATTATTTTTTTTATATCTTTGTAATCTTTTAATAACCTTAAACAAAAAGCTTTTCCAAAACTACCAGTTCCACCAGTTATAAGAATGGATTTATTTTTTAAAAAAGACATTATGTAAAGCTTTATATGATATTTTTTCCATTTTCCAAAATTCTAATTAATAGTAAAATCATAATCTTAAGTAAAAAATTACATTATTATTTTATATCAACTAAATAATTTTTATTAAACTAAATATAACTTTTATTTTTTATTTTAAATATTTTATTTTTAATCTTTCACCGTGTTTTAAACTTTTATTTACTTTTTTTCCTAGGACTTTAAGAAAAAATTTTGGATGTAGACCAAATGATGGTCTTACAACTTTAATATTATCTTTGGTTATTCTCTCATTTTTTCTAATATTCTTTGAAATAAAAATAGATCTTCTGGATGCAAAGTTTTTTTTTGATGATTTCGAGATTGTATACTCATAATTTCCTAAAGTTTTTTCTGTAATTCTAATTTTATCTACCATTAATTGAAAGTCGTTTTGATTGGAGGAAAAAAAAGAATCTACTGTAGTCAGATTATCTTTCAAATTAAAATGTTTTTCAACAATTTTTGCACCAAGTGATACAGCTACTACAGCTGAATTATCTCCAATAGTGTGATCGGACAGTCCTATTGGTAAATTATATTTGTTTTTTAAAAACTGAATATTTTTTAAATTACTTTCTATAATTGGCGCTGGATAACTAGAATTACATTTTAAAATAAATAATTTTTTACATCCATTTTTTCGAAGGGTATTTATAGCAAGATCTAAATCTTCTAATGAGGCTAGTCCAGTAGAAATAATCACTGGCTTTTTAGTTTTAGCAACTTTTGTAATAAGAGGAATATGGGTTATTTCTGGTGATGCGATTTTATATGCTACACACTTTAATTTTTCTAAAAAATCTACTGCAGTTTCATCAAATGGAGAGGAAAAAATTTCAATACCAATTTTTTTAGCTAAATCAAATAATTTTGGATGCCAATCCCAAGGTGTAGAACTCTTACTATATAAGGAATAAAAAGTTTTATATCTCTTCCATTCCTTATTATTTAAATAGTCAAGTTTGAAGTCATTTTTTTTTGAATTTAGTGTAATCAAATCTGCACTAAAAGTTTGAAGCTTTACGGCATCTGCTCCACTTTCTTTGGCTTTTATTAAAAGTTTTTTAGCTCTATTAAATGATCCATTATGATTGCCGGATAATTCAGCGACAATAAACGTTTTTCCTTTTTTAAAATTAAATTTCCCAATTTTTAAAGATCTATTTTTTTGTAAGTTTTTTGGCAAGTTTACTTATCCTGTTATCATCTAAATAAATTTTAGATAAAATCCTAGAAGTTGCTATTGGATCATTTTTAAATGAAAGTCTTAATATATTCATCCAATTAGTATTATTTTTCCCTCTTATTTTTTCAATTTTATTGATTATTTTATTGTAATAATCTGTATTCTTTTTTTTCATATAATTTTAAAAACTAAATATCAAAAGCTATAATTCTTGATGGAGATCCAAAAATTACTCCTCTTTTTCTAGTAATATCTTTATTTACAATAGTATTAGGTAAAATTCTACTACCCTCCCCAATTTTAATATTTTCTAATATAGAACTTCCAAAACCTAAATAACTATTTTTGCCAATTTTAGATTTACTAGAAACAACAACCGAATGTCCTATGAAGCAATTTTTATTTATTTTTGCATATGGAGCAACAGAAGCACATGGAGAAATTGTTGTAAAATTACCAATTTGTGCTCCAAAATGAATATTCGTATTGTTACTTACCATGCAACCTAATCCAATATTAGAGTTTTTGCTTATTATTGCATTTGGGTGAATAACATTAATAAATTGTTTATGGTATTTTTTTGTTTTTTTTATAATCAAGTCTCTTAAAAACCTATTTTGGTATGAAAATATTGTTAAAAAAAAGTGTTCATCTTTAAATTTAGAAATTTCATTGATTTTTCCAAGTATTGGAATTGAGGAAATTTTTTTTTTACTTAATTTTTTATTGTCGTCGAGTATGCCCATAATATTAATTTTTTTATTACTCTTTAAATTTATATCTCTGATTATATCAATAACCTCTAAAGTAGAACTCCCACATCCCAATAATATCAAGTTAATTTTACTCATATTTAACCACTAGCTATCTAAAAATCTTAATAAAATTCATGTTTATAAATTAAACTTATTTTTAAGATAAATATCCTTTCTCACTATATTTTTATTAATATTTAATAAATTTTTATTTTTTTTCATATATTTAACAATATTTCTACAACTTAAGTTTTGATTTCTTCTAGTAAAACTTAAATAGATTTTTTTTATTAACTGATAATCTTCTTTCTCATCTAAGGTTATATCCAGATTTGGAAAAAAATTGTTTTTTTTGGGTATAACTTTATAATTTGGAAATTTATTTGAATTCCTTCTCAAAAATAATGTCACATGCTCTTTATCATTTGAATTTAGTTTAAATTTCTCACATTTTTTTAAACTACTTAAATAAAATATTTCGCATGCCATTCCATTTGGTAATCCAAAATCGTTACTAGCATAAACTATCTTTCTTTTTTTTTTAAATTTAACAATTAATTCATCTATCAATTTTGGATCTATGAGTGGACAATCCCCAGTTACTCTACAAATTATTTTAGATCTATGTTTTTCTGCAGCTCTCAAGACCCTATTAAATACATTATTTTCACTACCACGGAACAAGAGGACCTTATGTTTTTTAGAAATAATTTCGAATTTTTTATCCTCTTTTTTTTTTGTTGTTGCAATTATAATATCGTTAATATTTTTAACTTTTTTTAATCTTTCTAAAAGTAACTCAATCATATATTTTCTCTTTATTTTTAGAAAATGCTTATTTGGAAGTCTTTTAGAACCTGACCTAGCCTCTATAATAATATCTGTCTTGACTTGCATAAGTAGTTTTTTTTAATTTTTAACAAAAATTATCATACGATTATAACTGAAATATGTTTATTAATTTTAATTTTTTTTAGCCAGTTATTTACATAAACTTTTTTAAAAGATAAACATATTATTAAAAATTTTTATATTTAATATGTTCGTAGATAATTCCTGGTATTCTCATAGAAAAGTACTAGCAGAGTATTGCAATGTTAAAGATAGACCAGTTTATGCATCTATACAACATGGCTGGTTTAAAATTTTAGATAGTGAGGTTCCTAATCTTAAAATATCTAAAATACCTGGAAATAATTTTTTGTGTTGGTCTAAAACGGTTGAGAAGCAATATAAAAAAAATAACTTAGATAATATTGTTACAATAGGAGCGCCATTCATATATTTATATGATGATTTTAATGATAAAACTAAAATAGACAGGGAAACTTTGATTTTTCCTCCTCATACTGGTGAACTTGAGGGCAGGCCCTCAAATTTTAAAAGTCATAAAGAATTAATTGATTACGTAAATAATAAATATGATGGTCCATTTTCTGTATGCTTATATTATCAAGATATGAAAGATGATATAATTAAACTTTATAATAAAGAGAATTGGAAAATTTTTAGTTGTGGTAATAGAATTAATGATAATTTTTTGATGAACTTTATTAAAATAGTTTCTAGACATGAAAATGTTCTGGTTTGCGAAATGACCTCTGCCTATCTATATGCATTATATATGAAAAAAAACGTCAAAATTATTCATGAGTTTAGTAATAAGATGATTAATAGAACTTTTCGTGCCAGTATTATTAAAGACAATCTTTGGAATTACTATAGTGAATATTTCCCTTTTTTTAATAATGAAACAAATTTCACAAAAAAAATAGAACATGTCAAATTTGAGCTTGGTTGTTCAAATAAAAAATCAAAAAAGGAATTAAAAGATTTATTAGGTTGGAATAATACCTCTAAAAAAATTTTTTCTTACCTTCTTCACAAAATTAAAAAAATTTAGAAAATAATGAGAATATTTATAGCTGGAGGGACTGGATTTTTAGGGAGTGAATTATCGAAAAAATTTAAAAAAAAAAATAATGTATTAATTGGATCAAGAAATAAAAAAAGCAGTTTTGTATTCGATTTATCATCTAAAAAGAAACCTAATAAGCTAATTAAGTTTAGCCCTGATATTATTATTAATTGTGCAGCCTTAACAGATGTAGATGAATGTGAAAAAAATAAAAATAAAGCATACCGAACTAACAAATTAATAACTAAAAAATTAGTATCTGTTGCTAAGGAATTAAATTGTAAGTTTATTCAAATTTCTACTGATCATGTCTATGACAATTCAAGAAATAAAAATTCTGAAAAAAATATTAAGTTAACAAACTATTATAGTAAGTCCAAAAGATATTCTGAAAAAGAAGCACTTAAGTATAATAAAAGTTTAATATTAAGAACTAACTTTTTTGGTTTTTCCAAATTTAGAAAAAGTAATCTTGACTGGTTTTTTAAAAGTATAAATAAAAAAGTAGTAGTTAGTTTATTTAATGATGTTTATTTTTCACCAATTTATATAAAAACACTCTGTGAAATACTAAATAAAGTATCAAAAAAAAAAATATATGGTATTTTTAATGTTGGTAGTATAGATGCAATTAGTAAAAAAGATTTCTATATTTTAATGTCTAAAAAACTTAATCTTGAATTAAAATTTAAGTCTATAAAAATAGACTCCATTATTAAAAACTCGAATTTTGTCAAAAGACCAAAGCTAATGGCTATGAATGTAAATAAGTTTCAAAAATATTTCAAAATTAAACTACCAAAAATAAGTAGAGAAATTCAAAAATTTAGACATGAATATAAAAATTAATAAGAAAATATATGGACCAATATCTCAAACCTATTTTATTGCAGATGTTGCTGCAAATCATGATGGTTCATTAAAAAAAGCTAAAAAATTAATTCGTTTAGCTGCAGAGTCCGGCGCAAATGCAGTAAAATTTCAAAATTTTAAAGCTAATACCATTGTATCTGATTTCGGCTTCAAATCTTTAAGAAACAAATTATCACATCAATCCAAATGGAAGAAAAGTATTTTCCAAGTTTATAGAGATGCTGAATTACCTTTGAGTTGGACTAGAGATCTAAAAGAAACTTGTGATAAATACAATATTGACTACTTCACCGCTCCTTATGATTTAGAAATGATACCTGTTTTAAATAAATATATGCCAGCATGGAAAGTTGGCTCAGGAGATATTACTTGGCATGATAACATAATTGCAATGGCTAAAACTAAAAAGCCACTGCTAATAGCCACTGGAGCATCAGAATTAAAAGAAATAAAAATCATATTAAAAAAGGTTCTTAAAATTAATAAACAAGTAGTGTTGATGCAATGTAATACTAATTATACAGCTGATGAAAAAAATTTCGATTACATAAATTTAGATTGTCTAAAAACTTTTAAAAAAGAATTTCCTAAAGTATCTTTAGGTTTATCAGATCATACTTTTGGAAGTGAAACAGTTTTAGGTGCGATAGCTTTAGGCGCTAAATTTATAGAAAAACATTTTACAGATAAAAATAGTTTGGATGGACCTGATCATAAATTTTCAATGAACCCTGTCACATGGTCAAAAATGATTGAGTCAGCTAGAAAACTGGAAAGATCAATTGGAAGTACTGAAAAAAAAATTGAGTTTAATGAAAAAGATACTGTTATTCTTCAGAGAAGATCGATAAGGCTTTCAAGAGAAATGAAAAAAGGTGAAAAGATAAAAAATAGTGATCTTGTTTACTTGAGACCTTGCCCTAAAAATAGCCTATCACCATATGAAAAAAATCTAATTTTAAATAAAACAATTAATAAAAATTTAAAATTTCACCATCCAATAGGCTTGAAAGATGTCAAATAGACATGATATTGGTATTTTAATTCCCGCATATAACGAAGAAGAAAAAATAAAGAATGTAATTGATGAATTTAAACATTATGGAAAAATTTTTGTAGTTGACGATAGATCCACAGATAAAACAGCTAAAATCTGTAGTAAAAAAAAAGTTAAGTTAATAAAAAACTCAACTCAACTTGGTTATGATGCCTCACTAAGAAAAGGTATTGAATATATAATTGAGAATGAAAAAGGAATTAAGTTTGTAATTACAGCAGATGCAGACGGACAACATATAGCAAAGTATTTAAAAAAATTTTTAGAAAAATCGAAAAAATATTATTGTGTAGTTGGTATAAGAAATTATTTTAATAGAATTTCAGAACATATTGTAAATTTTTTTTCAAAATTATTATTTAACATTAGCGATCCATTATGTGGTATGAAATTATATAATTTACAAAAAATGAGAAATAAAAGTTTAATTTTTAAATCTAAAAATGATTATTGTGGAATGTTCTTTTTTCTTGGATATAAAAAGGAAAATGTAGCAAATATTCAAATCAAAGTAAGAAAGAAGAGCAAAGTATCGAGTTATGGTTCAGGTATGTTAGCGAATTTTTCAATAATAAAAAGTTTTATATTAAGCATCTCATGATAAAAAAAAGGCAAATAATTCTGGGAATAAACTGGGAGCAAAATTCTACTGCAGCACTTATGATAGATGGTAGAATAGTTGGCTGTTGTAGTGAAGAAAGATTTTCTAGAATTAAAAATGATGAAAGATATCCAAAAAATTCAATAGATTGGCTTTTAAGAACTTACAATGTGAAAGCGTGTGAAATTGATTTTGCTTGCTTTATCTCTAAAGTTTGGACTCCTACTTATGCTCTAATTAGACATTATACAAGTTTTGCGATTGAAGATTATTTAAAAGAACAAAAGGAAATATGGTATCCAAGACTTTATAAGAACAAAAAAAATATATCAATTTTAAAAATTTTTGAGAATAAAATTGATACCAAGCAGTTTCCTGGAAACAAGTTTTGGAAAAAAAATATAAAAAAATTTTTTGGTAAAAATGATCACACATCAAATACACAAATTGAGAAAATTGGTCAAAATTTAAGAAAAGAAGTTTTAAAAATTCATTTAGGAATTGATGCAAAAAATGTCAGATTTATTGATCACTCTAGTGGACATATTTATTACAGTTTCTTATCATCTGATAAATTAAAAAAAGGATTGGCTATTAGCGTAGATGCATTTGGTGACTTTATAAATTATAAAGCTGTTATTCTAAATAAAATTAATAAAAAAGTTTTTTCAAAAGAGGTAACAAAAGGTTCAAATTTTATAATAGCGAGACTATATAGATATGTTACCTTGATATTGGGTTTAAAACCTAACGAGCATGAATATAAGGTTATGGGAATGGCTCCCTATTCGAAAGAAATTTACTTTAAAAAGATTTTAGGCAAATTTTTAAAACTTCAAGATGTTAAGGGATTAAACTTTATTAATGTTGGAGAATATAAAGATTTATATTTTCACATTAAAAAAATTTTGGACGGTCAAAGATTTGATGCTATTTCAGGAGGCTTACAAGCTTACACCGAACATTTAATGATAAAATGGGTGAAAAATTTAATTAAAAAAACAAAAACGTATAATTTATGTTTATCTGGAGGTGTGGCAATGAATGTAAAAAACAATTTATGCCTCTCTGAAATTTCAAAAGTCAAGAATGTATTTGTTCCGCCTTCACCAGATGACTCATCACAAGCTATGGGTGCTTGCTATGTACAATTTATAGAAGTTAATAAAAAAAAAATTCCCAAAGCTTTAACTAGTCCATATCTTGGGTATTGTATCAATGATGTAAAAGTAGATAAAATTATTAAAAATTTAAAAACCATTGATTATAAAATAATTGATAGCAACATAAACAAAGTCTCAGCAAAACTTTTATCTAAAAATATGGTAATCGCTAGGTGCGTTGGTAGGGCAGAGTTTGGGGCTAGATCATTAGGTAATAGATCGATATTAAGCAATCCAAGCAATAATGATATAAAAAAAATAATTAACGAAAAGATTAAAAATAGGGATTTTTGGATGCCATTTGCATCTTCTGTTATTGACAACTACGCCAAAAAATATTTTGAACTGAATGGTAATTTAGAAAATTATTTTTACATGACAAATTGCGTCCAAACTAGACCTGAATATAGAAAAAAACTTGAAGCTGCAATTCATCCCTATGATTTTACTTGTAGACCACAAGTAGTTACAAAAAAGAACAACTCTGAATATTATAGTTTAATTAAAAATTTTGGTTCAATAACGAATACATTTGCTGTTTTAAATACTTCATTTAATTTACACGGGTTTCCTCTCGTTAATAATGAGAAAGATGCAATTAAAGTTTTCAAAAGAACTAAATTAGATGGATTAATCTTAGGTAAATATTTAGTAGTAAAAAAATAATTTTTTGCTTTATTCTTTGATACCAACAAAATAATTCATCCCCAGTCCAGAATACCCTTTAAAAATATATTTTGAATTTTTAATAAATTTTTTTAATTGTTTCAAATTTTTAGTTTTAATCAAAATGAGTAACATCTCAAGTTCATTATGAAAATTATTTATTTTATATGAGAAATAATCAAAATTTATTTTCTTATTTTTTTTTAACTTAGCGACATATTGCTGAGTTTTGTTCAAGGAATTAAAATTTTTATTTTTATTTTTAAATGATAAATCATTTAGATTAGAATATAGCATATTCAAATTTTTATAATAAAGTTTAGTTTTTTTATCTGAAAAATTCCCAGTTGATCTAGTGAACCATTTTAAATTTGTAAAATTTATAGACTCATTTGAATATTTTGTCATATTCTTTTTTTTCCATTCCATTTCTAAATCATTTACAGAGTTCAATCTTGGATAAATTGAAAACATTGAAATTTTATTTTTTTTAAATATTCTAATAATATATTTTAGATCATATGAATCTATTTTTGGATTTAAGTAAGTATCAGATATTATCTCATCAACACTTCTTCCAGAAACTTTAGAGGCTCTAGATAGATGTTTTTTAAAAAATTTTTTAGAATTTTTATAAATTTCAGCCTCATTTTTAGATATTGAATAAATCATTAATCTTTGAAGGTTTCTTTGAAAAAAACCAGATATTACTGAAGCTCCTAATAATATTATTCCTTTTTTTTTTAAGAAAGATATCATTAATTTAATTCCATCTTTTTTAAGACTTGTATGGTGCAAAACACCATTGCAATTCACTATGTCAAATTTTTTTTTTGACTTAAATTTGAATATGTCTGAATTAATAAAAATATTTTTTGAACCTTTTCTCTTAAATTTTTGAAATAAATTTTTTGAATATTCGTGAGATAACTTATCATATTCTACTAGTGTGCAATTAGAGCCCCATAAGTTATAAATTAAAGTATAAAGACCAGTTCCAGAGCCTAAATCTAAAATACTTTTATTTTTAAAAATTTCTATAGGCAAATTTAAGCCATACTGTATTAAATTCTTTCTCTCATTTCTGAGTTTATTAATATTTTTTTGATTTAATGATTTTATATACGTTGATGGATTTTGTTTCTTATATACATAATTAACGTCTAACAAAACATTTTTCATATAAATTTAAATCTATAAATACTAGCAAGACGGATTTTTTTTGAATAATTTTGATTAGTCTTATGCAAAACGTTTTCATCAAAAATAGTAAAGTCTAATCTTTGCATATCTATAGAAACTTCCTTATATTTTTTAATAAGATGTTTGATATTTTTAGGTACCTGACTATTAACAAACTTTTTTCCTTTTTTTATATTTATAGTGTTTTTTAAAAAGCCTTCTTTATTGCTACCTTTTAAAATACTCATCGTTCCATTTTTTTTATTACAATTAGAAAGTAGTGGAAATTGTATGTGTATAGTTTTTTTTGATTTATAATATGGCTTTTCTTGATGCCATTTATAAGAGGTTCTATTTGAATTATTTAATCCAATAGCCATTCCAGAATTAATAAGTTTCACTTTTTTTCTAAATTTATTCTTTAAAAATTTTAAAAAAAAATCAGAAAATTTTAAATACTTTTTATGTTTTGTATATGATTGAAAAGCTAAATATAACTCATCGTAATTTTTATTTTTTTCAGCTTCTAATATTTTTTTTGAATAATTAGATCTATTTATGTTTGATTTTAGTTTTTTTGAATAGATTGAAAAGAATAGATTTTCTAATTCATTTTGCTGCTTTAAAGGTATTTTCTTTTTAACAATGTAAAAACCATTATTATGGTAATTTTCCACAAATTTATTTTTTTTTTGGTTCATGTAAGTGTTAAAAATTATCAAATTAAATTTTAAAAATGTAATATCATATTAAAAATTTTTTTCAGTGCATAAATCAAGCCAATTGAGCTATTAGTACTGGTCAGCTGCACGCATTACTGCGCTTCCACACCCAGCCTATCAACGT
>MDTB01046799.1_pt1 | contig 45491 bp, 40 predicted proteins | sample 811161 | NCBI WGS metagenome assembly MDTB01 (sample SAMN05326650, study PRJNA326480) | marine metagenome | isolation source: seawater | place: Mediterranean Sea | collected 2009 | reverse complement strand
CTTTTAGGTTCATCTTTGGTAATGTTAGTATTTGGCTTTTTAGGTGAAGCTGAATTAATGTCAAGAATTCCGGCATTTGCGATTGGAATGCTTGGTTGGGTTGGAATTTTATATTTAATTTTCTTTGGAGAAGCTGCAAATGAAAGCACTAATAGTGGAAGTCAAGCTGGTCAAAAAGCATTCAAAGCTTTAAGGTTTATAGTATTAGTTGGTTGGGCTATTTATCCAATTGGATATTATCTAAATTCACCTGGTAATGATCCAAGCTTAACGAATATAATATATAATTTTGCAGATTTGGTTAATAAAGCAGCCTTTGGACTAGTTATATGGTCTGCAGCAAAATCAGATTCCTAGAAAATCGCACCACCAATATTCATAAATTCCTAATTATAACAAGCTCCGTCTTTTAAGGAGCTTGTTATAGCTTTTTTAATGGACAGTTTATTAAGATATATATTCAATATTAAATCAAATTATTCTTCGATATCTGATTATATAACTCAATTTTTACTACGCTAGCATTAATTTAAAATTAAAAAAAATTAATAAATTATATTTTTAATATAAAGTAATTAAATTGAGCTACGTACCACAAAAAGTTCTGTATGAATCATCAAAACCTTTTGGAGTAGTTTGTAAATTACAATCTGACTTATTGTAATCATACGGTTTTGAAATAAGATTCAATAAATTATTATAATTAGTAAAATCACCATTTATAGTATTTTCTAATGCTTCTTCTACTAAATGATTCCTTGGAATTATAATAGGATTTTGTTTCTTCATTGATTTCAAACTTTTACTACTATTGTTTAATCGGTTCTTCCATCGCTCTTTCCAATTTTTAAATTCATTTATTTTTAAAAAAAAATCAACAGAACTATTATCCATCGTTAATGCAGCAAAAGTATTATTATAATCTAATTTATACTTTTCCATAATTCTTAATAATGATTTTACTAAAATTTTATCTTCATTATCTGAACTAATAATTCCCAATTTTTTAAACATCATATTATACCAGGAGTTTTTAAATATTGTTGGGAATTTATCCATTCTCTCTCTAAGTATTTTTTTTGAATTCTCTTCATTATTTGAAATTAATGGAATTAGTGTATTAGCAAGTATATTTAGATTCCAAAAAGTAATTTTTGGCTGATTGCCAAACGAATATCGTCTATTTACATCAATTGAACTAAAAGCTGTATCTGGATTGTATATGTTCATAAATGCACAGGGACCATAATCTATAGTTTCACCAGGGATACTCATATTATCAGTGTTCATTACACCATGAATAAAACCTACTCTCATCCAATCTACAATTAAATCAACTTGTTTTTGCATAACTAATTCAAAAAAATTTAAAACAGGAGTACAAGAATTAGAAATCTGCGGAAAGTGCCTATTTATTACATACTTAATAAATATTTCCATTTCATCTTTTGTACAAAATTTTCTTACAAATTCAAACGTTCCAAACCTTATATGACTTAAAGATACTCGAGTCAATATACCACGATTAAATACTTTTTCTCTGAATATTTTTTCACTTGACTCTATAACAGCCAGACTTCTTGTTGTAGGAATATTTAAATAGAACATTGCTTCACTCATTAAATATTCACGTAAGACTGATGTTATGGTTGCTTTTCCATCACCACGTCTTGAATATGGCGTCTGACCTGAACCTTTTAATTGAATATCATATCTAATATTATCTGGTGCTATCTGTTCACATAGTAAAACAGCTCTACCATCACCTAAAATATTAAAATGACCGAACTGATGTCCTGCATAAGCTTGAGAAATTGATGTATGCGATTTTGATAATTTATTTCCTGAAAAAATATCTAAAATTTCTGATTTAGATAAAGATTCACACCCAATCCTTTTTGCTAAATCATAATTATAATACAATAGATTTGGATTAAAACATTTTTCAGGTAACTGTTTTGTATATAATTTGGAAGGCAATTCCAAATAGGAATTATCTGTATTCCATTTTTTCTTTATATTTTTAGACATATTATTTAATAGAATAGTTGAAATTATTTTGTCTAAAATGAAATCAGCTTATATATCATTTTATTTAATGAAAAATCCTAGTCATTCTTAAAGTAATCAATCAATCTAATTTACAAATTATAGTATAATTAAAGCAGAAATCCTAAAAATTAGATATATAAAGTCTTTAATTACTATGTAAATAAAGACTTTATTCTAGTCGGAACGGCCAGATTTGAACTGACGACCCCTTGACCCCCAGTCAAGTGCGCTACCGGACTACGCTACGTCCCGATTTATTTATATTTATGAATTGTATCAAGAAGATCTGTTAGACCATATTTAATCTTCTTAAGAGTCTTTAAATCTAAAGTTGAATCTATTTTTGCTTGTGCGTTGTTAGAATCCTGCTCAGGAATTGGATTCTTTTTTATATCTTTTAAATATTGTCTTGCACCTTTAATAGTATATTTTTTTTCATGTAGTAGCTTTTGAACAATTTTAAAATTATTAATATCTTTTTCTCTATAAACACGATTTCCTGCTCGATTTTTATCGGGTTTAATACTTGGAAACTCAGTTTCCCAATAACGTAACACGTATTGTTTTAGTCCAAGCATATTTGAAACTTCACTTATTGAATGATAGAGTTTTTCCAAGATTATACCATTGATTATTACTTAAAGTATTGCTTTAACTTACGGAGATTTTATTTTATGTTGCAATGATTAGGTATTAATTAATAAAACTTTCAGGTTTAAAATATTCTAATCCAAATGCTTCCGCAACTCCTTTATGTGTGATTTTACCTTCTATAGAGTTTAATCCAAGTAAAAGTGAATGATTACTTTGCATAGCTGATTTGAACCCTTTATCTGCTATTTGCTTAACATAAGGAAAAGTTACATTTGTTAATGCAGTTGTAGAAGTATACGGTACAGCTCCAGGCATATTTGCAACACAGTAATGAATTATACCATCAACATTATAAATTGGTTTCTCATGTGTGGTAGGTTTACAAGTTTCCACGCATCCTCCTTGGTCAACAGCAACATCGACTATAACACTTCCTGGCTTCATGAGATTTAACATTTTTCTTGTAACAAGATTAGGAGCCTTTGCACCAGGGATTAATACAGCACCTATAAGTAAATCTGTTCTCGGGAGAATATTTAAAATGTTGTGTCTATTAGAATATATTGTAAATACATTTGTGGGCATAACATCATCAAGATACTTTAACCTTGAAGGATTAATATCCATAATGTTTACTTTTGCTCCAAGACCTGCAGCAATTTTAGCTGCATTAGTCCCAACAACTCCTCCACCTATAACAGTAATAGTTGCGGGTTCTACTCCTGGTACTCCGCTAAGAAGTAAACCTCTACCACCCATATTTGCTTCTAATACTTTTGCTCCATTTTGAATTGACATTCTACCAGCAACTTCGCTCATAGGAACTAAAAGTGGTAATTGACCATTTTTTAATTGAACTGTCTCATAAGCTATAGCAATAGCTTTAGTTTTCATAAAACCTAGTGTTAATTCTCTATTTGCAGCAAAATGAAGATAAGTAAAGATAATCTGATTTTTATGAATCATTTTTAGTTCAACTGGCTGAGGCTCTTTTACTTTTACAACCATCTCTGATCGATCAAATACTTCTAATGCAGTATCCACAATTTCGGCGCCTACAGATATGTATTCTTCATCTAATATTCCACTACCAACCCCTGCTGATTTCTCTACAAGAACTTGGTGACCATTCCGAGTTAACTCTTCAACTCCAAAAGGTAGCATAGAAACGCGATTTTCATGATTTTTTATTTCACTGGGGACACCTATTATCACTATCTGCCTCTAATATTAGCGTTTTCTTTGATTTTTTCTGGAATGATGACGGTCTCCAGTTCGACCACCTCCGCCCTTATTATCTTTTCTCGGCGGTCTTTCCTCGTATCCCTCAGGTTTTTCTTTAAGATGCTTTATACTTAAATTATATCTTCCCATGTTATCAATTTCCATCAATTTCACATCAACTACATCACCAACTTTTATAACATCTTCAACTTTTTCAACTCGCTTCCAATCTAATGCAGAAATATGTACTAGACCGCTAATTGTAGGAGTTATATCAATGAATGCTCCAAAATCCATTATCCTATCAACTTTACCACTATAAATTTCACCCACTACAGGCTTAATAGAATAACTATCGACAATAGCTTTTACTTGATCAAGCTTTTCCTGATTTGTACCAAAAATATTTGTTTTACCATCTTCAGCAATATCAATCTCACATTCATAATCAGCACATAATTGCTTAATATTTTTACCACTTGGTCCTATAAATTGACCAATAATATCAACCGGCAATGTAGACATCATAATTTTAGGCGCATATTGAGATAATTGAGGCCTTTCCTTCTCTAGACAATCATTCATTAAATCTAATATATGAAAACGAGCCTCTTTAGCTTGAGCTAGCGCTTCTTTTAATAAATCATAAGGCAATCCATCAATTTTTAAATCCATTTGAATTGCAGTAATTCCATTTTTTGAACCAGCAACTTTGAAATCCATATCACCTAAATGATCTTCAGTTCCTAATATATCAGTAAGGATAGCGTAGTTTTGGTTATCTTCCATTACTAATCCCATAGCAACACCAGCAATAGGCTCTTTTAATGGAACACCTGCATCTAATAATGATAAAGTTGAAGCACAAACAGTTGCCATGGAAGACGATCCATTTGATTCCATAACTTCAGATACAACTCTAATTGTATAAGGAAATTCTTCATCTGATGGTAAAGATTTTTTCACTGCTCTCTCTGCTAAATTTCCATGACCAACTTCCCTACGTGAAGTACTAAACATTCTCCTAACTTCACCTACACAGTATGGAGGAAAATTATAATGAAGCATAAATGGTTTATAATTTAATCCATCTAAATTATCTAACATCTGTTCATCTCGCTTACCACCAAGTGTAGCAACAGCTAGAGCCTGAGTTTCACCTCTTGTAAATAAACAAGATCCATGAGTACGAGGTAATATTTCTGTTGAAATTGAAATATCTCTAACGGTCTTTGTATCTCTCCCATCAGCCCTAGTACCATTTAAAGTTCTCTCTCTCAAATCAGATGTAATTGCATCATCAATTAAAGTTTTAATTTTTCCTATATCATCAGGATATTCATCTTTGAGCTGGTCAATAATACTAGTTTTAAACTCACTAATATCATGATAACGCTGAAATTTGACCTTAGGATCATTTAAAGGACTAACTTTTCCATCAATTAAAGCTTTAACCTTCCCGATTAATTCTTCATTTTCTTTAATTTCAGTAACTTCTCTTTTCTCAGAGCCAACTTCAACTACTAGCTCTTTTTGTAACTTTATTAAATCTTTAATTGTTTCATGTCCAACTTTAATAGCCTCTAACAATTCACCTTCAGAAATGAAGTCAGCTTCACCTTCTACCATAACAATTGACTCTTCAGTACCAGAGACAATAATATCATAATCACTTTCTTCCATTTGAGTCTTTGTAGGGCTTGTAATTATTTCGCCTTCAATTCTACCTACATGAACGGAGGCAACAGGTCCATTCCATGGGATATCTGATATCGCTAATGCTGCAGATGCGCCGATTGTACCTAGAACATCTGGACTATTTTCTCCATCATAGGATAATACATTTATCATAACCTGAGTTTCATTAAAAAAGCCTTTAGGGAATAATGGTCTTAAAGGCCTATCTGTTAATCTTGCTGCGAGTATTTCCATTTCAGATGGTCTTGCTTCCCGCTTAAAAAATCCACCAGGGATTTTTCCAGAAGCATACATTTTTTCACGATAATCTACAGACAAAGGAAAAAAACCTTTATCTTCTGCATCTCCTTTAGTTGCACAAACTGCAACAAAGACAACTGTTTCACCTTGAGTAACAACAACCGAACCATTTGCCTGCCTAGCAATTCGACCAACTTCTAAACTTAAATTTCTGCCAGAATACTGTATTTCTTTCTTAATCATTTTTTCTCTTTTCTTCTATGAACTACTTACGGATTCCTAATTTTTCAATAATTTCTATATATACTTTCGAATCTCTTTTTTTAATATAGCTCAATAGTCTTCTTCTTTTAGATACAAGACCTAGTAAACCTCTCCTACCAGCATGATCTTTTTTATTTAATTTAAGATGTTCAGTAATATTATTAATTCTCTCAGTTAAAATAGCAACCTGTACTTCTGAATCACCAGTATTTTCAGATTTGCTACCAAACTCTTTTATGAGTTCCTGTGTTTTTTCACTTGTAATTGACATTAAAAAAACTATCTCCTTTTTTTACCATGTCTTTATCTACCAAATATTTATGGCAGATTGATTTATCTATTTTAATTTGGTCAATCAAATCTTCTTTTGACTCAAATTTTTGTTCATCTCTGAGAAATTGAATAAATTCAATTTTCAGCTCTTTGTCATAAAGATTCATTGGTTTAGAATTAAATATATGAACTTCTATAACTTTATTTTTTTGCGAATCAAAGGTTGGTCTAGAACCAATATTACACATACCAAAAAATTTTTTTCTTTTTATCCATGATTGTACTAAATAAACTCCATTTTCAGGAATTTGTAGCATAAGATTTTGCACTTTTAAATTTGCAGTTGGGAAGCCAATTAAGCGACCTCTACCATCACCTTTAGTTACAGTCCCTTCTATTGAGTATTTGCGACCTAATAATAAATTAATTTTTTTTATATTCCTAGATTCTATTAATTCTCTTATCCAAGTACTACTAATAATTTTATTTTTATAAAAATCAGCTTTTACTTCAGTAACCTCAAAGTGATATTGTTTTTTTTTTGAATTTAAGAATTTAATATTACCTTCTTTTTTATAACCAAAATGATGGTCATGACCTATGACAATCGAGCATGGTTTAAAATATTTTACAATTATTTCTCGCAAAAATTCATCGGCAGTTAATCTAGAAAAATTAATGTCAAAAGGAATGACAATTATATGATCTACTCCTAATTTTTTAATTAATTTAATTTTTTTATCTATTCCAGTAAGAAGTTTTTTTGGATTTATTCCTTTCCCAATTACATGTTGTGGATGTGGATCGAAAGTAATAACTACTGATTCGCTATTAATAGTTTTTGCTTTCTTAATTAAAATTTCAAAGAGCTTTAGATGTCCTAAATGAACACCATCAAATGTACCTATTGTCATTACTACATTTTGTAGTTTTGATTTTTTTTTTAAGCTATTGTAGATATCCATTCATTTATATTCTCAATTTGAATTGAATCAGTTTTAGAAAAATTACCTACCTTAGTTCTAGATAATTGAATTAAATGACCACATGTATTTAATTTTTTAGCAATATCTTCAGCAAGAGTGCGAATATAAGTACCTTTACCACATTCCACCCTAAACATAATCTTATTGTCTTCTAAATTTAACAATTCAATATCATAAATCTTTATAGCTCTAGGATCTCGCTTAACAGTTATACCTTTTCTTGCTAATTTATATAAAGGAATACCATTCCTTTTAATAGCTGAATACATAGGTGGAACTTGAAATCCATCACCTATAAAAGTATTTAAAACAGCTCTTACATTATTAATATTTAAAAGAGGAACATTTGATTCATCTATAATTGCACCGGTTGAATCTAGTGTATCGGTTTTAATACCTAATTGAATTGTACCGACATACTCCTTTCTTAATGCCATTATTTTTCCTGACTCTTTTGTCTTTCCACCAATACATAATACAAGTACACCTTCTGCAAAAGGATCAAGTGTACCAGAATGGCCAACCTTATTTGGTTTAACTTGATTTCTTACTTTTTTTACTACATCGAATGAGGACCATTCTACTGGCTTCCAAAAAGGAACTACTAAATCGATTGATTGAGTAAGGACTTCATTCATTAATATTTTTCATTAATTTATTGATTTTTTCAGCATTTTTTAAAGAATCATCATAAAAAAACTCTATATTAGGCATAAACTTAGCATGCCATTTCTGTGCAACTTGATATTTATATACTTTTATTTTAGAGTTTAATTCTTTAACAAAAATACTTACTGATTTTTTATTGTTAATAAAACTTACATATACCTTTGCTAAACGCAAATCAGATGACATTTCAACACTTGTAATGGTCATTAATCCAAGTCCATTTGGGTTGTAATTTTCTCTTAAAATTGTTGTGAGAATTTTTCTAATTTTATCAGCAAGCCTATCTTTACGCTGATAAGGCTTTTCTTTATAATTAAATTCTAAGCTAATTTTCGCTTAACCTCAATAATTTCATAAAATTTAATTAAATCACCTTCAATAAATTTATTGAATCCATCTACTGCAATACCACATTCAAACCCAGTGTTAACTTCATTTACATCATCTTTAAATCGCTTTAAAGAAGTTAATTTACCTTCATGTATAATTTCACCTTCTCTTTCAATTCTCAATAAAGCATTACGTATTGCTTTACCCGTTTGAACGTAAGAACCTGCAATTACATCTTTACGACCAACTTTAAATACATTTCTTACTTCTGCTACACCTAAAGCTTCTTCAATTTTATCAGGTCTTAACAACCCTTCAAGAGCTAATTTCACTTCATTTACAGCATCATAAATAACACTATAATTCCTAATTTCAATACCATTCTGCTTAGCGATATACTTTGCTTCATTTGATACACCAACATTGAAAGCAAGAATAATTGCTCCAGAAGCAGTACATAAGGTCACATCATTTTCTGTAACCATCCCAACAGAACGGTGAATGATATTTACAGCAACTTCTTTATTTGATAATGCCATTAATGCATCACTTAATGCTTCAATAGAACCATCTACGTCACCTTTAACAACAATATCTAAATTCTGTAACTCACCGTCAGAAATCTGTTGACCAATTTGATCTAAAGTTAAATGCTTAAATCTATGCTGTTCTGCTTCTCGTTTTAGCTGACTTCTTTGAAGAGCTATTCTTCTTGCTTCACGTTCATCTTTCATTACAATTAAACCATCACCAGCATTAGGGACTTCTTCAAATCCTAAAACCTGTACAGGATCAGAAGGTCCAGCAGATTCAATTCGAGCACCTCTTTCATTTAAAAGAGCCCTAACTTTTGAGTGCTGTGTACCACAAATGAAAATATCACCTTTCTTTAAAGTTCCCTTTTCGACTAGTACTGTTGCAACAGCTCCTAGTCCTTTGTCTAATCTAGATTCAATCACCGTACCTTTTGCAGGTAGAATTGCATTAGCTTTCAAATCTAGAATTTCTGCTTCTAGTAAAATTTTATCTAGAAGTTCAGGTATACCCATACCTGTTTTTGCAGAAATTTCACCACATTGAACGTTCCCACCATAATCTTCTACCACTAATTTTTGCTCTGTTAATTGCTGTTTAATCTTATCAGCATTTGATTCCGGCCTATCCACTTTATTGATTGCAACTACAATAGGAACACCAGCAGCTTTTGCGTGATCAATAGCTTCAATAGTTTGCGGCATAACAGCATCATCAGCAGCGACAATAACTACTACAATATCTGTGACCTGAGCACCTCTTGCACGCATTGCAGTAAAAGCAGCATGACCAGGTGTATCTAAGAATGTAATTTTTTTATCTGATTCCAATGTTACTTCATATGCACCAATATGCTGAGTAATACCGCCTGCTTCACCAGCTACAACATTCTCACTTCGAACATAATCTAATAATGAAGTTTTACCGTGATCAACGTGACCCATAACAGTTACTACTGGCGCACGAGGTGTTGCATTTTCATCCTCTATATCTTCAACTTCAATTTCTTCGATTTCTTCGGAGACATCCTGTATTGTTTCAATCTCATACCCAAACTCATCAGCAATCAACATCATCGGTTCCATTTCTAATCGCTGATTAATTGTTACCATTAAACCCATAGTCATACATGACATTATGACTTCATTAACAGAAACGTCCATTGATTGCGCGAGCTCATCTACAGAAGTAAATTCTGGCAAACGAATGATTTTTTTTTCATTTAAATTTTCAATCTCAATCGTTTCTATCTTTTTCTGTTTTTTGGTTTTTTTCTTTAATTTTTGTCCGAAAGTTGGAAGCGCAGGTTTTTTAGTTTTTTTCTCTGATGTACCTTTACCAAATCTAGTCTGATTAATCTTATCTGCAATCGAGGCTACATTGATTTTCTTTAACTTTCTTGGCTTTTGAGGCTTTTGATTATCAGTAGATTTAGGTACAAACTTTACCTTTTCTTTCTTAGCTTTATCTTTTTTTGGTTTTTTTGAATCAATCTTTGCTTGTTTTTCTTGCTCTAATTTATCTTTTTCTTCTTTAGTAGCATAGCGAACAATTTTTAAACTATTTTTAGGTTCTTCTTTTTTTAGCTTATCTACCTTTTTTTCTACTTTTTCTTTTTCTGCTTTTTGCTTAGCTAACTCTTCTTGTTCTAATTTAAGCCTATCTTCTTCTTTTTTTCTAGCTTTTGATATCCTATTTTTTTCTGCCTGAATTTTTTCTTTTAGTGAAAGAGAAATTGGCTCTTTAACATCATTTTTTTCACTAAAAACTACTTCAGAAACATTTTTGGAATCAACTCTTCGTGTATCGACAACAGCCATTCTAGCCTGATCTTTTCTATACCTATCAACTTGTTGTCGTTCTCTAGAAAATTCATTTAAAATAAGCTCGTAAGTTTCAGGATTAACCTTCATCATAGGACTTGTTACTTTAATATCTTTTCCCTCTAGGAAACTAATTATATCATCATGGGATATATTAAGCTCTTTAGCTATTTTAAAAATTTGCTTCTTTTTTATGGCTTCAGTCATTGAATTTATAAGGATTCCACTTCTTCTGTATTTTGCTCTAATTGATCATTTGAGGAATCACCCTCAACTTCTTCATCAGTATCTAATGATAATAATTCGATTTTTTCTAAGATATTTTTAGCAATTTTATCTATTGTTTTCTCACCAAAACCATTTATGGAAAGTAATGATTTTCGTTCTGCATCTAGAAAATCATTACCGGTGGTAATATTTAATTTAGTTAATTCTTCCAATTGAGTATTTGAGATACCATTGACTTCATCTAAATAAATTTCTGTCTTTTCACCTTCATAATCAGATTTTTTTACTGCATCAATGGTAAAACCAGTAACATCAGAGGCTAAACGTATGTTCTGTCCATTTCGTCCAATTGCAATTGGTAACTCATCATCTTCAAAAACTGCAACCACATAAGGTCTATCCTCATCAATATATAAGTCAATAGGTTTAGCAGGAGATAGAGCTCTAGAAATTAATATTTCAGGCCTATCGCTATAGTTAATAATATCAATTTTTTCTCCATTTAACTCACGAACAATTGCCTGAATCCTACTACCTCTCATTCCAACGCATGACCCTACAGCATCTATTCGTCTATCTGATGAATAAACAACAACTTTACACCTATCGCCTGCAGCTCTGGATACACTTTTAATTTCTATTATTCCATCTTCAACTTCAGGTACTTCCATTTCAAATAATTTTTTAACAAAATCATTATCACTACGTGAAAGTATAATCTCTGGACCTTTTGAAGACCACTCAACAGTTTTGATTATAGAGCGAATATTATCACCTCTTCTATAACGATCATTGTCAATTTGTTCATTACGTGGTAACTTCATTTCAACCTTATCTATATTAACAAATAAATTATCTCTTTGAATCTGATGAACCGTTCCAATTATAACTTCACCCACTTTTTTAAAGTAATCATCGTAAACTGACATTTTTTCAACTTCACGAATTTTCTGACTAAGAAATTGTTTTGCTGTATTGATTAATCTTCTACCAAAATCAGCAGGATCTATTATTTCGATATATAAGTCATCAATTTCTAAATCAGGTTCTTCTTTTAATGCATTTTCTAGACTAATTTCACAAACTGGATCAAATACCTCTTCAACTACTGTTTTTTCTTGGTATATTTCAATTTCACCTTTCTCCATATTAACAATAACACTAAAATTTTCTCGATCTTCTCCATATTTTTTATGAATCAGTGACATAAACAATTCTTCTATGATAGTACCTAAGTTAGTACGATCTATGTTTTTTTCTCTTGCTATTGCAACAAATGCCTCAATAATGTGTTTATTGACCAAGTTGAAGTCCTTGTTTTAAATTTTTAAATATAAAAAAGAAAGTGGGCAAAAGACCCACTTTCTAAGTAAACTATATTAATAATTTCTTTCGATATTATCCAAAACGTTTACATTGAAAAATGCTTTGAATATGCTCGCAACTCTTCTAAATTATTTTTACTAAGATTAGTAATTTCACTATCATCAAGTAATATGTTTGCTAATTGAACTACCATCTCATGCTCACCCTTAGCCTGCAATGCAAACAACCTTCCTATCTCATATTTTATTTTATAACTAGAAATCTCACATGTTTTCTTAGCATCTTCGTATAAATTGAGCGCCTCATCATAATTCCCTTTTGATAAAGCGATATCTGCACGCATTGACTTTATATTAGAATTTAAAGCGTTTACTTCAAACTTACCACTTATTTCTAACAATTCAGAATCCGCATCTTCGAAGTTGCCATTTTTAAAAGATTCAGCAGCTAAAAATAATTTTGCGAGATTCCCAGCACTTTCATCTGGATAATCTTCCGCTATTTTTTTTAATTCAATCAAAGCAAAATCCTGTAATCCATTTATATAAGAATTTTGCGCAACTCCAAATGCAGAATTGGCCTCGTCATTTTTTGATGTATTTGAATAATTAAAAAAGCTGAAACCACTAATTATAATGATTATCGCAATTACAATGTTTAAAATACTATTCTTTTGCTCATATGCATTTTCAATAAAACCAATTAATTTTTCTCTAATCGGATCTTGATATAATTCTTTGTCTTTACTCATTTAATATCCTGTTATTTAATTTTGTGCCCTCGCCCCGAATCGAACGGGGAACCTTTCGCTTAGGAGGCGAATGCTCTATCCTATTGAGCTACGAGGGCTCAATATATATAATAATGTTTAATTTTTAACATAGAAATTTATTTAAATATCTGTAGTGAAAACAAATTCTAATTATTTTCATATTCTAAAGTTAATTCCCTAGTCATCAAATTATTCATTGCAACTAATGCATTTTTGCCTTCAAAAATTACTTTATATACTTCAGAACAAATAGGCATCTCTATATTATTTTTTTTTGCCAAAACCATAATTGCTTTTGTAGTTTCTAAACCTTCTACAACCATATTCATCTTATTAGAAATTTGTTCTAATTTGACCCCCTCACCAATCCATTCACCAACCTGACGATTTCTACTATAATTACTTGTCGCCGTAACAATCAAATCACCCATACCACTAAGACCAAAAAAAGTTTTATTTTTAGCACCTAATTTAACACCAAAACTGGCTAACTCCATTGAGCCTCTTACTAGCAGTGCTGCAATAGTATTATCTCCGAAACCAACTCCTTTACAAATTCCTGCTGCAAGAGATATAACATTTTTGATACTTCCTCCTAGCTCAACACCTATAGTATCGGGATTTCGATATACTCTAAAATATTGATTTGAAAAAGCTTCTTGAATCTTTACTGCTACTTGATTATTTGGAGAGCTTGCAACAATAGTTGTCGGGATTTTTTTCAATACTTCTTCCGCATGACTCGGACCATATAATACACAAATTTTATTATATTTAATATTTGGATTTTCAGAAATTACCTGTGATATTGTTTTACCAGTATGATTTTCAAGCCCTTTTGATACAGACACAACAATTGGACTAACTTCATCAAAATTAATTTTAGCTAATAGATTACGAATAGCCTGTGATGGAATTGCAATTACAACAAAATCTATTTCATGGCTTAAATCAATTTGACTAGTAAAATCAATTTTTTTTGATAAACGATGAGAGTCTAAATTTGGATGAATTAAACTTTTTTTTATATATTTAATAAATTCGATATTATAATGCCATAAAGTCACATCATGACCATTCTGAACTAATAATTCAGCGAGTGCTGTACCCCAAGTTCCAGCTCCATAAATTTTAATTTTCATTAATTTATTTTACAGTACCAATTAAAAATGATTTTTCATTCAAAAGTTCAAGGTGTAACATAAATTCTTCAATATAATCTTTTGCAATTATTACTACTAAACCAATACCACAATTGAATGTCCTCCTCATATCTTCTTCTGGAACTTCCCCTACTTCTTGAATAAAACTAAATAATTCTGGCCTTTCCCAAGCAGACCAATTCACATCAAGTTCTAAACCTTTAGGCAAAATACGATTAGTGTTTTCAACCAATCCACCCCCAGTAATATGAGATACTCCGTGCAACCAATCTTTGTTAATAATCTTATCTAAAATTGGTAAATATGATTTATGGATTTTTAATAATTCATCACCTAAATTTTGACCGAATGCATCAATATAATCTGAAAATTTATAATCTTTTTCAAATACTTTACGGACAAGGCTGTAACCATTTGTATGCAGACCGTTTGATGGTAAACCAATTAAAAGATCTCCAGTCTGAGCTGGTTTTTTTGATAAAATACAATCTTTCTCAACGACTCCAACTATAGTTCCTGATAAATCATAATCTTGATTATTATACATTCCAGGCATTTCGGCAGTCTCACCCCCAATAAGAACACATCCATTCTCACGACTTGCTTTTGCAAGTCCTTCAATTACAGATTCAAATACATCATTATTTAACTTTCCAGCAGCAAAGTAATCCAAAAAAAATAATGGACGTGCACCTAAAGCAAGTATATCATTCACACAATGATTAACTAAACATTGACCTATTGTGTTGTGCTTGTTATGCTTAATTGCAACTATTAATTTTGTACCAACTCCATCTGCACTGGAAACTAAAACAGGCTGACTATACTTATCTTTATCAAATAAAAATGCACCTCCAAAGGCTCCAATTTGGGTCAAGACATTTTGATTGTATGTTGATTGAACATGTGATTTTATTTTTTTTATTGCTTGATTCCCAATATCTATATCAACACCAGCATCTTTATACGTTATTGCCAATTAATTTACTTTCTTTTTTTATTCGCTTAATGTTTCAGCATGATCATATATTTGATTAATATATTCTTTATAATTTTTCAGAACAACTCTTCTTACAACTTTTAATGTTGGAGTGAGTTCTCCCTTTTCAATAGTCAGTAAATCAGGAAGCAACTTAAATTTCTTAATACGCTCAAACTTTGAAAAATTCTTCATTTCATCATTTACAACTTTTTCTATTAATTCTATTACATCCTTATGATTTATCATATCTTGATTGGTAGAAAGCTTTACACCTTTATTATTTAAATAGATTTCTAAGTTTTCAAATGAAGGTACTATCAATGCGCTAATAAAACTCTCTTTATCCCCAATAGTAACAATTTGCTCGATATATTGAGATGTCACTAATGCATTTTCCATTGCTGCAGGTGCGACATTCTTACCTTGAGAAGTAATTATAATATTTTTTTTCCTATCAGTAATTTTCAGAAAACCATCTTCACTTAACTCACCAATATCTCCTGTAAGAAACCATCCTTCAGAATCAATAACTTCCTTTGTTGCTTCTTCATTATTATAATACCCTTTCATAATATTTGGACCTTTTGCAATAATTTCACCATCATCAGCAATTTTTATTTCAACGTCTTTCCAAATTTTCCCAACTGTGCCATAACGCATTTTACCAGGTAAATTTGCAGATAAAATAGGACTAGTTTCTGTCAAACCATACCCTTCAAGGATTGTTATGCCAGCAGCACCAAAGAACTCACCTATTTTTTTTGATAATGGTGCACCACCGGAAAAGAAATACCTTAAATTCCCACCAACTCTAGCTTTAATCTTGCTAAAAACAATCTTATCTGCTAAATCAAATTTCTTCTGAAGTAACCATGGAATTTCTTCATTATTAGTTTTTAAATCAACTATTTTTTTGCCAACACCTATTCCCCACCAGAAAATCTTTTGTCTTATTGGAGGTCCTGCCTTTACTTTATCAATTACTTTAGTATACATTTTCTCATATAATCTTGGTACACTAATCATGAGTGAAGGTTTTACTTCAATCATATTTTCTACAATTTTTTCCATATTTTCGGCATAATATGTTTGGGCACCCTGACTAAATGCACAAAAGTGTCCACACATCCTCTCAAACACATGACTCAAAGGTAAAAATGATAACAATCTATCTTTCTCTACAAATATCTCTCCATCAGAATCTCTTATACCATCAATAGTTGAATTTATATTACTTACTAAATTTTTATGCGTAAGCATGACGCCTTTAGGATTGCCAGTAGTACCTGATGTATAAATAAGAGTTAATAAATCATTTTCATTAGGTAAATCTACTAAGTCTTTGAAGGATAAATCCGATTTTTTACTATATTCATTACCACTATTTAAAAAATCCATAAAATTTAAAATATACTCTTCACTGTCATTATATGAGTCATCCATTACGATGATTTTTTCTAATGACTCGCAGTTATGTTTTATTTCTAATACCTTCTCTAATTGATTTTTATTTTCAACAAATAAAACCTTAGTTTCACTATCATTTAATATGTATTCAATCTGTGAAGGTATTAAAGTAGGATAGATACTAACTGTACAACCTCCTGAACAAATAATGCCATAATCAGCCATTGCCCATCTTGGTGAATTTGTAGATAAAATTGCTGAATTAAAGGATGTATTTGAAATTGATTTTAATCCAAAAGCTATTTCTTCAACTGTTGAATGTATGACACTACCCTTTAATCCAATCCATTCGTCCTTATTTTTATAGTAATATAAAACTTTATCTTTATATTTATCTACAACACCATAAAACATTTCTGAAATTGTATTAAAAACCATTATACCATCCTTTATATGCTATTATTAAAGCACATATTATACGATAAGGTTAAAAACTGAGCCAAGAAAAATGAATGATAATTATATTTTTTTTTAGTTTTTGATAATTATCAATTAAAAGATAAATTAATAAAAGTAATTATTTTGTCTTTAATAATGTATTTAATCACATAGTTTTGAATTTTTATATTATTTTCCTATTATTCATTTATCTGCATTATAAATATATAGACTATATTGGGGTTTGAAATCATTATTCATTATTCTTTTCCATATAATAAACTTATCTTTTATATCCTTTAAAATAAGCTATATACAAAATGCATTCATCACTGCATTTCCTCGATCATATAATGGGCATAGTTTGAGATTAGGATTAGAGTTGTTTTCATTTATGAAGACAGTAAGTATTACGTGCGGGACTTTAGAAACTTTTACTAATTGGATTATTATGTTTTTAAGTACTGGATTTAGAGCGAAGTATTCTAATAACAATGAAACTTTAGGTATATATGGAGTCTCCTTGATAATGATGTTTTATGGAATCTTTATTACATTTTTGATTTTTAAACCAATGAAATCCCATTTAAAAAGAGAATTTAATAAGCATTGTTGAATAATAAATAAGTGATTAAAACACATATTAGTTAATTTCATCAAAGAAAACATCACACTTAAAACACTCTAATAATATATAAAATTTATTAATCTATTATTAGTTTACCAGTGTTCGGATCAAATACTTTTCCTTGGTTTTTTATTTTATTTTGAAACTTAGCTTCAACCCATCCTTCACCAACAACTTTCATTTGAATAAATCCGAATAAATATGGTATATAAAATTCCTGATGGGTTACTAAAGCATTTGTTAAGTAATTTGCATTATAATTATCTAATGCGTCAGAAACTGCGCTATCTATTCTAACCCCTCCCGTTGGAATTAATATAATAATATATTCAGTATCTTTTCCTTCAATTAATCCAATAGATTCATAAAAAAGATTATTATTAAAATCTCGTGTTGAAATTAACGAAAATTCTCCAATATTCCTGCTACATGACGAATAAATAAATAATAACATTATGATTATAAATATTCTTTTCATTTTTTGTCCTTTTTGTTACTAGAATAATAAATGATAGTCAAAAACTGGAAATACACCAAATATTCCAAAATTGTGTTTAAGGCTTGATAAGTATAATTTCCCAGTATTTGGATTATATTTCATATTAGAATTTGGCTTTAAAGCTTCTTTAGAAATATTAAGTTTTAAATAATCGTAGGATAATAATCCAAATAATCCTGTCCATAATTTATATTTATTAAATGAGTAATCACTGTTATGAAGTTTACCAAAACCAATCCCAACTAATGAAAACAAACTAAATTGTAAATCATAATAATTGTATGAATCCCATGAATTATTTTTACGATAAAATCTCTTTCCGATAGTTGATCCGGTGATTACTGGAGAATCTTTCTGGAGTAAACCTGCTGATAGTTGATATGATACAAAAAATGATTTTCCATAACCTATTTGAATTCCAGGACTAATATATGGAAGAAAATTAAAAAAATCATGATTTGCGTTTAATCTATTATAGGATATTAAAATAACAAATATAAAAAATATTTTCTTCATTGCACTTTCTTGTATATAGATTCAATTAATCTCAATAAATCTAATTTATGACAAAAGAATAGTGTTAATAACAAAGAATTAATTATTAAAAATTAAAAAAATAAATTAGTTTTACAGTCAAATGGGTTAAATTCAATATCCTAAAGATATCAAAGTGAGAAAGCACTAATTTTATCTTATATTCATTTATTATAAAAGTTTACAAAAAATATAGTATTTATACGCTTAGAAAGATAATTTTTATAATATTCTCAATACACAATATAACTTTATATTATCTTATTATATCTAAGCAAAATTAAAGAGATTGTCCATTTAATGGACGGAATATCGTGAAATTCGGTAACACACCCGGTGCTGTAATAGGGGACGAAAAGTATTATATCCAATTGGATGAAAAATCACTCTCAAAGAGGGGAAGATATACTCAGTAGAATGATCCTTAAGTCAGAAGACCTCTCTTTAAATATCTTGCCAGCAGATACGAGGTTAACTGTATTGGTCAAATTATATAAAATTATATTATTTTTAGTTCTTCTTACTCTTGGGATTTCAGAAAAAATCTATTTAATCGACGCAATCTCAGGAAAGCCAATCGCACATGCAAATTTTTTTATTAAGGAAAGTAATCTAAATAAATTATCAAATAATAATGGTAATGTTGAACTATCTGAAAAACATACTGTTCAAATAATAAAAAAAGGTTATTTTCCAAAAATTATCTCATATCCTTACCCTAAACAAATAAAATTATATCCGATAGTATTTCGATACAATGATATAGACGTTTATGATTCTATAACCAACCCTTACTTTGAATTAGAACACCCACTTAATATTAATAAACTAAAAGTAAATACATACTCTTCTCATAATATTGTAAATATTTTCAATGAATTACCAGCAATGATTGTTAAGTCTTATGGTGGCATGGGTGGTGTAAAAACCCTATCTCTGAATGGTGGTCAAGGTGATAGAATACAAGTTTTATTTAATGGAATTAGTATAAATAATGAACAAAGCGGAAATGCTGATATTAGCCAAATCCCTATTGGATTATTAGATAGAATTCAGTTTTTACCAATAGGTTCAAGTTCAAGATTTGGAAATTCTGCTATGTCTGGTATTATTAATATAAGCTCAGGATTTAAACCAGAATTTCATTTTGTATCTGGATACTTTAATGGTGGCTATAATTTAAATTATTCCAATTCCATAATTAACATTAAAACTCAATATGGACTAAACACTGGTATTTTAAATGCAAGTCAAAAGATAAATTGGACTGAGACAGGAACATATAATCCAGTACTAAACACTCATAAATCTTATAATTGGTTTATATCAGGGCTTAATCAAAAATACTTCAGTCCATGGATAAATTTTAAACATAATAATTATCAAATAAGTAGTTCTGCATTATTTACTAACAACCAAAGAATTCATTCTGGGAAAGTTTATGGTCCATCTTATTTTCCAAAAATTAATGATGGAATTGATTTATTAGGTATTTCTTTTAAAAAGAAAAATTTAAAATTAGAATTTTCCTTTAAGAATCAATGGATTAACTATAAATCAAATTCACCTTATACACCTCCAATAAATACAAAACATAATTTAAAAGTTTTTAAATTAGATAATGAATTTTTAATTAATTCATTATCCTTTTTTAATAGAAATATCTTGACTAAAAGCTCTAGTAATAATACAAATCCTAAAGACACTTCATCTATTCAAATTCATTTTGGATTTACTTTCAGAAATATTAACAATATTATCAATTTATATTTCACTACAAGAACAATATTTAAAAAAAAAGAAGCACAAATACATTCTTATGAAATTATTTTAAATAGATACTTTGGTAGCCTTTTTCACTTTTCTACTACTTATTCAAAAAATTATAAAAAACCTAATTTTAACGATTTATATTGGAAACCTTTTGGAAATGAAAATCTCAAAACAGAATATTCCGATAACTTTTATATAAATTCAGAAATAGGCTTTAAGGAATTAAAATTAAATTTTAACTCACATTATATTATCTATAAAAATATGATAATCTGGCTTCCAAAACCTGGTAATCAGGAATATTGGTCACCGAGCAATATTGAATCAACAATTTCTAAAGGACATGTTGCAATATTGAGTCTAAAAGGTTTTAAAAATATTAATTCAAATATTTCTATTTCTAAAAATACTATTATTAATTTAATAACAAATCATCAAAATGCATATAATCCTGAATGGATTTTCAACTGGAATACTACCTATAAATTTCATAATCTTAACTTTAGATACAGTTATAATTATCAATCATATAGATATATTAATTATACAGAATACGATGGAAAATCATTACGAAAAATTCCCGCATATTCTACTTTAAATACTTTAATTAATTATAATTTTAAACTATTTAACTATCAAAACTCTGTAGCTTTTTTAATAAATAATTTAATGGATACTAAATTTCAATCTGTGTATGGTTACCCTGAACTAGGACGATCACTTGAACTACAACTAACAATAAAGAAAGGAAAAAAATGAGAATATATGTAAAACTACTTTTAATGAGCATATTAATTTTTACAGGATGCAGTAAACAAGAAGGTTGTACTGACATAATAGCTTGTAATTATAATAATGATGCAGAAATTGATGATGGAACTTGTGAATATCCTGAAATTAACTATAATTGTGCAAATGAATGTATATCTGATTCAGATAATGATGGACTGTGCGATGAAGATGATAATACTTCAGGATGTACTGATGAAAATGCATGTAATTATAACTCAGCATTTACACTTAATGAGGATTTAACAAGCTGTATTTATCCAGATGGATATTGTGATGAATGTTCAGGAGAAACTGACGGAACTGGTGTAATATTAGATAATGATGATGATGATGATGGGTTATGCAATGAAGATGAATATTTAATATTTTCTTTATGTGAAGGTAATTTTCAGGCAGATAATTCTTCACTTTGGTACTTCGATAATAATTATAATGTACTAGAACCAGAAAATAATCCTATTGGTGATACAGGACAATCTATGCTTGTAGATAATAATAAACTATATGTCGTTATGAATGGTAGTGGGTTAATACATGTTTTCAATTTAAATCCCAACGGTATACAATTAGACAGAACAATTAATCTTGATTTTTCTGGACCTAGATATATGGAAATATATAATGGAAATGCTTTTATTACAGAATGGAATACAAATCAAATTAGAGTGTTTGATTTAGATAATGATCAAACTATCTCAACAATCGAAGTAAATGGTATGCCTGAACAAATATTTATGCATGAAAATTATTTTTATATTTCCATAAATATGAACTCAGATTGGACAGCTTCAGAAAGATTATTGAAATTAAATCCAGATACTTACGAAATTGAAATGGAGTATACAACAGCTCCTAATCCAAGTGATCTAGTTGTAATAGAAAACAAATTATTTGTTTCGTCCACTTACTATGATACTAATTGGAATACATACCATGCAATGACTAAAATTGACTTATCTAATGGCGAAACTATTATTTATAATGATGAATCTGGAATTAATTATTCAGGAGATATCTTTAATGTTGAGGGAAGTCTTTATCGTGCCACAAATTATGGAGTTATTAATTTAGATTTAAATACACTTTCTGCTATTCCTGGAACAGAAATTGGCAATTTTGATGATGTATATTCTGTTGAATTTATGGATAGTCAATTTTATTTTGGTAGAACAGATTATGCGGCTCCGGATTATATTGATGTATTAGATACTAATGGTAGTTTGATTAAAAGTATGGTAGTTGGTGCTATACCAGGTTCATTTGCAATTTGGAATAAAAATTAAAAAATATAAAAATAAAAGGGCAGAATAAACTGTCCTTTTATTTTTTTACAATTCTGTATTAAATGTTATTACCAAATTTTCCACCAAGGCTTGATATTAGTATCAGAACTATTTTTGCTTAATGTTATTTCAGGTTTATTTTGATTGCATTTAGTTTTATCACATTGCATTTTACCATCTGATGCTATACTCCTAGAGCAAGCTACAATCTCTTCTTTAGAACTATTTTTAGAACATTGCTTTTCAGTTGTAGATATATTTTTACTGCAACATCCCAATAGATTATCCTTAGATTGACAACATCCCTGTGTCTGTTCTATTGAATTATGTTTTTTTTCATCAATACAATTATGAGCATAGATAATATTAACACCAACTATATAGAAAAAAGAAAAAAAGATAATTATTTTTTTCATTAGAGTCCCTTTCAAAAGAATAATTAATTATTTAAAATTATACTCACTAGTAAGATTATATCTGTAACATTTATAAGTTCATCTTCATTCATATCTGATGCAGAATATTGATTCTCACTAGGTATCAAATTTACTAATATAAAATTTATAATTAGAATGATATCTTGAATATTCTTTATTTGGTCACCATTAATATCACCTAATTCAAATAAATAACCTCCAGTGACCTGAAAATCCCAGATTCCTCTACCATATGTACCAAATCTAGCTATTTGCATAGATTCGATATATTCTACAGACCAATAGGTTTGATCTGGTGCACCAAGACCTGAAATATCTGTCCATTCTCCTGAAGCACTTGTCCAGCAATAAGGTCCAACTTCTGTAGCTGCAAACACAAACTCATCATCCTCAGATCCGGCAATAGTAAATATTAAAGTACTAGGTAAACCATTTATCATGGGTTCAAACGTTTCGCCATGATTAAAAGTAATATAAACTCCAGGACTTGAGTAGCCACTTCCTGCAATTATTACTTTTCCAAATTCTGAATGAGAAGGAAAAATTGTTGATCCATAAAAATAATGTGACATAGGTCCAGAGAATGATGAAGACATCACCCAATCAACCCCACTATTATCAGAATAGTAGAAATCACCATCATATGTAGAGGCATACATGTAATTTGGATTTATAGGTGAATAATCTACTGCTGTAATTGTTGAATTAAAATTAAATGGAAGTTCATTTGCCAAAATACTACTTCCTATATCAGTTAATTCAATAATCTTATTGCCACTCGATATTGCTCCACCTGCGAGATAACATTTACTTGGATTTGTAGGATGCTCCACGATCGGCGGCATCCATAAATATCCCTCACCTTCAAACTCCCAAGAATTCCAATTATTTGTAGAATTTAAAATTCTTGACACAAATCCTGGATAAACAATCCACATTGACTCACCACCATCTGAAGAAGATAAATGTCCATAATCTCCACTAATAATTTGTTCAAAATTTAAAATACCAGTACCTGAATTGATACTACGCTGAATACCTTGATCTTGAGATCCGGCCCAGATTAAATGTGGATAGCTTATCATTGTATTAGTCGAATAATATTGACTTACACCTAATCCATTCATTGATAGATTATTAACATTTGATAATTGACTATTAGACCAGTATATACCACCATCAGTTGAAATAAGAGCAAATTCATCATTTGAATATGGGTTAATAAACCATCGGATTTCAGGTATATCAGCATGTAAAAAATTATATGGATCATTATAATACTGAAACCAATTATTCACCAACCCCCAAGTATCTCCACCATCTGTACTTTTATAAGCATCAACTCCTCCCATACCAATAATATTTGGGTTTTTATTTGATGAATTAAAACTATTAATTGCAAATAAATAAGTGCCTGAAGAGTTTTTCTGCAACCAATTTTCACCCCCATTATTTGAAAAATATAGTTGCTCTCCTATTAAGCCATATAGAAATATAGAGCCATTATCAATTCCACCTGTCAATCTTGTTTCTCCGGATAAATTATCTGTTAATTCACCTAAAAGTTCTATTTCAAAATTTTCATTTAAAATAAAAAACTCATTATCTATTAATAAATATACTAAACCATTTTCTTGATATCTTGGAGTCCATATATCAATATGCTCCAAGGACCTAGAAGTCGTCCATACTTTAGTGAAAGAATTACCTAAATTATTTGATATATATATTGAACTAACTTCTTGAAAAGTTATGTTATTCCATTCTTTTGCAAGTATATATATTGTGTTTTCATCATTATTTCTTACAATTGTACGCTTTATACTACCCCAACTATGAATTATATCTAATCCTTCGCTTTCCTCAATAACCAAACCTTCATTATCTGTAAAATAGAATCTAGAACTACCTGTTCCAATCAATAACCTTCTTAGACTTCCTGTTTCGATTATCCGCAACATTGTTATATTTGGTAATTGCATATAATCATTTAATGACTCCCAATTTTGGCCATCAATTGTACCACGCCAGATATTACCGCCTGAAGAGCCACAATAAAGTAAATCATTAGAAAAGTCAACTTCTGCGGTATGTATTCTACCAGAAAGATTATTACTTCCTTTCTCTTCCCAATATCCTTCAATATTTCGATTACGAAAAATATTTAAATCATGATTAATACTTCTTTCGCTGTTATTTAAAAAATTACGCCTTAGTTCTGATTTACTTTGATATTTTTGACGACGAAATTCTGTATCTAGTTCCTTCCAATCAATATCAGGTGAAGCTTTATGGAGTTTTTTATAATATTCTGATCGCTTTTTTTTGAATTTTTTTCGATTTTTTTTCTTGTGAACTAGTTCTGTTGGAGCGGGATATTTACCTTCAACTTCAATTCTATTTTTATCAAAAAAAACAAAAGATATAATCACTATGGATAAAATTAAAATTATTATTTTTCTATTCATTAAATAAATGTGTATTTATTTAATTATAGGATCAATAAAGTTTGCTGATTTAAATCCCTTTTCTCTCAATTTACAAGAATCACAATTACCACACGGTATATCTTCATTTCTATAGCAGCTCCATGATAATTTTATTGGTGAATTAAATTGAAAACCTAATTTAACAATCTCACTTTTATTCATATTGATTAGAGGTGTTTCTATTTTAATTATAGTTTGAGGTTTAGTGCCTTCATCAATTATTTTTTCAAATGCATCATAAAATGACCTTCTACAATCGGGATAACCTGATGAATCTTCCTCAACAGCACCAATATATATTGCATCAGCCTCAATAACTTCTGACCAACTGACTGCAGCACTTAAGATATTTGCATTTCTAAATGGAACATAGGAATTAGGAATACCCTTACTTTCTAAGTCAGCTTCAGGAACTTCAATTGAAAAATCTGTTAAACTTGAACCTCCTATTATACTTAAATGAGTAAAATCTAATATTAATTTTTCGTTTACATTTAAAAAATCTGCAATATCATAAAATGCTTTTAGTTCTCTCTTTTCAGTACGCTGACCATAGTTTGCATGTAAAAAAGCAATTTGTTCAGATTCATTACTTGCAATAGTTGCTGTTATACAACTATCCATTCCACCTGATACTAATACAACTGACTTATTATATTTTTTACGAATCTTACACACCCTTTAAATCAGGAGACCAAATATGTTTATGTAACTGTATCTGCATTCTTATATTTAATTTTGAACTTTTCACCCATTCCGCTAAGATTTCATAATCTAAGATATTAAAAACAGGACTAAAAATAACTGGATTAGTCTCATCTAATTTATATTCAGATACTTTTTGTTCTGCCCAATCAAAATCATTTTGATCTTTTATTACAAATTTAATTTCATCTTTAGAATCTATATCATCTAATATTGACCATAAATTTTTCTTTACCATTCCACTACCAGGACACTTAAAATCAATTACTTTAATAACAGACTTAGGAACTTTATTAATAGGTAGTGAACCTCCAGTTTCCAATAAAATTTTATATTTTTTAAGTTCTAAATTTTGAAGTAATTGAATGCATTCACTTTGCATTAATGGCTCTCCACCGGTAACTTCAACTAAATTACAATCATATTGGGATATTGATGCCATGATTTCATTTATAGACATATAAGTACCACTTTCGAATGTATATTCTGAATCACACCAGGTACAACGTAAATTACAATATGTTAATCTAATAAAAATACAAGGTAAACCTATATATGTTGATTCACCTTGAATACTGTAAAATATTTCATTTATTTTTAGTTTCACGTATCTAATTTACAGAATTGAAATATCTCTTCCCAATAATTAGAACGAATTGATACAATTCTAGATTTTTTTATTAAAATGATTAAATTATTTAATTTAATTAAATAAAATGGCTAATGTTGTTTTTCAGCTTTAAAAACTAAGGTTCCAGCCCAATCATTTTTTTTACCAATTTGCCAAAATGTGATATTTTTAAATCCAACATCAATTATGATTTTATTCCAATCGTCAATCGAAAGTGTATTCATAAATACACCGCATTCATGTGGCCAGTTAATTGCTGATTTATTTTCCTTATAATGGTCTACACCAAAAACTAAAATACCACTTTTATTCAACCAAGTATCATAAATTTTTTGAATTATTTTTTCAGGATTTACAAAATAATAAAAAACTTCCATTGAATGAATAACATCATATTTTTTATTAGGAATCCAATCTAATAAATCAGAACAAAAATAATCAGAATCAGAGTCAAAAGTTTTTGCCTTTTCAATCATTTTTTTAGCACCATCTAATCCTGCAGAATAAGAACATAACTCTATATCATTCATCTTACGCACAACCCAACCATTACCACAACCTGCATCTAAAAATGTAAATGAATTTGACTTGTTTTCTAAAATTTTATCAATCATAAATTGAACAGATTTTGCATGTCCTTTTTCCATACCAATATCTTTTCCAATTTCGGCCCATTCTCCAAAAAAATCTACAGGATTCATTAATTTGGTTCTTTTGGTCATTTTTTTCACCTTTATTAAATGTTTTAATTATAAATCAGAACTAATTATTTAAATTTTTAATTAACTAAAAATTTTCAATTTGATTCAGTCTCACCCATGCAATATTTTCAAATTGATAAATAAATTTTTCTGAATGAATAATTTCAGCAATAATTTCTACTGAAGTAATTATACCCATACCAGGTCGATTAAAATATTTATTTCCATCTAAAACATACACATTATTATTTCTTACTGCTTTTAAAAATCTCCACTCTGGCCTTTTTAAAAATGGTTCAAGTTCTTCTAAAGTTTTATCAATATTAAATCCACATGGAGCAATTAATATATAATCGGGATCTGAACTGACTATTTCATCAAAACTAATAATAGAAGAATGTACACCTGGTTCACCAAAAATATATTTTCCACCAGCATAATTAATTAACTCAGGAATCCAATTTCCACCAAAATATATTGGTTCTATCCATTCAATAAATGCAACAGAAGGTTTTTTTTCTTTTTGATTTTCCTGTTTGAAGGTTTTTAAACGAATTTTTAGATCTGTAAGTAATGCATTAACACCAAATTCGCAATCTAGTTTTTCTCCAATAAATTTAATTTCTTTTAAAATTTCAGTTAAACTATTTGGTGAATATGAAATAACTTCGACATCGCTATTTGAAACATGACTAAAATAGTTATTTAAATCCTTTTGGCTTACGGCACAAACATTACACATATCTTGGGTGAAAATTATTTTTGGTTTGAGAGTTTTTAATAGTTCCATATCTAAATTATATATTGGAAGTTTATTAAATACTGAATTTTCAACAGAAGTATTAATATCCTTAGAACTATTGTTGATATTAATATTTGGTTTCGATATACGTGGTAAATCTAATATGTCAATTGGATTATCACATTCATGAGATATTCCTACGATTTTCTCCTTTAATCCTAAAGCACATAAAATTTCTGTTGTACTAGCTAATAAGGAAATAATATTTCCGGAAAACTTAGATTTTCTTGAGATGTAAACTGATTTCAATATTTTTATATTATGATTATTCCAACAAAATTAAAGCACTAAATAGATTAGATAGAAAAAGTTACTAGACTAAGGTAGAAATTGATTAGTAAAAAAATACTTTATGTATTCATCAAAGAATATTTACTTTGATTTAAAAATATATTATTACGATTTTATTCAGTAAATCTATGTGATAAATATGCTATAATTAACTTAAATTTAATATATAATTTTTAATATTAATAAAAAAACTACATGAATACATTTTTAGAATTAAGAGAAAAAGAGCGAGAGAAGCTATCAAAGTCTAGAAGCGAAGAAGACTTTTACAAACAATATGATAAGATAGTTTCTGATCGAGCAGGTCAAAATCCACCTCATTTAGCGAGAGATATAAAATCAATATTTGATAATTTATTCCCTAAAACAAACGCTGATGATTAAAATTATTTACCAATAAATCTCGGTTTACGTTTTTCTTTAAATGCAGAAAGACCTTCTTTACTGTCAACGGTCTTAAATATCTTTTTGAAGTAACTAGCTTCTATTTCAAGACCCTCCTCTATGGGTTTATTTTCTCCTAAATTTTGAGCTTTTATAGTATAACTAACTGCTAGAGGACTATTATAATTAATTTTTTTGGCTATCTCCATACACTCTTTTTTTAATTTATCAATTTTAAAAACTTTATTTACTAAGCCTATCCTAAGAGCTTCCTGTGCATCAATAATTTTCCCTGATAACAATAATTCTGATGCATGACCTTTACCAACTAAACTTCTTAATCTTTGAGTTCCTCCAAATCCAGGGATTAATCCAATTCCAACTTCTGGTTGACCAAACCTAGCATTTTCAGATGCATACCTGAAATGACAAGCCATTGCAAATTCACATCCTCCACCTAATGCAAATCCATTAATTGCAGCAATAACTGGTTTTATAGAGTTCTCAATTTTCTGAGTAAGATATTGACCTTTTCTTGAATATTCTAAAGCTTTTTGAGGAGACATATCCTTCATTTCTAAAATATCTGCACCTGCAATAAATGCTTTTTCACCAGAACCTGTAAGAATAATTACTCTTATTTTTTCATCTTTAATTGTTAAGTCTATTTTTTCTTCGAGCTGATTTAATAATTCAGAGCTCAAAGCATTTAAATGCTTTGGTCTATTTACCTCTATTACTGCAACTGACTCATTTATATTTAGTTGTACCAATGTTTACTCTTTCCAAAATGAATAATTAAATAATATTAAAACTGTAAAAATTTCAAGTCTACCTAATAACATACAAAAACTACATATCCATTTAGCTAAAGCTGGAAAATGTCCCCAATTTTCATTAGGTCCTATTGATGCTAATCCTGGACCTATATTACCTATTGAAGCTGCACTAGCCGTTAAAGATGTTATTAAGTCTAAACCCAATATAGATAATATAATTGAGCAAAAACCAAATATAAATATATAAAACAAATAGAACCCTAAAGTATTTTTAACGACATTATCTTTTAATATTTTATCTCCTATTGTTAATAAAAATACGCCTTTAGGATGTAACATCTTTTTCATTTCTAGAGTAAGATATTTAATTACCACAATTGTTCTTATTAATTTTAAAGCTCCAGTTGTTGACCCAGCTGAACCTCCAATAAAAATTAGAAAAAATATAACTGTCTGAGAAAGATGCGGCCATGAAGCAAAATCTTCAGTTGAAAATCCAGTAGTAGTTAAAAGCGATACTGTTGTAAAGAGACCATGCCTTAATGCATTTAATCCAAAGCCATAATAATTTGATGCTATATTGAATGTGATTATTGACGTAAAAATTATTAAAGTTAATATATAAAATCTAAACTCTGTATCTTTAAAATATGAATTATTTTTTTTAAAAATAAAATTATAATGCAGAGTGAAATTTATTGCTGCCAAGAACATGAAGATTATAATAATACTTTCTATTAATGGTGATTGAAAAGATCCAATACTTAAGTTTTTAGTAGAAAAACCTGCTGTAGCTATAGTTGTAAATGAATGACATATAGCATCAAAAAATGTCATTCCTGCAATCCATAGTATTAATGTTAATATTATTACAAAGCCAACATATATACTCCATAAATATTTTGCAGTATTTTTTACACGAGGGGTTAGTTTATCAGCAGTCGGACCAGCTACCTCAGCTTTGAAGAGCTGTACGCCTCCCATACCCATTAAAGGTAACATTGCAATACTAAAAACAATAATACCCATACCTCCTATAAACTGTGTGAAACTTCTCCAAAATAATAATCCATGCGGAAGATTCTCAATATAATTTATATCAACATGTCCTAATATGGTTGCTCCTGTTGTAGTCAAACCAGACATAGATTCAAAAAATGAATCGGTATAAGTTGGAATTGCACCTGATATCCAAAATGGTAATGCACTAAATATTGCCATAAATATCCATCCAAGGGTAACAACAACAAAACCGTCTTTCACTGTTATCTCATTTTTTGTTTTTCGAGTTGCTAGAAAAAAAATTCCACCAAAACTAATTGTTATTATGGAAGATTTAAGGATTGGAACTAAATCACCATCACCATATATTGCAGCTACAATTACACTGAATTGCATGGAGAAGCCAAGGAAGACTAATATTAATCCAATTACATTTATAATGGACTTTTTATGCATAGATTTTATCTAAAAAGACGTTCAGCTGTTATTAAGAAGTCAGGTTTTGTAAATAATAGTAATTCATCATCTGGATATATTTGAGAATTATGATTTGGAATCTCAATTTTATCATTTCTTAAAATTGCTCCTAAAACGATATTTGGTGGAATTTTTTCTATAGTATATCTTTTTTTAATATATTTAGAGTCTTCTTTGACACGGATTTCCATACAATCTGTATCTAAATCCTCAAATCTTGAAATAAATTTAATCATGTCACTTTTCATGAATTTAACAACCTCATTCACTGCCGCTATATTTTTACTCAATACTGCATCAAAGCCAATATGACGAATAGCTTGTAAGTAATCAGTAGTAGAAATATGAACAATAACCTGTTTTACACCAAGATGTCTAGCCAGTAACCCAGAGACAATATTAGTTTGCTCATCTTCAGTTGCTGCTATAAAACAATCTAAATCCCCCACATTCTCAGATTCTAAAAACTCAATATTTGTACCATCTTCAGTTAAAACTAAAATATCTTTTAGTTTTTCCTTAATACTCCAGGCTTTTCCTACATTTTTTTCTACTAAACGAATATTATAATCATTTTGTAAAGACTTAGCAAGTAAACGACCAATTTTACCTGCACCTAAAATCATAATACTATTTACATCAATAGCAGGCTTTCCGGCCATTTGTTGCACTTTTTTAACATTTTCTGATTTACATAAAAAAAATATTGTATCATTAATTTGATATTTAACGTCCTTATACGGTATAAATGAATTATCATTTCGTAATATAACTACGACTTTATGTGGGATATACGGATTAGCTTCAACGACTTTTTCAAGAGTTCTTCCTAACAATGGGCTTGTGGAAGATAGAGTAATTCCTGCTAAAGTAATTTTACCATCTTTAAATTCTTCAATTTCAGTAGTAGAACTCTCTCTTATCAATAATTCAATTTCTCTTTGGGCTGCCTTTTCCGGATATGCGACAAAGTCAATCCCAAATTGCTCTGGAGTAATCACGGCATCTTTATGATTATATTCAGTATTACGTAATCGACTAATTATTTTATTTGCACCCATTTTTTTAGCCATTCTGGATGCTACAAGATTTACCTCATCTATTCGAGTGAGCGCAAAGAAAAAATCTATCGACTCCATGTCTATTTGCTGTAGAACTCTTTGAGATGCCCCGTCGCCTTCAATAACACTTACATCAAATTTTTCGTTAATTCGCTTACATTTATGAGTATTAACATCTATGACTATAATTTCATAATCTTCTTTATTTAATGCTTTGACGAGATTTATACCAACTTCTCCTGCACCGACAATTGCAACTTTTTTTCCCATTAGTCAATAAATTTTATTTTGTATTGTATATAAAAAAAAGCCTCCAACATGTTGGAGGCTTTTAAAATCGATTTAAAAATATATTATTTCAATAATGTCATTTTAATTTGGTGTGAATAATCTTTTGCAGTCATTTTAACGATATATCTTCCACTTGCAACATTCTCACCTGAGTTATTAGTTCCATCCCACTGAACTTGATAATTTCCAGGTACCATGTTTTGACTAACTAATGATTTGACCTCAGCACCATTTAAGTCATAAACAACTAAACTAGCGTACCCATCAACTGCTAATGAATAATCAATATTCGTAACAGGATTAAATGGATTTGGATAATTATTTGATAATTCTGTCTTTGAAGGCAAAATTATATTATTCATATCTACTTCAAATGATGTTGTATTGGACTCTAACTGCTCTCCATGTTGACCAGCGATAATAAACTCACTAAAATCGACGATACTTTTACCATTAAAACCATTTACACCTTCAAATTTGACATCAATCAAATTTGTGATATTATTTGAACTAGCTAACTGCGCTCCATCTAGGCTGAACATTAATGCTCTAACTCTGCCTTCATCTTCGAAAACTCTGTAATCAAACTTAAAGCCTTCAATAGTTGAAGATAAAGAATTATTTACTATAGCAACTTCATCTGTGTTATAATTCATTTCAAATTGAATGCCGTATACTGGACTATCTGATTCAATTGACATTGTAACATTATGATCAGAATTTGCGATAGTTTTTACCATGTCTATCTTAGCTGCAGAAAAAGCAATCGCTATAATCGATAATAATGCAATGAGATTTTTTGTGTATTTCATAATATTCTCCATGTTTAATTACTTTGTTTAAAATCTTGCATAAAATTACTATTATTTCTATTCTTATTCAAAGAATCATTTCAGTAATTTTGTAACAAATCGTAGCTTAATATTACAATTGATCCGCTCGCTGTCGCCAAATATCAGCACCAAGGTTTCTAAATTTCTCCTCAATTTTTTCATAACCTCTATCGATATGATAAATTCTTGATATTTCACTCTGACCCTCAGCTGATAAAGCTGCAATAATTAGTGAAGCGCTTGCTCGAATATCAGTTGACATGATTTGCGCACATTTCAATTGTGACACACCTTGAATACTTGCTACATTTTTATTCAAACTAATCTTAGCCCCTAACCTAGTCAATTCTGCGACATGAGTAAATCTATCTATGTAAACTTCATCAGTCACTTTAGAATCACCATTTGCTATAGTCATTAATGCTAACCATTGAGCCTGTAAATCTGTTGGAAATCCTGGGAATGGTGATGTAATCATATCAATTGGAAGAACTTTATTTGGAGCAATAAATTTGATACTATTATTTTTTATTATAACTTTAGAACCAACTTTCTCTAAAAAATTTAACACTATTTTTAAATGGTCTGGGTTTACACCTAATAACTCAATTTTTCCACCAGCCATTGCGGTAGCAATTAAAAACGTTCCAGCCTCAATTCTATCTGGTACTATTTCAAATTCTTCTACAGAATTAAGCTCAGATACGCCTTCAATAGTTAAGGTATTAGTATTAATACCGGAAATATTAGCACCCATTTTATTTAAAAATTCACAAAGTAAAGTAATTTCTGGTTCTTGAGCAGCATTTCTAATTACTGTCAATCCTTCCGCTTTTACAGCAGCCATCAATACATTTCCTGTCGCTCCAACACTCACGTTATCAAATTGAATTTCAGTTCCAACCAGACTACCTTTAGCAATAATATATCCAGAATCTAATAAGATTTCTGCACCTAGTTCTTTAAGTGCTTTTATATGATAGTCTACCGGTCTTGGCCCCCAAGCACAACCACCAGGTAATGATACTTTAGAGATTCCAAAACGAGATAATAAAGGGCCAAGTACATAAAACGAAGCCCTCATAGTTTTTACTAAATCATAAGGAGCTTCTGGATTATTACAATTTTCAGTATTAATTGATAATGTATGTTTTCTATAAGATACTTCAGCACCAATTCGAATCAATAATTCACTCATTGTGCGTGTATCTTTTAAGTTTGGAACATTTGTTAATGTATATTTCCCTGGTGCAAGTAAGCATGCAGTCATTATTGGCAATACTGCATTTTTTGCTCCACCAATTTTTATTTTTCCTTCAAGCGGATTTCCACCGTTTACAATTATTTTATCCATTCAACGTACCTTTAAAATTTCCATTGCTCTTTTTTTGCTTGATTGGGTGATTTTACTTCCACTAATTAAACTAGCTATTTCATCAACCTTTTCTTTTTCTGATAATTTTTTGATTTTAATTGTAGTTTTACAATTTTTTATAATTTTTTGAGAAACATAGTGTGCATCTCCTTTACCTGCTATTTGGGATAAATGAGTTATACACAATACTTGTTGCTTTCTTGCAATTTCTTTCATGGCTTGACCAGTCATTTCAGCAATTTTCCCAGAAATTCCTGTATCTATCTCATCAAATACAATAGTATCGTTTATCTTTCTATCAATATTTAGCATTTTCAGTGATAATTGTATCCTAGATAATTCTCCACCAGAAGCAATTTTACTTAATAGCTTTGCTTTCTCTACTTTATTAGAAGCAATTTTAAATTCGCATTTTTCATATCCAAACGGATGGATTTTAGCTTTATCTTGTTCACTTAATTCTATTCTAAATTTAGTATTATCCATTCCTAGTTTTCTTAAGTTACTTTCAACTTTCTGAACTAATCTATTTAAAACAGATTTCCTATTTCTAGATACTTTAAATGCAATATCTTTATACTGTTTTTGTAATATTAGTTTTTCATTTTCATACTTAAATAATTTCTTATTTAATGTAGAATCAATATTAATTTTATCAATAATTTCTTCTTGATATAATGAAACAGCCTCCAAGCTACCACCATATTTACGTTTTAACATCTCTAATATAGATAGTTTATCATTCAACTCTTGAATTTTAAATTTATTTTCAACCTCAAATGAAGTACTTAGCTCAATCTCGGATGATAAATCTTCTATTTCTAAAATTACATTTTCAAGTCTTTTAACAATATCAATATAATCACTATCAAGGTTCATAATATAATCTAAATTTCTTCTAATTTGATTAAAACTCTCTAAGACTTCAAATTTCAATGATTTTAATGATTTTTCTAGTTTTTCATTTATTTCTGATTGATTGTTAATCTTTTTTAGTTTTTGAGTAATTTCAATATCTTCATTTAATTTAAATTCAATCTGATTTATCTCTTTTAATTGAAATTCAATTATTTCCTGTTCTCTGATAAATTGGGCTTTTAATAATTGAATACTTTCAATTTGTTTAGAATTTTTTATAATCTTATCATAAATCATTTTCAAATTATTTACATCAGCAGTATGACCAATATAACCATCTAATTCATGAAGCTGTTCATCAGGTTTGAAAATTTTCTGATTTTCATACTGGCCATGGTAGTCAAGGAAAGAATTAGATATTTGTTTTAGTTTTTCAATAGATATTGGTTCATCGTTAAAAAAAGTTCTTGATTTTCCATCAATTTGAAAAATTCTTCGTATCGTATTTATTTTCTTTTTTTTAAAATACTCAACTTCTAAGACACATCTATCAGTATTTTCTCTTATATAATGACGTGGAAATCTATCTCCACTTAGGTATTTTAGTGACTTTAAAAGTAATGATTTTCCAGAACCCGTCTCCCCTGTTACTATATTTAAACCTGTTTCAAAATCAACCTTTACTTCTTTAAAAAGTGCAAAGTTTTTTAAATATAAAGACTTAATCATTTTACCTTGTAACCAATTAAATAACGAATCACTACTCCAAAAAAAGAGCCGAAAATATCCATTAACCAATCATTGATATCTGGAATACGTGTATTTGTAAAAAATTTCTGAATAATAAATTCATCTATTCCTGAAAAAATAGTTAAACAAATAAATACTAAAACTAAAATTTTGACAACATAATTATTTGGAGAAAAACAATTTAACAACAAAAATCCCAAGATTAAATATTCAATAAAGTGTATGATTTTATCATATTTCCATAAATAACCGATCTTTATTACTGAGCTAGGCATTAATGAAACTGAAATAATCAATATCATATAAAGTAAAAAAAGTGATTTTTGAGGAATTCTATTTATCATTTAAATATTTTTTTAATGCTATTGGAATTGATTTTAATAAATCAGAAGCAATTAAGCCATGATTCCCAAATTTTTTACTAAATATTAATGCTGACTCTGCATGAATCCAAGAACCAATTTTCATTGAATCAGATTCATCGTATCCCTGGGCTAGTAAACTACCAATTAATCCAGAAAGAATATCACCAGTCCCAGCAGTTGCTAAAATTGGAGATCCATGATTCATCAAATTAATACTACCATCAGTATTTACTAAAAAGTTAGGCTGACCCTTTATCAAACAATACCTTCCATCTAAGTAATCCAAAAATTCATTAAAAAATAGATTGGGTTTATTAATAAAATCATTTTCAGGATTAGTATAAAACATACTAAGTTCTCCCTTGTGAGGTGTGAAAACAGTCCTTTTCGGGCAAATTTCAATATCTAAGCCATCTCGAAAGAAACTAAATACAGAAGCATCAATAACAACAGGTTTTTTGATCTCTTCAATTTTTTCTAAAATAAATTTCAAATCAGATAAATCTATATCTAATCCAGGACCAATAATAATTGCATCTGCCCAATAAATTAAATTTTGAATATTAAAATTGTCATATTTTTCTACAATTAATTCTGGCAAGTTATTATTAATTAAATTTTGAATTTCTTCAGGTACAACTGCTTTAATATATCCAGACCCTCCTCTAAAACCGGCTTTAGCTGTTAATTCAATTGCTCCTATATATTTTTCTGAGCCTCCAATTACTAATAATTTACCTTTTGAATATTTATGTACACTTGGATGCGGTAAATCTAATAACTCATGGATATCAGATTCTTCAATTAATGAATAAATAGCTGGTTTAAACTCTGGATAGCCAATATCATGAATTTGCAACTCTCCTACTGTCAATAATCCATCATTTATGAAATGCGCTAATTTAGGATATCCTAATGTACTAGTTTGACGGGCAAAAACTGAGAAATCTGCCATTTTACCAGAATTTGTCATTAAACCTGAAGGAATATCAACAGAAATTATATTTTTAGAACTATTGACTTTTTTGATTATTGAAATTAAATCGTCATCTAGTTTTCTTGAATTTCCAACTCCTAAAATTGCGTCTATTACTAAATCATATTTTTGAAAATCAAATTGATCATTATAAATAAAAATATCATTATCTGGAATGCTATAATTTCTAAATACTTTTGCATATCTAATATCTTGATTTAATAATATAAGCTGCGAATTACAGTTCCATTGGGATAAATAGTAGTGTGAAATAATCCCATCAATACCATTATTCCCTTTTCCAACTACTATACCTATTTTTAATTTAAATGGATTTTGAAAATTTTCCAATATATCACAGGCAATTGAAAATCCAGCATTATCCATCAATTCCTGCTCGGTAAATATACCTGATTTAATTGTAGTCTTATCTAATTGATAGATCTGTTCTTTTGTTAAAATTGGAATCATATTATATTTAAAATCGCAACAGCTGTTGCATAATAATTAGTATGAGAGATAGACAATTGGATGTTATTTTGTAGTTCTTGATCTAAATAAACTCTTGGAGGACCATTAATTTTTCTGTTTATTTCTATATTTTTAAGTGGTATTGGCTTTTCTTTCAATTGAAGTAAAATTTTTTTTACAGCTTCTTTTCCAGCAAACCTTCCAGCTAAATGTATTTCAGGATTTAATCTTCTTCTACAGAAATCTAATTCATTTTTTGAGAATATCTTAATTAAAAATTTTGAGTTATATCTTAAGATGAGTTTTCTTATTTTATCTATCTCAACTATGTCATTTCCTACTAAAATCATCGAGAGTTTTCTTTTTTAACAATTTTAACTAATTCAAAAATATCTTCTAAGTCATAATCTGCACCAGACTCCTGGGTATTAAAAGTATCACCATATTTTGCGAATGCAGTTTTCATTCCTACTTCTTTTGCTCCAATAATATCTCTTGCTGGCCAGTCTCCTATCATCAACATATTTTCTGGATTAATTTCAAGTAATTCTGCAGCTTTCAAAAATGGAATAGGAGAAGGCTTATGCTTACCTGTAACATCAAATGTAACAACAGCATCGAATATATGGTGAAGATTTAAATAACACAGTCTTAGCCATGCTTCTCTACTTGGTGCATCAGAAACAACTCCTAATTTCAAACCCATTTTTGACAAGGTGAATAAGGTTCTATTTACATTTGGATATAGTACTAGACTAGCCTCTTTTGATTTCCTATAAGCTACAATTGCTGAGGCTAAAATTTTATAATCTAAATAACCAATTTCTTTTCTTAAGTAGTCATCGAAGACTTCTTGGTATTCATATCCTCTAAGATTATAAATATCAAAAATCTGACTAATAGTTTCTTCAGTACTAACCTCTAATCCAGCTTCTATCATGCCTCTAACTGCAGCATTGACTGCTGAGGACTTCATCTTCATAAAATCTAAGAGAGTGTTGTCTAAATCAAAAATTACGGCTTTAATCATAAATCTCCATTACAATAAAAAGGGGCAATAATTTGCCCCTTAAAATACTATTTATTATTGAGAAAATTTTAAGGTTCTTTATTTAACATTTTAATTTCGTACTGCGCACTTTCTTTCCACTTTCTATCCTTTGAAGCTTCTTTGAATGCAATTTTTGCAGCTGCCATATTTCCTAAATTTTTCTCAGCAACGCCAAGTTCATACCATGCTGCTGCATATTTTCTCTTAGTATCAATACAAGCTTTGGCAGCAATTTTAGCTTCAGAATAATTTTTCATTTCATTAAATACAGAAGCTAATCTAAAATTTGCGATATAAGCTTTCTTATCATGTTCTATTGCTAATTTAAAGTTAGATATTGAGCTTTCTAAATTTCCACTCTGTTTTTCAATGATACCAATTAACTCATATGCCTTAGCATAAGTCGGATCAACCATTACAGCATTTTTAAGAGAATTTAAGGCTTCTTCATTTTTTTCTAACTTAAAATAAGATTTACCCAATGCATAATGAGCAATATGATAATTGGAATTAGTTTTGATAGCTCTTTGATACCAAACCACTGCTTCACTATTATTCCCTTCTTTTGATTCAATATCTCCGATTAATTTTAAGCTTTGAACATGCTGACTATTATTTTCTAAGCCAAGCTCTATTTTTTCTTTAGCTGTATCATAATCTCCTAACATATAAAAAGATTTACCGGCTCTGTAGTAGGCTTCAGTATATGTTGGGTCTACTTTAGTAGATTGTATATATTTTTGTGCTGCATTTTCATAATCTTTTCTCCTAAATATATCATTACCTTCCTTTGCTAATTTTTTTGCAATATTTGTAATGTAATTATTATATGTAGAGTTAAAAGGATTTAAGTCTATTGCTTTTCTAAAAAAATAAACGGCATCTTCTAAATTATTATCATTATAATATATTCTTCCCAGCCTAAAATATGACATAGCAAACTTTGGATTGATGTCGATAATATTTTCATATGATATTATAGCTTCATTAATTAGTCCACTTTCTAATCTTCGATTGGCTTCTTTAAGTGAAATTCTAAGTGAATCTAATTTTGTCCATTTCTTTCTAAATTCATCATTTGTTTTATCTAAATCTATAGCTTTTAATAAGAATTCATTAGCTCTACCTAAACTATCTAATGACAATGCAATGTCAGAAGCCAAAACATAACTAGATGCATTCTTATCATCACCTTTTGAGATATAATCTAAAATTTGATTATATGCAGAATCAAAACTACCTGAATCATACTGAGTTTTTATTACCTCTAAATCTGAAGAAAAACTATTTGATATAAAAAATAAAACTAATAGTAATTTTTTAATTATTTTCATTGCATCCTTACTTTTGTGCTGAAGGCGGGACTTGAACCCGCATGGGATTTCTCCCACTGCCCCCTCAAGACAGCGTGTCTACCGATTCCACCACTTCAGCGATTCTAGGAAAACTATTTACTTGTATCAGCTGGAACCACGTCTTCATTAAGGGTAGTAGAAGGGATTAGAGGTTCAGAAACTATGCTTTCAACAGGTAATTCTCGTTGCGTAACGACTGATTCAGATCCTATGTTTACATCAACATCAGGATGATTTAAAAAATTTATTAGCAACGCTAATGACATCCAAGAACCTGCTAAGATTGCAGTAATTTTTGTTAAAAGCTTGTCAGCGCCTTGCCCTCCAAATGCAGCACTCATTGCTGACTGGCCCATAGCCGTACCCATACCACCACTTTTACTTTGCTGTAGTAGTATAACTCCAACCAACATTAATGATATTATCACCATTACAAATACAACTGTATAGTAAATCATATAGATTCAACTCCTATTTCATTCATTTGTGTGTAAATACTTAAAAACTTTTGAGGATCCAAAGATGCTCCTCCAATTAAAAATCCATCTACGTTATCAATATTTATTATATTCTTACAATTTCCAGGGTTAACACTACCACCATATAAAATTGAAATATGATTAGAACTTGCAATAAGTTCTGGAAGAATACTTCTAATTTGTTCATGAGTTTCTGATATTGTTTCTAAATCTGCTGCCTCTCCAGTACCAATAGCCCAAACTGGTTCATAAGCAATAACAAATTCAACATTAGAAAAATCTATTGAATCACATGCAACTTGAATCTGTCTTTTCAAAACTTCTAATGTTTTTCTATTTTTTCTTTCGGTTAAAGTTTCTCCGATACAAAGGATTGGATTTATTTTTTTACTAATAGAAACCTTTAATTTATTATTAATATCGTCATTTGTTTCATCAAATAATTGACGCCTTTCAGAGTGACCAATAATGGTCCAATTAATATTCAAATCATTTAACATCTCTGCAGAAGTTTCACCTGTATATGCACCATTAGAATATTCTGAAATTGTCTGTGCACCTAATTTAATTTGTAAATCATTTAATGATTTTTGCATTTGAGTTAAATGAACAAAAGATGGGCAAATTATCATCTCAACACCATTGTGGATTAACTCTGAATTTAATTTATCAATAAAAATATCACAATCTTCTAAAGATTGATTCATTTTCCAATTTGCTACACAATATTTTTTATTCATTTATTTTATCCAATTCTGAAAAACCAGGTAAACTTTGTCCGCTTAATAACTGAATTGAAGCTCCTCCTCCTGTAGAAATATGTGAGAAACTATCATCATGACCACTTGCCATTAATACTGATGCTGTATCACCACCTCCTATCACTGTAACAACTCCTTCATCTTTTAAATTTTTAAGTGTTGATGCTAAAGACTGAGTTCCTATTGAAAATTGAGGAATTTCAGCTACACCTACTGGGCCATTCCAAAATATTGTTTTAGAATTTATCAGATATTCATTGAATATTGCACATGTTTCTGGACCAATATCTAAACCAATCATATTATTTTGTAAATCATTTATTAAAGACACCGTCCAATCATTGTCAGCTGAAACTTTATCTGAAGCAATAGCATCTAAAGGCAGAACAACATTTACATTATTATTTTTTGCTTTTTCTAATAGTGTTTTAGCAGTTTCTAAATTTTCATTATCAACAATTGCAGCACCAATATTATTACCCTTTACTTTCAAGAATGGATTTGCCATTGCACCTCCAATAAGAAAGTTGTCTGCATGTTCCATTAAACTTTCAATAAGCTCGATTTTATCAAGTACTTTTGCTCCACCCATAATAACGGTATAAGGTTTTTTGGGTTTAGATAATTTTTTTTGAAAATATTTTAATTCATTCTCACATAGGAAACCAATTCCAGCCATATCGAAATAATTTAATATACCTACATTAGAAGCATGCTTACGGTGAGCGGTTCCAAATGCATCATTTATATAAACATCACCATGCTGTGCTAATTTTTCTGAAAAACTTGCATCATTTAATTTCTCTTCTTCATAAAACCTTAAATTTTCTAATAAATGAATTTCATTAGATAACAAATCTTTTGAAATTTTAAATGATTCTTCACTAATACAATCATCAGAAAAAAATATTTCTGTATTAAGAAGTGATTCTAATTCATCAACCAAAAATTTCAGTGAATACCTATGATTATCACAACCATCTGGTCGACCTAAGTGACTCATTAAAATAATTGATGCACCTTTACTCATACAATACTTAATTGTTGGAAGAGAGGCTCTTATCCTAAAATTGCTAATAATACGCCCTGATTCATCTAATGGTACATTAAAATCAACACGTATCAAGATACGCTTATCTTTTAAATTAATGTCTGTTATTTTTTTCAAAATTTGTCTCGAATAAAGAAGGTTAATTTCGAAACATTTTAAACACTATATCAACTTAAATATCAATTATTTAATTCCTTAGAAATGATGCAAATTGTTTCGTTAAGACTTGGTGTTATCGTTACTTCTTGTTTCATTCAGCTAATATTTTTTTGTCATAATTTAAGTTAATATCTATACTAATAAAATTGGGGAAAATATGAAAAAAATGAAATTATTTTTATTAAGCTTATTTACATCATTTCTTATTGGACAAGTTTCAATAGAATCCACACCAAAAAGTTTTTTTGAACAATCTACAATAAATATTGACTTAAAGCGTTTACCAGAATTTGATATTCAAGCATTTTTGGAAGAAGATGAACGTAATTACTCTGAAATCAAACCATACCGATTTGCTAATTCAATTGATGTTGACTATAACATGTTAAATTCTGGAACATGGACTATACTAGAAGATGGCTCAAAGATTTGGCAATTAATTATTCATTCTCCTCAAGCTTATTCATTAAATTTAATTTATGACCATTTCAATATACCAATAGGTGCAGAGTTTTTTGTTTACTCACCAGATAAAGAAATGATTTTAGGTGCATTTACAGATTATAACCACAAACCTCATGGTGGTTTTTCAACTGCACCTATCAAAGGAGAAATGATAATTCTTGAGTATAATGAACCATCAAACCCAGAATTTACTGGAAATATAAGTGTTAGTTCTGTTGCTCATGATTATAGAAATATGTTTTTCAATGAACGTGGCTATGGTGACTCTGGCAGCTGTAATAATAACGTAGCTTGCTCTGTGGGTGATGAATGGACAGATGAAATTAGATCCGTAGCAATGATTTTAACTTCCGGCGGATCAAGAATCTGCACAGGTACACTCGTTAATAATACTCGCCAAGATTTAACTCCATATTTTTTGACTGCTAACCACTGTCTCGGCGGAAACAATTCTTGGATTTTCATGTTTAACTACGAAAGTCCAACATGTAACAATCAAAATGGACCAACATCGATGACGGTTTCAGGTTCATCCTTATTAGCTAATAACTCGAGTTCTGATTTTGCTTTATTACAGTTAAATGAAAATCCGCCTGAAAGTTATAATGTTCATTATGCCGGATGGGATGCATCAGGTGATTTACCACTAACTCCTGTAGGCATACATCATCCAAGTGGTGATATTAAAAAGATTTCCTTTGACTATAATAATGCTTCAAATTCTGGGAATTATTGGGATGTTGATAGTTGGGATGACGGTACAACGGAGCCGGGTTCTTCAGGGTCTCCTCTTTTTGATGGAAATTCACATCGAATTATAGGCCAATTATACGGAGGAGTTGCATCCTGTACCAATTTTGGATATGATACATATGGTAAAGTAAGTACATCTTGGAACTTGGGTATGAATAACTATTTAGATCCAGATAATACCGGACAAAATTTTGTGGATGGAATGGATGCTATAGATTTACCTGATCCTTTAGCAACCTTAGATATTCAAAATTTAAATTTTGAATTAGAAAATGGTCAAAACTCATCAACTTCTATAGTAATTTCTAATAATGGTGAAGCTGAATCAGTATTAATTTACAATATGGAAATTACACCATTTTCAACTCCTGGAGGTCAATCTGATGCCGCAGGCTATTGGTGGACAGATTCAGATTTAGACAATTCTTTAGATACGGAATGGGTAGATATTAGTGCAGATGCATTACCTATTTCATTTCCAAACAATGATCAATCAGGAGAACCAATACAAATGGGATTTGAATTTCCCTTCTATGGTCAAAACTATTCAGAATTAATTGTAAATGCCAATGGTTGGATTGGATTTGGTGATGATAATAATGCTTGGCAAAACACAGATATTCCCAATTTATCAGCTCCTCGACCTGCAATTTTCCCTTTTTGGGACGATTTAAATCCCATTAATGACAACTGTAATGATGAATGTAGTGGAATTGTATACTATGCATCCTATACAGACAAATTTATAGTTTGGTTTAATGATGTTTCTCATTGGGTTGGTAGTAATTATCCTGGAACTAGTTATGATTTCCAAACTATTTTATATTCTGATGGAAGAATTAAAATTCACTATAATACAATTATAGGAGATTTTTCCCCTACTATTGGTATTCAAAATGCTTCAGGTACCATTGCACAGAAAATTATGTATGAAGAAACAATAGTATCCTCGGGGTGGGTTTCAAGCGATAAGTCCTTGAATATATCGCAAACACCTGATTGGCTTGGCATAAATACCTTAGGAAATTACGAACAATCAGGTGAATTAAACGCCGGATATAGTCAGAACTACAATATTTTAGTTGAAAATGATAACCTCTCAGGCGGTGAATATGGTGCATTTTTAAATTTTAATTCTAATGGAGGTCAAGCACAGTCTTTCTCTATTTCGTTGTCAAGCTTAGAAAACTCAGGTATGACTGGTGATTTGAATATGGATGAATCACT
>MDTB01029231.1_pt1 | contig 45536 bp, 38 predicted proteins | sample 811161 | NCBI WGS metagenome assembly MDTB01 (sample SAMN05326650, study PRJNA326480) | marine metagenome | isolation source: seawater | place: Mediterranean Sea | collected 2009 | reverse complement strand
GTTTGTGGATGTATTTTGGGCACCACCTCCCGGTACTTTTCCCCATCGTACTTCTAGTGGGAGTAGCGATCACGTGTTCGTTTATGCATTTAGGCCGCAGATTATTACCAGCCTTTCCGATTAGCCAACGTGGCCGACTGGAATCAGAAATAACCAATCAGGCTATAGTCATTCTCGCTCCGTTACCAGGTCTTCTGCTCAGTTTCGTTGGGTCAGGTGCAGAGGATCAGATTGTAGCTGGGGCAAGATGGGCTCTCCCACTCGCCCCCCTGCCAGCTTTTTGTGTGCTTTTCCTTTTTGGTAAAGGCAAAAAGCAGTCCAAGAGAGTCCAGGTTGGTTGTGTTTCACTGTCATTCTCCATACTGGTTGCTTTGTGGGTATTCGTATATCAACCGAGTCACATTAGGATCAAGAGTGACACCATTAAGAAAAATTCCGAGGTGACGGCTCTGGTAGCGCAGGACATCGATAACGGTGCGTCTGTGGGGCTTTGGCGCAGCGCCTTGAGTCCTTTTAGTGATTATTGGCTAACTGGTAACTATCAGTACGCCGGCGGTAAATTTATCGAGGAACTGGCGGTATTGTTTCCACAGGAAAGACTTTTTGTGTTCTATGCAGCAGACGGCTTAAAAGAGGCAAGAGATGTTCAATTAAATGACTATATCGCACGATACCAAGACATCGCTTGCCTTGGACAGACAGGTAGAATTCAGACTCGTCAGAACTCTCTTATCGTTAAAGTTGCTGGATTGCTGTCGAGAGTTATCCCTGCAGACGAGTGTGAAAAGTTTATAGACTTTCTCCTTCGAAGTAATTTCGAAACGCGTTACGAGATTCCGAACGGAGATGACGCAATTCGTTACCGCCAAGCGTTACTCGCAGAACCTGGGTTTGTTCCGGAATATCTGATCATCCCTTCAAAGGTCGGGGCGAAAGATAGCAATATCCCGCTTACGTTAGAGGCCATTGCAGACTCATTTCATATTGCTGAGTGGCGCCCACGTAAATTGGCATCTGATTCGGACATTGTTTACTGGGTAGGGGTTACTAGGTTGGAGTAGTCAGCAGGATGGCTTAAGCAAAAAACAGTTATTTCAGAAATTTTAGAGTTCTTTAAATTAAAGATCACGTGGACTCTGGGAATCTGCACTACTCGGATGAACTAAACGAAATCTCAATGGGTAATGCCTCGCGATCTAACTTCATAAGCAGATTAAGTGCATGGCTGCTCTTGTCAGGTTGTCTCGTTGCCTAGCAGCTGGTTACTACAGGTTTGATGGACAAGCGCTAGCACATGTGTATCTATTGTCGTGGTCCGAAACGAACAGATAGGCTGATGCATATGTATGGGTGGTGAGTTGATGTCCAACTGGGTAAGGGAAATTCATCTCCGATAATCGAGATACGGCCATCGTTATCCGACGGCTGATCTACCCTCGAGTGCTGGGGGCGTATATTGAGCCGGAATTGAGAACACGTCCTTTCGTATTTGAGACAGCCTTGAACAGTGCGGTGGCAAGGGAAAGAATATGAGCACCATTAATGCTCATTTCCGGGTCAAGTTGTTCATCGGAAAACAGTTTACAGCCTGGGGGAGGTTCAGATACTGATCTAACAGCAGAGGGGACTTTGCAACACCAAACAGTCACACTCATCCCTTGGTTATCGGCCGCCGGCCGTGGAATCCTTCATGCTCATGGGTCATGAGATGACATCCATCTGGGACTTAATCTCGGCGAGTCAATGGGGCAGGTCATCTGGTTCTTCTGAGCTATCGTCGTCAAGGCCGCCCAAAATATCGCGACTGTGAGATAATCATTTTTGCCGAAGTTTCATGCATCTGTTATGCCAAATTTAAGAAACTAACATGCCGATTCGAATAATCCGAGTCGTTACGGGGATGGTACTGTCAGTCTTGGTAATCGCCTGGGCGAGTTCAATCCTGATTTACCTGATCAAGTATTGGTACTCGATCGAAGCAGCTTTTCCGGCGAAAACCATCGCGCTGGTATTTTTCTCGCTCGCTTTGGCGGTGGGGGCAGTAGCCCTTTTCAGTTCTAGGCAGCGCCTGGGCCTACTCGTTGCTCTCACTATGGGTCTTGCTACTTTATATTTAGTGGAGATCATCCACTATACACAAACATACTATCCTGGCTTTCCCTCGCTCTCTCCGCCTCTAACAATTGAGCGCGCCCTTGTGGACGATGCCGAAGCTAGTGGAATCTGGTTGGACAAACGAACGAAGGTAGAAGTAATCAGGGACCTTCGACTCAGGGGGATACCGGCATACCCCGCTTTCCTGGTCACCAACCGAAGTCCATGGGATTCAAACCCAAACTTGTTTCAAGAGGAGCCCTTGCCGCTTGGAAGTATTTCCAACTCAACCGTTGTTCATTGCAATGAGAGTGGCAAATGGTCGATTTATGACAGTGATGAAAAAGGCTTCAACAATTCGCCTGGTTTGTGGAGCGACTCTAAGACTACAGCACTCTTACTAGGCGATTCGTTCGTACATGGGGCTTGCGTGGATCCCGGTGAAGACTTCGGTGGGCAGATCCGCCTCAAGTATCCAAAAACGATCAATCTCGGACAACGCGGAAATGGACCACTGTTGCAGTTAGCTGGAATCAGGGAGTATGGTGCTTCCCTTAAGCCAGACTATGTCTTCTGGTTCTACACAGAAAATAACGATCTGGACAATCTAAGGAAGGAAATTGATTCCTCGTTTCTCAGACGGTATCTGGATCCTAAGTTTCAGCAGGGCCTCATGAATAGGACAGCTGGGGTGGACGAATTTATCGAAACTTTCACAGAGTACAACTACAAACTTGCTCAAAAAACCGCTAACCCCTCTCTTGTTACCCATCTTAAGTTTATCCTTTTTCTTAGATCCTTAAGAAAAAGAGTTGGATTGGAAGTTTCTCCAGCGTCCCATTCCTCGAACGAGTGGAAGCTCCTACAAGGGATCCGTCTTTTTCAGACCGGTGGCCCATCCAATATCGACCCACCTAAGTCGGAAAAGTCGATCGGGGTTAGCAAGGACGAATTGATGTATAGCATGTGGTTCGAGCAACTTCCGAACTTCAATAAAGTTTTGCGCTCCGCTGACGATGCAGTACGCTCCTGGGGCGGACAACTCGTGTTCGTATTTCTGCCTGAAGGCAATCGATTTGTCGACCCCTCGAATAAAGTCTACACCCTGCGTACAGAAGTGCTTTCGATCGTTGAGGCTCTAGGAGTCCCTATCATTGATGCTACTGATGTAATAGGTGATGGCGACCATGAACGCTTTTTCCCCATCGGCGGAGGTCACTACAATCCGCGGGGGTACGCGGTTATAGCTAAACAAGTAACAGATTTCATGGATCGGCCCTAGAACGATAGAAATGGGAAACTCGGGACTTGAGGCCATATTCTATTCAAGCAGTGATGCTGGCGGGGGTAGGTTTCTCGAACTATATAATTTGACGGTCTTGCATTCGAAGTTCGCAGAATTTCTAAATTAAACCAAACCCCGAGTAGACTCAGTATCAGTTTGCCTCGCGCGTGAAAAATTCGGTGAAACTGATTTACATCACCAGAGCATCAATTTAGGGATAACCAAGTCAGACCTCAGATGAAAAGACTGTCCAGGTTATTTCGTGTCCTGTTTTCTTCTGATCCTCAAGTTCGAACAGGTCGTCAACTCGCCTACTTTTTTCAAAGAATCGGAATTCCGCTGAATCGCTCAAGGCCGCTTGTCAAGTTACTAAAGACAATTTTCCATCCTATTTCTTATGCCAGATATTGCTATCTTGGAGTTCGGCAAACATACGCACATCAGCCCAGTAATAGCGAGCATTTAAGAGCCAATGGATTTCTATTTTTTAACGTAGCTGATGTGATTCCGCATGCCGAGCCAGTTCTAGAGTTACTTCGAACGCTCTATGAAGAGCGAAGGGCAGGTGTTGGCGAGAAAACCACGATCTGGGAAAACCGTCGAAAATCATCACAGATGGAGTATCCGACGTTACGAAATTGTTTTCAGGAAGACGATCTCATCAACCATCCCGAAATTGCTGACTTCTTGCTAGATGACTACTTTCTTTCTCTCGCCGCTGTAGAAATCGGAAGCCTCCCAAGAATCTCCGGTGTAATGTTAGCCTGGTCTGTGAAAAATGATCTGCTCGAGGCCAGCCAGCTTTTTCATCTGGATCAGGAAGATAATAAGCAAGTCAAGTTTTTCATTAACCTATCAGAAGTTGGCGACCAGAGCGGACCGCTGACTTTTCTCTCGGCTACCGACTCGATGAGGGTCTCTTCAGAACTAGGAACCGCCGCGCCCGGAGAACATGTCGGACCAAGTCACCGAGTTCCAGATTCTGTTGTCGACGGGATGCTCACTCCAAATCATGTCAACAGGCTCATCGGCCCCGCAGGTACAGGCTTGGCTCTGAATACAGGACGATGCCTTCATTATGGGAGTCGATGCCAGGCCGACGATCGGGTTATTCTGATGTTCCAATTTGTTCCCGCGAATGTTTTCCGAGAGCCTTCGTCATTTGGCCCTCTCTTCCCGAAGAAACGATATCAGGCCTGTCGAATAAGAACTGCTGTCTTAGCATAACTTGAAGGGGGGATGAATTTGGGTAGGAGCAAATACAAGAAACGTTTGCAAAAAATTCTCCTTAACCCTTGGAGCGTCGTGGGTCACTTGAGGTATGTACTCAAAAAGTTCTCGGATAGTCGACACCAAAACCGATATCTAAGATTAGTTCATATCCGGGATATTGGCTCATTCGTCGCATCCCAAGCCGTCACGTGGGGGCATTCAGCATCGGGAATTAGCTCTTGGCCGAAAACACAGCAAATAGGCCTCTACAAGGCAAACTCGGTGGTGCTGCATCGGCCCACTGGGCTGGCCCTTCTTCCTCTAAGAGAAAATACTCCGTTGATGGGCATTATTGAATCCGGCTCAGACGACTATCAGTATTACAATACTAACCTGCGGCAATTTAAATTCCCAAGCAGACTCACTCCGAATTCGCTAAAAGTCTTTGGGGATAAATCTCCGTACTTTTTGTTCAATATAAGACAGAGAAAAACCAATTTTTACCACTTCCTTATCGATAATCTCGCCCGACTAATCTTTTTTCTGGAGTTATTCAACAATCGAGTCACCATACTTCACTTCCAAGTAGAAAGCCGGTTCATATCTGAGTACTATACTTTGATTGCCGAGCAGTTTAATTGCTCCTTCTGTGAGATTTCGAATTCGGGCTCGGACCACATAAAGATCCGTGGTTCGGTTCTTTTTCTCGAACATTTGTTTGTTACTAATTTCAATTCTCAGCCACATGTGCTCGAGAATAGAATGAGATTAGAGGAGGATTCCCAACTATCCAGAATGGGTTTGTGCCATTCAGAGTTGGAGCCCCTTTTTAAGGGCGACAACCTTAAGCCTAAGTCATGGCGCTCAAGAACAGACGGTCGAATATACAAGAACAATATCGGCTTGTTCCACTATCCCACGGCAATGTTTGATGCGCTTTATCGTTTTGGCCGACGCGTTGGCCAACAATCTGATGAACTCAGCTTAGCCAAAACTCCTGGATTACTCATCCATCGATCGGGGGGCTCAAGCAGGCCAAGACGAATTGCTAACGAGGAGTCGATTTTATCTGCCACCGGTTTCCGGCAGATTGATTTTTCAAAACTCGCTGTTCGGGATCAAATTTCAGAGTCCTACCGAACTCAAGTACTCGTAGGTCTAACAGGCGCTGGATTGACTAATTGCGTATTCATGCAAAAGGACTCCCTCGTGATCGAGATCACCCCAGTTGGCTACTCGCTCCCTCCCACTGACCTTTTTGAGGAAATCTGCCAAGCGCGAGGAATTTTGTACAAGAGGTTATTTAGTACTCCGGTGGACGAAAACGGCCTGAGTGAGGTCAATATCGAAGAGTTAAAAGAAGCCCTGAAAATGATGCCTTAAATTAGGCAGCCAAGGATCTGATTTGCTAAAGCGAAATAGTCAAATCTCGAAAACTAAGGCTTGTACGAGCAAACCACATAAACGGGGTTTTCAGTATATTTCGAAATTCACATTGGCTTCTCGAGCAAGGCCATTCACTGCTACTGAGCACAACAGCATAAATGGTAAAACTACCTCAGGAAGAGTTGAGAAGTAGCAAGTGGATAACGCTCAGATTCGGGTTTTACATATTACTTCAGGTCTAGGGACCGGTGGCGCTGAAGCCATCCTTAGAGACTTATTAGAGTCTCTAGGTCAGTTTAACGTGGAGCAGCTTGTGATCTCACTTGGGCCTGTTGAGGAGGCGCAAGTGCGACTCAATTATCCCCTAGTGAAGATCCATTTTTTCGATCTACGTCGCCATCCTTGGCGGCTAGTTTCTGTCATTGCTAAAATCGTTTTCGCAATGGCCAAGTTCAGGCCAGACGTAGTTCATACATGGATGTACCATGCAGACTTGATTGGCGGAATCCTTGGGAAATTGAAAAGACTCCCGGTAGTTTGGGGAATTTTCTCTGGAAATCTTGAGCCGGAGTACTATAGACCTCTGACTCGATTGACGATAAGAATGTGTGGAGTGCTTTCTCGGAGTATTCCTGCTGAAGTTTTGAGTGTTAGTAGAAAGGGCCGCGCTGTCCATGAAAGCATTGGATACCCCTCAAAAAAGATTCGCGTTGTCCCAATTGGTTTTGATACTGAACAATTTTCTCCGAAGCCCGGGCTGCGTATACAGTTCCGAAAAACGTACGGCTTCAAGCAAGACCAGCCCATTATTGGGATGGTTGCTCGTTTCGACCGGCAAAAAGATTTTGATACGCTATTCAAAGCAGCGTCGAAAGCGCGTGTGAGCGTCCCGGGGCTAAAGATCGTCCTCGTCGGTGGATACGGAATCACAGTGGAAAATAGCGCCCTAACTGAAAAAGTGGAAATGTTCGGCCTCGGATCTGTTGTTCGTTTATTGGGATTTGTTGAGTCTATTGAGGAGTTCTACAACGGTATCGATCTCCTAGTGTTGACGTCTTTCGGAGAGGGATTCCCACGTGTTCTTGGAGAGGCAATGGCGACCGGAGTACCTTGCGTGTCTACAAAGGTAGGAGATGCCGAAGAGATTATTGGTAGTACCGGATGTATTGTCGGAGTAGGTGACGTTTCGGGATTAGCAGATGCTATGGAGTCTTTTTTTGCCAGTAGCCCCGAGTCGCGAGACTATCGAAAGCGTGAATCTAGAAAAAGAATCACAGAAGAGTATAGTCTTCTGAAAAGCAATAGCTCTTACGCTGAAGTTTATCGAAGGTTAGCGGTGAAAAAATCACACTAAACCCGCTTTTTAGTTGGAAAACGCTTTGAGTAAATTAGATTTCGTGGTGATCGGCGCGCAAAAATCTGCGACCACGTGGCTATTCGAATGTCTGCATGAGCATCCAGAGGTTGTTGTGCCGCAACAAAAGGAAGTACATTTTTTTTGTCGGGAGAAGGATTGTCGATTTAGCACCCGAGCGCTCGGTGAAGATTGGTACTTGTCTAACTTCAAGAAGTCAAGAGACCCAAAGATAAAGGTTGCCGGCGAGCTCACCACTGATTACATGTACTACCCTTACGTTGTAGATGATCTATACCGATTTCAGCCAGCCTTAAAGATAATCGCGCTCTTGAGAAATCCGGCGGATAGAGCGTACTCCGCGTACTGGATGTGGAAGCGACACAATCAAAATTTGCCAGATTTTGAAGAGATGCTTTCTTCGTCCGACAACAGTCTTGTTGCAAGAGGACTTTACATGCGACAACTCCGCCCTTATCTCTCGAGATTTGGCCAAGATAATGTCAAGATTTATATCTATGAGGAAATACAGAGACAACCGGAAGACTTTTTTGCAGATCTTTACGGCTGGCTTGGAGTAAATCAAGAATTTCGACCTCGTGCTATCAAAGAGACTATTGGTGGAACGCGGGTTTATCCAGGCATCATGGGGAAAGTTGTCTATAAGGGACTCTCACCCATCATTAATCTTCGCTATATCAGACCGTTATGGCGTACGTTGGCTCGTTATACCTCGATCAAAGAGTTGATTCTTAACCGAATTTCAACTGGAGGTGTAAGGGGATATCCTCCACTCGATCCTTTAGTCAGAAATAGACTCTTGCAGTTCTTTTCTGAAGAAAACGATGCTCTTTTTAGACAGATTGGAAGAGAGGTTCCAGAATGGAAGGAATAAAGAATTCGAGCGAAGAAGCCTATTTTTTAAGTCCGTCTAGTTGGAGCCGGGTATGTCCAAACTTTCAGCAGTGATCCCGGCGAGATTTGGCAGCAAGCGAGTCCCCAATAAGAATTTCAGGCCTTTTTGTGGCAAATCGTTGGTCGATTGGACGATCGAGACAGCGGTTCAAGCGAATATTTTTGATCAGATCATTTTGAGTAGTGACTTCATCGGCGCAGAAAAGACCGCAAAAAGGTATGGCATTCAGTTTGAACTAAGATGTCCAGAACTATCGAATGATCAGTCTGCGTCAATTGACGTAATCGACAGCCTTGCTTCGCAGAAGAAAATAAGCGGCAGATTTGCGGTCCTGCTTCAGCCAACATCCCCTCTTCGAACAGCTATGCAAGTGTGCGAGGCTTACGAGCAATTCACTGCTGCAGATAGTCCAACCAAATCTCTTGTGAGCGTTTTTGATACATCAGACCAATATCGGAAATCGCTAATACAGATCGGTGAATTTCTGACTTGTGCATCGGACTTTGGACCGGTCCATGGAGAGTATTCCCGGGCGCAGAGGATATTTGCTCAAAACGGAGCAATTTATATCGTGGAAGTGGAAGAAGCGATTCGCCACCGCTCGTTTATTTACGCCAATTGTTTACCTTTTCAGATGGATGCTATTTCGTCTATCGATATCGATAATTGGGACGACTTTAGATTGGCTGAAATTTTGATGAAAGCGAGAGTTAGTCAGTCATGTGGTGCAGAAGACCATCAGATTTAAGAGTTTATGCGCCAAGAAGCTAAACCTAGAAGAGCAAGTGGTCGTGGGTGGTTGGTTCTCTGTGGCCAATGCAGTTCTGTCCTATGTTCATTAGAAAAAGGTCGCTAATCGAGCACGTTCGCTAGGTGGGAAAGTTCTGGGTAGGCCTTGACTAGCTCCTGTATAGAGTTCCGCGCTTGGTCTAGGCACGGATAATCAGCAGTTCTCAAACTAGGGTAATCTGGAAAAGGAAAGGAAATTTTTCCTGTTGCAACGTCGAGTGCTTCCCGACTTCGGGCCAATTCACCTGAATGGATGTTATCGTCCAGTATTTCTAAAACGGCGTTCTTGCAGGTGGAATAGCTATCGACAAAAAACACAGTAGGAAGGTAGTTGATCACCTGATCGCGGCCGAATGTGATCACTGGAACCCCCAAGCGAACAGCTTCTTCCCCGGCCGTACCCGCTATGGTAACGACAAATTGTGCATCGGCGATCCAATCTAATGATGATTCATCGAGAGCGCAAAACACAACGTTTGGTAGCATCTTTAATAATTGATAGAATTTTCGGGACCTATGACCGAGTACCTTGGGCTGCTCCTTGATTACGAGTGTGGTGTTCGCTGGTAGGGACTTACTGATATACACGACGGCTTCGAAAACGTTATTAAAGTCATTCGAAAATTGAAGAAGCATCCGTTCAGGTTCCATGTGAAGGGGAAAAAAAGCGAAGCGTTCGGATCTCACCTTCTTTAGTTCCTTGCTAATTTTTCCTAGGTACCGAAAATCTTGATAGCCTCGAATGAGCGTGAACAGCCAGTCAAAAGAGCGATAAGAGTTTTTCTTTCCTCTGCCTAGAAGGAATAAGGCACTGCGTCGGATAAATTCGGAAAAAATGAATAATAAAAGGTTTGGCAGTCGCCAGAATTCAAGCATAGAGGCTAAGCGTCCGACGCCCGCGGAATCTGGTTTGAAGTTGACTGTACGATTAGGGGTTACGAGATCAGCCGTACACCGAGCATCGTTTAGGCAGTCCCTTAGGGTTTCTGTATACCGCTTTGAGTAAAACGTCGAACTGTCGCTCCACAGCATAAGGCTGTCGAGTCTAGCTTGGAGTAAATGAAAATGCTTTATTGAAAGATGATCGCAAATGAGGTTGGGAATCGTTTCAGGAAATTGGCTAATCACAAAATCGATGTCTTGTAGTGCATCGGTAAAGAATTCAAATTTTCTATGAATAACTTCAAACTTCTGCTCTTTGCTCCACTCACTTCTGTAGATTTTTGGATAGCCGTCAATATTAGGGTAGTAGCCTCTTCCAAGTGCCCTGTCTTGAGACAAAATCTCGGCATAGTTCAGTCCAAAAGTCTTCTCGTTTAGTAAAGCGGTCGAGGTGGAATCGGGTCTCGGCCTTGACAAAGTGCGGTAGTCTGGCTCTTCTAATATCTCCGGACAAGGGTTCCCACAAATACGCCTGATTACTACTGCAGCGTCACGGTTGTCTACAATAAACCGCACGGGCCATTTTTCAGCGATCAGTTTTCCAATTGAGCTATATAGACCCTTTTGCTCGTTTCTTACGATTATCGCGAGATTCATGCTTAAGCATTCAGTCAATGAACTCGTTATTCAGGCTGGTAAGCTGTCGCGATGTCATCTCTATACAGTACAGAAACCAACCGAAGTCGTAATCCAGAACTCGAGGGATAGAAAGATCTAGAATATCAAGGAATGATGCGTCATGTGTTGTTTCCTCCATGAATTGAGCGAATTCGCTACGGTTTTCATCTGACTTAAGGAACATCAAGTTTTGGCTGAAACCGTACTTTTGTCTCGAAGCAATTTCCGGCCCAGTCGTTTTGTTGAGCATAAAGCGGAGCAGCGTTTTTGTCCCTACCGTGGAGTCACCAAGCGTATTTTTGATTGGGATATCAAAGCGATATTTAGATGGAGTAGCTATCATTAGGTTGACCAAATCGGGAGACTGCAAAGGCAGTCGACTTTCGACCGAGTACGCCATAGCACCCAGATCAGAACGCAGATTAAAATGATCCGGCAAACTTTGATTAGCGTAAATAAGAGCAGTCTTTTGACCGAAGTCTAGTTCTTCGAACACATCCATGTAGGATTCTGGATACCGACCGTAGACTCCAAGAATATTCTGAACCATCTGTTTGCCGAATATACGCTCGGCACCCACCGGGAGCCAACGTTGATGAATTGGCATGAATTCTTTTCCTGATCTGTCAAAGGGATGTGGGGGCAGCTTTAAACCAAGTTGATCGCCTATACGCTGAAGGATCGGGGTAGAATTTAATCCTCTCGACGCTAAATGAAAGATTGGAGAGTTGACTTGCGCTCTTTGGTACTGAGCGGCATCGGGAATGTACCCACCGAGTAACTCGTCCGGGCCGTCCGAGAACAACACAACCTTTGCCCCCCTTTGATGCACCGTTTTTGAAATTAGGCGAAATGAAAGCACACCCGGGTCCGTATTTCCGGTAAAGCTGCTACTTGCGATCTGGGCGACGTCGTCGGCCCAATCTGAGTGAAGGAGGTCAGCTTCCAAATGACGGGTTGAAAAAAGTTCTGATGTACGTCGCGCTGCGTCTCTTTCCGATAAGTCGGCTCCCCTTGCCGGCGAGAGGTCGGAAAATAAACCATGAATAGTCTGAATAGAAGAAGACGAACGTTCTGCTGAGAATGTTGTAACAAGAGTCGAATCGATTCCTCCACTCAATGTCGCAAAAAAGTCGACTTCCATTGGTATGCGAGCCGCACATGAATTCCCGATAGTTTGACGATAAAGATCTGTTACCTCATTCAACGAAGGGGCAGCGTGGAAGAAGTCCAAGTGCTTTTCGGGAGTGAGCTTTAATGCGATGCTTGATCGGATTTCACCCGACCTTGACATGATAAGTTTTTGCCCTGGTAAAAGGCGTTGCAGTCCAGAAATTAGCGTCTCACCGGGAGGAGCGGAGCCATAAAGCCAAGATGAAGCAATGCCCTTAGGATCAAAATCGAGCCGCCTCAAGCAGGCTGCTATGACTGCTTGAGGCTCAGAGGCAAAGATTAACTCCTCTTCATCAATGATGAAGAAAAGATGCTTTTCTCCTAGAAGATCTCTGGATAGAGTGACAGAGTGATCACGTTCATCAAAGAAGGCAAAGCACCAAAACCCGTCTAGTTTTGCAAGTTCCGACGTCCCGCTATCGCGTAGGAAATGATAGAGAACTTCCGTATCACTTTGCGAATTAAAAATATATCCCTGACGCTTTAAAACCGTCATTAATTCTCTGTAATTGAATATCTCGCCGTTGAAAGTTAATGCACTGTGAGAGTTTGGGACTTGGAACGGAACTGGAAATCGCGAGTCTACATCGACAATGGCCAAGCGCGTATTGCCGAGGAGGCATTGCTGATTCATGCTCTGGAGGTAGCCGCGGCCATCTGGTCCGCGGTGTTCGAGCAGATCCAACATCCGTTGAATTCTTTCCGCGCCATTTCTGGGTGACTTGCTTGTTCTAGAGACTATGCCTGCGATACCGCACATGATTCGATGGTTTTGACGCCCGTATTCATTAGTGAGTTGGCCTGGGAGCAGGTCAACTTGCTTCAGAAATACGTGAGGCGGTAAAGGATAAATCTTATCACTATAACTAAATCCATAGAGTAGCCCAGTCGGACCTAGGAGCTATCAGAGTAATTTAAGTGATGACATTCGGAAGATGCAGGTGATAAATATCCCGCTTATTTCCCACCATGAGTTGCACTAAGGTTAAGGCAATACAGCTCAAACATCACGACTAAGATCCTGAACTGCATAAGTATTTCCAGGGCGCGGATTGGTGCTAAGTGGCGAGGCGATAGAACCATCGGCTGGACGGCATAGGCAGCAAGGCCGACGATCCACGTGAAAACAATTAATTTTCCAGTCAGGCTTGTTCGAAACAAAAACCAAGCCCCGACTAAGGTTAGGGGCAAGAGAATCAGATGAAGAGTAGAAGAGATCAAAAGATATTCTGCAGGACCAGTAATCTTCCATGGCAGCGGCGAGAGTAACGATTTAGCAAATCCATAGGCTACGTTTTCTAGATCAGCTAACTGATAGGCATAAAGTATCTGACTGGGATTAATCAACTTGGTGGCAAGGGCGATCCCTATGAGTGAGATCCCCGCAATGGCAGAGACGATCAAATATTTTACGGAGACTCTATTCCAGTAGTGACTTAATATCGACAGACAGATCCCTGTGGTCAGGAGAAAAGGAAAGTAAAAGCGAATTCTTTGGAACGCAAAAAAGCTTGCCCCAATAATCGCGATAGAGGCAAAGATATTCTTTGGGATCAAAGAAGCGCCAAATAAAGCACAAAATAACAAACAAGTGACGATGGGCTCTTTCAAGTTTAAAAACGAAGTCCAAGTGATAGTGTCCCAATGGAGAAGGTAAAAAATCACTCCGATTTTTGAGCCTAACTCAGTGAGTCCAGAAGACCGCAAAAGGCGTACTACAAAGACTCCTGTGACCATCGACAGCGTCGGAAAAAACATCAAGCCCACATAATAGCTGGGACCGAAAATATAAAAGAGTGACGAGTTGTACCATTTGAGTAAAGCCGCATTAGGGAATGCATGCAGGTGTTGCCCCTCTGGGGTGAACCATATTGCTAGGGGATTGACATTTTTTAAGTAGAGGTCAACGGATCGGACTATGTATCCCCAGTCGTCGCCGCCGGTATACCAAGATCCATCCGCAAGACTTGTGGTGTACAGAACTACTATTCCGATCTTGAGTGTTACCACTAGGAATGAGGCGCGAGCGCTGAGGTACTGAAAGCCCACGATGATTCCGATTAGCCAAGCGCATAGAACAACTATGAAGAAGCGCAGACCAAATGATACGGCCACAAACCCCTCAGCTCCGGGGAGCATGCCCATGTTGCTTACCGTCGTAGCGAGAACGTCTATTTGCATCTCGTTTAGATATCAGAGTCGGATTTCTGACTAAACCGATAGCGGTCTCTCAGTCGTGTCAGCGCGCGATTTAATGCTGATCTGGCTAAGGCGATGAACACACCTGTGATTAGTCCAATGAACCCTGCAGAAAATATACGGAAAGAGAACATTGTTTTGCTTTGAGATGATTGGCGGATGGGATCAAGAATTTCTGGGTATCTGGATTCGACAATTGCTGTGGAGACGATATTTAGGATCGCTGCCCACGCATCTTGCCTAGTCCAGCACGGGTGATCATTAGGACTTGAAGAGCACATCGAAATATTATGGAGTAACTGATCTCTGTAAGTTTCGAGAGCTTGCCGATACTCAGTAACAATAAGTGAATGTTGGTTTATTATCGAAGACGATATATCTTTGAGTAGACGAACACCTTGCTCGGTGTCTTTGTCTCTGACGGTTAGGGTAACTCCCCTTTGGTTCTCTAAAAAGATAACTTGGTAAAGATGCGGATAAGGGATACGATCTTTTCGAGCATCCGCAAGGCGATACGTCGAAGCTAATCTTCTCCAGAGAGTCTCAGGCGCTTCGACCGGAACTGGTATCACCCTTGCTGAATCCCTATTTTCGTCAGAATTCAACCCTAAATAGCAGGTCAGAAGAAGTGCGATGTTTTCTCCAGCGAGATCGCAGGGATCATTTTCATTGGGCGCCCATGCTAGAACACCCCGGACTCCAAGATCTAATCGCGTCTCGAAATATTTGATTTCTTTACGTTGGGTTGCAGAAAAAACACCGACAGCGAGTCCGATGAAAATCGCAGCAACTACGACGACTAAATCTCTCTTCATGCACGATTCCACGCTTATTTGAGTCAAAGAAACTAGAGAGAAAATAGAGGTTCACTAGAGCGAAAACTTCTGGCCCTGACTTTTTTGGGAAGTTTGCGAATACCCTAATCTTTTACATCATATGTCAAATAAATATCGGCTTTCTCAGTGTGGGCCGATGTTGAAGAATGTCCAAGGGATAACACTTGCTTCAATAGACTTTGGCGAAACCGTGTTCGTTTGCAAAAAGATCGATAGCTCTCATTTGGCCAATCAAAATTCTTTTTCCAAATTTGGCCAGGCTTAATGGGCCTAAGGACATAACTCAGTATTGAAGCGCGAGGGTTCTCTCGACGCTTTCTCTTTTTAAGTGTTGGATCAGTGTATGTTGCCAGCAAGCGAATATTTCTCGCTTTACAGTCAGTTTCAAGACTTTCGAGGATCTCTCTATACTCTTGGGAATAGGGCGCAAAATCTTCCCACTCATACGGAGCTTCAGGAATGTCGACGACAGGGCGAACTTGAACCGTCGAGATATCAAATCTCGCAAATTGCTCTATAAATTTTCTGATTTCTCGGAAGTTAGAAGGATTGGCCGTGTAGTTCAATCGAATTTCAGGTTTCTCACTACCTTGTTTTCGTTTTTCAAGATGCAACGTGCCAAGAAGTTCGATAAATTTCTCGAAGCTCGCGTTTCGCATGAAGTGCTCATATGTTTGGGCCGTGACCCCATGCACTGAAAGAATAATTTCATCTAGTCCTGACGTGACAAGTTGCGTTACTTCTTCCGCAGTAATTTTTTGTCCATTAGTGGTTAGGCTAACCGAAGGTACGCCGTATCTTTTTGCAAGAAAAATTAAGTCTAGGTAGTTTTTGTGGACTGTAGCTTCGGCTGCGGCTCCAATATTTAATGTAAGCGCCAAAGGAAAAAATTCGTCAGCGAGTGCGCGAAGCTCGTCCTCAGAAAAGCGATATTGATGCTTTCGTTTTCGTTTGGTGTAGTCCGAGTTGCCGTAATAGCACATCGTGCATCGTAGGTTGCACGCGTTTACAGGATCGAGCTGAAGGACGAGATGCCTTAGTCGGAGAAGATCTGAGAGCAAGACCCACGCGGCCTTTAGTCGGATACTCCGAAACGCGCTGTTGGCCTTGATTAATCGGTAAAAAAAAGATCTATTCAAAGATGATCCCTAGAGAAAGTGAGCGGGATTAGCTGGTACGATAGCCGAGATCATGCTGCGACGGTTTTCCCAGAGCTAACGATCTCTTGCGTTAATAAGATCATAATTTCTTCTATTCGTTTGGAAGCGTTTCCATCTGATGGTCCCAAGACTTTCTCTAGGAATTGTGCTTTAACTGGCTTGGCTTGTAGAGCGCCATGCAGATACTGATCCAAGTAGTTCTCAAGATCCTGCTCAGACCTCGCGACGTAAAAGGGAGAAGTATCTTTAGAAATTAATAGGTGCTTAGCTAGCGCACCGCTTGCTTCACAAAAATGTGGGAGGATGGAGGGAACTGAGTGGATGATCGCTTCTATACCTGTAGTGGAGTTCAATGATATCACGATCCCTGATTCTTGAAGAAGTTGCTGGGCTCCGACGTTGTCGATAATACGTAGATTTTGCGGCCATCTCTCATTGTTTCCGAAAACGGCTTGCATCTCTTGATCGATCCTCATCTTCCAGGCGCCGGCATACCACTTTGGACGAATAATTACGGGTACTGAGGGATTGTCTCGCGCAAAGCGCGCCACCAGTTGGTGAACACTGGAAAAGAGCAACTTAAAGCCCCCCTCGTCAGGAAATGTTCCCTTAGTCTGCCTAAGCTGAGGCTGGGCAGTCGCTATTGGGAATGAAAAGAGGACAAGCGGTTTTGGTAAGGGTTGATCAACTGTTTGCACGGAGGAGGGCCGAGATTCTTTTGATTGTTTGATTCCTATATCAAATCGAGGCAGGCCCGTAACGTAGATTTTTGAGGGGTCAAAATAGTTTCGGTGTTGAAGCATTTCTTTCGCTGCAGTAGACGAGAGCATGATGGCATGCCCTTTGAACTTGCGCCATTGTGAAACCTGATCTTTCCATAACTCTCTCATGGCTTGAGCCTCTGCTCCTACAAGTTCTCGATGTATACAAAAAAACGCTAGCTTTTCGGCAACTGCTGCTTCTTCCCATTTTTCATTTTGAGCATAATAAAAACCGCTAGACAAAAGACCATCAATTTTAAGATGCTGAGATAGTGCTCGCAAAAGCCTCCTAAGAAATTCATTCTGCGCGGATTTAGGAGGTGTTCTAGAAATAGACTGCCCGCTTTGCGGTGATGTTTCTTGAATTAAGGTGGTTACCCAACGTTGCACCCAGTTCGGTAAAAGGATTAATTCAATCTGACTATAGCGGTTCAGAGCCTCTAGATCGTCCCGAAACCGAGTATGATCCAAAGTCAGAAGCCTAAGTGATACAGAAGTTTTTTCAGTTTTTTTCCAACATTGCCGGGCGATAAGCTTTGCCGTTAGTAAAATTGGGATAGCCCGAACGAGTGCCTTGAGTTTTGAGTTTCTGAGACTTGGTAAACATCGAAGAACCCAAGGCCGGAGTACGGTGTCTTGTCTAAAGAATAGCCGAGAGACTTTCACAGTAATTTGATGTCGGGCAAGAGTGGATCAGGTGTGCAGATCATGACTCCACCGAAGTTGCGGTAATTTAGTTGGATGCTAGCCGAAAATTCAGGATTAGAACAGCCCCAGTGTGACGAGTGAACCGGACTTTAATCAATTAAAATACCGCTAGATCATAAGCGCTGGTTTACCAGTGTGACGTTACCGAAAAGTGTTTTTAACCTAGATCAAGAGACGATGTGATGAATCCGCTAATACCCTTGCTCAAAATTGGCAAAAGAGAGGTTAGCGAGAGGCAGCCTCCGCTTATTATTGCTGAGATAGGTATAAATCATGCTGGCAACATAGATAAAGCGATACAGATGATTGATGATGTTGCGGATGCGGGGGGTGAATGCGTCAAATTCCAATGCCATATCTTGGAAGATGAAATGATTCCAAACGAAGTTGTCCCCGGCAACTCGGATAAGACTATTTGGCAAATTATCTCAGAAGCAGTTCTATCGGAAGAAGAGGAGTGGAGTCTGAAAAAGTACGCAGAGCAGAAGAAGCTCCTCTATCTCTGCACCCCCTTTTCCCGAGCTGCCGCTAAAAGGTTAGAGAGAATGTCAGTTGCAGCATTTAAGATCGGATCCGGAGAGTGCAACAATCTTCCATTAATTGATTACATTTGCGGGTTCAAGAAGCCAATTGTCCTTAGCACAGGGATGAACGACTTGTCTTCGGTTAAGAGGTCGGCATCAAAAATCAGAAATTCAGGTAATTCGGTGGCATTACTTCATTGCACATCGATGTATCCCACGCCATATAGCGAAGTCCGACTTCCTGCCATAACCGAGCTAAGGCGTGAGGTGCCTTATGCTGTGGTAGGAATAAGTGATCACTCTCTAGGAATACATACCTCCCTTGGGGCAGTTGCTTTGGGAGCATCGATTGTTGAAAAGCATTTCACTTCGGACAAGTCTTGGGAGGGCCCGGACATTCCGATTTCTATTGACAAAAACGAACTCAGAAGTTTGATTGATGGATCTCGTGCAATTCATGAAGCTTCGTGTGGGAATGTCGGAAAATTGTCAGGAGAAGCGGCTACCATTCGATTTGCGTATGCTTCAGTAGTATCGACGAGGAAAATTGAAAAAGGCGAGGAACTAACTAGAGAAAATGTTTGGGTCAAGCGCCCCGGAACTGGAGCTTTTAGAGCAGAGGACTATGAGCAAGTCCTCGGTCGTAAGGCCATGAGAATGATTTTGCCTGATTCGCAAATCGAAGAAGGCATGTTAGCGGAAGATGACATATAGGGGTAAGCGGGAGAGTAACGGTTGATGAGTGTACTCCCTGATCTTGTCAAAGTTATTAGCTTCATCGATAAGGTGGATTGATCATTTTTCAGACCAAAGTGTGTTTAGATGAGCGGTAGAAAAAAAATTATTTTCATTACCGGGACGCGAGCAGATTATGGGAAGTTAATTCCTCTGATCAAAGCGCTACGAGATGAACAGGAGTATGAGATTCATCTGTTCGTTACCGGGATGCATCTGCTGGAGCGGTTTGGAACGACTGCACTCGAGGTGTTGCGTGAGAATGATAACGTGTATCTATTCAACAATCAGTCGTCTGCGTCCCAAATCGACTTAGTTGTCGCTAACACTATCGTCGGGTTTTCCTCTTACGTAGAGGAAATGAACCCGGACATGATCGTGGTTCACGGCGATCGGGCAGAAGCTCTTGCCGGGGCAATTGTTGGCAGCCTAAGAGGAGTTCGAGTTGCACATATAGAGGGGGGCGAACTGTCTGGAACAGTTGACGAGATGCTGCGACATGCTGTTTCAAAACTTTCACACTTGCACTTGGTGGCCAATGAGAAGGCAGCGGTTAGGCTAGAAAGAATGGGAGAGTCTCCGGCGAGTATCGAAGTCGTAGGGTCTCCCGATATAGATGTAATGTTGGCAGATGAGCTTCCAGCGTTGTCAGTTGTTAAGAAGCGTTATAGTTTAGTGTTCTCAAATTTCGCGATCGCGATTTTTCATCCTGTCGTAACTGAACCTGCACACCAAGCCAAGCATGCGCGCGAGTTTGCAAACGCGTTACTCGAATCCCGGAGAGACTATGTACTCATAGATCCAAATAATGATCCTGGATATAAGGAGATCATGAGAGTTTATGACGACCTCTTGCAGACAGATAGAATAGCGCGCTATCCCTCAATCCGCTTCAGTCACTTTTTGACTCTATTGAAGAGCGCTGAGTTCGTTGTTGGTAACTCTAGTATGGGGGTTCGAGAAGCCCCGGTTTATGGCAAACCATCTATTAACATTGGCAGTAGGCAAAGCGGGCGAGCTTCTTCACCCACTATTACCAATGTGGCTAACGGTAAGAAGTTTATCCTTGAAGCGATAGCGCATATTTCAACTCAAAAGGCTGAAGTTCAGACGCCTAAGCACGAGGTGCTAACAGAATTTGGAGATGGGAAAGCGGTTGAACGAATCATTGACACATTCCGCAAACCCAGGACCTGGAAGATACCTCTACAGAAACAATTTCTAGACTAGGACAGAATCCGTTCCGGAATAATAACTGTCTCGTTAGATTTATTTCGACATGAACCTAAATAAATGAAAAATTCGTTGTCAAAAATCGTGGTGGTAACCTCTTCGGGGCTTCAAAAGCAAATGCTCGATGCTATCGATGTTGACCACAACACTGCAACCGTAATCGCAGTTCCCGATGATAAGGGTGAAATCATGGCGGCAATCCCCGAAGCAGACGCGCTAATTAATTGTCCGCGTCACCTATTCGACTCAGCGCTACTGAGCCAGGCGCGACAACTTAAGTGGATTCATTGTGGAGGGGCTGGAGTCGAAGAATTTCTCATACCAGAACTCATCGATAGCGATATCGAATTCACCAACGGTCGCATAATACAAGGCCCTGAGGTATCCGATCACGCGATCGCGTTGCTTTTGTGTTTAACGCGTCGTCTTAACTTGACTCTGACTAATAGGGAGATTCCTAACTCAAAAAGACCAATCGAGCTTCGGGGGAAAACGGCTCCTGTATTTGGGTTGGGCGGGATCGGTCTTCTGGTTGCGGAGAAACTCAAAGCGTTTGGAGTCACCGTAACGGGCGTTGACGTTGAGTATCAGCCAATGACTTTTGCCGTAGACGAATTTGTAACATTGAGTGAGTTTCGCAGGGAACCGCGGCGATTTGAAATAATTGTATGTGCGGCACCGACAACCAAGCTGACGCACAAGTTTTTCGATAGAGAATTCTTTGCCAAGATAAATCCCGTTACTTACTTTATTAACGTGTCCCGGGGGGATTTAGTTGATCTCGATGCGTTAACTGAGGCGAACCAAGACAATCGATTTGGAGGAATAGGGTTAGATGTAACTGACCCGGAACCGCTTCCTAGTGATCATTCATTAAGAAAAATGACAAATGTGATTATTTCCCCGCACATTGCAGGCCTTTCAGATCACAATCGGGCGCGTGGGCTTACGCTTTTAAAGCAGAACATCAAGAGGTTTCTAGACGCTCAGCAACTAATTAATCCGGTAGATAAAGTCCGCGGCTATTAGTTTTATCTTCACAACTTGACTAAGGGCAAGAGATCATACGTATGACGGAATCAGACATTAACGGTGGATTAGTTCAGTCCGCTACTATCCAAAGATGGGATAAGGCATATCAGTTTGGTTCTGATAAACGTTATCCTAACCTAGACCTCGTCCGGCTAGATGCCTGGTTCTTCGAGAAGAGCCCCGGCAATTTGTTGGAGTATGGATTTGGCTGTGGCGTCAATTTGTTACACCTATTGGATAGTGGTTACAACATCGACGCGGTAGATATTGCGCCTGCTGCGAAGGAACTCGTGGCAACCAAACTCGAGCGGACTGCTATAAGCGAGGATCGGTGTCGACTCCATTTGCTCGGATAAGGACAGGAGAAGCTCCCCTTTGAAAACGAATGTTTTGACTACATCACTTGTGTCAGTGTTCTTTCTTTATTGGGCTCAAAAAAGCGAATCAAGATGCTTTTGGCCGAATTCAATCGGGTATTGAAGTCCGGTGGAAAATTAATTGTGGATATCAATGATGCCCAAAGCGACTTTGCCCGAGATGGTATTCCGCAAGGGGATGACCAGTTTCTCTATCCAGCGTCTCCGGTTGAAGGTGATCTTCAGACGGTGACCGTATGCCTACGAAATATTGCTGATTTCAGGGACTTAGTAGCTCCGTTTTTTGAGATAGATGATGAAGGCTTCTCCGCTCATAAACTTATGCATAGTCAGATTCATGAGTTTATTTTTTGTTGCCACAAAAAATAAGCCATGCTCTCAAGACTCGCGAGAATGGGAACAGGTACAGTAATTGGAGTATCGTCAAATCAAGTTGCTGCATGAGCAGTGTGTAGGGTAGAAGTAAGTGATCCGCCCAAGCCTAAATTATGACGAACACTCGGTAGTTGCATTCGCAGATTCCCGTCAAGCCGTTGAGCAGTATCTAGAAACAAGTACCGATCGTCGTGACCGCTTTTTAGTTAGAACGTCATCACCTGATTTGTTCTTTAAACCCCATGAGTATGTGGTCGAGGATCTTTTTGCTCAAGTTTCTCAAGCTCAACGAATGGATTACATGTATTCGGGGGGCGAACTTACGAAGCGGGTATATGAGAAATTACTGGAGAGCGGTGTTGAGCAAGCACTTTGCGTGCTGGTCGCTCGAGTTGTTCATCGCGTTCATAAGGAGATGTTTAAAGCGCTTACGCTATCGGAGAAAGACTTTCGCGATCCTCGAATCGTAATATCCGCTGACACGGGTAACGACTTTTTGAATAAATCGTTGAACCCCAAATGGCCCCAATTTCTAAAAGAAAACCCAAACCTGACTGAGTGCAAAATTCCAGTAGGTGGAGTGCGCGAAGAATGGGGGAAGATATCCCGGAATCATCGATACAGATACCTCGCAGCGATACGTCTAGAAGATGTTTTGTGGAAACTCAGTCAAAGCAAGACGTTGTCCCGTGTGTGGCCAAGCAAAAAAACGATGGGAAGTTTAGCTGTCGTCGTAGGTAGTTACATGTTGCGCCATGTTTGTGGATACCTTTTTGCGGGTGGATATCAGATCGAATGTACTTTTAATTCCTTCAAAGTACTTCGTTCGGCTATAAAGAATCCTCCTGAAAAAAATTGTGAAGTCCTTAGTGAGAGTGAAGTCAGCAGTTATCTGGACTTGATAAATCACGGACTTTCAGAATTTTTTTCAAAGTGGTTTCGACCACAACTCCATATTGTTGGCGCGTCGATGGTGCGTGAAGAGTTAGCTCGTGACTTAGCCGTTTTCCAGCAGTGTAAAAAAATATGGGAACCCTATCTGAAGCGACAACATGTCGATGCGGTTTTGACTCGGTCGCCAGTGGGGCCAGAGTTGATTGCCCTTGTACAGGTCTGTCGCGACTTAAAAACACCTGTGATTGCGGGGCAACATGGAGTTAGCCGGGAGATAGAGGAGACATACCATTCCTGTAGATCGGTGATGTATGAGAATACGCTGACAGATTTATTTCTCGCCTATAACGAAGAATCGGTGAAAGCGGATATGCGATCGCCGTTCAGGTTTGGGGATTCACTTCCAGTTGGTTTGTCGGCGGATTATTCAAAAGTAAGCAATCGAAAGAGCTTAAAAAAAAGATCCGGAGTACTTTATGTCTCAACCGCACTTTTGTCGGGAAATATAAATATGCTGAAAGGCGGTATGACTGATATCGACAGAATTCGCACAGAGCGTGACTTCATTGATAAAGTGTTGGGTCAACTTGAAGAGCGAGTCACGTTTAAGAACTATCACTCAGGTGCCGCAAGGTATACCGAAGATTCATACTTGAGAACCCAGATTGCAAAATATCCTGGGATATCTTTTTTCGATGAACCGCTTGAGCTCGTTGATTTTCCGATAAAAGCGTTTCGTTTGATGATTGTTTGTAGGGCGACGAGTACCTTCGCTTGGTGCCTTTTGGCCGATATTCCAACGATTGTTGTTGACTTTCCTAACGAGTCGCCGTTCAAGAAAAGTATTCTCCCGGCTCTGAAGGATTCGGTTTTCTACTTTTCGGCTGCCGATACAGATGTTTTTGATCGAGTTTTGGAGATGTGTGTTATGAGCCCCAAGAAGTTAGAGTTGGCTTGGCAGGCAAAGGGTAACGATCGCCGCGAGTTTATGAGCCGTTATATCTCCAGTACGGAAGAAGTCAGCATGAAAAGCGCAGCGCGTAGTGTTCGGAAATATCTCCAGCGGCATGAGGACGAGACCGGACTACGGCGCCAAATTAAATCGTGGAACTGAGGATGGAGCAATGGAATTAGACGGGAAGTCCATACTGATTACCGGTGGAACCGGTTCGTTTGGCCAGAAACTTGCTTTGCATTTGCTCAATAGGTGTTCGGTTTCCAAGTTGGTGATCTTTTCTAGAGACGAGCTGAAGCAGTTCGAAATGGGCCAGATACTCCCTCCTTCAAAAAATCTGCGTTTTTTTATTGGAGATGTCCGCGACAAAGAGCGCCTGACTGATGCGATGCGCGGAATTGACTTAGTGATTCATGCGGCAGCTCTTAAGCAAATTCCCGCGGCAGAGTACAACCCAATGGAGTGTATCAAGACCAACATTCATGGTGCTGAAAATGTAATCCATGCTGCGTTAGAAAATGGCGTGGAAAAAGTAGTGGCGTTGTCTACTGACAAGGCGGTGAACCCTATAAATCTATATGGGGCGACGAAGCTCGCCTCTGACAAATTGTTTGTTTCAGCAAATAATATGGCTGGGGGGACAACTCAATTTTCGGTCGTCCGTTATGGCAATGTTGTCGGCTCAAGAGGTTCGGTTGTGCCGTTTTTTCGCAAACTCATCAGTGAGAATGTCTCAAGGTTGCCGATTACTCATCCAGATATGACTCGTTTCTGGATTACTCTAGACCGAGGGATTCAATTCGTTATCCAAAGTGTTCGACGCATGGAGGGTGGAGAGATATTTGTCCCTAAGTTGCCGTCTGTCCGAATCACAGACTTGGCAGCTGCTATGGCGCCCAACTGTGATACCGAGTATGTAGGGATTCGGCCCGGTGAGAAAATTCACGAAGTGATGTGTCCTGCTGACGATTCTCATCTGACCATCGAGTTTGATGATTACTTTGTTATTTCGCCAAGTATCTTATTTTTTTCGCGCCAGAACGATTTTTGCCAAAATCGATTGGGAGAGTCAGGCGAATACGTAGCGCAGGGTTTCGAATACCAGTCAGGGACAAATTCTGAGTTCCTCTCTTTGAAAGAGATAAAAAACTACAATGTTCAAAGCTAAGTCGAAGATGATTCATTACGCGCAACATGAGACAGATGACTCAGATATTGCGGCGGTTCTAAAGATCCTGACGGAAGGAAACCTGACTCAGGGAAGTGCTGTTGGAGAGTTCGAAGAATCTTTTGCGCGTTATGTAAACGTGACGGACGCGACGGCGGTCAATAGCGGGACGGCGGCTCTGCATCTTGCGTGTCTTGTATTAGGTGTTGGACCTGGGGATCATGTTTGGACAAGCCCTATTTCGTTTGTCGCTTCGGCGAATTGCGCTTTGTATTGTGGCGCCGTGGTCGATTTTTTCGATGTTGATGAAGCAGGATTAGTCGATGTAGATAAATTGAAAAACAAACTTCAGCTAGCTAGTAAAGCAGGAGCTTCGCCAAAGGCGCTCGTTCTAGTCCACTATGGTGGTGTTTCTTGTGACATGAAAGCGGTCAGGAAATTGGCAGATGAGTTTGAGTTCAGAATAATTGAAGATGCGTGCCATGCGTTAGGAGGTTCGTATGCGGGAGCAAAAGTCGGCTCGTGTGAATTTTCTGATGTCTCCACTTTTAGTTTTCATCCCGCAAAGTTGATCACAACGGCTGAGGGAGGGATGCTGACTGCTAGTGATTCTTCCTTGACAGAGCGGGCACGTCTGCTCAGAACTCATGGAATTACTAGACGCAGCAGCGAGTTGTCGGGAGTAGTAACGTACCCTTGGTACTATAGTCAGCTGGAACTGGGTTTCAACTATCGGATGCCGGATGTTCTTGCGGCTCTTGGAGCTTCACAATTATCTAGGGTAGAGGATTTCCTACTAAAGAGGCGAGAGCTTTCTCAGCGCTATGACAGACTTCTCGAGGATGTACCGGTCCGCCCAGTCCACAAGGGACGGTACCAAACCTCAGGGTGTCATTTATATGTCGTAATGGTCTCTGATGGTCTTGAGGGCAAAAGGGATCAAATAATAGAGTTTTTGCGTGAAAGGGGAATAGAGGCAAACCTTCACTACCAACCTATTTATTCGCAGCCGTATTTCAGATCGATCAACAAAGGTATCTTTTGCTCTAACGCCGAGGCCTTCGCAAGAAAAATAATTACGTTGCCACTTCATACTAGTCTGACAGAAGACCATGTACAGTACATCGTGGAGTCGTTGAGTGATGCTACCAAGAGGGTTCTCGATGAATGAAAATTGCGCTCGGGACAGCACAATTAGACTCTGACTATGGCATAAATCGTGGTGGTTCTGGCGTCTCTGATGCTGAGTTTAGAGACATCCTTGCTTTTTCAGAGAAAAATCAGATCCATATCCTGGATACTGCACCCACCTATGATAGTGCTCATCTTCGAATAGGGAGATGTGCGTCTAATGGCTGGAAAGTAGTATCGAAGATTAAGATCCAGTCGATGTTGCGGGGTCAAAAAGCAGTTTGTGTAGATATTTTTAAAGAGCGAATCGAAACATATCTTTCGGAACTTGGCGTCGAGGGCTTGTACGGCCTGTTGGTGCACGACTGTGATTCACTCTTACAGTCCAATGCGAGCGATTTGGTAGAAGTCCTGACGCGATTGAAGGACTTTGGCCTCATAAAAAGGCTTGGGGTGTCTCTTTACGACAAAAACCAGTTCGATTCAGTTTTGAAACTTTTTACACCTGATCTTGTCCAGGTGCCGGTAAGCATACTCGATCAACGGATCCTTAAGTCCAGTGCTCTAGCGAGGGCTAAGGAAAAAGGAATAGAGATTCATGCGCGAAGTGTATTTCTTCAGGGCCTTGTGTTTGGATCAAACCCTGTACAGCGCAAAAAGTCTCCGATCTTATTGAAGCGGGTTGAACAAATTCGCTCCCTCGCGAGCGCAGAGGGGAAAACGCTCGGGCAATTTTGTCTAGGGTTCGTGACTAGTAGTCAAGATGTCGACTACGCTGTTGTCGGGGTTGACTCGCTCGTACAGCTGGAGGAATTGATATCGGGGTATACGGAATTGATGCGAGTAAGTGATTTTGAGGATTTAGGTATTGATAATGCCAACATAGTAGACCCTAGAACGTGGCTCTGAAGAAAACATGGCGCAACGGCTGTGTACCTCTTGACCAAACATAAATTCAACTTAAGTTTTCAATTTGGAGAGTTAGTATATATGGGTATCACACAGTTCCAGATTCGCCAAGTCATATGATATTCCTGAAATTTTGCTTTAGATTTTGCGTGCGGTACCATTTCTTGTTTTTGCTGGTGCCATTTTTTTCGTACATCGCAAGGAAAAATAGACGGAGGCTGCTCGGCAAGAATAGAAAGAATTCTCCGCCGATACTCACTATCGTTGCATTGAATTCGGAGCTGTTTCGGGGAGACCTTGAGATACTGGAAGAACGAGGCTTCAAAGTATTTCCCATACCAGTTTTTTGGCAGTGGCAGCTCGTCCATTGTTTTTATGCCAAGGAGTTAACCAGTACTTCAGATATCGTTGTTCGCTGGTTCGGGAGGAAGGCGTGCGAGGATACGACCGCAAGTGCTTTTGCTCTCCAGGGATTCTTGTCTAGGTTTTTACCTCAGCTTTATCGCAGTTTTAAATGCGACTTGTTGATACATGCAAATTTCCGTCATCTGCCGGATCTTGACTGGCTCGCAGCAAATGAAAAACTTGCTCATCCGTCTGTTCTTCTATTTCGCGAACTCCTTGCCGTCGATAAACGTTCTTTTGACGGAGTTGTTAACCGGACTAGGTTGAATGGTAAAAGTTTCGGATCTGTCGCTGTCGTGGGCAACGAAAGGATCAAGGAGGCGCTTGAACGCTCCGGTGTATTTCCGCCGGGTAACGTTGTCGCCTTGGGGAGCTTGAGAATGGCGAAGTTCGGCACGACCCTCCAACAAAAAGAAAATGATCGGATTCAGAATCGAAAAAAACAGTTTACAGTTGTAATGTTCTATCAGCCTCCACGTTTTAAAGGTCGCAGGATGCCAAGTTTTGTTCAGCAGCATGACGACACTCTGAAGGTGTTTGTCGAGATTGCAAAGCGGCACCCCGAATATCAAATAATTATCAAGCCAAAAATAGAACATCTAAGTGGGACAAAAAATTCGGTAAAAGCACTAGATTTCCAGGAGCTCCGACGTCACGGTTGGGATTCCAGTATCACCAACCTGTACATCCAATCAGCGGTAGATGCTCAGACGCTAATCAGCAGATCTGATGTCGTTATAGGATTTTTGTCAACGGGAGTCTTAGAGGCAGCGGTCGCGGGCAAAACAGTAGTCGTACCATTTTTTGAGGAATTTAGACTGTCGCCGTGTTCTGCGGACTACCCATTGCTGACGTTTTTGCCGTACGTTGATGTGGCGACTGGAAAAGAGCATCTCAAGGAGTTAATCGAGGGCAACGCTAGTCGAAAAGTAATAGATTCGGCTTTGATGGCCAAGCGAAACGAATTCTTTGAGCGGTATGTGTCGCCACTCGATCAGGGGGTATGTTCTGCAATAGAGAATTGTCTGATCAGAGTTTCGGGTTGTGGAGTCACTTCTTCGGCAGCAAGGTTGAAGTAGGAAATAGCGTGAGAAATTAGAAGTAGATCGCTTCTCATTGTTGAGATAAGCGCGTTGTATACACTAGGGAAACGAGCTCGTGATTAGTTTGCAGGGATATTTGAAAACATTGACTAACTGTAAATCATATTGTTTCTAAGTTGAGGATCGCAAAACGAGTTTAGCAAGCCGGCTGGCCAATAAGCCGCGAATACTGGAAAGCAGATCGCATTCATTGGCGCTAAATTGCGGCACCATTGAGACTGATTTTACAAAGGCGTTAATAGAACTTGGACAAGAAGTGGATTTTTTTGGTAGCAGCTGGAGCGGGGGTCGGAGGAGGCCACCTCAGTAGGTCAATGGCGTTAGCGGAGAAGTTTGTTGAGAGCAAAGGTGTTGCCCCAGTATTTTGCGCGGAAGGTTTGAATGGTACGTGGGAGGCTGAGTTGAGCAAGGCCAATATCGATTCAATTCCGTGGACCAAGCTAGAAAGCGTGTTCCCATGCGCTGGCGGGGTGGTCGATGGATACAATTTCTCAGATCAACAATATTCTGTAATGCGACAAAACGTGGACTTACTGGCCAAGTTTTGTGATCATGGTCAACCTGAGACCGACCTCGACGTTGTGATCTCGCTTTCCTCCGAGGTAGCCCTGGCCCACGGTCAGACTTTGCTCAGCGGATTAATGTATGCTCCCGTGAGAAAGTCATTCCACGCGGAATATGCGTTACCTGTAAGATTTCCTGCTCAACACATCGTTGTAACCTGTGGTTGGCATGACTCTAGCAATAGAACTTTGAGAGTGATAAAGGCGCTCGAAAACTCAGATTTCAGGGGGTTTGCTACAGTCTTAATCGGAGATGATGCACCACACTTACGCAGCCTGCAAAATTACATCACGCGGTCTCGTCGGGAGACAGAGATTAAACTGATTACTGGAGAGACGGACACTTCAGAGTGGTTGAAGACGGCAGATTTAGTAATTGGCCTTGGCGGTGTTTCACTTTTGGAACGCCTCGCTCTGGGACGACCCTCGTTAACAATAGGAGGGATACCGAATCAGAAATACCAGATTGACACATTAGTCGAGGCAGGAGCCACAACTTTGTTGGAGCCGCAGGTTCTGGAGGATCCTGGCCTAGCTGCCGAGCGTATCAACACGCTTTTGTGTGATAAAGAGCAGTTGTTTCGTTTTGCAAATCAAGGTAGTCAAGCGGTCGATGGTCGCGGCGCGAAAAGACTCGCACAGGCGCTTATACAAAAGAGTCAAGAGTAAGATGAAAACGTCTGTTTATGTCATAGCTGAGATCGGAATCAATCACGAAGGGCGAATAACAGATTGCCTCGAAATGGTTTCGGCTGCTAAAGAGTCTGGAGCCGACGCGGTTAAGTTACAGATAATCGATCCAGAAAAATGTTATGCTAAAAAAAGCGAAAGTTTTAGACTCTTTAAATCTGCAAGCCTCGCAAGGGCCGAAATTTCTGAAGTATTCGATTTTGCAAAACATTGTGACGTAGATATCTTCGCAACGGCCGGTGATATTGAAACAATACTTTGGGTGGATAGTCTCGACCCGTGCGGCTGGAAAATCTCGTCTGGACTATTGACGCATCATGAAATCATCAAATGCGTAGTTAGATTAAACCGTCATGTCTATGTGTCCACGGGTATGGCGGACACCAACGATATAGATGATGCGGTACACCTTTTGTCAGAGCTTCCGAAAAAACAATGTTCTTTACTGCATTGTAGATCGATCTATCCTACCCCTGCGCAAGATATTAATCTGAGCCGCCTTGCCTGGCTAAAAGCGAGATATGGGATGCAGGTTGGGTATTCTGATCATTCAATAGAAAGTCTGACTGTACCTGCGGCGGTCGCATTGGGAGCAGAGGTAATTGAAAAGCATTTTACGTTGGACGAAACCCGTCCTGGCTTTGATCACCATATTTCGTTTGAGCCGCGCAAGTTTCGTCAGATGGTAGACCAAATTCGAGAAGTCGAATGTATGCTGGGTGTGGCAGAACTAACTCAAGATCCCGAGATAGAAGAGGTAAAAAGAAGAATGTCGCGGTGGGTCGTAGCAGCAAGACCACTGAAAATCGGCCATGTAGTGACAGAAAAAGATCTGGAGGTGAAACGCCCTTCAAAGTGTAATCTGAACCCCATTCCTCCAAGTAACCTTGAGAGTATTGTGGGGCGCGAACTGAAAAATTCGTACTGTCAGGGAGAGGCTCTAAGGTCTACTGAGGTTACGGGGTAGTGACCTATAGTGTTCTTCTAACTTGCGTCGGGGGTCAATACGGCCCCGAATTAATTTGCCAACTGAAAAGCAGATTTAATGATGTTCGTGTAGTGGGTGTCGATGCGAGCCCCGTGGCTGTCGGGCGCAGTTTTTGTGATCAGTATTATGAAGTTCCGGTAGGTGCCAATTATGCGTATTTTCCTACACTTCTCGAGATCATAAAAACAGAGAAGATTAACTTAGTTATCCCAACGTCTGATGAGGAGGCGTTGGTGCTGAGTGAAAAGAAAAGATACCTTGAAGCTCTTGAAGTCTCGGTCGCGTGTATCAAGCCCGACTTGTTGAAAATATTGTCAAATAAGCTCGAGACCTACAAAATACTTAGGGAGAGAGGGCTACAAGTTCCAGATACCATTGAGTTGGAAAATGAATATGATTTACGATGCCGGCTAGAGGACTGTCTTAAGTCAGATAGAGATGTTGTTTTAAAGCCACCAGCCGAGCGCGGTGGACGAGGGGTAGTCGTAATTCGGCAGGATTTGGAACAGTTACTTACTTTTGGCGATAGGCGTGAGGTGCACTGTGGACTCACTTGGATTCTGGCGGATCAGAATCGTTCGGTGTGGTCTGAGCTTTTTCCGAAGTTTCCTTTGATGATGATGGATCGGCTGGTAGAGCCAGTTTACGATCTCGATCTATTAGCATGGCGGGGGGAGCCAATTTATGTGGTCCCGCGGAAAAGGGTTGATTCAGCAGTCCCAAACGCCGGACATGAGATTGTTTTTGACCAGAACCTTATCGAACTGGGCAAGACCTTAATTCGGCAGTTTGAACTCTCTTGGTTGTATGATTGTGATGTGATGTTTGACCGTGATGGTGTGCCGATGATTGTAGAGATTAATCCGCGCCAAAGTGGAAGTGTAGCGGTGACAGAAGCAGCGGGATTGCCAATTTTTTCAGACGTGATAACTCTCGCACGGGGATGGTCTATACCAACTCGTGATATTCCATATGGTGTCAAAGTGTTGCCAAGAAGCACACTCTTCAGGGACAAATATTGAGTTTTAAGCTCGGCATTTTTGAATCAATCCCCGATTCATTCCTCAAAAATCTACAAGAAGTCGTTGAGACGGTGGATCTGGTGGGTAAAGAGGTCTACCTGATAGAGAATGAGGTCGACGAGATGGATGGCGTTCTCATTAAAAGTACCATTAGAGTCAACGAAGACTTTCTCAATGTTTATAAAAACCTCAGAGTCGTGATTCGTGCGGGTACCGGTCTTGATAACATCGATTTAGACCTGCTGGCTCGCCGAGGGGTGCGGCTTATTAGTGCCCCAGCGGCGAACGCGGAGTCGACCGCAGAATTTGTACTGTTGCAGATTTTATGCCTCACGCGAAACATGTTCCAGGCGATTGAATCGGTACGGTCGAGGAATTTCAATCGGGATGTGTTGATGGGAGTAGACCTTCAAACACAGACGATCGGGATCATCGGGTTTGGAAATGTTGGTCAAATCCTTGCAAGAAAACTTAACCTGTTTGGCGTTAATGTCTTATGTAGCGATCATGATCTCTCAAAAAGAGAGGTCGCTGAGAAGTGTGGAGCGACTTTCTATGAGCAACTAGGAGATCTCTTAGAGCTATCGGATGTAATTTCTCTAAATGCGAGCTTGAATGAATTCTCGAGAGATTTGTTAGGTCCCGGGGAGTTTGCGCAGATGAAAAGAGGCGTAAAGATTGTTAACTCGGCGAGGGCCTCTCTGATCAATAACAGAGCGTTGTTAGAGGCGTTGGAAAGTGGCATTGTGGCCTCATGTGCCGTTGATGTTTTGGATCCTGAGCCCCCATTTTATAATCCTCTGGAAATGACTCAATATGCACACACACTTCTTGACCCCCCCGCCGTGTTTGTAACGCCGCATATCGGTGCGTCGACTGAACAAGCCCAGAACAAGATCGGTCGCGAGATTGTAGCGGCCTTGACTGCCTACTTGGGCAAACAATCAAAGTAGGTCCAGTCAACTGGCAAATGAAACAGCAAGCAAGAGTGGTTGCGATTATTCAGGCGAGAGTCGGGTCAAGTAGGTTGCCAGGCAAGGTGTTGATGGATATCGGCGGTCAGCCTGCTCTCGGGCAAATGATCAAAAGAGTAAAGCGGGCCCGAACTTTAGACCAAGTTTTAGTTTGTGTGCCTGATAATCGAGCGGATGATGCGATTGTCGAGTTATGTGATGGCTTGGGTGTCAAATGCGTTAGAGGTAGCGAAAAGGATGTTCTGGGGCGTTATGTAATCGCTGCGGAGCAGAGCGGCGGCTCTACGGTCGTTCGACTAACCGGGGACTGCCCAATGTCAGACCCGAGAGTAATCGATAAGGCGGTTGGCTGCTTCCTGTCGGGGACAGCCGATTATGTCTCAAATTGTAACCGCCGAACTTTTCCGGACGGGCTGGACGTGGAAGTTTTCTCTTTGGAGGCACTGCTGCAAGCAGAAAAGTGTGCCAAAGAGGAGTTCAGTCGAGAGCATGTGACCCCATACATTCGAGGTGTTCATCCCGGTTTGCTTTGGGGCGACTTTGAGAGGGTTGACTTAGTGAATCCTATAAACCTCGGACATGTTCGGTGGACACTGGATACCTCGCAGGATCTGGCTAGGATACGTGAACTTTTCGCTGGGCTTCCGGAGGAATTTTGTTGGGAAGATGCGCTCTCGCTTGCTACACGTTACCCGCATCTTTTGGGCGTGTAGACACTCTGGAAACTTCAATTGATTTTTATAGGTGCGTGGAAATGTTCGATTATCGAGTTGTTTGACTGTTCTCCATCAGACAGCGTCCCTCCTCCCTCCTTATTGCAAAAACTTAATCGTGAAATCTGTCAATCTTCGGAGACTCGACTTGAGATGGTTGAGTTACGTCAGAGATTAGAGCCCGATAAACCACTTTGTTTTCGTTTTCGATATGCTTGGTTTCACGAAATCCGGAACGATGAAATAATCGTTTCGAGGCGAAATTATCGGCGCTTACGCCTGCACGAAATGAATAAACGCCCCTGTCAGCATTCAGCAAACGACACGCGCACCAGATTGCGGTAGAGCCATAACCTTTATTTCTGATCGTTTCTGGAAAAATAAGGAGTCCTAGGGTTGCCTCCGAGCTACGAGAGATATTTTGACAACCTACTGTGCCAATGAGTCGTTTTTCAACAAACAGGCCAAAAATAGTGTCGTTTTCTGAGCGAAGAATGGCTCTTAGGTACTCGCTTTGCTGGTGTCTTGTAATTTCAGGGCCAGTATTTGAGAGATATGTCCCTGCTTGTCTGAGACTTTTGAGATACTCCCTGGAAATATCCGATGGTTCGAGATTTCGAAAGAGCGAATGTTTCCCTTTGAGTTGAAAACGTAATCGTGCGTCTATTTGCATTTTGTATAGCTTGCTTGACTTAGAGATCTAATATAAACACCACAGTGGAGCAAGGTACAAACTAGAAATGAAGCGGCGGAGAGTGTTGATCACGGGAGCTGCAGGGTTCCTTGGTACATCAGTGGTGCAGCAGTTTCGAGAAACTGATTTTGATGTAATCGGAGTGGCGCGTTCCAGTCATAGAAATAGTGGCTTTATGGAGATTGATTTCTCGGATGGCGAGGCGATAAATGTACTCGACAGCCTTTCCGATATCGATGTGATCATCCATTTGGCGTCTCACGTAGATTTCTCACGCCAGGCCTCTATGGACGACTTTCGTGCCACTAATCACGACGCGGTCATAGCATTAACTGACATAGCGATAAAAAACCAGTCGCATATTGTATTTGTTTCTGGATCATTGGTTTGCGGTGAGAAAACGTTCATTAGCGCCAATTCGGAGATATCCCCCGAATTGCCCTACGCGAAAGCGAAGCGAAGCGCTGAGCGGTTATTTGGCGAATATCTGGGTCCACTCACTGTCCTCAGGCCCTGTGGAATATTTGGGTATCCGGGACCTAGACATCTCGGTATAAATACTGCCATTGCTGAGGCAATCGAAACCCAGAGGCTGCCAACTTGTTATGGGTCAGGTGGAGCACGCAGAAATTATATTTTTGTTGAAGACCTGGCGCGAGCAATACGTTTTGTTGTAGTAAATGGGATCGTCGGGACCCATTTTGTTTCTGGCTCGGAACGCCTAACTATTTTCGAGATGCTTGAACTGATCTCGAAGACGTTCATTGATCGAGACGCCGAAGTCCAGATGCGTGCTGGAGGTGTGAGTAGAGATATGATCGTCGAACCATCCGAGACGCTTCCCGAGGCCAGAACATTTTTTGAGGCGCTCTTGGAGATAAGAGAGTCGTTAAATGTTTATAGAGTCGAGATATCATCTCTGTGATTTCCAACCATTATTTCAATTAGGAATCAGAAAACTGGCGCTACAAAGTTATGAAAATTGGGGTTATTTCGGACGTTCATGGGAATCTTCCGGCTCTAGAATCTGTGATGGCTGCGGCCAAGGAAGAGGGTATAGACATGTGGCTAGTGCTCGGCGATCTCGTGGGTTATTACTATTCCCCTTCGGAGGTTGTTAACCTAGTTAGGGAATTGAATGGCTATACGATCGCCGGGAACCATGATCGAATTGCTCTTGCCGTCGCAAGAGGAGAAAGCAATCCTGATGCCCTGCGGAAAAAGTATGGATCTGGTCACCAGATAGCCGTAGAGCAGCTTGACTCAACCCAGATGAGCTGGTTAGCAGACTTGCCGGATACGTTCGATGTGAACATATCAGGGTGCTCAGTGCATTTATGCCACGGCGCGCCGTGGAATCCCGTTGAGTATATATATCCAGATTCACCCAAGAGTACTTGGCAAAAGTTCACTCACCTTAAGCGTGATGCTGTCTTTTATGGCCATTCTCATTACGCAAACGCCCGATTCGTTGAAGGAACTTTGGTGCTTAATCCAGGCTCAGTTGGCCAACCACGTGATCGCCAAGGCGGAGCTCAATGGGCAATTTGGAATACCGACTCGCGTTCTTTTAATCTAAGACGCGAGCGTTATGACGTTCGTCTTGTCCAGGCCATGTGCAAATTACACGATCCACACATAGCGTATCTCAGCGACGTATTGGATTGCCATGCCCGCTAGCAAAAAACCGTATCGGTTTCTAGTAACTGCGGTCAACGGAGATTTGGGCGAGGCGGCCGCTAAAGTTTTGGGAGATGCATTCGTACAAGCAGAGGTTTACGGGACCGATGCTGAAGATCTTTGGCCGGGCCGGTTTTTCTGTTCTTCGGTTACTGAGGTGCCGCGCGGCGATGAGCCAGAGTATCTTGATCGACTATCTGAAATTATTTTGTCTTTAGAAATTACTCATCTTGTGCCATGCAGTGACATGGAGATTCTCGCACTTGCAAAAGCTGGTGCTCACACTGCTTTTCCCTGCAAAGTAATCATGCCTCAAGATCATCTGGTGATCACGTTCGTAGATAAATGGCTAACGCATCAATGGCTTGAGTCTCGAGGATTTCCTGTTCCGCGCACAACTCTGCTTACCCGAGCGACAAAAGAGTGGCTACCCATGATTGCTAAGCCGAGAAAGGGATCCGGTAGTATGGGAATATTTGAAGTGGGCTCGGAGTCGTTATTGAATGGGCTAAAAGAAGAATTTGGCGATAGTTACGTCGCTCAGGAGCATTTGGGGCAAGCAACTCCTGAATACACTTGTGCTTTGGTGGCTTGTGGTGGGAAAGCACACCATTCCGTGTTTCGAAGGAAACTCGATGCTGGGCGTACCGTGATGATGAGTGCAAGACAGTTTCCAGAAATATCAAGTGTGATTAATGACTTCATTAAGGCTACCAGTCTTGATGGTCCGTTAAATATCCAAATGAAATTTGGAGAAAATGGTCCAAAAATTTTCGAAGTGAATCCAAGGCTTTCGAGTACGGTGAGGATGAGACATGCCTTGGGATTTAGAGATCTTGAGTGGGTAATAAAAGCCGGCGAGTCATCAGCGGAGCTCCCAGATGTTACTGTGCCTTATGGGGAGATCGTTTATCGCATCAGTGAAGAGCGAATTAGGCCTGAAGGGGGCGAGAAGTGAAACATAACTGTCCCCGCAACTTTGAAAAGTCGGATAGTCTTTATAAGCGCGCGCTTGGGTCGATACCGCTCGCTTCGCAGACTTTCTCCAAATCCGCAATGAATTGGGTTAAGGGGGCGTCACCTTTATTTCTGTCCCATGGTGAGGGGGCATATGTTTGGGATCCTGATGGGAATCGCTATATCGACTATATATTGGGATTGATGCCGCTGGTACTTGGCTACCGCGATGTCGATGTCGATAACGCGATAGTGGATCAACTTCATAAAGGAATAATCTTCTCTTTACCGTCCGAAATTGAAATGGAACTCGCGGAGAAGTTGATAGATATGGTTCCATCGGCCGATATGGTTCGGTATGGAAAAAACGGGTCCGATGTTACGACCGCTGCGGTCCGACTCGCCCGGGCGTTCACTGGGCGAGACAGAATCGCGTCGTGTGGATATCACGGATGGCACGACTGGTACATAGGCACAACAACAAGGGACCGTGGAGTGCCAAGTGTCGTCAAAGATCTCACTAGTCCATTCAACTTTAATGATGCCAATTCACTGGAAGACTTACTGAGATCAGCCCCAGATGATTTTGCGGGAGTAATTCTTGAGCCTGAGGGCGTCCTAGAGCCAGATCCAGAATTCCTTCCGGCTGTCCGAGAATTAACTGAAAAGTTCGGGGTGGTACTGATATTTGACGAAATAATTTCTGGGTTTCGTGCGTCTAACGGGGGTGCACAGGAGCGGTATGGCGTGATTCCTGATCTTTCGGTTTTTGGAAAAGCTCTTGGAAACGGGATGCCGATCTCAGCCGTAGTTGGAAGGCGTGACATCATGGAGTTGATGACAACTATATTCTTCTCGGGAACATTTGGGGGGGAGGCATTGTCTCTTGCCGCTGCAGTTGCGACTTTGAACAAATTATCTCGGCTTGATGCGCCAAGTCTTTTTCGGAACTTGAATAAAAAGCTCAGGAAAGGAGTTGGTGCGGCAATTGATACCAATGAATTAGCGTCACAAGTTAAAATTGCAGGACCAGATTGGTGGCCGCGCCTGGTACTTTCCCCGCCGAAGGGATTAGACCAGACGGGATTCACCAGCTTGCTGCGGCAAGAGTTGATTGCCAATGGTATTTTGATGGGAGCTGCATTTAATTTCTGCACGCCACATACTGATCCAACGGTGTTGAATGAGAGTTTGCAGGCATTTGAGCGTGTCTTCGCCAAGTTGAAGGAATATTTGTTGACGCCAAGTCCTATGTCTCATTTACGGGGCGAGCAGATCTGCCCCGTCTTTCAGGTGAGAGGTAGCTAATATGGGTAAAGTATTGGTTGTTGCCGCCCACCCGGATGATGAGGCTCTGGGGTGCGCGGGAGCCATTCGTCGCCATACTAACCAAGGGGATCAGGTTAAGATCTTGTTTCTGAGTACGGGTGTTGGGGCGCGAGGAGAGGTTTCGTCTGAGCAAATCAATGCGCGAAAGGGGATGGCGCTAAGGTCGGCCGATATATTAGGTGCTGACGAGCCGATATTTTTAGATTTTCCAGACAACCGGATGGATTCTGTACCGTTGCTGACCGTGGTGGGCGAGATAGAGTCGGTGATGAGTGACTACGGAGCAAATACGGTTTACACGCATTCTGCTTTTGATTTGAATGTTGACCATAAGATTGCACATCAGGCAGTTATGACAGCCTGTCGGCCGATACCGGGATCAACGGTTATGACTATCTTGTGTTTTGAGATTGTTTCTAGTACCGATTGGGCATTCAACGCTGGTCCACAAAATTTTCGACCCGTTCAGTTTGTAGATATAACTGAAACAATAGATGCTAAATTTGCGGCTTTAGAGGTGTACCGCTCCGAAATGCGCGATCCTCCGCATGCACGATCTCTGGATAACATTCGGGCCTTGGCTTTAAATCGTGGCGCCACTGTTGGATTTGAGAGCGCAGAGGCGTTCGAGATCGGTTATGTCAGGATTGGGTAGGTGAGTTTAGCCAAATCAAACCCACTTTGAACATTACGACCTGAATCGGATCGTATGAGATTCAGACAGCCGATCCGATTCCTATGCACGGTGGCGGCGCAGAGCCTCTAGATTAACCGAGCCGATCAACAAACGACTTAGGAAGTGTAATGGCTGTAACAATCGAGAGCATCAAGACTCAATTTAAAGGCAAACGTATCCTGATTACAGGTGTCGCTGGCACAATCGGTGCAGCGCTCGCACGAGTAGTTGTCGGCGCAGAACCCGAGTCTGTTATTGGAGTAGACAATAATGAGGCCGGTTTGTTTGAGCTTGAGCGCCAACTTGGGTGTGAATTCTCAGCCGTGCTCGGTGATATACGAGATGCCAAGAGACTGAATAAAGTAATTTGCCCGGGAATCGACGTGGTGTTCCACGCCGCCGCCTTGAAACATGTGCCTATGTGTGAGCGCAGCCCTCTAGAAGCTGTTCAGACCAACCTTCACGGTCTGCAGAATGTGATCGATGCATCGATCTCTGCGAAGATACCCAAAGTCGTGTTCACGTCAACAGATAAAGCTGTGAATCCAACAAATGTTATGGGAGCATCCAAGTTAATGGGTGAGCAGTTAGTCCGAGCGGCGAATATCGAAGCGGATGAGCAGATATTCACTACTACCCGGTTCGGCAACGTATTAGGTTCTAGTGGATCTGTCGTGCCAATTTTTGCTGAACAGATTATTCAAGGAGGGCCGATCACCCTTACTTCATCGGAAATGTCGCGGTTTGTCATGACGCTTGATGATGCCGTGAGTCTGGTTCTTGGTGCTTCTCACATTGCCAAAGGTGGCGAGATTTTCGTCACTAAGATGAGATCTATCGGAGTATCGACTCTTGCGAAGGCCATGATCCATATTATTGCGCCTAGATATGGCATAGACGCAAAAAATATTGAGATACAGGAGATTGGCCCAAGGCCGGGAGAAAAGTTATACGAAGAGTTGATGACTGATGAAGAAGTGCGGAGAACTATCGAGTTAAAAGAGTATTTTGTTATTTCTCCTGCATTTACTGACCTATATTCTGTTCAAGACTCAGAGTATCCGGACTTAGTCGAGTCAGAGGTTGCCTGTGCATATACTTCCCGGACTGAGTCGCCGCTCAGCGAAGCAGCCCTTGTGTCCTACCTTGAAGAATCGGGTGCTCTAAATGATTGGAGAACTCATTGAAGATCTTGGTGCTAGGCGCGGATGGCTACCTGGGCTGGCCAACGGCGATGAAGTTAGCCAGTGATGGGCACCAGGTTCTTGCTATCGATAACGGCGCGAGGAGGAAACTCACTCGTGAAATGGGTGTTCCCCCGCTGTGCGAACCGCCACCATTCAATGAACGCGTCGGATACTGGAACTCTATTCAGGAGTCCAAAATCGAATTTCAAGTTTGCGATATCTGCGACTATCCTGCATTGCTTTCTGTATTTAAAGAATTTAAACCAGAGACGGTCGTTCACTATGCCGAACAGCCGTCAGCACCTTATTCAATGATTGGCCATGAGGAGGCTCGGTATACGTTAGAAAATAATCTGCTGGGTACCCTGAATCTTGCGTACGCCGTTAAAGAGGTTAATCCGAAAATTCACATTCTAAAATTAGGGACAATGGGAGAGTACGGTACGCCCAACATAGATATTGAGGAAGGGTATCTGGAGATATCACACAGGGGCAGGACTGACAGATTTTTATTCCCTCGCCAAGCAAGTTCGCTTTACCACACTACGAAAATTCAAGATACAGATCTTTTGTATCTTTACGTGCGAACTTGGGGGTTGTGTGTCACCGATCTGATGCAGGGCCCAGTCTACGGAATGTTTACCAAAGAAATGGGGGGCAACCCATTTCTACAGACTCTGTTCAATTACGATCATATATTTGGAACAGTATTAAATCGATTTGTTGTCCAAGCGGCCATCGAAGGTTCTATGGTCGTTTACGGTGCAGGCACTCAGCGTCGTGGATTTTTGAATCTGGTGGACACCCTACAATGCGTTGCGCTTGCGGTTGATCATCCTCCGAAGCAGGGACAATTGAATATTTTTAACCAATTTACTGAGGTGTTCAGCGTACTCGAGTTGGCGGAGAGGGTGAAAAAAGCGGCAGCAGAATTAAATCTTTTTCCAGAGATTGAACATATTCGAAACCCTCGGGTTGAAAGTGAAAATCATTACTATAACCCCAAGAATAGCAATTTTGATTCTCTCGGATTAAAGCCAACTTATTTGAATTCGGAAGTGTTGAAAGAGATGTTGATCTTTATTCTGGAGCACAAAGGCGAGATCAATGAGGAAATCTTGATGCCCAAAGTCTCTTGGCATTAGCGAACTCAGAAATGAAGTTTTCGCAATGCTTGAAGATAGGTGACCGTTCTATAGGGCCGGAACACCCATGTTTTGTAATTGCAGAGGCAGGAGTAGCGCATCTAGGAAACTACGACAAAGCGCTTGCGCTCGTCGATCTCGCTGTCGATTCGGGTGCGGACGCAGTCAAATTCCAGATCTTCGATCTCGATGAGATGTTTTCTAGCGAAGCTAGCGATTGGCGCGAGCGGATGGGTAGTCGATGTTTGACATTTGGTCAATTTTCGCGAGTACAGGCGTATTGTCAGCGCTCTGGAATTATATTTTTTGCTACTGCGCATGACCTTAAGAGTTTCAAGTTTTTGCAGGAGCTGGATGTTCCCCTATTTAAAATAGGCTCTGGAGAGCTGTGGAACTGGCCCTATATCTCAGCAATTGCCGAGGCAAAAAAGCCGACGATTCTCTCGACGGGCATGGCAAATCTAGAGGATGTCAGAGGCGCGGTCTCGCTATTCTCCGAGGCCGAGAATCCAAATTTGGCTCTTCTCCATTGTGTAACAAGTTATCCCACTCCTCCGGAAGATGTTAACTTGCAGGCAATTACGCTACTGAGAGACGAGTTTAAGACGGTAACGGGTTATTCGGATCATACAGAGGGATATCATGTGCCACTCACTGCTGTCGCAAAAGGCGCATCCATTATTGAAAAACATATCGCCCTGGACTTTGGCTTAGAGGATGCTCAGGATTGGAAGGTCTCGTGCGGGCCCGCAGATTTCGGACAATTTATTCGGCAATTACGTGATGTTGAGCGAGCTATAGGTTGTGCAAGAAAAGAGCCCAACAGCCGCGAATTAGAGAACCGTTCTTGGGCACGAAAAAGCCTCGTAGTATTACGAGATCTGGATGAGGCGCAGATATTGCGTCGTGATGATCTTGGGATCAAGCGCCCTGGTACAGGTATTTCTCCAAGCGAACTCGATAATGTTGTGGGGCGTAGACTTAGAACTGCGGTGAAACAAAACTCGCTATTGCATTGGGAATGTCTGGAATGAAATGTCGAAAAGTTTGCGTAGTCCTCACAACCAGAGGGAATTACGCAAAAATGAAAAATGTGATTACCGAGATCAACGACCATCCCGACCTTCAATTGCAGGTAGTCGTGGGTGGGGGATTGGTTTTAGAGAAATACGGCAAAATTCTTGATGATGACGTCACCCAGGATATTGTTGTTGATCGGTCGGTTTTCTTTGTGGTCGAGGGAGAAAATCCTTTGACCATGGCTAAATCAGCCGGGTCAGCAGTCTCCGAGTTCGCGACCGTATTCAGTGATCTGCAGCCAGATATCGTAGTCGTCATCGCCGACCGATTTGAGTGTCTAGCCGTGGCAATGGCCGCAGCATATATGAATATTCCTGTTGCGCATATTGAAGGGGGTGAAATCTCAGGATCAATTGACGAGTCAATACGACACGCGATTACAAAACTCGCACATCTTCATTTTCCTGCGTCTCGCGATGCCAGAGAGAGAATCATTCGCTTGGGAGAGCTTCCAGAGACGGTATTTTGTGTAGGTGCCTCCAGTATTGACGCGCTATGTGAAGTAAATCTCTCGGATCTAGCTGCTGTCGACCACTTTTGCCAAGCGCATGGCGTGGGAGTCAAGCGGGAGTTTCAACCCGGAACGTATCTTCTGGTTATCCAACATCCGGTGACTACTGAATACGAAGAGAATTACATTAATCTTAAAGAGACTATCGCGGCAGTTTCGCATTTGGGAAGGCCGACCGTTTGGATATGGCCGAATATGGATGCGGGTTCCGATGGCGTCAGCAAGGCAATCAGAGAATTTCGAGAGTCTGGGCGCGCTCAAAATGTTTACTTCTTCAAAAGTTTGCCAATAGAGATTTTCGGGCCACTTTTGAAGAATGCGTGCTGTATCTTGGGGAATTCGTCCTCTGGTATTCGGGAAGCCGCATTCCTCGGTACCCCAAGTGTTAATATCGGTAAGCGTCAGAACGGCCGGTATCGAGGAGTACATGTTCTCGATGCGAATTACGAGCAAGGCCAAATAGTGAGAGCAGTTGAGAGACAAATAGCTCACGGCCCTTACGCTCCAGACTTTAGTTATGGGCAGGGTGGTTCTGCTAAGGAAATTGTTCGCAGACTGGCGGGTGAACAGGTTCGGATTCAAAAAACGATCACTTTCTGAGAGTTAGTGGCTAGCCAAGGTTAGCTTCGGATAATTCAACATGGAGACTGGTGCAGCATTTGTAAGGAACGCAAATACCGCAAAGAATCAGTGTTCGTCCTAGAAGGGGCTAGTGCTAACCGATGGACTGTGGGAGTGTTCTTATCTGTCGGATGGTTGCGTTAGTGCCTATTTAAACTAACTAAATTTTGGGGCGCTTGAGTCGTTGAAATCGTATTTTTGTATTTCAATGAGGTCGGTCTTTGATTGGCTTAGAGAGTGCTATTGTTTCACTTAAATGCCTAATTGCCACAGAAATATTTGATGCGTGTAATGCTTGCAATAAAGGCCCGGTGTTTTGCGAGAACATTCTTCGTAGTTTCGGTTGCACGATTAGTGAGCAATCTGATACGCGTTTTCGGATTGAAATGCATCGCCAATCGATATAGTGGGGAGATTTATTTCTTCCGAATAAGGGAAGACCGAAAGCTGTACACGTTAGAAGAATCCGAGTCTCGTGATTTACTAAATATTGGATCCGGCGGTTTCAGACATCCAAGATGGACAAATATAGATGTACCAAGTGTCAGTGGAGCCTACAAAAAGATTCAGGGAAAGCCGAACGTAGATTTTCTACCGTTGGATTTAATCAAAGCCCGCAAATTGCCATACGACTCAGACAGCGTACATGCCGTCTATACATCACACTGTATTGAACACCTTCCTCGAGCCATAGTAATTCGATTACTAACGGAAATAAACCGCGTGTTGTGTTTCGGGGGTACTTTAAGAGTTATCTGCCCCGACGCGGAACTGTATGCGGCTCGTGCGATAAGTCTCTGGAGTCGTAATCGAATCCAGCCAGATTTATCAAAAACGATTGGCGCTATCCATCACAGCTTAAGCGGCTTAGCCGGCTCTAATCTGGAAAAGTTGTTCTGTAAGCCGCTCAACTCGCGGGCGCTACTTTTTCGTATAGAAGAGATGATAAAAGGTGAATCAGTTGTTACTAACGATCCTTCGCACCATCTGTCCTGGTGGACACGGGAGTCTCTTTTGGCATGCTTAATTGAGGCGGGTTTTAACGATCCAGTGCTGTCATCGGTAGGTCAGAGTCGGTTTTTGCCCATGACCAACCTTGCATTATTCGACTGTACTCTACCTGAGATCTCTCTGTTTGTAGAGGCAAGGAAGTAAAGAGCAAGGCTATGACAGCGATGAAAATCGGGAATCTTAGTACCCTGACTATAAATCTCGAAATTTAAGCGATCACTAAGTTGAGTATGCCCGTCACCGGACTGTATTGGTGGGTATTTAAGTAGCTCAGATTGTCGTCAGACGTTGGGAGCATAGTTAGAGGGAACATTCTTTCTGTGCGCTGAGAAAACGCGTCTAGCCACGTTTTGCTCCAGACGCACGGGAACCGATGCTCAGATAGCAAATATGATCTGAGCAGATTCAGTCCGGATTCAACCAAAGGTTTCTGTGTTATTCAAGCCTTCGGCGAAGGGGAATATAAGATCATAGCCCTGCTGGTCAGTCGAAGTAGTTACCGGAGGCGAGTCAGAGTTAGCTGCTTATAGCTGAGTCTGAGCCAATAAGAAATCGTGAAGCTCCAGTTTGTACCGCACCTCGTTGGGCGTCTCAACAAGGGATTTGTTTGCAAGAGCATCTCTCAACATTTCTTGTTTGTTGTCAGTCGTCTTTCTTGCAAACACGAAGCCATCCCCATCCCTTCCTGTATCACTCCCTGTAACCGTATGGGTGGTAACTTCGTAGGGCAAAAAACCATGTTTTATGAGCATCAATTGGCATGACTGCTCTCGAAGATAACGATGGTGATTTGCATTCAAGTATCTATAAGAAGGGCCGATAGGAAAAAATCGCCCTTCAATAACGATCTGCCCATTCTCTTTCAGAAATCGCCAGCACTTATTAAGTACGATGTTTGGATCGTATACATGCTCCAAGGAGCCCATGATGATTATGAGATCAAACGTTTCGGGCTCATACTCCATTTCCTCAGCTTCTACGTTTACCAGACCTAAGCCCCAGTGCTTGTTTCCCCAATCTATGTGCGCACTATCTGGATCATTTCCATGCACTTGCCATCCGTCTTGCCGGAAAGGGACCAAGAAACCTCCGCATCCACACCCTACGTCAAGTAGAACACCATCCTCTGGAAGTCGGGAGCGCATATAGTTCTTGAGTAGCCGCCCACGTTTCTCCGCATTCTCCAAATATAGGTTTGTGGACCCTCCTTTTTCGTCAACAAACTTGACTTGGTCTTGTCGGCCCGAACGAGCACGAGCGAGATTGTAATAAAGCCTGTAGAACTCTTTGTAATAGTCTCTTTCAAATTTAGGATGTTGCATCATATAGCCGCAATTGCGGCATGACTTCACCTTGATTGGTACCAAGACGTTCCCGCCACCATCGATGAAGTTGCGTACGACCTCGAAATCCTCTCCTCC
>MDTB01080873.1_pt1 | contig 45541 bp, 41 predicted proteins | sample 811161 | NCBI WGS metagenome assembly MDTB01 (sample SAMN05326650, study PRJNA326480) | marine metagenome | isolation source: seawater | place: Mediterranean Sea | collected 2009 | reverse complement strand
TTATATGATGGCATATTTGAGAGTCTTACTTCAAGTGAATTTCTTTATTTTTGGAATATGGGCACAATTAAATCCGTTAATGATGACTACCTTATAAGATCAGGTGAACATCAAAGAAACCTATTACTGGTTTTATCCGGGTCTGCAGATGTAGAAGTGAATGGAAAACCAATTGCAAACCTCACCAGAGGTACTTTTATAGCTGAAATTAGTTTTTTATCAGGAGAACCAGCGTCAGCTGACGTACATGCAAATGAGGAACTATTTTTTGTATCTTGGGATAGCGAGAGGTTGAAAAACTTAAAAGATGAAAATCCAAGCTTTTGGATGAAGCTTCAACATGCACTCTCAGAAGATTTAATTAGAAAAGTTAAGCCACAAGCTAAAAAGGATTCTCAGATTGAGGATTAACTATTTATCTACATTTGAAATTTCAAGCTAATACTAAAATTTTGTTTTAATTAGAGACTTAAAACGGTATCATACTAATAAAAATCAAATAAAAAAAACCCGTCAATTTGACGGGTTTTTTTATTGTAGCGGGGGAAGGATTCGAACCTCCGACCTCAGGGTTATGAGCCCTGCGAGCTACCAGACTGCTCCACCCCGCGATCATATTTTATCTGGTCTATTATAAGGCGAGCATATTAGAGAATTATTGCTTCTTTCACAAGAAGACTTTAACAAAACCTTATTATTAAAATAATAGTAATTCAGTATAAAGATAAACTTTAGGAATAGTATATTCGTTTTAATAAAATTCTGTCCAATTATCACTAAAATATTATGGAAAGCAATAAAGAATTCAATGCACTTCTTCAGGTACTAGCTGGAGAGCAACAAGTAATACAGCGAACTGACCAAAAAGCATTTACACTACTATCAATACTTGGAGTGTTCATGGTCTTCTTCATTGTTCATTTTCCAAAAATTCAAATGAACTTTTTTATCTTTTTGATGATGATGGTTTATTTTACATCAGCTATGGGTACAATATATTATCTTGTAAGAGTGATTGTACCAAGAATAAGGAAACGTAAAAAGCCGGAATTAGATGGAGATATGGAATTAACATTTATTGATAAAATGATAAACTGGATAAGCAATTATAAAATTCATAATGATTATGAGGATATTGAAAAAGATGAGGTAATAAATCCTACATTTTTTGCTGGAATAAGTCGATTTAAAAGTTCGAGCGAGTACGCCGTTTATTTAAAATCAATTGCTGAAAATGAAGATGGTCTTTATAAGATGTTCGCTTCTCAAGTATTTGCTCTTGGTAACATTAATCAATTAAAAAATGAAAATATTCGTCTCGCACTCTATTTTTTTATATCAGCTCTGCTATCAGAGTTATTAATTATAATGTCAATGGCATATTCAAGAGCTTTACCATACTTATTTTAAGAAAGATGCGAATATTCTTTTCATACGTATTATTAATTGTGTTCATAAATGGTTGCATCCCGCCTGAACTTAAACTTCCATCTTTGCCAAGGGGGCCAAAAGGGGAACGTGGTAAGCAAGGTATTCAAGGACCACCTGGTAAACCTGGGCAAGGGTTATCTAGCAAACAACTAGAATCAATTGACCTCCTAATTAATGATAAACATGAATATGTAGTTGGATCAGCCTCTTATAGTTTTGGATTTGCACCCACCATTACAGGATTTGTGTATTTAACCAATCATGGGCGTCTATTTAAATTAGAAAACAAAAATCCTCAAACTATTGGAAAAAATATTGAGCTTATTGTGAGGATAGCAGAAAAAGAAGATTTTATCGCAATAAATAGAATTGCCTATGGAGAAGACATTAAACAAGTGTTTAGCGCAACAACAAGAGAAGGCAAAGTCTATACTTCAAATAATCTTAAAAAGTGGTCAATTATACGTGACAAGATTATCTTAAATAATTGATTATTTTTTTATCTCTTGCTCTATTCTACCTAAAAGCTTTTCCTTTTTCTAGACAGATTCAATTTTAATAGGTATGATATAAACTGATTTTTTTCTCTTTTAATATTGATTCTTAAGCTTTAGTTATTATTTAATAGCTCACTTTCGCCTAAATGAAAGATTAATTGGAATACCCATAAAATCAAAATTTTCCCGAATTTGGTTCTCCATAAACCTTTTGTAAGAGGTTTTTACTTTTTTTGGATAATTAACATATAGAGCAATGACTACCGGCTCGCAACTTACTTGAGTAGCATATTTTATTTTAATTGCCTTACCTTGTTCAGAGGGAGGAGGATTCTTTGCCAATATTTTTGATAAAACTTCGTTAAGCCTCTTTGTTGAAACCATTTCCCTACCACGACAAAAAACTTCCCAGGCGACCTCTAATACACGATGTATACGTTGCTTTGTCAATGTTGAAATAAATAATATGGGGTAATGATCTAGAGCTTTAAACTCGCCCCTAATTAGATTTTCAAAGGTTTTCATGGTAAAAGTATCTTTTTTTATAAGATCCCATTTATTAACAATGATTATCATTCCCTTGCCTTTTGATATAACATCATTCAGGATATTTTTATCTTGTTTACCAAAGCCTTTTTCTGCATCAATAAGGACCATTGCTACATTAGAGTTTGCTATTGCATTTCTTGTACGCACTGTTGAATAATACTCAACCTTGTCTTTTATTTTTGCTAATTTTCTAAGACCAGCTGTATCAACTAGTGTAATCATTTTACCGTGCCATTTAAGTTGTGCATCAATTGAATCTCTTGTAGTCCCAGCGATAGGAGTCACAATTGATCTATCTTTTTGTAATAGGGTATTTGTTAAGGATGATTTCCCAACATTGGGCATACCAACAATAGATAATCTAAGTTGTGAGGTTTCAGATTGGCTGTTAACCACATTAGGTATTTTTAGTTTTTCTAAGATTGAATCCAGAAGGTCACCAATATATCTACCACTTAAAGCAGATATTGGGAATGGGTCGTCAAGTCCAAATTCATGAAACTGGTGCGCTAAATGATCTGTTTGAAATCCATCACATTTATTGACGATGAAAAGATAGGTTTTATTACTTTTTCTTACTAGGTGTGCAAGAGCCTGGTCACTGGATGTAGGACCCTCTTTGCCATCAACCAAAAATAGAATTAGATCAGATTCTGACATCGCAGCTTGTGCCTGTTTTCTAACAACTGAATTAAATTGATCAATATCTTCAGGTATGTAACCACCTGTATCAATGAACTTAAGTAGCTGCCCATTCCACGTAACATCACCATATATACGATCTCTGGTAATTCCCTCCTCTGCATCAACAATAGCTTGGCGCTGGCTTAGTAGTCTATTGAAAAATGTTGATTTCCCAACATTAGGTCTTCCAATAATTGCAATTAATGGTATTGACATTTCTGCAAAACCTTATGCGATCTTAAGAATCAATAAAATTATTATGGCTGCAAATAATATGTGTATTGCAATTGCCCCTAATAACTCTTTCATAAATTTATCCTTCCTTGTTTAAGTATTTGGCTAACACTAAGATTGCGAAACATATAAGTGACAATATGCATCTATTTAAATTACCACTTTGTATAAACACCAAAAAGAATAACTGTTACTAGCATATAATAATCTAGTTTATTTATAAATTTTTGATGATTTCGTGAATTATTTTCAAAGTTTTCAAGTTTAATGCTTGAATAAAATATATTGATTTTTCTATATTCCTTTTAGCCAACCTTGCGTTATACGACGCTTTCACTTGTCATCCTTTTTTGATTTTATTGAACGAAAGTAAGAACATAATTAACTCACTTTCACAAAATAGGAAAATAGAATGGCAGAAGCAATGGAACTCGACCTATCCCTAAATAAGCCAAGCAACAACCCGCTTGAAAATCCTATTGTACCCCCACCTGGAACATTAGAAAAGAAAAAAAGCGAAAGTACACCGAATCAGTATACAATTCAGAAATATTATGATAATGATAATCTAGGTTCTGATGTACTAAAACAAAAGTATTTGGCACCTTGGGAGGAGCATCCATACCAGATGTGGGTCAGACAGGCTAACGCATTAGCTTCTGTTGAAAAAACAAAGACACTAAGAAAAGAGTGGGAGAAAAAGTTCTTCTCTATATTGGAGGATTTTAAATTTGTACCTGGTGGAAGAATTATGCATGGTGCCGGCCGAGAAGATATTACAACAACTCTAAACAATTGTTATGTAGTAGCAGTCAGAGATGACTCTATAAAATCAATATATGATACCATTATCAATGAAGCCTTAACCTATAAATATGGTGGTGGTTGTGGCCATGATCTATCTGTTCTTAGACCATCTGGTAAAGCAATTAATGGAACAGGAGGTGAATCATGTGGCCCAACGGGATTCATGAATTTGTTCAGTGAAAATACCAACACCATTGCTCAACATGGACGCAGAGGTGCCAATATGCAAACACTTCGGATAGATCATCCAGATATAAAAAAGTTTATTAGTATTAAAACTGGTGACATAGACATGGTTAAATATTCAAATATATCTGTCTTACTTACACATGATTTTATGGAGGCAGTAAAGGAAGATAAAGATTTTGACCTAACCTATGAAGGTGAGGTTTATGAGACCATAAAAGCAAAAGAATTATGGGATAAAATTATTGAACATGCACACTCAAGCGCTGAGCCTGGACTTTTATTTTGGGATACAATGAAAGACTATCACAATGCCGAATATTGTTCACCTTTAGTATCTACAAACCCTTGTGCTGAACAGCCACTCCCAGATGGTGGATGCTGTAATCTTGGAGCTGTTAATCTAGAAAGATTTGTAGATGATAATGGAAACTTTATGATCGACCAGTTTAAAGAAACAGTTGCTATTGGTACAAGATTTCTGGACAATGTTGTTGACTATAATATGGATCGTCACGCTTTGGAAGATCAAAAGGAAAATGCTAAAAATGATAGGAGAGTGGGACTTGGAATATTAGGCCTTGGAGACATGCTCGTACGATTGGGGATCAAATATGATAGTGAGGATGCACTTCAGACCATCGATCAAATTATGCAGATTTTTAGAGATACAGCTTATGAAACCAGTGCTCAATTGGCAGTTGAAAAAGGGCAATATCCTAACTTTGACTGGAAAGGCTATTCCAAGAGCAAATTTGTAAAAAACCTACCTAAATCTTTGCAAGAAAAAATTAAAAAGGATGGGATTAGAAATTGCACGTTAACAACTGTTGCACCTACAGGAAGTGGCGCAATCGTTGCTCGTGTCACTTCAGGTGTTGAACCGATCTTTGCAACATCATACAAAAGACGTGTGAAAGAAAATGATGGTTATGGCAAATCATTTAAGGAATACACAGTATATCATCCTATCATCGAAACACTATTCGGGACAGATGAAAATTTACCAGAACACGTAGTCATAGCACATAATATTGATCCCTATTTTAGAGTCAAAATGCAAGGATCAATCCAAAAGTATATTGATTCGTCAATATCTTCAACAGTTAATCTAGCAGAAAATATTACGGTTGAAACAATTGCAGACATATATATGACTGCATATGAAGCTGGACTTAAGGGAATCACCGTTTACCGTGAAGGTAGTAGAGAAGGGATTCTTGTTACTGAAGAAAGTGAGAACAAAAACATTAAGGAAAAAGAAAATAGTCAACTATTTTCTGAACCGATGGCTGATAAGAGTCCGCGTACAAGACCAAATCAAACATCAGGTGTAACTAGACGTATACGTACAGGTGAAGGAACATTGTATATCACAATTAATGAAGATGAGAATGGATTGTGTGAAGTATTTACGACAATTGGTAAAGCCGGTGGAAACGCCGCTGCTCAATCTGAGGCAATTAGTAGATTGATCTCCTTATCATTGCGATCTGGTCTTGATCCACATGCAATTGTTCGTCAATTAAAAGGAATTTCTGGACCAAACCCTACTTGGGAGGATGGTAGACTTATTTTATCTACTCCAGATGCAATTGGAAAAGCATTGGATGATTACCTTATGGAGAGAAGTAAAGAACCCAACGGAGAAATAAAGCAACAAAATTCTGACATCCCCAGAATTACACTAGCACAAGAGAAAATAGAAACAGAAGGCTGCGTCGAAGGTGTAGGAAACATAGAGTGTCCCAATGTTATTAATGAAGGTGGTTGCCTTACTTGCAGAGAATGTGGATGGTCAAAATGTGACTAAATTTTCAAGAATTAAATCTGTAATAAATAAAAAAGGTCCAAGCAAATTGGACCTTTTTTATTTACGGTTTTTAAAGGGTTTTTTATACTTCTAAAATCTCTTTTTCTTTATCAGCTTGAAGACTATTAAGTCTATCAATATTATTATCAGTAATCTTTTGAATCTCTTGCTCATTATCTTTGATTAAATCTTCAGATATGTGACCATCTTTTTGCATATTTTGAAGATTATGAATGCCATCTCTCCTTATATTTCTAACAGCAATCCTACCATCCTCAACAAGTTGATGCACGAATTTATTTAATTCTTGCCTTCTTTCTTCACTTAAGGGTGGGACAGGAACCAGTACAGCGGTACCGTTATTACCCGGTGTAAATCCCATATTAGCATCCATAATTGCTTTTTCTATTATGGGAATCAAAGTTTTTTCATAGGGTGTTAGTGTGATTAATCTTGGCTCTGGAACCGAAATAGTAGAAACCTGATTTAATGGTGTAATAGAGCCATAATAATCAACAACTAATGAGTCGAACATCTCTGGATTTGCTCTTCCAGTGCGAACTTTATTTAATTCCATATTTGCATGAGCAACTGCTTGTTCCATACGATGTTTGACATCATCCAATATTTCATCAATCATAACTATTCCCCTTTTACTTGAGTACCAATTTTACTTCCTAAAAGAAGTTGTTTCAAGTTTCCAGGAATATTGATGTTCAATACATGGATAGGCAAATCATTTTCCTTACAAAGAGTAATAGCAGTTAGATCCATAACTCTTAAGTTTTTTTTAAAAACTTCAGAAAATGTAATAGTATCGAATTTTTTTGCATTAGAATTTTGAATGGGGTCTTTATCATATATGCCATCAACTTTAGTACCTTTTATTACAATCTCAGCTCCTAATTCTTTTGCACGAAGTGCAGCTGCTGAGTCTGTTGTAAAAAATGGATTACCCGTCCCTCCTGAAACAATAACAATCCTCCCTTTTTCAAGGTGTCTTATAGCCCTTCTTCTTATATAGGGCTCGGCAATTTGTGAAACATTAATTGCAGACAATGTTCGCGTTTCACAATTAACCTTTTCTAACGCATCTTGAACCGATATAGCATTCATAATTGTCGCAAGCATACCCAGATAATCTCCAGTAACTCTGTCCATGCCTTTGCCAGCAGCTTGAATACCGCGAAATATATTACCTGCCCCTATTATTAAACCGATTTCTATACCAAGGTCAAAAATAGATTTTACTTCATTAGCTAAATAAGATGCTTTTTTGGGATCAATACCAAAACCTTTGTCACCAGCCAATACCTCTCCAGAAAGTTTTAGAAGTATGCGCCCATACTTAGGATTTGACATATATGGTATTTAGAATTTACCGTTACTTGGCAATTCGGAGGACTCTCCAATTGCAAATCGAACAAATCGATTTATACTTATATTTTCTCCAAGTGTTGCAATTGTTTCCGTGAAAATATCGTTAACTCTTTTGTCTGAGTCTTTAATATAAGTTTGCTCCATCAAACAAGATTCTTGAAAAAACTTCGAGAGCCTACCTTCAACCATTTTCTCTATAATATTATCTGGTTTCCCTTCAGTTTTTGCTTGATCAGTGAAAATCTCACGCTCCCGGTTAATTATTGATTCTTCTATGGAGTCTCTATCAAGGGCAACAGGATTTGTGGCTGCAATTTGCATTGCAAGATTATGAGCAAGTTCTGTAAAACCGTCTGTTTTTGCAACAAAATCAGTTTCGCAATTTAATTCTAACAATACACCTAGTCTTCCTCCAGCATGAATATAAGAGTATACCAGACCCTCTCTTGTTTCACGCGTACCTTTTTTTTCAGCTTTGGCTATTCCAGATTTTCTAAGGTTATCTACTGCCTTATCTATGTCACCTTTTGATTCAACTAATGCCTTTTTACAATCCATCATACCTGCACCAGTCTTTTCACGTAGATCTTTTACTAATTTTGCATCAATGGGCATTTCATTCTTCCTCTTTTGTCAAATCATCGCTTTCTATATCAGGTGTAGATTTTCCATTTGCTTGTGAAACATTTTGACTAGTAGTATTTTTTTTATCCCTATTTTCTTCATTTTTTAATTCATTATTTTCTATATCGTCCTGTTTTGAGGATTGTCCCTTAGCCTCTACAATTGTATCAGCTATTGCGGAGATAATTAGTTGTATTGTACGCATTGAATCATCATTTGCAGGAATTGGATAATCAACCTTATTTGGATTTGTATTTGAATCTACAATTGCTATAACAGGTATTTCTAACCTCCCTGCTTCTCTTATGGCAGTATCCTCATATTGAGCGTCAACTATTACTAGAGCGTCAGGCAAGCGCCTCATGTCCTTTATGCCTCTATGCTGGTCAGCTAACTTAACTTTTTCTCTATTTAGCATCTGTGTCTCTTTCTTTGTCATATTTTCATAAAGATTAGAGCCTTCCTTCTCGAGCATTTTAAGACGTTTGATACTTTTTTTAATTGTAGAAAAGTTTGTTAGCGTACCACCAAGCCACCGTTCAACAATATAAAACATTGAACATCTATCTGCCTCTTGCTGAACTATATCTTGGGCTTGTTTTTTTGTACCAACAAATAATATTTCACCATTTTTGCCAACAATATCTTTAACAAAATCACAAGCCTTTTCAATTGATTCAATTGTTGATTCGAGATTAATAATGTGCACACCGTTCTTTTCAAGAAGTATGTATGGTTTAAAATTTGGATCCCATTTCCTTGTTACATGCCCAAAATGTGCACCCGTACCTAATAAATCTTCAAATTTTACTTGAGCCATAATTATTATCGTTTTGAGAATTGAAAGTTTTTTCTTGCCCCTGGCTGTCCAGGCTTTTTCCGCTCGACTTTTCTAGCATCACGGGTTAAAAACCCTTTTTCTTTAAGAACAGATCTATAATCACTATTTACATCAAGAAGTGCTCTTGAAATACCCAACCGGATTGCACCTGCTTGTCCAGTAAGGCCGCCACCATTTACATTGATTTCAATGTCGTATGCTTTTTCTTCTTGCACTGCAACTAAAGGTTGCATTACAATAGTAGCTAGGGAATCTCTACATAGATAATCCCTAAATGATTCTCCATTAACCTTAATTACACCTTTACCAGGTGTAAGGTATACACGGGCTACTGACCTTTTCCGCCTACCTGTTCCATAAAAAGCTGTTTCTGACATATGATTAAATCTCTAAAATTTTTGGTTTCTGAGCAGAATGAGGATGCTCGGATCCAGAATAGACTTTCAAATGAGAAAATATACTGCGACCCAACCTATTATGAGGCAACATTCCTTTGACTGCATTTTCAAGAATTCTGTGAGGTTTTGAACGCCTCATCTCTGCCAAGCTTATTTCACTTCCGCCACCAGGGTAACCTGTGTGTTTAAAATAGACCTTATCCGTTTCTTTATTGCCAGTGACTTTAATTTTCTCAGCATTAATTATGATTACAAAATCTCCCATATCCATGTGAGGAGTGAAATTCACTTTATGCTTCCCTCTTAGAATTTGTGCTATTCTAGATGCAAATCTTCCTAGAACTTGCCCGTCAGCGTCTGCTAACCACCAGTCCTTACTCACTTCTGTATTTTTTATAGATTTTGTATTCATTTTATTTCGAATAAAGCCCGGGAAATTATACTTTTGCCATTCCCCTAGTCAACACATATTCTAAAATTAATTTAGGACGCTTTAAAAATATGAGAGCGAGAAATTGTATATAAAACTTTTCCGATCATTTTTTTTCCAATATATGGAGAGTTTATAGATCTAGATTTAATATGTTCTCTGGAAAATACCCAATCCTGCTTAGGATCAATAATTACAATTTCTGCTGGAGTTTCCTTGACAAACAAATCAGATTCAAACCCCATAATATTTCTAGGGCGACTAGTAAGAAGGCTAATTAGTTCGATTAAATCCATTTCTGATTCATTACAAAGAATTTTATTCACAACACCAAAACAAGATTCAAGTCCGATCATTCCAAAGGTGGCAAGATCAAAAGTGGTTTCCTTATTTTCTATAGTATGGGGTGCGTGATCTGTTGCTATACAGTCTATGGTCCCATCCTTCACAGCATTGATAAGTGAAATTCTATCATTTTCTGTGCGAATTGGTGGGCCCACCTTTAAGTTAGTATCATATGAACTTAAATCCTCATCGTTAAAAAATAGATGATGTGGAGTCACCTCTGCTGTAACATCATCCTTATACTTTTTCATATCACGGATCAAATCTACCGCTTTAGCAGAACTAACATGAGGAACATGTATCCTTGCATCAACATAATTAGCAAGTTCAAGATCTCTATGAACCATCGTCGATTCAGCAAGGTCTGGATTCCCTGTAAGCCCTAGATGGGTTGAAACAGTACCCTCGTGCATAAGGCCTCCATCTCTTAAACATTCATCTTCTGCGTGATTAATAACAGGAACACCTATGATTTTTGAATATTCCAATGCAATTCTCATTATTCCACCATCCTGAATTGGTAAACCATCATCACTAAAAGCAACTGCGCCTTCTTTATGCATTAGCCCCATTTCAGTTATATCCTTCCCATCTTGGCCTTTTGAAACTGCGCCAATAGGATGAATGTGTATGGGTGCATCTTCAGCTTTCTTTCTAATAAAGTGAATAGATTCAGGGGTATCCAGCGGTGGATTAGTATTTGGCATAACACAGACCCTTGTAAATCCTCCAGCCATAGCAGCCAATGATCCAGTTTCTAGAGTTTCTTTGTCCTCTCTCCCAGGTTCCCGAAAATGTACATGTAAATCACAAAATCCATGCGTTATCACTTTTCCCTTGCAATCAATGATTTCACAAGAATCAGGTTTTTCAAATTTGCCTATTTCATGTATTTTACCATCTTTAATGAAGACATCTGCATCATATTTTTTTTCATTGTGTGGGTCAATTAATGTCCCACCTTTTAGCATTATATTTTTTGTGATTTTTTCTAGAGACACTTTCTACTCTCCTTCAACTTTTTTACCCTGGCACAACAGATAAAGGATTGCCATTCTTGATGCAACACCATTTAAGACCTGGTCTAAGATAATGGCCTGATCACTATCAGCAACTTCCCCATCAATTTCAACACCCCGATTCATTGGACCCGGATGCATTATTACAATTTCTTTTGGATGATTTTTTAATCTTTCACTTGTTATTCCAAAGAAGGATCGATACTCACGAGTAGAAGGCACCAGACCTCTTCCCATTCTCTCTCGCTGAATTCGAAGGACATTTAACGCGTCCGCCCAATCAATTACTTGATCTACGTCGTTGGAGTAATCGACACCCAGTTCTTCAATATTTTTCGGTATTAGATTTGGCGGACCGCAAAGGGTGACCTCTGCTCCCATTATCTTTAAACCATAAATATTACTTAATGCCACTCTGCTATGTTTTATATCACCAATGATACCAATTTTAAGACCTTTTAGCTTTCCAAATTTTTCATGCAAGCTCATCATATCTAATATAGCCTGTGTGGGATGCTCATGCGTTCCATCACCAGCATTTATAATAACTGAATCAATAAAGTTTGTAAGATGTTTTGGTGCACCAGGAGTTGGATGGCGCATTACAACTGCATCAATTTTCATTGCTTCAATATTTTGAGCAGTGTCTTTAAAGCTTTCACCTTTTTTCAGACTACTAGATGAAGCAGAGAAATTTACTGTATCAGCACTTAATCTCTTTTGGGCTAGCTCAAAACTTATTTTTGTTCTGGTTGAATTTTCAAAAAACAAATTAACAATTGTTACTCCCTGTAAGGACGGCACTTTCTTGATTGGACGATCAAGCACTTCTCTAAAATTAAACGCTGTTTCAATTATAGTTTGTATATCCTCCCTAGGATATCCCTCTAGCCCTAATAAGTGTTTATTTTTTAGCATAATTAAACTCTATTCCTAATTAAAAAAACGCTGTCATTTTCATCAGTTTCTTTAAGAGATACATCTACATGTTCACCTTCATGTGTAGGGATATTCTTACCTACGTAATCCGGTTTAATAGGAAGCTCACGATGTCCTCGGTCAACAAGTACAGCAAGCTGTACCTTAGACGCACGACCAAAACTATTTAACTCATCTAGGGCCGCTCTTACTGTTCTACCAGAATAAAGTACATCATCGACTAAAACTATTATTTTACTATCTAACGAAAATTTTATATCCGTTCCCCTTAACTCCGGCACAACAAGACGTTCTCTGTAGTCATCTCTATGGAATGTAATGTCCAATGAACCTCTTTGCAGATCGACTCCAATAAGCTCATTGATTTTATTTTGGATTCTTTGTGAAATTGGCACCCCACGGTTGTGAATACCAATGAGGACAACATCCTTACAGTTACTGTTGTTTTCAATTATCTCATGGCATAATCGAGTGATTGTCCTTGAAATAGCTTCTTCATTCATTAAGACTAATTTTTCCAAAAGTGCTCCTATAAAAAAACCTCCGGCAGAACAGCATATTCATCACGGAGGTTCATTCTGCCTTTTCAGCCTCACTGGACTAATTTAAAGGGATTTATTGTACGTGAAATTATATCATTACTTTAACTAAGCCACATAATATTTGGATAATCTCATCAATTTTAAGATTATCCATATTAATGATTAGTTCAGTATTCTCATTGTTAAACCATTGGTTTTGTCGCTTGGCAAATTGACGAGTTTTTATAAAAATATTTTCCTTCATTTTTTCAAAACTAATATCATTTTTTAAAAAGGATTTGATTTGTCCGTACCCAATTGTGTTTAGGGCAGGAAAAAGTGAATTCTCTTTTCTTTCACACTCTAGAAGATCATTTACTTCATCAATCCACCCTGATGATAACATAAAGTCTAATCTTTGGTTAATCCTTTTATTTAAAATTTTTCTATCCCAGTAAAGCCTAATGGTGAATAAATCAAGAACCTTAGTGGGATTTGATTTTTGGTTTTGATAATTAATACTAGGTGCTTTGCCAGTTGTACCAAATATCTCTAATGCACGAACAAGCCTTTTTTTATTATTTATATGTACTATACTTGCATATTCAGGGTCGATTTCTTCTAACTTTTTTAGTAATACATTTGGATCGTCATCATAGGAACTTTCTAATTCATTCCTGAGATTCACATCTGTAATACTGTCACTAAATATTCCTGTCTTTATTGCTCTATAGTATAGACCTGCTCCTCCACAGATTATTGGTATTTTACCATTTTGTTGAACAAGCGCTACTTTATCGATAACTAGCTCTGCATATCTACCTGCAGATACTGGCTCCTTTGGATGAATGCATCCAATCAAATGGTGCTTGACTCCCATCATTTCTTCAATTGTTGGTTGCGCAGTCCCTATTCCCATTCCCTTATATATCTGTCTTGAGTCCAGACTAATTACTTCACCCTCCAACTCTTTTGATAATTGAATTGCTAAAGATGTTTTTCCACTTGCAGTAGGGCCAATAATTGTAATGATTTTATCCATATGCACAAAATGACAGAATATTAATCTCCCCATGGAAGGTTATCTAAATCAACATTCCCTCCAGAAATAATAAGTCCAACTTTCATTCCTTTAAACATTTTCTTGTTTTTAATTAATGCGGACAAAGTAATCGCACAGGATGGTTCAACTATAATTTTCATTGTCTCCCATATAAGCCTCATTGAATCAATAATTTCCTTTTCGTCAATGGTGAAAATATCAGCAACATATCTCTTTATAATGGGAAATGTAAGTGTACCAATTTGAGCCCTCAATCCATCGCAAATTGTATTGGTCGATTTATTTGCTTCTATGACTCCGCTTTTAATCGACCTAGATGCATCATCAGCCTCTTTTGGCTCAGCACCATAAATCTTAATTTGATCATTAATTTTTTTTGCTGTGCAAATTGTTCCACCTAACAATCCTCCGCCGCTGATAGGACTAATGATGGCCTCAATATCAGGACATTGTTCTATTAATTCTAACGCTACTGTACCCTGACCTTCAATGATGCGCTCATCATTATATGGATGAACTAAAATAGATTTAGTCTTATTTAATATATCATTTAGTACCTTATCTCTGGAGGACTGATTGGGATCGCACCAGATAATTTGTCCTCCATTCCTGATGACATTATTAATTTTCACTTTGGGTGTGTTTCTTGGCATTACAATTTTAGGTTTTATTCCTAATCTTGATACAGCCATAGAGAGAGCTGCTCCATGATTTCCAGATGAAGCAGTTACGATTCCTCTTTTTAATTCTTTGCTTGTCAATTGAAGAATAGTATTGGTGGCTCCACGAATTTTAAATGATCCAGATTTTTGGAAATTTTCACATTTAAAATACAAATCAGTATTTGTTATCTCATTAAGCTTAGAACTAGTTAGGATTGGTGTTGTATGCACATATGGTTCAATCCTTGTTTTTGCCTTACGAATTAGTGATAGATCAATCATGTAAAAATTTAAGGTTTTATTTACAACCAATTGAACCAGGATTTTTAAATTACACAAGTGAAAAAAGTTATATTAACATTCTATATATTTTTATTCCATTGTGAGTGTAAAGATAGTATAGATATACTAATGACTACTGAAATTGGTACTATCAAAATTGAATTATTACCAAATCAGGCTCCAATAACTGTGAAAAATTTTTTACGATATATAGATGAAGATCGTTATAGTGATTTCACCTTTTACAGAGTTGTGAATATGAGAAATCAAAATTCAGATAGTGTAAAAATTGAAGTAATACAAGGCGGGCTGGGTTTTAACAAACACCCTGATGTATTGCCTCCAATATCACATGAATCTACAAACGTAACTAACCTTAAGCATTTAAATGGAACGATATCAATGGCCAGAAATGAACCTGGTACTGCAAGTTCTGAAATATTTATTTGTATTAACGATCAGCCTGAGCTGGATTATAATGGTTCTCGAAATCCTGACGGTTTTGGATTTTCTGCTTTTGGATTGGTTAAATCTGGAATGGATATTGTAAAGACAATTCAACAATCTCCCTCAAGTGCCCAAATGCTAGACAAACCAATAAAGGTTAAGTCAATAAAAAGAATTTGAATTTGTACCGTAATAACAAAGACACCCAATTCAAATCAGTTATACTTTTCAGGCATGGAAAATCAGACTGGGATGCCAAATATGAAGGTGATCATGATCGTCCTCTTGCAAAAAGGGGAATAAGAGATGCTAAACGAATGGGTAAATTTTTATCAAAAAGGTCAGAGTTTCCAGAATTGATACTATCATCAACTGCATTAAGGACAAGGAACACCGCTGAACTTGCCATGGGGGCTGGGAATTGGGACATCGATATTAAATTTGAAAAAAGGATTTATGAGGCTTCATTAGAAACAATAATTAATATTATTAAAAGTCTAGATGATAAGTATAATTTCATATGCTTAGTTGGACACGAGCCTTTATTCTCGAACATGATTACATTAATCGACAATAAAAAGAAAATGAAGTTTGCAACTGCATCCATGGCAAGGATAATTTTCTTTACAAGTGATTGGAGGAAAGTTTTATTGGACCCAAGTAAGTGTAAATTGGATTGGTTTTATAAACCAAAATCTATTTTTTAATGACGCTCAAACCTTCCGTCTAATTCGTCTAAAGACATTTGAACAATAATTGGCCTGCCATGTGGACAATAATATGGATGTTTGGTGGAAAACAATCTATTTACCAATTCTTGCATCTCTTCACGCATCAAAGAATCCCCTGCCTTAATTGCCGCCTTGCAAGCAAACATTGCTGCAATGCCTTCCTGAAAAGAACTATATTTTTTTCTTTCTTTTAAGAAGTTATCCAAAATTTCTCTGATGACTTCTCTTTCATTACCGATGGCCATTTCAGATGGTATAGAATCTATTTTTATAGAATGGTTATCTTGTCTTTTTATCTTGAATCCTATTTTTTCTAAGTAGGGTAAAACATCAAACAAAGCATCAAAATCATCTGGGGAGAACTCTAATGTTTCAGGGAAAAGGAGGGTTTGTGATGCCATCGAAGTCGACTCAAAAGCCTTTAATGCATCTTCATATAAGATTCTTTCATGAGCAACGTGTTGATCAATAATGACAAGTCCACTATTTACCTCTGAAACAATATATTTTTTGTGAATCTGCCAAATATTCTCTGTAGCGATAGGCTGCTGATTATTTACAGGAGTTTCTGCTAATTTAGTTACATAATCTCTTGCTCGAAGAATATCTCCTTTTGAGGGACTCAAGTTATCAGAACTATTAAACTCTAAAGTATTTTGATTTGGATCGGTTGGTATTGTTTCTCTTGGTGCTGTACTATATGGATTAAAATTATCATTACCTCTATTGATTTCACCATCTTGGTATGAAGTATCGAACCCAGGAATTGTATCCAGAACAGAACTCAAGGCATCAGTCACTTCAGATTTCAATACATGAAATAATCGCCATTCATCTTTAAATCTTACTTCAGTCTTCATTGGATGAACATTGACATCCACTTGATCACCAGGCATGAGCAGATTAATAACAAAGAAAGGGTATTCTCCTCTTTTAATTAATGATTCATAGGCATTATAAACTGCACGGTTCAACAACCTATCCTTTATAAAGCGGCGGTTTAAAAAAAGATACTGTTCTCCAGGTCGAGAGCGAACTAGATTAAGATTACCGACAAAACCTGACAGAGCAATATCACCTTTAGTAATATTCAGTGGAAGTAAATTTCTTGAGTACGTAGGATCAAGAAGATTATCAATGCGCTCCTCAAGTGGTTCAGCATGGACATGGAAGATATCTCTATCATCTGCAACTAACCTAAATTCTACATCCGGAAAAGCCAAACCGTAGCAACGAACAACATCTACAATTTTGCGTAATTCTGTTCGGGGTGTTTTTAAGAATTTTTTTCTGGCAGGTGTATTATAAAATAGATTTCGAATGGTAATCTCAGTGCCTCGAATATCTGCTGCTGGTTGTACTTCTCCTGGAGAACCATTCACAATCGGTAGTTCCGCACCTTCTCCATTTCCATTACTTGAGACTATTGACATTTCTGATATTGACGCAATGCTTGATAGAGCTTCTCCTCGAAAACCAAGAGTGTTAATGGAAAATAAATCATCCACTGTCTCAATCTTGCTAGTGTGAAACCTCTTTATGGAGGAGGGTAATTCCTCAGGAGAAATTCCAGAACCATTGTCTCGAACCTGTATAGTATGGTGACCACCTTTTTCAACGACAATTGAAAGCTCAGATGAACCTGCATCCAAGCTATTTTCAATTAGCTCTTTTACAACTGAGGAAGGTCTCTCCACTACCTCTCCAGCAGATATCTTATTACGTAAATCTTCTGAAAGTGCTTTTATCATTATCCGGTAATTTAACTTTTTATAATTAATAATGTTTTGTTGTAAATGGTTTTATGAAGGGCTTCAGAATCATTTATTAACTCATTAATTTTATTTTGTGTATCTTCAACATAAGATGAATCTTCTAGCCCTGGAAGATTTATCATTACATTCATGCCAGCCGCTCTTAAACCAGCAAGTGCTACCTCAGCTGCAACACCCGCATCAGACACAGAATTTGGATTTCCGTTATCAACTAGTTTTTCTGAAAGTTGCAAAACCCTAAAACATTTTTCTGCAGTCTCCATCGGAATTTCAATGGCATATTTATTAGCCATTTGAATTGCAGCATCTCTGTAAACTTTCTCTTCTTTTGTATTTTGAGGAAGTCTGATGGCTGCAATAACGCTATTAAATGCCTTTGTATCCTCATCAATTAAATCAGAAAGGCGATCTTTTAAACTCTGGGCTTCAATACCTATTTCATCCATTAATGGCTTACTATTTAGCATTTCTTTTTTTTCATGTGTCAGAGCAGCAACCATCGATGATAATGATGCACCCAATGATCCGGATAGAGCTGCAACACTACCACCTCCAGGAGCTAGACTATTGGTGGACAACTCCTCTAAAAATTCCGTATCAAACATTGAATCTTTTTTTAAGTCTTTATCTTTTAAGACAGCGTAGTCAATTATTTTTTCATATGGATTGAATGATGCAACATCATTTAATCCAAGCGATTGTACCGCACACTCAATGATATCTCTTGTTGGAATACCCATAGATCTATTTTGTTTTTTCAAATAATGCTTCCCAGCCATAATCATTGCATCTAAAGGTATTAAGCCCACCAATTCACTGCCTGTGACTCTAACGCCACGGATTTCAGCTAGTCTACAAGCTTCATCAAAAACATCATGTACGGTAGACTTTTTATAATTATTAAAATTTATTGATATTTGAGCTCTATTAAAATTTTCAACATACCATCCAATACCTTTTACATCCTTGAAAGTGCCAGGGATCCTAACTGGTGAACCATCATCATTTCTTACAATTTCACCATCTAATAAATTCTTTGATAATAGATTTGGTATTCTCTTGCTTCTGCCTGCTTCCCTTAATTCAAAGGCAATATCTGTAGCAAGGCGAGCATCCCTGGAATTCAAATTTATATTATATGCAATAAGAAAGTCCCTGCAACCCATTATGGTAGCGCCTGCTTTGACATGTACTTTTTTTGGACCAAAATCTGGTGCCCATTCTGGATTATTCAATTTATCTACTAGTCCTTCATATTCTCCTTTACGAATGTCTGGCAGCTTTCTTCTATTTGGGTTACTAGCAGACTTTTCATATAGGTAAACTGGGATTTCTAATTCTTCGCCAACTCTTTTTGCAACTTGTTTTGAGATTTCAATACACTCCTTATCCGTAACTCCGCTTATTGGAATGAATGGGCATACATCCGTTGCTCCCAACCTTGGATGAGTTCCAGTATGACAGCTCATATCTAAAATTTCCGATGCAAGTTTTATACCCTTGAATACGGCTTTAGAAATTGATTCTGGTGAACCTACCATTGTAACAACTGTCCGATTTGTATCTACACCAGGATCTACATCCAAAATAGTCACTTTATCCACATTGCTCATAATATCAACAATACTATCTATTTTATCAAGATCTCTTCCTTCAGAAAAGTTAGGTACACATTCAACTAATTTATTCATTCGGTAACATTATGATATTGTATTTAGATAGACAATAAAAAACATAACAATCATCAACATTGCCATTGTCCACAGTAACGATCTAACTGCATATTTTCGTTCGGGAAGAATTTTCTTAAAATAATTCATATTCTGCTACTATCCTCCTATGAATAATAGCATAAAAAAATTTACAAATGGTTTCATTATAAACCAGAGAATAGAGAATCCGGTTACATATCCGAATAGTATTAGCCCAAACAAAACCTGCGGACCATATGATTGGATTTTCCAAGCAAGCTCTGGATTGGTTTTCATTAAATATCCAGAAAAGATTTGAGATCCATCCAAGGGCGATACTGGAATCAAATTAAAAACAGCAAGGGCAATGTTTATTTGAGTAAAATAAAATATTAATACCGGAAAATTTGTGTCTAAAAGAAGGTTTGTTGATCCTAATACCCTCCAAGCCATTCCCGCTAGCATTGCCAATAATAAGTTGGACAATGGCCCTGCTGCTGCAACTTTCATCATATCCTTTCTTGGATCTCTTAAGTTTCTTGAATCAACAGGAACAGGCTTAGCCCATCCAAAGCCAACAAAGAGTATCATCAATGACCCCATGACATCCAAATGAGCCATTGGATTGAGGGTCAATCTGCCCATCTTGGCAGCGGTATTGTCGCCACACTTAGAGGCCATCCAGGCATGTGCAAATTCATGGAATGATAATGCAAACATTAATGTTGGGATCAGCAAAATAAGAGTTTCAGGTGAGAGTCTAAAAAGAATGTTTAACTCCTTGGATGATGAATTTTATATACCTCTTTCAAATAATGTTTATCAATATGGGTATATATTTGTGTTGTAGATATGTCACTATGGCCCAATAGTGCCTGCACAAACCGCAAATCAGCACCACCTTCCAATAAGTGAGTCGCAAAAGAGTGTCTAAGCTTATGTGGGGAAACAGATTTTTTTAATCCTGAAACCTGAGTCCATTTATTTAAAATAATGTTTATCATTGCCCTAGTGAGCTGATTTCCATTTCTGCTTACGAAAACAAAACTTGAACCGCTTTTTTTTATGTGGCTATTTCTAGAATGCTTTATATACTCGTTAACGTATTTTTTTGATCTCACTCCCAAGGGAAGTAATCTCTCTTTATTACCTTTTCCCATAACTCTTATTAAATCTTCGTCAATAAACAGATTAGACATTTCAAGATTACAAAGTTCAGTTACCCTAATTCCACAAGAATAAAGCATCTCTATGATTGCCTTATCTCTTTGATAAAACTGCGAAGATTCTTGGATTGCATTAATAATTAATGAAATCTCTTTTTCACTTAATACATCTGGAAGTTTTTTAGGCAATTTAGGGTTGTTTATCAAAAGTACAGGGTTTTCATTTAATATATTTTCACTTGATAAAAATCTATAATAAGTCCGGATTGATGAAATAATTCTTGATATGCTTGCAGGAGCCAAGCCTCCATCATTTAAAACTCTTATGTAGTCTCTGACATGCATTGATTTAACATCAGAAAGATTTTGTAAATCAAGATCACCTAAGTACATAAGGTATTGATTTATATCTCTCTTATAAGCATCCATTGTATGGTCAGAAACATTACGTTCTACTCGAAGCATAGTCAAGAAATCATGGAAATGTGTTTCCATTTTAACTGTTTAGGAGATCATCTTCAACCAAACTACAGAGTATTTGGCCAACCATTATGTGAGCTTCTTGTATTCGCTGAGTATCCTCACTAGGAACATTAATGGTTATATCAGAGATACCATTCATTTTCCCGCCAGATTTTCCAGTAAATAAAATGGTTGATAATCCTTTATACTGTGCCTGTTTGATCGCAGCATGCACATTCTCAGAATTACCACTTGTTGAAATACCAATCAGTACATCTCCAGTATTACCTATGCCTTGTACTTGTCTTGAGAAAATTGATTCAAAATCTGTGTCATTTGACCAAGCAGTTATGAATGAACTATCCGTCGTCAAAGCAATGGACGGGATAGGTTTCCGTTCATGACTTGTCATTCCTCCCATTAGTTCTGTTGCCAAGTGCTGTGCGTCTGCCGCACTGCCACCATTTCCACACCAAAGTATTTTCCCACTATTCCGTATTGAATCTATCATAAGTAATGCTGCGGACTTAATATCATCTGTGCAGTATTCAATGATGGCTTCTTTAACTAGTATACTATCTGAAATTTGTTTTTTTATTTTTTCTATCATGTTGATTTATTGTGTATTGCATCTGCAAATCTTTTTATTAGTCCAGGATCTTTCTCAATAACTGTGCCCGTTACTACCATTGAAGCACCGGCATTTACAGCTGATTTTGCGATGCCAGGAGTATTGATACCCCCTCCAACAATTATAGGAATATTTATTGCTTTACTCACTGCTTTAATTATTGAAGTCGAGACTGGTTCTTTTGCTCCACTTCCTGCTTCAAGATAAATGAATTTCATTCCTAAATATTGACCAGCAAGTGCATGCGCAACAATTATATCTTTTCTATGCATCGGCAGAGGTCTTGTTCCGCTAATAAATTCCACAGTACTACCAGCTCCACCATCAATAAGTACATATCCCACAGGTATTGTTTCAATATCTAGATCTTTAACAATTGGAGCTGCTAAAACTTGCTCACCAATTAGATAGTGTGGATTTCTACCAGATATAACAGACATGAACAACATTGCATCGTAATATGAGTTTAACTGCCCAATTCCCCCAGGAAAGAGTATCACAGGAATTTTAGATATTGATTTAATCTTTTTGACTCTTTTTTCGCAACCAGCATCCATCATTAGGCTTCCACCAACAAGTAGAGCATCAACCCCTGAATTATTTGCACTTTTTACTCTTTCTTCTATTGATTCTTCATCTCTTTTATCGGGATCTAGCAATAATATATGAGCAGCTCCTTTTTCTTTTATGGTTTTGAGTAGAGTTCTGAAAATCAAACTTTTACCCAACAAGTTTTTCATATGAAAGGTGGTCCATTAGTTCATCTTTTTCACCTGGATTAGTTGGATCAATTTTTATTAACCATCCATTACCATATGGATCACTATTTACAAGATCTGGACTGTTTTCCAATTCGTCATTCAATTCTACCACCGTACCAGATAGTGGAGAATACAGTTCAGATACAGTCTTGACAGCTTCTACCTCACCAAACACATCGCCTGCAGAGAATTCTTGCCCAACTTCTGGGAATTCAAGGAAAATGACGTCCCCCAACTGACTCTGAGCATAATCTGTAATACCAATTATTACCTTTCCATCTTTAAACTCCGCCCACTCATGTTCTTTAGTATAGTATAAATATTTTGGATTTTTCATTATTTTTCTTATTCCTATTCATCTTTTGTTTCATAATTAAATGTTTCTAAAAAACTTGTATCGAAAACACCTTTCCTAAATACTTTGTCTTTCATTATTGCCATTTGATATGGAATAGTAGTTTTTGGACCATCAATTATTGTCTCCTCAAGCGCTCGTTGCATTCTGATAATAGCTCGATCTCTATTTTTAGCATGAACAATAATTTTTCCGATCATAGAATCGTAATATGTAGGGATAACATAACCAGCATATGCGTGTGAATCTACTCTTACTCCTTTCCCACCAGGCATATGAAAATTTTTAATCTCTCCAGGAAAAGGCATAAAGTCTTTTGACGGATCTTCGGCATTAATTCTGCACTCTATTGAATGCCCTCTAAGTTGAAAATTTTCTATGGATGGGCAAACTTCTCCAGCGTGCATTTTTATCTGCTGCTTTATTAAATCTATACCCGTTACCATTTCAGTTACTGGGTGCTCTACTTGAATTCGCGTATTCATCTCCATAAAGAAAAAGTTTTTATTTTTATCCATTAAAAATTCAATTGTACCAACCCCGATGTAATTTACCGCTTCAGCGCCAGCTACTGCAGCATCTCCTATTCTTTTCCTAGTTTCTTCATCAACTAGCGGCGATGGTGATTCTTCAATTAACTTTTGATGACGTCGTTGGATAGAGCACTCTCTCTCGCCTAAATGAATTGCTTTCCCATATGAATCAGCAAGTATTTGAACCTCAATATGCCTAGGATTTTCAATAAATTTCTCGATATAAATGTCACCATTACCAAATGCCGTTAAGGATTCTTGGTTTGCTGATTTATAGGCGGAAATGACGTCTTCTGAATTCTTAACTAACCTCATTCCACGACCTCCACCTCCAGCTGAAGCTTTGAGCATTACTGGATACCCCATTTCATTTGCTTTATCCAATGCATCGTCGGGCCCATCTAATATTCCATCTCCGCCAGGTACTACAGGAACTCCTGCAAGTTTCATTGTTTGTTTTGCTTTAGCTTTATTACCCATTGAGTCAATGATATCAGGGCTTGGACCAAGGAAGGTAAAACCATTCTCTTTGCAAATTTGTGAAAACTGAGCGCTCTCAGATAGAAATCCATATCCAGGGTGAATCGCGTCAGCACCAGTAATTTCACTAGCAGCAATAATTCTTGGAATATTTAGATAACTATCTTTGCTCTGGGGAGGCCCTATACATACGGCTTCATCTGCAAATTTGACATGAAGAGAAAGCTCATCTACTGTTGAATATACAGCAACAGTTTTTATATCTAGTTCGTGACAAGCTCTAATAACTCTAAGAGCTATTTCTCCTCTATTAGCTATGAGAACCTTTTTAAACATTTTTATAATTTAAGATGGTTTAATTACAAATAAAGGTTGGTTGTACTCGACTGGATCTCCATTGCTAACGTTTACTTTCATAATTGTTCCATCAAATTCTGATTCAATTTCATTCATTATTTTCATTGCCTCTATAATGCAGAGAACCTGACCTTTTTTTACGACATCACCTTGTGAGATAAATGGTTCGTCTTCTGGAGTTGGAGCAGAATAAAAAGTCCCTGGCATGGGTGAAAGTTGATCTTCACCCCCAAAACTTTCATTATCGTCTGATTGTAAGTTATCTTCCGATTCTACGGGGTTTGGATTGGATTGTATAGGATTTTGGGTAGTTGCTTTTGAAGCTAAACCTGGACTTTCTTGAACAACAACATTTGCTTGTTTAGAAACTCTATATTTTTTTCCCCAAAAATTAATTTCAATCTCATTCACATCAGAATTTTCTAGTATGTAGATAATTTCTTTTAACTTGTCCTGCCACATAAATTCTCCCTATGGAATTAGTCTTTGGAGCGCTCCACATAATCTCCAGTGCGAGTATCAATTCTTAATTTGTTTCCCTCATTAATGAAAAGAGGCACATTTACAATGTAACCAGTTTCTACAGTTGCTGGTTTTGTAGCTCCAGTTGCGGTATTACCCTTAAAACCAGGCTCAGTTTCAGTAACCTCTAAAACTACATGGGATGGTAACCTAATATCCAATACCTCATTACCATCAAATAATAAATCAACATTTAATCCAGCTGTTAAAAAGTTTTTAACATTACCCACAGAGTCATTAGCAACTATTAATTGATCATAAGTATCATTATCCATAAAAACAAATGAATCATTATCTGAATAAAGAAATTGCATTCCCTTAGCTTCTACTCTAATAAATTCTAGTTTATGACCAGAATTAAATGTTTCATCAATTATTTTTCCAGTTTGAATATCTTTCAACTTAGTCCTCACAAAAGCTCCACCCTTACCTGGCTTAACATGCTGAAATTCTATTACTTTCATTCTTTTCGATTTATGTAATATCACAGCACCATTACGTATATCTGCTGTTGTTGCCATTTAATATCCTAATTTATTAGAGTCAATTTACTAAAATTATTTGAGAGGATTATCTGTTGAAATGAAAGGAGTGCTATTTGGGAAGTCTCATATTATTTGAATGATTTCTTCTATTTCTTGTTTATCTTGAACCATTTTTTCAGGTATTGGAGCATGTCGAGCATACTTTACCTGGTCTGACTTTTTTAAGAAATTGATAATTTTAATAAAATTTTCTTCGTCAAATTGAAAAATTTCAATTGCATTTTCTATCTCCTCTGTAGTCATTTCAAGCGTTCGTATAAAATACTTTGTTTCGATGTATTCTCTAAGAATATGAGAAAGAGTTGAGTAGTATTCCTTTCTAAGTACTGAAGAATCTAATTCTTTGATTCTTCTCGAAGCACGTTCATATGGATCTTCAAGAATATCATAGTTTATCTTTTCATATACGGGGTTGATTCTTTTCCTCCATATTGAGACTATAGCAAAAATAAAAGTCAATAATAAAAAGACATAAAATATCTCTTTGAATGGAATTACGTTTTTAACCGGTACTGGACCTTTTATGTCCTTAAAATCGGCTTGGTCAATCGTAGTTAGTATAGAAACTATTTCAAAATCAATGGGATCTAATTCAAAACTAAAGTCAATCTCATTATTTTTCATTATATAAAATGAAAAGGCAGGCGTAGTGAATTTGCCAGTATCCCAGGCTGTTAATTCAAACTCAATTCCAATAGGATCGTTATTATTATAAATAATTTGGTGTTTAATAACACTTATTGATTCATTTTGATCTTTTAAAGGCGGAAAATTGAATTTTCTTTCATCGTAGTTTTTTACCAATACAGTCCATTTAATGATGTCACCTATATAAGCAATTTCTTTATCGATCTTTGAATCAACCGTAAATGATTTACAAAAGAGAATTGAAGGAAAAAAAAATAGGAAAATTCTTTTAATTCTCATCTTTTATCTCTTTTTCTAAACAACGAGATCAGTGGATCTACAAAATCTCCATTAGTAGAAACTGATATTATATCAAAACCAATTTTTTTTGCTTGTTTATTGAATGTATCAAAGTCAGAATTGATTTGGGATTTTAACTTTTCCATTTCTCCTCTTGAAGAAGTATCAATCCAAAATGAGGAACCTGATTCTGGATCTCTTACTTTGATAACTCCAAGATCTGGTAATATCTTTTCGGCTGGATCAAATAGTCTAATTCCTATTAGATCATGCTTTCTGTTAACTATTTTTAAAGAGGACCAATAGTCTTCATCAATAAAATCTGAAATTAGAAAAACAACACTTTTCCTTTTTGCAACTTTTAATAAATAGTCTAGTGCATTTTTTATAGATGTTTTATTATTTTTTGGTGTAGTATATAACAATTCTCTTATAACTCTTAACACATGGGATTTTCCCTTTTTAGGAACCACATATTTTTCTACATCATTTGAAAATAAAATTAAGCCTACTTTATCATTGTTTTTAATAGCTGAGAAACCTAGAACGGAAGCAATTTCAGCACCAAATTCTTGCTTGAGCTGATTTTGAGATCCAAATTCACCTGACTTTGAGATGTCTACTAAAAGATAAACTGTTAGCTCGCGTTCCTCCTCAAATATTTTTATAAAAGGGGTTCTATTACGGGCTGTCACATTCCAATCAATTAAGCGTATGTCATCTCCTGGCTGGTATTCTCTTACCTCTGAGAATGCCATCCCTCTACCTTTAAAAACAGAATGGTATTCGCCACCCAAAAGATCATTAACTAATCCACGTGTACGAATCTCTACCTGCTTCACCTTTTTGAGGATCTGCTTTGGAATCATGATATTTAAGGTATTTCTATTACTTCAAATAGGCGCTGGATTATATCATCGGCAGTTAGTTCTTCAGCCTCAGCTTCATAAGTAAGTATTACTCTATGGCGAAGCACATCAGAACCTACATACCTAATGTCCTCAGGAGTAATGTAACCTCTGCGCTCAATAAATGCACGTGCCTTAGCTGCTCTAACTAAATTTATAGTTGCTCTGGGAGATGCCCCAAAATCAATTATGCCATCTAAATCGTTTAGGCCATGATCTTGTGGGTCTCTTGTGGCAAATATAAGCTTTAAGACATAGTCTTCTACCTTTTCATCAACATAAATGTCTTGAATTACATTTTGAGCTTCTAAGATCTCTTCAGGAGTAACTACATCTTTTAATTTTGATAAGTCTGACGGTTTTGTATTTTGTCGAAGTACCAATCTTTCTGAAGCTTTATCAGGATACTTAACTAATAGTTTAAACATGAAACGATCTACTTGCGCCTCAGGAAGTGGATAAGTTCCTTCTTGCTCAATAGGGTTTTGAGTAGCCATTACAAGAAAAGGCTCAGCGAGTAGGTACGTATTTTCCCCTATTGTAACCTGTCTTTCCTGCATTGCTTCTAGTAATGCACTTTGAACCTTAGCAGGGGAGCGATTAATTTCATCAGCAAGAATTATGTTTGAAAAAATAGGTCCTTTTCTAGTATCAAATTCACCTGTTTTTTGGTTATAAATTAAAGTTCCTAATAGATCTGCTGGCAACATATCAGGAGTAAATTGAATTCTTTGAAATTCTGTTTTAATCAGGTTTGATAAAGTTTTAACCATCAGGGTTTTTGCAAGACCAGGGACACCTTCGAGGAGTATATGCCCATTAGATAACATAGCTATTAATATTTTGTTTATTAGTTCTTCTTGCCCAAGAATAGAGCTATTCATCCCCTTTTTAAGATCATCAATAAAAATAGATGCTTTAGAAATACGATCGTTTATCTCTGTTAAACTAAAATCACTCATTTTCTAAACATTCAAGAGGTGATGTGTTTCAGTGCAGGTATTTCTTCAATGCTCTTACCAAGATAATCAATTTCAAATTTTACTGATGGTGCTAACTCATGGTTGGGAAACTTTTTCAAGAAATCTTGGTATTCTATTTTAGCACTTTTCTCATCGCTAATTACATTTGCATAGATATAGCCAATCATAAAAAGAGCATGGGGCTCCTGTTCAGATTTAGTATACTTATCTATTACTTTTCTATATTCCTGGATTGCGGTGGTAAAATCACGAAAATCATTCATGTAAACATCTCCTAACATATATTGTGCTTTTGATGCTAATTCATGCTTTTCATATTTACTTATCATAAACATTAAATGATCAACTGATTCTTTAAGTAATTTTTGTTTTCGCAAAGATTCAGCCTTGTTTATTAGGTATTGAGGAAATTCATTTATCTGGTCCAGGGCTTGTTTACCATGGACACTATTATCATAATTTTTTAAAGTGATTTCTAATTGTTTAAATCCCATATCAGGGTCGTTTTTCCAATTAAGATAAATTGAAGAAAGTTTATACTGCGCTTTTGATGCCAAGCTATCATCGGGATGCTTTTTAAGTAATTTCTCTAAATCACTTATTGCTAAGTCGACTTTACTATTTTGCAAATTATTTTCAGATAGCTCCAAAAGTTCATCTGCTGACTTTGTACAGCTGATAATTACAGATATTATCAATAGAATTATTATTTTTTGAATTTTCATCATATTCCTTTAATTAAAACTTTGAAAATTAATGCCTGTTTATCAATTCAAAAAGAAAATGCTTTATTGCTTAAATATAAAATAAAGTTAAGAGTTCCATTAAATTAATTATTTCAAAATAAGTTTTGTACACCTAACTGTAACTTTTGTTTTGAAAAGTCATTAAGTTGAATAGCATAGTCTAATCTAGCAGGGCCAAGTGGTGTGTCTATTGTTATACCAATACCAGAGTCCCAAATTAGTTCTGAATAAAATTCTTTTGGGAGAACTTCAGCAAGCAAACCGCCATCAGAAAATATTGTCATACCAAATGTCTTATATATTTTCTGTCGTATTTCAATGTTTGTCATTAACCGAATCGTTTCACCATTGGGCTCATTATTTTCATCTTCACTGAACCTTAGAACCTCCCACCCTCTCATTGAGGTGCTACCTCCTAGATAGAATTTTTCAAAAGAGTAATCGTCATATTTATTATCCCAACCCCATAGCTTTCCAAACTGAATTCTCATCGCAAAAACTGATCTTTTTGTTAGTGGATAATATGTGTTAAAAGTTAAATCTATTTTTGAATATGCCCTGGACCCTCCAAACCCAGCAGATTTAATTACACCATTAAAAAGTAAACCCTTTCTAGTAAATAGCGGATCATCTTTCCTATCAATATTTACTTTTAACGATACAGAGCGCTCTTGAATATTATCTTCAGAAGCGTCTGCAAAATATTCCCACAATGATTTTGTCTCAACATATGATCTGCCTTTTAATCTAAAACGTTGAGTTAAGTTTGTACCAAATCTATCAATTGATTCTTGATATTCTTGTTCTTCGTATATGATAAATCTTTCATAATAACCAACGATCTTTGTAGGAAATCTAATTCCCAAAAACCAATTGGAGGATAAACTCACATCGTATCTAAGTCGAGGTGCAACAAAGTCTACCTCAAATGGAATTCCAGCCATAATCTTTGTTGAAAATTGTTTTGATGAATTAAAAAAGGCCCTATTCCTCCACTCAATAGTAGCACTAAGAGCAGATAATTCTGGAGCACCCTCTGCAAAACTAATTGGATCATATCCTCCAGATGAATTCCATTCTCTCTGTTTGTATCTTCTGAGATCTATTACCATATTTACTAAAGTATCAGATATTGATACTTTTTCAGGATAAATATTTGCTGTTGAGAAAATACCTAGTTCACGCAGTTGTTTAGAGGATTTATCCACTTTTATTTTTGAAAATAAATCACCAGGCTCATAATTCAACTCCCTTATGACTATTGCACTATCTATATTTCCTTTTCTTTCTATTCTTGTATTATTAATGTATATGTATTTGCCTTCATCTATATCTATTTTTATTTCTACAGAATCTTTTATTTCATCTTTTAACGTAATTGTTGCAAACAACTTTCCTAGTTTTTGATATTCATTTTCCAGTAAATATAAATTATCATTTAATCCTACAGGGTTGTATGGAGCATTTATTTTGAGCCCTAAAAGTTTGGTAACCTTTTTTTGCGATATCAATTCATTACCGGTTATATCAACATTGGATAGGTGATATTGTTTACCCTCGACAACATTATAAAGGATATTTACAAAATTATTTTTATTTGAATTATCCTTAACAGTATATGACTCATCTATTACAACATCTAAAAAACCTTTTGAGTAATAATAATTTTTGAGGGTGAGTGCATCCAACCTAAGTAAACGAGGGTCAAACTTTGGCCTACGAAAAAAGAAGTTTGGGGGACGCTGCCGAACAATAAATAGTATTTCATTTTTTGAAATACTCTCATTTCCTTCTATTTCCAGATCGTTGATAAAATAGTGGTCATCTTGGCTATTAATAGTACCCATTAATATCAAAGGGCATATATATGCCTTAAAGTTTCGAATCATTTATTAATATGCGTATCTATAGCGATATTTTAGATTTAAATTCCCTTCTTCATCAACATTCCCGACCACTGAAAAATGTCTATTTAATTTATATTCTACACCAACTTGTGACTGATCTTGGTTAAGAGAAAAAGACCTTTTGTAGGATAAATTTAAGAAAGTTTTATCACTGATTTTCGTTTTTGTTGTTACCTCAAAGTCTTCATTTGCTCCTTGGAATAGACCTGCCGCACCTGAAATATCTATATCATCTACAAAATTCATCATCCCTAATTTTGACTCTTTGAGGTTTTTTTCTAATTGATTTTCTAATAGAGTACCGAGAATTGATACAGTCTGGTTTCCAAATCCAGTTGATGTTAATTCTTGATCCTCAAATCGCTTCCCCCAGGTTAATAGTTCAAGAATATCGCTCTCGGAAAAACCACTTCCTGATTCTAAAATAATATCCAAATCCTCTATACCACCTCTCATACTTAAATCTATTCTTTCGTCATCAATCATAGTTTGAGCGCTTAGATCTATATTAGGATTAAATCCTTTATTATCAAAGCTTACTATACCTTTAAGCTGCTCAAAATTATCCTTGTAAGAAAACACACTCCCATCCTCAACAATTATCTGACCTCCAAAGTCAACTTCCTGATTTCCAATTTGGGCAAGGTTCAGTTCACCAATTACTTCAGCATATATCTGAGAATTTTTGAAATAAGATTTCCCAGTTATTGGAATATTTAAATTATATGCAAAAATGTTTTTATCATCATCTTGTATTATAGTTCCAATATCTTCTGTTGTGAACTCATAATCAACATTTACCTCAGTTGCTTCTATCTTACCATCAACGTAAACTGTATCTCTACCGACAATTTTAAGATCTAAATTACTTACACCTGAAATATCCAGAAATAGTAACTGGAACGATGCTTCTTTGGCTTCTACGTGCAAATCATAGCCAGGTTTAAAAAAACTACTAAAATCTAATTCACCAGTTATCTCTGTATTTTGCTTTGATGGTATTTTACCTCGATTTTCATTTCGGTGCATTAATGCTTTGAGATTATTTATGACCAATACATTATCCATCATTAATGCTTCACCATTAATTTGAGTAATAGGGTCACTTAATAACAAAGTATAAATATTGGCATCTTCAACTTTAATTTTGCCACTTCTTTGAAAATCATCCTTAAATCCACTAAGGATTAGTTCAATTTCAAATCTTCCAACCGCAGAATCTAAATCTGCTATATATGGTGATAGAAAAGGTAAGGTCTTCAAATTTGCATTAGCGCTAAAATCTATCTTTTGATTTTCATGTAATTTCCCAAAAGAAGATGATCCTAAATTTAAATCAAAAGGTATTACTCCAGAGCTGTTGATGCTCCCATCTTGGTTTTCAGAATTTGCATATTTTACTTTTAGACAGTTACCATCGTATTCTCCCCTACTACTGAATTTGCCAAGTTTTATTAAATCAAATGACGCATCGGATACGTATAAGTCATAAATAAATTTGGTTGAATCCATAGTCCCTGTAAGATTCAGGTTACCAGTACTATTACCAGATAATTTGTAAAATTTTGGAATAAATCTATGTATAAATTCTAGAGAGAGGTTTGAAAAACTAGTACTAAGAGAAATCAGAGGCTGTTTAATATTACTTTTCAATATTGGAATAATTCCTGAGGCTTGTAGCCCCATGGTACCTTTTCTTGCCATGGAAATATCATCAATACTCAGTATTCCATTTTTATAGAGACAAGATAGTGTCATTTCATCAAATTTTTCATTCATATAGGTGCCTTTTTTTAGTGAAATATCTGCGTCCATGTTGAAATCATTATTTTCATATCCAATCCATATTTCTCCAAAAATAAGGCCAGAAAATCTCAGCCTATCATCTCTAAATATTTGAGTAATAATATCTGCATCAAAATTTGACATTTTGAATCGTCCCTCATTACTATTGGCGCTGGTTATAACTCCTTCCATAACTCCATCATTTATATGAAGTTCAAATGGTTTAACGTTTAAAACCGAATCTTTATATGAGAAGTTAATTGGATTTGCATTAATCAGATAATTCTCATTATGTGCCAATTGAATCCTAGAAATATCATAATTACCATTACCGTCATATTGTCCTGAAAGCTGTAAAAAATCTTTACCTGATTTAAAATGACAATTTTCAATTTTTACAGATTTATCTGAAATTATTGCACTTACAGTGCCACTTTCAAAACTACGATTTTTCCAAGTCCCTCCACTGGCTTTTAAATCTATAAACCCTGATGGTATGCTATCTATGACATCTATATGTGAGTTAAGTTCAATTGATTTAAGGTCAAAATTGCTTATATTCACATTTTCACACACTAGTTCTGCATAAGCCGAGGGGGAAGAAATTTTACCATTTACTTTTAAATTCCCTGTTGCTTTTCCTGAAACAAAATTCCCTGGTAAAAAACTATTTATTAAGTCAATATCCGCTTTTTCCATATCTGCGATTAAGGTCATTTCCTCTGATAAAAGATCACCATGCCCATCAATTGTAATGTAGCTATCACCAACAAGTAACGTAACAGGGTCTATAGTTGATAAAACACTATCTTGATATGCTAATTGCCCATGGATTGAAATTTCTCCTTGATTAAACAATTTAGATTCTACTATTTCTAATGTCATATCAATTAAATCCAATGCACCATCCGATGATAAACCAGCATCCATAATAAATAGGCCAGACATTTTGGTAGGCTTCTGTTCTATCAACCAACCAGATAAATCAAGATTTTCCAAATTCATATAACAACTAATTCTTTCGGCATTTTCCCAAATACCATTCAAAATTAAATTAGAGTTCTCACCATTAAGTGATAAATTATTTAATCTCCACAAATCATCAGTTTTGTTTAGATCAAATGCACCTCTCATATCTAAACCAAATTCATTAAACACTGATATTGATCCAATAAAATATTCAAAATCAGATTCAAAATTAAATTGACTTGTAAAATTTGAGAATTTTGATTTTAAAGGCGTTTTACTAAAAAGCTCTTTCGGAAAATTAAATCTTGGAATATTTAATGATCCCTTTACTTTATTATTATTTATCCCAAAAGAAATATCTCCAGCAATTGGCAAACCAAATATTTCCCCATTAATTTCCTTAAAAGAAATAAGATCATCACCATAAATAGCTTTCAAGCTATTGAATTTTCCAAAGAGTTTTTCGCTATCTTTTAATGATACTTTTAATAAGTCACAACTTAGCTCAGGATTTCCATATCCTTTAAGCTCACCTCCAAGCATTAATTCTATTATTTGGGGTTCATCATTTAAGATTGATTTAATATTTGCATCAACAAATAATGACTTAATGTGAAAGGGTAAATTGAAGGAAAGGTCACTTCCGATGCCTCTATTACCATAACCATTACTATTTAAATCAAAATCCAAACCCTCTATAGCAACTAAATCAAATACAGTTTCTCCAAATAAAGATGAAAAGACCCCAAGATTTATTGAAATTTTATTCACTATTATTCTTTCTCCATTCTCCTTTTCAAAAAGAAGATCATCCATAACAATAGTACTTATAAAATTTCCTGATAATTCATCTATTTTTAGATTCCAATCATCATGATTTACCTTTTTTTTTATAGCTGATATAAGGCGATTTTCCCATATTGTTACTTGTGAAAAGATGACGATTAAAAAAGTAAAAACAAAAAGAGTTCCTATTAGATATTTTATTCGTTTATTCATCATAGGAACATTACAATATGAACTTGAATTTAGAAAGTGAGTTTGATATAAAAAAAAGCGCTCAAATGAGCGCTTTTTTTTGATCTTATTAGATTAATCAACTACTTCAAAGTCAGCATCTTCTATCTCCCCTTCTTTTTTACTGCTCTTTTTAGAGGAATCTTTATCATTAGAAGGACTTGTATTAGAATCTTGCTCGCCTGCCTCATACATTTTTGAAGCTAAACTACTCCAAACAGTATTTAATGAATCCATAGATGATTTGATAAGTTCAGAATCCCCACTGTCTTTAGCTTTTTTCAGAGCTTCTAATTTTTCATTAAGATTTTTTTTATCATTTTCATCAAGTTTATCTCCATTATCATTTATGTTTTTTTCAGTTTCATAAACTAGGTGTTCAGCTTGATTTGCCAAATCAATTTTCTCTCTTTTTTCTTTATCTTCGGATTCATGTTTTTTAGCATCGTTGACCATTTTTTCTACTTCAGAATCAGATAGACCGCTCGATGCTTCTATTCTTATGCTTTGTTCTTTGCCTGTTGCTTTATCTTTTGCATTTACGTTTAATATACCATTCGCATCTATATCGAATGTCACCTCTATCTGTGGTATACCTCTTGGTGAGGGGGGAATATCAGCTAAATGAAATCTACCAATTGTCTTATTATCTGAGGCCATCTCTCTTTCACCTTGTAAAACATGGATCTCGACGGTAGTTTGATTATCAGCAGCAGTACTGAATACCTGAGATTTTTTCGTTGGTATAGTGGTATTTCTTTCAATCAGATTTGTTGATACACCTCCAAGTGTTTCTATTCCTAGCGACAAGGGGGTAACATCAAGTAACAATATATCATCAACATCTCCAGAAAGTACTCCACCCTGGATCGCTGCACCCAATGCTACTACCTCATCAGGATTTACACTCTTGTTGGGTTCTTTTCCAAAAATCTCTTTAACTTTTTCTTGAATTTTTGGAATTCTTGTAGAACCACCGACTAATATAACTTCGTCAATTTCATTTTTAGATAAACCAGCATCATCTATCGCTTGTAAGCATGGTTGAACTGTACGCTCAACTAAATCACTAACCAGTTCTTCAAATTTTGCCTGGGTTAAGGTAAGGTTTAAATGCTTAGGACCTGAAGCATCTGCTGTTACAAATGGTAAATTAATATCTGTCTGTTTTGAGGAAGATAGTTCTTTTTTTGCTGTTTCAGCTGCTTCTTTCAACCTTTGCAATGCCATTGGATCTTTTCTTAAGTCAATACCATCAGACTTGTTGAATTCTTCAGCAATCCAATCAATTACTTTTTGATCAAAATCATCGCCGCCAAGGTGGCCATCTCCATTTGAGGATTTAACTTCAAAAACGCCATCACCTAATTCTAAAATAGAGACATCAAATGTCCCCCCTCCAAGATCGAATACTACTATTTTCTCATCTTTCTTTTTATCTAAACCATATGCCAAAGATGCTGCAGTTGGCTCATTAATTATTCGCCTAACATTTAATCCTGATATCTTGCCGGCATCCTTAGTAGCCTGTCTTTGTGAATCATTAAAATATGCTGGAACGGTTATTACTGCATCTGTTACTTTAGTACCTAAATACTCTTCAGCTTGTTGTTTAAGTTTTTGCAAAACCATGGCAGAAATTTCTGGTGGTGTATATTCTTTGTCACCAGCCTTGACTACACATGCTCCACTAGAGTTTTTATCTACTTTATATGGAACCTCTGATATTTCGTTGTCTACTTCATTAAACATTCTACCCATAAAACGCTTGATTGAAAATACAGTATTCTCAGGATTAGTTACTGCTTGGCGCTTTGCAGTTTGCCCAACTAGCCTATCTCCATCTTTTGCAAATCCAACGATTGATGGAGTGGTTCTACCACCTTCTGGATTTGTGATAACTGTTGGCTCTCCACCTTCTAGTACTGCAACACATGAGTTTGTTGTTCCAAGATCGATTCCTATAATCTTACTCATTCTACTTTCTCCAATATTTCTTTAAATCACTGACGATTATTACGATAACACTTTACAAGGAATATACCAAGCGGCGTAATAGTCAATATTGGCATAGCATTATGGTTTATTATGCATATTTGACATGCTTTAGAAATACTTAACAAGTTATTTGATATTTTTATTTGCTTTTTTTACCTGCTTAATATTAAATGAAATTTCACCTTTTTCCAACTTAACGGAAATCATTGTTCCTTTTTGGAAGGAATTTTTTAAAAGCAACTCTGATATGGGATCCTCAAGATGTTTCTGAATTTCTCTACGCAAGAGCCTAACTCCGTATCTTGGATCATATCCTTTACTGGCAATATATTTTTTTGCAGAATTGTTAAGTCTGAATTTTAGTCCAAGTTTTGAAAGATTATCAATCAAATCTGTAATTTGGAGATCAATGATATCATAAACATTGGATTCACTAAGCTGGTGAAAGACAATTGAATCGTCTATTCTATTTACCAATTCCGGAGAAAAAGTATTTTTTACATGTCCTAATACTTTCTCCTTCATCTTTTGATACTCCAAATCACCTTTAGTATTCCCAAATCCAAACCCATTATTTTTTAGATCTCTTGCACCCATATTAGATGTCATAATTACAATTGAATTTCTAAAATCGACTTTTCTACCTAATCCATCTGTCAAAACACCTTCATCAAAAACTTGAAGTAAGATGTTATACAAATCGGAATGTCCTTTTTCAATCTCATCAAACAGCACTACAGAATAAGGATTGCGCCTAACTTTTTCAGTAAGTTCTCCTCCTTCCTCATATCCAATATATCCTGGTGGAGCACCAATAAGGCGTGATAGGGAAAAACGCTCAGTATATTCAGACATATCAACTTTCACCAGGGAGTTAGAATTAGGAAAGAGATTTTTTGCGAGACATTTTGCTAATTCAGTCTTCCCTACTCCTGTTGGCCCCAAAAAGAGAAATACACCTATAGGCCTATTGGGGTTTTTTAACCCTGTTCTTGACCTTCTTATTGCGTTAACAATGCTTTGAATAGCTTCATTTTGCCCTACAATGTAATCACTCAGTTCTCTGTTTAAATAGAGTAATCTTTGAGTTTCAGATTCTGCTACTTTTGATAATGGAATACCTGTCATAATGGACACAACGTCTGCTATCATTTCAGAATCAATTGAAACCCGTGATTTATTTTCATCATTTTTCCATACTTTTTGCGCTTTTGATAATTTTTTTATAAGATTTCTTTCTTTATCCCTAAGTTTTGCAGCATCTTCAAATAATTGTGCTGAAACTTTATTTTCTTTTTTATCTCGGGTATTTTCAATGTCTAATTCAATTTTCAATATATGTTTTGGTACTTCTAAATTGTGTATGTGAGCCCTTGCGCCCGCCTCATCCATAATATCAATTGCTTTATCGGGAAGAAATTTATCTGACATGTATCTTTCTGAAAGTTCAACACATTCTATTATCGCTTGTTCTGTGTATGTTACTTTATGATGATCTTCATACTTCTCCTTAAGTCCGTTGAGTATATCTATTGACTCTTTAGTATTTGGTGGATTGACATTTATCTTTTGAAAGCGCCGGTCTAGAGCACCGTCCTTTTCAATATACTTTCTATATTCGTCCATAGTAGTCGCTCCAATACAATGTATGTCCCCTCTCGCTAGAGACGGCTTAAACATATTTGATGCATCTAATGAACCTGACGCTCCACCAGCTCCAACTATTGTATGCAATTCATCAATGAATATTATAATATCATTATTTTTCTCTAACTCAAGCATAACATTTTTCAAACGTTCTTCAAATTGTCCTCTATATTTTGTACCAGCAACAATTGAAGCTAGGTCTAGCGACAATATTCTTTTTTCATGAAGTATTCTTGGAACGGTCTTTCGAAATATTCTTTGAGCAAGTCCTTCAATAATTGCGGTTTTCCCAACTCCGGGTTCACCAATCAATACAGGATTATTTTTTTTTCTTCTTGTTAATATTTGAGCTACTCTTTCAATTTCACTTTCACGTCCAATTACTGGATCTAATTTCCCCTTTTTTGCTAACTGGGTTATATCTCTTGAGAAGTGATCTAATGTTGGGGTCGTGCTTTTTTTTGATAATTCTTTCTTCACATTTGCACCGTACAGTAAATCATTATCATCGCTAGAACCAATTAAATCGTTAACTGTGTCATAATCTAAAGAAAATGATTTTAATATATCACTTGCGATACCTTCAGATTCCAACAGTAAGGCCAATAATACATGCTCATCATCAGCCATTGCTTCACCACGAGATGAAGCTTCACTAAATGCATTTCGTAATATTCGTTCTGCCCTTCTTGTAAGAGGTAAGTGACCCAAGGTCATAGTACCACCGGAGGATTTAATCATATCTTCAATTGTAGAAATCATATCATTTAAATCAATATCAAAAACATCAATTATTTTTTTTGTCATTCCAGTTTCTGATTTCAGTAAACCAATTAAAAGGTGCTCTGACCCTACGTAGCTATGACCAAGTCGAATAGCCTCTTCTTTTGATTGTTTAATAATGTGTTGAACTCTTTTTGAAAAATTTTCTTTCATAATCTTATATTACTCATGCAATGAACCATTCTCTAAAACAAATTGTCTATCACCAATAGATGCTATATCGGGATTATGTGTAGTTAATATAATTGACTGGCCAAAATCTTTGTTTATTTTAATTAAAAGGTCAACGAGATTTTTAGAGTTTTTTTCATCAAGGTTGCCAGTTGGCTCATCAGCAAATAAGATAGAAGGTCTATTGATTATAGCTCGAATTAGGGCGACTCTGGATCTTTCACCGCCTGATAATTCGCCTGGAAAGTGATTCATTCTATCTTTAATGCCTAAAGTTTCAAATAAATCAATTAAATGATTTTCTAATACTGGTTCATCTTTTATCCACAAGGGAATACTTGCATTTTCTAGTGCAGTTAGCTCAGGAAGTAAATGGTGAAACTGAAATACAAATCCTATTTTTGTGTTCCTAAAATTTGCCAAACTATTTTCATCTAGCTTGTTTATATCAATTCCTTCAAATAATATTGTACCAGAGTCTTGTTTATCAAGAGTTCCCATAATATTTAATGCTGTAGACTTTCCACAACCTGACTGACCGGAAATAGTTATAATTTCTTTTTTATTTAATTGTATTGTAAAATTTTTTAATACTTCCAAATTATTGTAACCATAATTATATGATTTACAAACATCATTTACTTCCAATATTATTTTACCCACTGCAATGCCTCTTTAACATCTATTTGAGATAATTTTTTTCCGGAAATAGACGATGCTATAAAAATGAAACTACAGGATATTAACAGAATGAGAATAATATCATTGAAATATAAAATCATCGGCAACGAGTCTAAAAAGTAAACCTCCGTAGGTAATGGAATAATTGAAAATTGTCTTTGAACAATAATTATTATAAAACCTAAAAAAAATCCTAAAAGTGCACCAATCCCAGCCCTTCTAATTCCAAGTATCATTATGATATGATGGATTGATTTTCTTGAAGCTCCCATCGATAGTAAAATTCCGATCTCTCTTGTTTTCTGTATAGAAATCAAACTTAGATTGGACACTAAATTGAAAGTAGACACAACAAATATCAGACTCAAAACAGTTATAGTTGCGTAACGCTCAATTTTCATAGCATCTACTAAGGATTTATTTTGTTCTTCCCAGGATATGGCTAATGACTCTGGTTTAATCATATTATTTATTTTTTTCTTTATTTTTTCAATTGAAAATTCACTATCGACTTTTATATCGTATCCATCTATAGTTTTTTTCCTGCTAAAAAGCAATTTTCCATCAACTAAAGTTCCAAAAACTAATTGATCATCATAATTAAGTACCTTTGTTGAAAAAATCCCACTTATTTTTAAACGTTTTTTATAGGGAGCAGTAAATCCAATTGTATGGTCAATTGGACTTGAGGCATATATCTCTTGACCTACTTCAGTACCCAATCTATAAGCTAAATCCTGACCTATAATAATTTCTCCAGATCTGGGAAATTTACCTTTAAGAGAGATTTCATAAAACGCTGGCATTATATCTTCATCAACAGCTTTCATTGAAACAACTCGCGTTACGTCATTTGCCTGTAATACTACTTTTCGTTCCATAAAAGGAATGATTTTTTCAACACCATCAATTTTATCCCATTCTGGATCATATCTATCTTCAAATAAACGAATATCTCCTTCAAAACCTTTCAGTTTTTGATGAACAATATTTTCAAAACCATTCATTACTGCTATCGAAATAATTATTGCAAAACAACCCACTCCCATACCTAACATGGAGAGTATACCCAAATATTTTCCATAAGCTTTAGAATGATTATAAAATCTATTTGAAATTATATTTACAAATTTCACTCATACCTCAATGCATTTTCAGTATTTAAACTGGCTATTTTCCTTACTGGAAACCAGGAAGCCAATAACGATAAAAAGAATGATATAATAAGTGTTCCTAAGAACATCATGTAGTCAAATGAGACTGGTATATGATCCATAAAATAGATATCTGATGGTATTTTTAGGATTTCATACTGAAGTTGTATAAATATTAATACTGCTGCTAAGCACCCTCCAATAAGACCACCACACAGACCAATAAAACTACCTTGTATCATGAAAATATTTTTTAAGGCTGAAAATGGTAAGCCTTGCGCTATCAGAATTCCTATTTGGTTTGTTTTTTCAATTATTATCATTGCAATAGCTGCAATAAGGTTTACCAAGCCAACAACTGCAATTAAACTAAACATTATATATGCAGGCCAGCGTTGAATATTTATCCACTCAAAAAGCAGTGCGTGTTTTTCTTTCCAAGTCTCAAAGTAAAATGGATATTTTACTCCATTAGCTGGTATAAATTTTTGGTCAAAAAATATTAGCCCTGAAAGATGATTATCTTGCAAAGATAAAATAGACCTAGAATCATCTAATGAAATATAGACTAAAGAATTATCATATTCTTGGAGGCCAGAATAGAAAATTTCGTTGACAATAAACGATTTGATTATTGGAATATTTGATAAACTTTGTTTCGGAGAAATACATTGTAAATAAACTTTGTCACCAACTTTAACATTTAAAGATAATGCAATTCCTTTTCCAATGAGTATGTTGCCATTTTCAATCTTTTTTAATTTTGAAATTGCACTTGGAGGAATGTCTAATCCCTCAATAACAACGCCTTCAGATAGGGGACCATACCTCATTAAAGAAATTCCGCTGGTGAAGGGTATTATAGATTGAGGACTTTTACTGATCAAAGAGTCAATCGTAGGGTTTTTTATACTTGCTGTTTTACCAAAAATATGTCCTAATCTTCCGCTACCTTCAAAACTCAAAAGTTTATTTGAAACAGTATCATGGAAACCATTTATTATACTTGACGTAAGCAATAGTGAACAGATACCTATTCCAAGTCCCCCAATAGCAAGAAAACTTGCATATGAAGAAAATGAATCTGAACCTCTAAAAAATAAAAAACGTAATGCTAATTTAAGGCTTATAAATTTTTTCAAGTTTATTCAGGTCTTAGTGTTGGAAATAGGATAACATCTTTTATCCATCTATTACCTGTCAATAGCATAACAAGTCGATCAATGCCAATACCAACACCACCTGTAGGAGGCATGCCGCATTCCATTGCCTGAATAAAGTTTTCATCTATAGGCTGAGTTTCTTCATCACCAAGATCTTTTAGTTTTACTTGTTCTTCCAATCGTTTTCTCTGATCAATTGGATCATTGAGTTCAGAAAATGAATTTGCGAATTCAGCACCACCAATAAATAGTTCAAAACGTTCAACAATATTTGGATTGCCATTGCGGTGTGTTTTTGCTAATGGAGAAATTACCTTTGGATAGTCTATAATAAATGTAGGCTCAATAAGGTTTGGTTCAACAAGTGTACTCATTAATCCATCTAACATTTGGCCAAGATTAGAATTTTCATCTAATTCTAACCCTTTTTCTTTACAAATATTGCTGATTTTTTGCTCATCAAAATTATCAAGATTATGTCCCGTTACTTCACTCAGTATTTCTAAAAATGGTTTGCGATGGAACTTTTTTGATAAATCAATCTCATTGTTACCCCAAGATAAATTATGAGAGCCTACTTTTTTAGCTACTTGGTGAAATAATTCTTCAACAAGATTCATACAGTCTTCATAATCTGCGTATGCCCAATAAAATTCAAGCATTGTGAATTCAGGATTATGATTTCTATCCATTCCTTCATTCCGAAAATCCTTAGCCATTTCGTATACGCGATCTAAGCCTCCGATTATTAATCTCTTGAGATATAATTCATCAGCAATACGAAGAAAAAGTTTTTGATTAAGTGCATTGTGGTGTGTTGTGAAAGGTCTAGCATTTGCACCACCATATAATGGTTGCAATATTGGCGTCTCTACCTCTAAAAAACCTTTTTTATCAAGGAAATTTCTAATTGCACAAATAATTTTTGAACGTTTATAAAATGTTTCTCGTACCTCAGAATTAAGAATTAAATCTAAATGACGGTTTCTATATCTTTGTTCCTTATCAGAAAATGAATCATATAATTGACCGTCCTTTTCCTTAACAACTGGTAATGGTCTAATGCTTTTTGCAAGAACCGTCATCACTACTGTTTTTATTGAAATTTCACCTGTTCTGGTTTTAAATACTTCTCCTTCAATTCCAACAAAATCGCCGATATCTAATAATTTAAAATTAGAGTAATTAGTATCTCCAATATCATCCCTTCTGATAAATATTTGGATTTTTCCACTTGAGTCCATTATTTGGAAAAAAGAAGCTTTACCCATTTTTCGAATTACTATAATTCGTCCTGCAATAATCACATTCTTCCCTTCATATTTTGAAAAGTTTTCAATGATCTCATTGCTTCCATGAGTCAATTTGAATTTCACAGGATACGGATTAATACCATTATTTATTAGTTGATCTAATTTTTCAAGCCGAAAATCCATAATCTGCTTTAAACTTTTTTGCTGATCTGACATTTTTTATTCCTTTAGATTATCTTTTTTAGATTTTATGGTATTTAGTAGAAATGCTCTCATGAATTGATTTAGACTCCCATCCATAACTGCTTGAGTATTGCCACTTTCAAATTTTGTTCTATGGTCTTTTACTAACTGATATGGGTGAAATACATATGATCGAATTTGGCTTCCCCATCCAATATCCATTTTTTGATCTTCAAGTTCTTTATTTTTTTCTTTTTCCTTTTCTAATTCAAATTGAAATAGACGAGCTTTTAAAATTTTCATAGCCTGATTTTTATTTTTATGTTGCGAGCGTTGATTTTGACATTGAGCAACAATCCCTGTTGGTAAATGAGTAATTCGAACAGCAGAGTCTGTTTTGTTTACATGCTGACCACCTGCACCACTTGCCCGATATGTATCTATCCTAAGGTCTGTTTGGTTAATATCAATTTCAATATCATCTTCTACTGCGGGGTAAATAAAAACTGAGGCAAAGGAAGTATGTCTTCTGTTATTTGCATCAAAAGGTGAGAGTCTTACCATACGATGTACACCAGCCTCACTTTTCAATAAACCATATGCATAGTCTCCCTTTATTTCAATTGTAACATCTTTAATCCCTGCCTCTTCTCCTGGTTGGTAGTCAATTACCTCTAATTTGAAATCTTGTTTTTCAACCCAACGTGAATACATTCTGTATAGCATTTGTGCCCAGTCTTGACTTTCTGTCCCACCCGCGCCAGGATGTATGGACACAATAGCATTTTGAATATCCTCTGAGTTACCAAGGGTAAGTTTTATTTCTACTTCATCAATAATATTTTGGTATACATCAAGCTCATTTTTTATTTCAGACAATTCAACTTCTCCAGACTCAGCAAACTCAAATAATATTTCCATATCGTTGTGTCTTCTTGATAGGTCCTTCCAAAGCTGCATTTCTTTTTCAATAATTGAAATCTTTTTTAATGTGCTAGATGCATTTTGACTATTGTTCCAAAAGCCCTGAGCAGATGATTGTCTTTTGAGTTCTTCTAACTGTTTAGATGTGTTATCAAGGTCAAAGATACCCCCTGATTCCCAAATCCTTTTCTTTAGCAGCAATAAATAGCTCTTTTAATTCACTTAACTCCATTTAAAAATTTACTGAATTGATTTCATCCCTATTAATAGTAATTATGGATTTAATCACCTGAAGAAATGAATAACCTCTCATTAAGATATCTTCGCAGCTTCATTTCATCAATATCCAAATTAGTAAAGCGACCATTCTCAGCAGTGGAAATAGTGCCTCTCTCCTCAGAAACAACTACTACTATAGCATCAGATTCTTCAGTTATACCAAGAGCAGCACGGTGCCTAGTACCCATTTCTGGTAAAATCATTTGGCTCTCAGTCAATGGTAAAATACATCCAGCTGCTTCAATCAATGTATTTTGCAGTATTACCGCACCATCATGCAATGGAGATTCTGGATTAAATATAGATAAAAGTAATGGTGTTGAAACCTCAGCTTTTAATTGGACACTAGCTTCTTTGTAGGACCTGAGCCCTGTTTCTCTCTGAATTACTATAAGACCACCCCACTTTTTATTACATAATTGAAGTGAAGCATCCACAATTGCTTCCAGAGATCGCGAGGTTCCCATCTTAAAAATTTTTTGAAAAAATCTAGTTTGACCTATGTAAATCAATAGGCGACGGATTTCTGGTTGAAATAAAATAACAAATGCTACAACCCAAACAGTTTGGAACTGGTTAACCAACCATGACATTGCACTTAAACCAAACGAATTAAACAAAAAAGAAGAAATAAGAAGTATCACGAGTCCTATTAACATTTGCCCAGCACGAGTATCTTTAAAATATTGATAGACTTTAAAGAAAACCCAGGTTACCAATGCAATATCTAGTAAATCAATTAAACTGAAAGTTAGAAACCCAACTTTGAAGATAGTCATTAGATATTCCTAATCTCATCAATGATCTTTACAACTCGTTTCATACTTTTAACATCATGTACTCTTACAATACTCGCACCATTCATTACACCTGCAGAAACAGCTGCGGCAGTACCCTCAATC